>Ga0210040_10010206_pt1 | contig 10802 bp, 5 predicted proteins | sample CryGeyCG12114_NA_FD_185462 | JGI IMG/M metagenome (GOLD analysis project Ga0210040, IMG submission 185462) | Groundwater microbial communities from aquifer - Crystal Geyser CG19_WC_8/21/14_NA (SPAdes) (version 2) | ecosystem: Environmental > Aquatic > Deep subsurface > Groundwater | place: USA... | reverse complement strand
CGTTCCAAACAGAGTGTGTTAACAGAAATTCCAACTTGCGTTTTCAGGTGATTTTAGCTTTAATATGTGGAGCATAGGGCGCTCCCGTTTCTAGTAATTCTAAGACTCCGCCTTCGGCTTCGTAATAAATGAATAACCAATTTATTCACTTACCATTACAACGATGATTCACAAAACAATCGGATTTTGTTGAATCACTTGATAACAAAGTTATATTTCACATTCACTTACCAATACAACGATATTTCAAAACTAGAGGTCTGCGTCGATTAAGAATCAACAATGGCGGCGTAGAGGGTGATTTATAACCGACGGCGGCGACGCCGTCGTCGACGTAGATCATTTTCAACGCAGCGAAAAACCATAGTTAACTATCAGCCATTGAATTTTTCAAACGAGAGCGCAAAATTTTTCAGCAAAAATTTGACGGTCAAAAATAAAATTGACCACAATTTAGCTAAAATTGTTAGTTGAGAAAATTTTGAAATTTTAACTTTGAAAAATGTCATTTCCTGGCTGAGATTTACAATGTTTAACAGTTTTTTATAATTTTTTTGTTTAAAAATTCCACGGCGGTGGTTTCTTATCGACGGTGCATCAACGCGTCGGCGCGTCGATGAAAATTATCGACTACGGCGGCATGAAATTTTGACAAAAAAACCGCGTCGACGACGGCGTAACTCGACGGCGCACACCTCTATTAAAAACACAATCGAATGTTGCAAAACCACTGACTTGAAATCGCACATTCAAAATGAATCAATCACATTTGATTTTCGCGCCAATAATAATAGTACTACAAATTTGTACAATATACTTATCACATGATGAAAAAATTACCTTACTGTTTCAAATTGAAACAACTAATTAAAAACTGAAACCACTTTTTGATCGATTGGGGTTATACTACATCTTACCTGAAAAGTACGCATTGATCTTTAACCTCGTTCCAAACAGAGTGTGTTAACACAAATTCCAACTTGCGTTTTCAGGTGATTTTCCATTTAACATGTAGAGCATAGGGCCCTCCCGTTTCTACAATTATAAGACTCGCCTTCGCAGGCTTCGTAACAAGCACAAATCTACTAACATGTAATAGCGACTTAGCGCGAACAAAGTTTGATTCAGTAGGGGTATTCACGAGCACCGGGGTAACGGGGTATAAGGGTATTAGGGTAACTTTTTGCAATGTATTTAAATGGAGAAAAGTTACCCTTTTACCCTGTTACCGCGTTACCCCGGTGCTCGTGAATACCCCTAGTATTCAGTCAATATTTGTTAGATTATGCTGTCGAGTTGTTAAAAAGCCTTTAACGAGCATAGAAAATCAAAGCTTTGTATCGTACGTTACAGGCAGTTAACATCATAATCTTTGCTTGTTAGTGTCTGATAGAATAACGTTTTTTTCACCATGATAGACCAAATAGACCTACTCTATCAGATAGAGACGCATGCAGACATAAGACACACTGTAGATAACGATTTATGTCATGAAAATGCATGCCCTGACCAAGGTGGTAGAATATAGATTAAAGTATAAATCTTTATTCTACCACCTTGTGCCCTGACTATATTTAAGAGACTATGCATTGGAATAGGACGCCATCCTTTCTTTATTGTCTCAAAAGCGCCCACTAGAGAGTGCTGTCTTTCAACTGACAATTTCACGGTTACGAAAGTTCAGTTGCAGATTCTTCTTCATTCACAGGATGGCAATGCCGGGTGTGGAATTCCAGAAGAACTGACTGTTTGTTTTTTGAACGTTTGGATGTCTTTATTGACTCCTTTTCGGTGTTATTGTCCAATTTTTGATGCTGCATTCGTATGATGGATCCAATAGCAGATGTGGTGGGTAAATTTGCACTGCTGAAGCTCATGTTCATGGTATTTTGGCTGAGTTTGAGCTTCACTACCCGGTAAGTATTCCTTTTATGCTTTCCTTTGCAAAGTTGTTTCAATGACTTTCGAAATGTTTTTCCGCTGGCACAGTACAAAAGAAAATTTACCGCAAAATTTGTATTGAATAAGAAGTTGGCCCACTGCTGTGCTATGTGCAGCTCAGGTTGACTCAGTTTAAGATCCAGAATTTTCTAAAAATATAACAAAATATTAAAAATGCATGAGAGCTTGAAACAAATTCCGTGTCAATAATAATTATTATTCAATCCTTCTCTTGTCAAGTCCATGTTTATCTTTGTAACATTTAGCCTGTTTATTTTCAAAGAAAACGGAAGTGGTGAAAACTACGGACGGCTACATTTGTGCTTGAGATTTACGTTGTTTATAGAAAATACGTTATCGGCTCCAAAAAATTTATAAGTACACTTATAAAGAATGCGAAAAAGTATCTGCTAATCTTATACATATATTAGGTTATAAGAATTATCTTGCGTACACTTTTATTTATTTTGCTGTGCAACTTTTAAAATACTTGTTGGTTTTACTTCTATGAAATGGTCAAACTAAAAAAATTCCTTAGATCTTACGTAACTTTAAAAGTTAGCACGTAAACTTTAAGTTTTGTTTCAACTTAGCTTTCCACTTTCACTGCTACAAGTTCATTTTATCTCGATTAGCCTGCTTGCTACAATTAGATTGCGCTAAAACAAGTGCACTTTACCTTGCGGTTTGCGGATCTAGTTACTAAGTATCAATGGGAGAATAATAAAATAAAATTCAGACAAAGCTAATCCTAAAAATACCAAGACGGATACTTTTTACCAGGCCATACAGTTACAGATAAGAAATACCTATAAACTTAAAGAAAAGTGTGGTAGGTTCGTTAAAATCCCGAATTTACTAGAAAATATGTGCCAATAACTCTCACTTACTCACTTAAGGGTAAGAAAGCAGCCCAATAGTATTTTCATTACACCACTAATAAAATGAGCAAATTACTATATCCATTTCATTTTCATTTCTCTTCACTATGTTCTATACTATCTGATCACTTGTCCAGTGGTGAACCTATTACGGTTCTCTTGAGTGCACACATGACACTGTTCATAGCGTGAATTGAAATAACCAACCTGGAAAAATTGAATCGCCCTTAACACATGAGCTGGGAAGTTGAGTATGAGGAAAACTGTGGATACCAGTAGAAGTGTCTTGGTCACACGAATTTCAGTTGTAGTTGGATATGTCTGACGAAAATAATGATATTGGGAGTGTGAAGGACTACTATTACCCATTTTATCATTTTCCTCGGATTTTTTGTATTTATTTCTCTTTTTTTTCTTAAGGGGACCACTTATACCACTACTGCAGGAAGGTCTTATATTTCCAGTATCTTTTGAAATAGTAGCATCGTTACTTGTCCTGTTGTTTGGGCTTCCAGTGTCCATATGATTGATACTGTTGGTCAGGCTGGATGTTGGAGAACATGTACATTTAATAAAACGTGGCGGATCATGACCTTTCTCGTCTAAATCCAAGGATGAGCATTTCCAATTGTGTTTCATGCTCTGAAAAGCTTCCATGGACATAGTACCTTCAAAGTTGTGTTTCCTTTGGCTTTTTAGAGGTCTTTTGATAGAGCTCGAGTGATAATTAAATGTGATAGTTTTTTGTTTATTTGTAGAAATAAGGGCTTCTTGTTGAGCCGTAATCTTCCAGACACATAATACAATCCGAATATTCAAAAATACGATGACGCAAAAGGGCAGAATCAGTGTAAATATACTGTCTGCGTAGTTGAAAAATGCAGAAATATTCTCAAATTCTTCGGGTACATTGCATGAGTAAACTTTCTCCATACATCCTGACTTTCCTGTATTGTTGCTGGGATGAAGGAGTTCTAGAAAACGAAATTTAGCATTGGTTACAATTGGTTTTCTATTAAATTTTGAATGGTTGAAAGGAACTCGAATAGGCCTGCTTCAATGAGTCAATTCAAAGACCAACGAACACTACTGATTCCTACAGACTACATGCCTAGAACTGAGTGAGTGAGCATTGCAAAAAGTCAATAAAATTTTCCAAAGTAAAAGTGTTTCTCTACAAAGCTGTTGAATTAGAAAATCCATTTAAAAATTAAATTCCACCAAAAGTATTCACACATTCTAAATAAAATTGCATTAAAGAAGACGACAAGGAAAGATAAAAAAATGAATTTTCCATCCTCAACATGCATTGTGAGGGAAAGTTAGGAGGCATGAAAATTGTATTCCATACACACACGATATAAAAATAAAATCCACACAGTCCTTTACACTACAGTATTCCGGGTCTTTGCCCATATAGCTTATCATTTCACACATGGGTTGGCTTCCCTAATCAAACTACAAAAAAATCGTGTGCAACAATGAGATCCCGCTAAATAACTTACTTACTCACCTAAAGTAGAGTCATCATTTGACTTCTCGTTTTGGCCACCTTCCGTGCCATTCTGACCGTTCGAGACCGCACAGTTTGTGCTATTGTCGAAACCATCATCATGTTCTATTGAAACATGGATTATTGGCTTTGCAATAATCCAAACATAAGAGAAAAGAACCAGAGAACAGAAGACAAGGCCCAAAATAACTTTTTTTGCTCTCCACACAATGTTTAGCTTGGTATTACGCATTGGATGGCAAACAGCAAAATATCTTTCCACGGTGAATGCAACGATTAGCCACACGCTAAGGGAAGACGTCACTTGGGCCAGGTACATTGTTAATGGACATGTGAATGCCGTTGTATTAATTCCGAGATCCCACCAACTATCCAGCCAATTAATTAACACGGTTAGAAGGAAACCACTATCGGTCGCAGCTAGTGAAGCCAAATAGTAGGACGACGAGAGATTCTTGTGATTGAAATGGAAACAAAACACTGCCAGCGACAAACTGTTCCCGACCAAGCCCAGGATACACAAAGTCGGTGTATAGAAAAGGTCCACCCTGAGCGCGTATCTATTAAATAGTGTTGAAACAGATAAAACATATTTAATTTTTTCGCCAACGTTGCACTACAATACCCGATTGATGTAATGCATTCACAGTGAACGCTTGCATGGAAAAGTATATGATTAAGTTTAATGCCACTAACAAAAACGGACAAAAACTATTTTCACTCTACTCTCAAAATTGTCAGATACGAAATGTATTATACGTTTTTTAAACAATAAGGGTTGATGAAAGTTGAGAAGAAAAATATGCTTACAAGTTAGAACAAAGACGACCGTACTGCGCAGGTGCAACCGTCATTTTAGAAACGCCAAAGACGAGTTTGCTTTATTTTAATTTACAGTTAATGCTTATTATCATCACCCCGTTTTGTCCGTGTGGTTCATGATTAAAATAGAACAATTTAAGTTTAAACTTATCTGGGAATTTATATTTTTTATCTCTACCGTGCTAACAAAATTTAAAAAATGGCCATTTAACCAAAACCAAAGTAGCACAATTCCTATAATGCTCGCTAATTTTTCAAGATTCGATTTTTAAATTTGAACACATTTGTTGATTTTTTGGAAATTGGTAATTTTGGTTTTTTTATGGGATAAAGCTGTTTGAATGACGCCTTTGCTCGCAAATAAAGATCAAAAAAATAATTATTCAATCCAAAAAACTCTATGAAGAGTCGCTTTTTCCCATTCAGGAAAATTTCTGTGCATCGGAAACTTTGTGGATCATTGAAAGTTCGGCAAGTTGAATAGAATTTGTACTCCTTAAGAGTGATTCTTGCTAAAGGCCAATGGTCCTGGCTATGCAACATGGGAATGGGGCCTTGGTGTATTTGTTGTAATTTGACTTTGCTTAATACATAATAATATAATAATAATTCGACTTTATTCATGTAATCATTTGCCAGGTATAGTTGTTTAGAAAAGAGTGGATGATGAATGTTTTAGGTTATTTACGTGCATCTTAAATAGCAGTAGAACCAATGCATTCCAAGTATACATAATTAGGCAAAATTAAATAATTGTAAAGGATAAAATTAAACGTCAAACGGTTTAAAATAAATAAACTTTAGACAAATTATATATTACGTACAATCATTTTCTGGAATAGAGATATAGTAATCTTTGAGAGAGTTTTTGAAGATAAAATATAAGGATGAGTTACGAATATCACTATAAGTAGATTAATCCACAAAACAACAGATCTAAAATTAAAGCATTCCTAACTTCGTCTTTAGTCTTATAGGTGTGAAAGGAAAATGAAGTTCATTGCAGTTGCAAGTTGAATACATTCGTATTTGAAAGCAAAACACTTTGCACTTTTCAAAACACACTTTGCAGAAGGAAGTCATGCAGCAAAAATTTTGCAGAAAAGCTGCAAAGTTGAAAAGTTGCAAAGTGAAAAGTGCAAACATGAAGACCTAAAATTGGTGTTCTCTTCTATGTTGAATGCTTCTATCGAATGATTTTGATTTATTTAAGTTATAATTTACTAAAAGTTTACATTTTTATACGTTATTTTCAGTATTTGGGCTCAGAGCGCACGAAATTTCGTTCTGTGTTAGTGTTATGTGTGCTATAGTGATTTAGTGATTCGTTTTACCTTTGTTACTAAAAGTTCAATAAAAGCGGCTAAACATTGTGCAATAAATTTTATACCACGAAAAAAAATTAAATGAAGATAAAACGGGCTGAAGGTTTTAGAAAACTTTAGAATAGCTTGTGAGAAATCGTAACTCAAAATTTTAATTTTAGGAATTTTTTTAAAGAGTTGACATTGAATGAAGGGAATCAGTGGAGTGTAAAGCATACGTAGAGCATACGGCTTGTTTGCTCACTATATACTCACATAAATTCGTACCTAGCAAGCTGCTTTTTAAGCATTTTCCAGTATACTGCTACATTGCTTTGGTTTGCGTATGTTTAAAGTTAGATATGGTTAATTTCATATTTTATTCATAATTGATTTCTTTAATGTCACTTTGCTAAATACAATTAACCTTACTATTTTATTCTAAATTTAGGAAACTACAGAGGTTGTTTTTAGTAAAGATTAATAATTGACCGAACTTAATAACAAGGATGACGTTGGTTGACATTATTTGGATGTTCGGATTATTTGTTACTTTATTTAATGGACAAGCTTTCAAACAGTTACTCTGTTCTTCTTCAGGTCAATCAAAAAAATGACGTTCTCTCAGTTAGTATAAAATGTATCCTTATTCCTTATTATAGTTTATGGAACAGTGACGTGGAAAAAGAAAAAAAACTGAAATGCATTTCCAAGGTATTTTAGCTACAGTCAGTAATACTTGGTACGTTTCTGTTGTTATACATAATTGGTATATTGAGTAAACTTCCGTTTATATATCTTTTCTATAATTTCTAGTTTCGTGAAAAGATCAGACATGAGCAGATGTAAATGTAACAAGAATAAACTATCTATATCACTAAACTCTAAAATATTATGTAAACAGAAGAAAGCCTTGTAGTGTGCAGTAAACAAGCAAGCGCAAATCTTTTCTATTTATTTGTCTGACTCTGATGTTTATGCTTGGTCTCAGAATAGGAGTTTTAAGTTGAAAGTTGTTCATAAATATGCTTTGACGTGAACAGAGTGACTCTTTAGTTAATATAATTAGTAGCGAATTACTCTCAAATGTTTGAAGTTTTCACACGTGATGTTCCTTGTAGCCATTGAGTCATTATTATTGTTAGCATATACATTCTTTCATGCCAAATTTAATCAATCAGTGCGAGGAATTTATATACAGGAATTTTGCAAAGTCAAATTGAGTTATAACTTTCCAGGGCCGATGAAGTGAACTATGAAAATTGAAGTAAGGAAAACATTTAATTCGAAATGCTGGGCAAAAAAGCAACATGACATGTAATCGGATATAATGGCTGGATTGAAAAATACGTTTGTAATCTTTGCATAAATATGAATTTTAAATTCATCCATTTTTGTATGCTATTGGTCGATTGTTCGCTTCAAATGCTGCTAGTTAATTTATTATTCTAATTGAAAAGGTAATTTAGTAATATTTAATTTTAATTATTGATTTAAAAAAATAATTTGTACATTATTTGATAGTACAATAATGGCGCTAAATGAATATAATTTTCTTAAAATTTTCAAATTCTAATGCAATGAAATATTTTGTGGATCTATTTGTGTGTCGGTTTAAAAACGTCTCGTAGAGGAACTTGACGTGAATAAAATAATACTAGTAATACATTGCGTAATCTGACATGACATTTATCTTTAAGCAGTTTTGCATTCGCTCAATCAAAATCCGTACACACACTCCTAATTACTAACTGAAAAATCAAATAATGAGAAAGCAAAACTCAAAATCAAAAGCAGTAGTAATAGAGTAGCAAAATTAGCAAATGGAAACGGAAAGCATAAATTTTTCACCGCCTTTAAACCAACAAAGTTATGTATTAAATTACCTCAGTGCAGCGGACATGGTCGTTCAGTTGGATAACTTGACACAACATTCGGTAAGTAAATTCAACATTTCAACCAACATGACTTTACTCATTACACCTAATGAAAACTTTGATTTATCATTATGTACTATGCTTGAAAGTAAACTAGAGCCGCCAACTGGTCATTCAAACTTTACTATTACTATCTGTATTCATGAATCCACAAACTTTGGTTTCACTTCACCCTCTCAGTCCACAGAAAACATTGAAATGGCGTATCGTGAATCCAACTTGATTGCCATTGCAAAGCTCTTTGTTCTGTTGATTGACTATAGACACTAATTACATATAGCCTTGGGAAACTAAGCAACTAACTAACTAACTGTATCTCTCGAATTAACTGGATCAAGCTTTAGCAGGCCCTACATATATTCGAGCAAACAATAAACTGCGTCACTGATTTGCTCAACTTTTCCGTTTGGCCAAACCGAAAATTATGTTTCCTCTGACAAGTACAACAACAACTACAAGTCATGAATATTTTTCTCAACTTTTACTTCAGGTAATTTATTGCGGGCACTAAATCTGAAGAAAAATTAAGCGTTCGCACAGCACTTCTAACTACTGGGTAGAATCCTACAAAGTAATTATCCTTTTGCACATTAGCTTACGTGCAACTAGCCGGCATGAGTATTAACAGAGTAAATAGATCTAGCTCACTTTGTGTCCACGTTTCCTACAAAATGTGTCTACCTCAAGTCCAGAATGTAATCTGCCCGAAAAGTACTGTGACTCCATGCTTAAATACGAGCGAGGAGCAACTTGTCTACATTAGCATGCATTGATGTAGTTTCACTGGCCCTCTGTGCATGTCAGATTTTGTAGAATCTGCACATACTTATACAATACATACATAAAGCTTTAGTAAACCTTGCATCTAGTGATCCCACGATCCAGTGAGGCATGAAGAAAATGGGGATATTTTTGCAGCTAATATCACAGCTGTAAGTAAAAGTTTTCCACAACAGTAAGAAAGTGAGAGTCTTGCGAGGGTTGTTTTATTCTATAAAGGTTTGTATGAGTAGTGAAAATAGTTGGGTAAAAAATGTACCATGGCTGAGAATGGCAATTTCTCAAACGTCTTGTGACAGTAGTGCTGACAAATTGCTTTAGACTTTCACCGATATTTGATTCAAGAAGGAATTGAAATTGAAAATAAAGTTTTGTACCTTCAAAAACAACTTATTTGTGTAAGAATTTTTTCAAGCGATCACCAACCTAATAAAAACGTTTCAATATTATCTTCTCATGATGATACTATTCATATTCATCTTATATTTCAAACGAAAACCAAAATATCTTCATCACATTCTCTTGTTCATTTTTTCAACAGTTACATATTTGCATGACAGTTGCTTATCAAATTGATACGCAAATTGTCATGCTGAGCCTAAAGAAACGATTTTAAACTCAACATTTTCAAATCCTGGGCTGAACTTTTGGAATATATTGGCTGAAATTGTCATTAATGTGAGCCAATTATGTACAGAATGAAATACTCACACTAATTGCTTGGCCCTTGTTCCATCCACGTGCGACGTGCCAACTCAACTTATATATAGTTAGTTAGCATGCCATGTAAAAATTAACAACTAATTGATGAAACTTCATCATTTTATAACTATTGTTTATCGTGTTTGTTAAGTTTTTGGTCATTACAGAATTAATAATACGCCAAGAATGAGTGCAAGAGATGAATTAGAAAACTTCTGATACAATTTAGCTGACTATCGGAATACAGGTGATAAAACACGTGCATAAATTTGAAACACATTGAGGGATTGATCTTACACTTCCAACATTTTTATTCAAGGATCTGGTATTGTCCTGAAGGTGACGCCAATATCCATATGCTAATTTATAAATCCGTGCCTCAACCTCAACGCCATTTGCGTTTTACTGGTAACTGAAATCTAAAGAGAGCTAGTAGATTCGGGAAATGGATCCCCACTGGTCAAGCGGCATAGGCCAGTCTGATTTGCTACCCGACGAATACAATTCTTGTTGCTATTTAAAGCCGGGTAAATATTTTTCTAACGTATTTGAAAGTCGTATGAATATACTGATGGTCATTGTGTAGAGTTGAACACTATCATTGGCAGCTAGCCATATTGGCCATAGGTCTCTTCTCTAGCAGCTACGGGATAGTGGCTACTAGAGATGATAATCCCGGGGCCATTTCACAATCCCGGGGAATACCGGGGAATCCCGGGGAAATTTTATCACTACTGGTTTGGTATATAAATGATGTAAAACTAAGTACAAAGTATTTTAAATTTAGAAAATAAGAAAAGAGGAATCGTTTTTTTGGATAATACGATACAATTTTGGGTTGCTTAATGCTTGTAGGGAGCAACCTGGGGATTTCAAAAGACATGAATATACTTTAAACAATGTACAGTGGTACTTTTATTTA
>Ga0210040_10010205_pt1 | contig 10804 bp, 3 predicted proteins | sample CryGeyCG12114_NA_FD_185462 | JGI IMG/M metagenome (GOLD analysis project Ga0210040, IMG submission 185462) | Groundwater microbial communities from aquifer - Crystal Geyser CG19_WC_8/21/14_NA (SPAdes) (version 2) | ecosystem: Environmental > Aquatic > Deep subsurface > Groundwater | place: USA... | reverse complement strand
TTTGACTTTGACTATAATTTGACTTTAGATTTTGTGAACGAAATTTTCCAGTTTGCCGACTACTTATTTATTTTTTTCCATAGTAACACTTTGGGGACAGGAAAATTTGGGCTTAGACGAATAAGGTAATGATAACTCTGCTAATTGCCATAACATGAAAAGATTGTTGAATTCCGTGAACTTCTAAATAAAGATGCACGGTAGTTGGGCTCCACTCTAATCTCTTAGCGACTACTATAGAAAGGAGAAAAAGTGGTAGCATACACCTTTAGTAGTGGAGTGAGTGACGAGATCTAATGCAAAGTAGTTTGAGAACTCATAAGAATCCAATTTCTTGAGGATGTCATTGGCTTAACTGGTCCCATTATTCAATGTCGGCATGGAGCCACCACCACTCACTTTTAGCAAACCTTTTTGTTTCAGAACCTAAACCTTCCAACCTCTCTCTCTCGTTCTGAGCTATACTTTTTTGGGGACCCAGAAAGCTTGTGCACCCAAAACCTTCGTTTTATACACTTTAATACATGTACAGTGTTCAAAGTTTCCATCTTTTTTTTCTCCTCTCATTCTCACTCCTTCTGCTGTGGACGGACGAGATTTTTGAGGCATACACCCCGTTCTTAGCTATACTAACTATGAAATTCCCAGTGAAGTTACTGGGCTTTACCATCTTTTTGTTCCAAAAGTTTAACTTTTCACAAAATCTGCATTTGCTGTACAAAAAGTCAAAGTGGAGCTCACCTTTGTGAACTCACTGCATGTATGGCTTATGGAACTAACTACAATAGCTAGCTAACTGGTAGGATGTATGAATAGCTTGTTCAACATACAAGTCAAACTTTAAGTGCTTCCGAGATAAAGACTGGAAACTTTTACTTTTCTTCACATCCATATATGCTTGTTGGGAACGGTGTGTATGAGGAGAGATAAAAAAATTTCCACTTGAGAGGAGCAGCATACAAAAGTGACTAAAATCATTCTTCTGGGTGTCTCCCACCATTTTACAAAATTGTCCACAAATTAGATTTAACTATAATAAACAAAGGATTCGAGGGTACGCCTAGAGTCCTTGTGAACATTGTTCCTTACTTAGTTTGTTAGTTAGAAAACTATTTTTCTAGCGTTTTTTAGAGAGCGCGCGCATGGCATGATTTTGTCGTACGGAGTATTTTGGGATTCATTAGTTTGGGTGACTAGAGCTAAGGATTGTGAAAATTCTTTTCCCATTGATCACATAGGAAATCACGTAGACAAACACATTTACATAGTTTAGTGAGCCCATTTATGCCAAAAGTTTTAACCTGGCTACAAAGATAAATAGAGTTAAGAATTTTTTTGTGCCACTCTTTTATTTTATTTTGGGATCTTTGATTTATGGTCTCGTACAAGTTTCCTACTGTCTTTGACATGCCTTTGCTCGGTCGGTCCGTGTGTAAGCTATGTTATAATGTGAGGTACTGTACCACACAATGTACTCAAGTACTTTTCAACTAAAAGTTCCTGCAAAAAACTTGGGCTTGTGAGGATTATTTTCAAACTATTGTTTCGCAACTAGGAGTGGGCTTTTTATGCATTTGTACAAATGCCCAGACACATGTCACAACATTTCTGTTTACCACAGGCTTTACTTGTTATCCACCAAAACTTTCATGGAGAAAACGAAAACATTCCCTGGTATAGTACAATTGGGATACCCAAAATATTGCAGCATAGTCCTCGTGCGATTAATTCCAAGAAATGATGATAAATTCGATCACCAATACAATCAGTAACCATTAGGACTTGTTGACAAGAAAAAAATATGGTTTTGCGGTGCTCTTATTTATAGAAAAGTAGCTGGATTGTCTAGACAGTGAATTAGCGAAATTAAGAAAAACAAGCTATGAATGGGAGAGAGCAGAAGAATACATAAATTGACAGACAGGCTAGTTTCATAAAGAAGGAATAATTCCCTCCATGGAGTCGGAGTAAATCCATACATACATAAGAACTGCGTGCAAGTCTGACTCCCTGATGTAACATTAGGGAGAAGGTGAAATGAGACCCTCAGGTTCTGCGAACAACAAACCAAGCAAATGATACGGCCCACCAGTACGGCATAGATGGGCATGGAGTTGGCATATTTAGTGGCTCTTTAGCCATAATTCTTGGAATGGGATTTTATGAGACCCATGTGAGGCGGGTAATGTGACTACAGACATGAATGTAAACAAAGGAATTAGGGATTTTCAAATAACGAGTGAGGCCTCAAAACCCGCCTTGTTCCATCAAGGTGCCAGAGTGCCAGCCTGGCTGTGAGCAGAGTTGATCAGTCTAACTTACTTACAGACTAACAAATTGTTACTCACGTTCCCAACTAACTGCATGGCGTCCAATCCTCCCGTTTGCATCCCAATTAGTGAGCGACAAGAGCCCATTCCAAACTATACATGTCTATCATTATGGGAGTTTTGTGGGTTCATCTTCATCCGTATGCAGTTCCCAGGTTCCCACTCTATCCACTTTGGTATGCACCCATTTAAATCGGCCCATTCTTTGCCATCTGATTAAACCAAATGAACTGTACAGAAAGAGCGCTCGTAATGAATACATTTCTGGCCAACATGTAGTAATAGCCGGTGATTAAACCTTGAAAGCCGTGGGATGGCCTCATGAATTACATTCCACGCCTATGTAATTACTCGCACACCGCTATAACTAATAATAACTACCTAACCAAGGATACCTGATTTAACATTTTCATTCCCCACACATGTAAAATCTTTGTCAGTCAATTGCCAGATTCTGAAAATTCCTGTTCTTTATTGTTTACATTGAGTGCTGGAAAAAAGGTGACAAGGGAGCATTTACAGTTGATGATAATACAATCTTTCTAACGGGAACAGTGAGAAAACATTGAGGGGGAAAAGTTTACTTGCATGGTATGTATGTGTATCGGTTCCACCTTGACGATGACAATGTGTTGGGAAAAATGATGGGCCATGAATAACTAGAGTACAGATATAGCAGAAATGTGTTATACATTGAAGGAAGGTGTGCATACAATAAACTCAAGAAAGGGAAGGATGATGATGATGATGATGATATCTATTTTGGAAGCATAGGCTGTCATTCTCGGAGACTCGTGCCAGAGCCTCATACTTTTGTGTGGGGCTTAGGAATAATGTATTCACATGTAGTCACTCTGGGAGTCAACTAATATGTTTGCAGAATAAGTGAGAATGAGACCTGAGGGACCTTTTGTGTTGGTTGGACGCACCTGCATATGCATGGTTCTCCCTCTCTCAGGGTTGTCAACTTTTCCCACTTTTCTAATCCAATCGATACTGGTGCTTATGTATGTCCCTTTCAGATTTCTTGACTCAACTAAAGTACTCCCATTTTTCACGTTATTCTCCCTGTGTCTCCATTGTCGTTCTTGTACACACACTATTGCTCCAGTGTCATGAATCCTTTTAAGCCTCTCTATGTGCACAGTCCTTGGTGTACACATCGAACATAATAGAACGAGTTGTTCGTACCACCAGCCAGCAGTTCTAGCATGATTAATACACCTTTTCGTTTCCCTACAAATGAATCTATTAGCTTTATTCACATTCGTATTCCCTCCTTCCTATGTATGCTTTCAGTGTTGTAAATTGTAATGTGACTGACTGAGTGAAAGGGGAACTTGCTCACTTCATTTCCTCTTGTTGTATGCGGATACAGCTTTTTTCTCAAAATTGAATTCACCAAATTGCATTCCACAGTCCGTTTTTTCTTCCCCTCTGCTCACTCTAATGTGAGGCTGTGCACTGACACCCTGAAAAGTGGATACATTTCAATCAATACAGATATGAGGGAGTTTAAATTCCCTTAAAAAGGATTTGTTGGGGACCATAACCTCCATGAGATTTCTTTTCACACTCGTCACATGCATAAAATCTGTTTTCACTTATAGGTGGATGAGACGAGACTCATCACTTTGATTTATTCATGAGCCACTCTCTGTACACGTAACGTTTCCCCCTTTAACTGCACCTATAAAAGTGGCACACAAATACATTTTAGGAAATGAGCCAGAGAGCCAAAAGTATACGACCCGTGATTATTACAAAGGTTGTGAAAGAGATTGCAGTCTCGTCCAAAATTATCGCTTTTACAAGGACATCAACTGAATTTTTAATGCACTCTTTTAACGTATCGCAAACCGGCTAGAATTTTGTAACAGTAATTTAATGGTTAATTCAGAGTATGGATTTTGCCCACAGTCTGTTCATAATTGTTGTAGGACCAATTTAGATAATTGTGATAAGTTGTATGTATTGATCATTTCCAGGGAATTACACCAGCCATCATTAATCCTTTACAAAGGAGCAAACTAGGGATAATTTTGCAGAAAAAAGTTTCAGTAAAAGCAGTAGCATTTTTAGGGGGAAAAGTTTGACCAAAAAGCTTCCAGGTGGAAATAAAGTACATATAATGTAACTCGATCAAGTTTATAAAAAAGAGTTATGGGCATCTTTCACACAGCAGGGGATAGATTACGTAAGAGAGTCTGTATATTGTATTGTGGATAAGAAAAAGGACAAAAACTCGTAAACAATGTTCCCACAAATAAGATCTGTCTTTTCCAAATGTTTCCAAACTTGTGGGAATGAGAGAAAGTCAGCCGTGTGTGATACACAAAAAGTAGGCTGCGTGGCGTGTGCACTACTATATGTATTTATATGCACGATCCTAGGAGAAAACATTCCTTTTTAAGACCCACATGTGGTTGGAAACAAACATATAATACTATATGGCCTTGTAACTTTAGTGAGTTGGCAAATAACTGTGGAGGTAGCTTTTTGTGTAAACATAAGCTGAAAGCAATTTGACTCGTAAATTGTTGCTACCAGTGGGGACCCCCCTTATGTCCTTCGAAAATCCATTCAACTCGACAAGAGAATTTTTGAAGTACAGGTTACCTGGATGGACTCACGTAAAAACGTGAAGGCAAAACCTTGTTGGTTGCACAGAATGATCAGCTAGTGTATAATATCAGAGTAAGATCCAATTTAGTTTTAGCTATTAGAATGACAGACGTCACACAAAAACTGTCAACTTGATGAAATGTGAAGAATGAATATTTGAACAAAATCTTCATACCAAAGTCTACACGATGATCCCTCACCAATCTCGCATCTGCTGATGGAACTTTGAAATGAAAAATTATTCTAATTTGTCATTCTATTGTCTAAAGCTACCTTTTAATTAGTTTTCAAGGAAATTTTGTTCATGTTTCCCAAACTTGTGCTAATACTTTATCCTTTTCAATCCATTTCCCAGAAATTTCTACTTTTTAATTTGCCACTGATAGATAATACTTACTTATTAAAATTGTTTTAATTAGTTTTTTTCATTTGTTTCCTAAAACTTTGCCCCAGCCAGCATTATCTGGTTACGCAAAAAGTATTTTTCGATCCGCAACTAACTAACTATTATTGCAAAAAATTCACATATCGAATCCACAATGTTTGTTCAAAAACATTGTGTATGGTAAGCCTTAGCCCTGGAGATATTTCCACCATGCAAGTGCCATTAAAAAACGAAAGTGTGAACTAAAGTACTCACTCACTCCTTTTAGAATAACATTGGTTGGGGGCTCTCAAGGATTTATTCCATATTTCATTTGCTGATAGCAGGTAAACCCTATGGAATGATAAATGTGGAGCGCATTTCCATAAAATTGACACAATTCATTTTTTTCGTGGATTCAGTTGTGGGTATAAAGGTAAGCACCCCGTTTGGGCCAGTTTAAAAGGTTGTAAGCTCACGCTGTACGAATAAATTGTATTTGTTGACACACAAGGATGTTATCAGAGAAACCATTGTGTGACAACTCTGTGCCTTCCAATTATGCTTCCATACCAATCATTGGGTTGTCAACTATGATTTGAAATGCAGCTTCTTTTCGTTTCTGATATTCACAGGGTCCCTTGTGCAGTATAACAAACACGTTCATTAAAATGTAAAACTTGACTGCCATTGAATACACTTATAGACTCCATAGATAGCTAAAGTTCGTAGACTCAGTGCACACTAACACTATTCAACTCATCTGACCATCAGCCATATATCTGTAGAAAGCTCATGTTTTGTGGCCTCCAATTTTTGTGCCCTATAATTTGGGAAACTTTTCACGCTCGCTATACAGTCAAGTTATTTTCTTTGGATGGAAACGGATCAGGTATGTTTACTAGTGCGTACTTCTGAAATGCAGTCATCCAAGCACGTTAGAGGCTCATTGTGGCTTCCAGAACAGTTCACACCGTTTCTAGACTCCAACTCTAGTTAGTTTAGTTAGCCACTCATCTATCTTGGTTGGGTCCAGTTGAACCAAATCTTTTCAGCTACAGTCAAGTTTGAGCCTTTAAACCTAAAAGGGTTATCTTTTCTTCCATGTGTCTTCTACCCTTCTCACTTCACTTTCTCATTGTGCCAAGTGTAACACTTTGAAATGCAGAAAAATGGACATTTATTTTGGTAGACATTCCTTGCTTGCCTGCCAACTAAAGGGAATACAAAAGCTAGTAGATGGAGGAATGAAAGTAAAGGGAATCCAAATCTAAATAGTGTGAAATCATTTGTCTAAGGAAAACAAACTAGATTCTGTTCATGAGAGTGTGCGGACAAAAAGAGTGAAAAAAAGGTTGCTTTTGCAAGATACATTGAGATAAAGGAGGGAGAGAGAGAGAGAATGAGAAATCAAATTACAAGAGCGCTTCTCTTTTACATAAAAATATGTTTTCCTGTCCAATTCAATTCCAACTGGACGTAAATAAGGACTAGGAGAGTTTCCCTCTCCAAAACTTTTGGCAGTCTTCCAGATACATCTAATCACATGCACATACATAGTCCATACAACGTACCAACTAACCATATTACTACTAGCTCTATTGGTCATATGGTCATAATATTACATGTACATTGCTCCAGAGTTGTGTTTCCTTTGCAGTCCAGATCCTATATGGTATGGCAAAACAGCCAAAGAGAGGGAACAGAGCTTTAGGGCTACATTTCAACAGCTGATGGATCCCGCTCTAATCAACTGAATCCCAAATTCTTTATTTTCTTTCGTACACAGCCATCAATCATGTTGGCTGGGCAGCTTGTAGTTGTACCTTTGCCTTTGATACATGTATATACGCCTTGTTCTCCTGAATTTATCAGCACTTCAAATGCGCATGAAATGGAAGAAAAAAATCTACACCTTTCAACCTCTCCTCCAAAAACAAGTTCACTTTACCATACAATTTGATTTTGTTAGTTAGCCGAATTCTCTGCTCATGCATTCAACTTGTGAATGGCCTCAAGTGAGTGAGCAATATTAGCTGTAATTTGGTGGCGTCCAGAAAATATTTTTTGTGCCTCTCTCCATAGAAGATCTGTATTTAGAGAACTAATAAATGGGCATATAAGACGCATGAATGAAGAATGTATGGATCAAGTACCGCTAACTATAACTAACTGGTAACTGGTCTGAAGGGTTCACTATGGGCAAAAGTACATCTTACTTTTTTGTGAAAGTATAGCTCTTGGATTAGTTATTAAAAATGCTGTTCACGTTCGTCCTCCATTCTTGAGCTTTCTCTTTTCCCTCCGTAATGAGCTCAAAGTAGTGAGTATACTATGTCTCTGTGTGTGTGTGTGTGTGCAGTGCAATAAGCGAACCATGCTCCCTCCTATCACTCTTTCCACTTTCGAAAGGTAAAAATCCCGGGGCCCCTCCTCTTATCTCCGTCTTCTTCAATCTTTCATTCTCTCTCTCGCTACCTTTGACTTTTGACTTTAAATTCCATAGGATATGATTGCCTTGAGCTTTAAATCCATCACCTGAGAATTATAATAATAAGGAGTGTATGGTAAAATAAACTTTCCTTAGGCCAGAGAGTTTATTGACTTTTCATTTATTCATTTAACACACATGCCGCTTGGTTGCTTTGCTTGAGTTGCGCATAACATCTCATGTATAATTGTGAAGCAAAGTTTGAGTAGTTTGACGCAGTTTCCGTCCATGACATCATAATAACCTTTTAAGAAAAGACGCCTTTTTGTAATCACTTTCTACAGCTTGTCAGTAACTTACTAACTATACTTTCAGTGTACGCAGCAGTGCGTTTTTACAGGGTGCGTTGACAAGATCTAGAAATAGTGTTTAGAGCCCAAGTTATTCTCTCCCAATCTGGTCATCTACAATGATAGAGGGCTCCTGTATATAACAACGATAACAAACGAATGAGGGAATTTATGTTGCCTAAACCATATGGTATTTAGTTTGTTTGTAGCGTGCCTGTTTTTTTGTGAGAAAACGTGCCATTCCTCCTCCTGCCAAATTATGCTCTCATTTAAAAACATCAAGGGGTTTACTAGCGCACATCATCACAACTGTTAATTTAGCTGTCAGTCTGAAAAAAATTGAGCACTCATGAAATGTATGAATTGTGACATGTTGTCGTCCCATTATTCCAACGTTGGCTACATACAAGATGAATGCGCAAATGGGTTCAACCATTTTTGCTACTCACAACTTACTGGGAACTGCTCCAAATTGCTGTATCCACTTACTGCTCCTGCTTTTGACGGCGCATCACACACTCTGGGCTCATAAAAAACGTGTGTACATCATTTGATGATGTTGCAATCTGTCAGGTTCCGAGTCCATGCATGAATGCCTCTTTTTCCCTATGCCCTATGAGTCTCTCATAAACTGCTCATCACGTATTAGGCTACCTAAATCGTATGGTCCATCATTTATTTATTTACTTATTTGGGAGCTAGCTAGCTAACTCATTCATGAATGAACGATTATTTATGTATAGAAATGACTGATGATGTCAGCCCGTTAAAGCGGATGAAAATAATGGAGCTGGAGGAATTTTTCCATTTCTGGGTGCCGAGTTCATATTTATTTTGGTGATGATAAGCGTGGTTTGCTGATAAGCTGCTCGCCTCCACATGCAACCATCCTATGCTACGTAGTGTATGTGTGTACACATGGAATGGGGAAAATAAGTGAGCGTTAGTTGGTGAACTAGTCATTTCAGCTGAGCCGCCTCAGGTCCCACATGACAAATGCGAAATCGATAAATACAAAGGTATACGGGGGAATGAGAATGAGCCTATAGCTACATACGTAGTTTAGTTAGTCAAGTTAGTTGCTAAAAGTATAGTCAGCAAGATTGTATGGGCAGATAGAGAGATAAGCATGCGTTTACTTTGGCACCTCCACATATGCTCACTTTTTTCTCCCAAACATGCATCAATAATGTTAGGTTAGGAAGAAAGGAAGAGAGCAAGAAATGATGATGGGAAAGTAGTTGGCTTCTCCATTTGCAGCAGTCAACTTGGTGATTGAATTTATGGTTTGCCAAATGCCTAATTCGGCAGCAGCCAGGTCTTACTCTGTGCTTGGCTAGGTTGGCTATGGCAAAAGCCGCCATAGTTAGTCACGACTAAGCAAGTAAGTACATCCCGTACATCCACATCCACCCTTTATATATATTTAGATTGGCTGACGATGCGAATTCGGTGGGTCCCTGTTTTCTTCCTTTTAAGCTGATTAGACACAATGACTACACGCCGAAAGTAAGTATAAGTAAAAATTAATCACAAGTGCGGTTTTGCTCAGAAACTCTTACTTTCAGTCCTTGTGTTGAGATTATTAGGTAGCACAGGCACCAATTTTTTATCCTCCTTTATTAAGGAGCTTAAAAAATTAATCCAAAATCGTGCACGAAGACAGTTGTGCTCAGTCAGAGCAGGGATTTTTTATTTTCTGAGACCGTGTGCACGTCACTTTTGATTTGCAGGTCCAAAATTCTTATCATCACTGAAATATTCCTTTGACTTCATAGTCGGATGGTTCTGGAAACTGGAGTTGCTCTTTTCACTTATGAATTCACTTTGGGCGCTCACATTTTTATTACTTGTCTAATTGAAAGTAGGTCTTTGAAAGGGAGTTGAGTCATCTGATGTGGTATACTCACTTTACTATAGTGTGCAGAGTGCACAGAGTTGAGCCTTTTTCTATAATAAATGCCCTGACTCTGACTGATATGAGCCATGAACCAGGGAGGCACTGCTATTTACTCAGGGAGCCATCACAGCGCTCAATTAGTATGCAAACGAAAAAGGAAACTCAACTGTTTAAAGAGAGGAAACCGCCTGCGGTCCACACTCCTCCCCACCAGTTATAGTTAGTCAGTCCCAGTGAAAGCAAATAGAATTAGGAATAACTTTTTTCGTGTACAATGTCTCATACCCTGGTTCATGTACAACATGCATACGAAATGTACAAAAGCGTGCTCCAAGTTATTAGCAACTTATAGTGATTCGAGTATTTTCAACTTCAATATGCACATACTATGTGTATATCAAGGGGGCAAGACGGAAACAATCCATTCAATGGTCAAACTTGTGACACTGGTCACAACTTTTCTTTCTGTATCGTTCTACTTTTCTCATGTGCTACATGAATGTAACATGTCCCACTTGTATGTAATTATAACTTGGTCCCAATGTTTTAGTTATTGGAATGTTGAGCTTGAACCTTTTTCAACAGTTGGCACTCGGTATTCAGAATGAATTCTCTTTACTCTGTATGTTTCGTACTGTGGCTATTTTTATATTTTGGGTGCATTGTGTGTGTATTCTCTCCATTGACTCTTACTTTCATTGTGCAACTCATTTGTGTTTTCTGGTCATTTCTATTTCAGTTTATGATTGTCGTTATTGTTTATAGTATTATGCATAAGTTATTTACATGAGTTGTCTATGTTAG
>Ga0210040_10010204_pt1 | contig 10805 bp, 10 predicted proteins | sample CryGeyCG12114_NA_FD_185462 | JGI IMG/M metagenome (GOLD analysis project Ga0210040, IMG submission 185462) | Groundwater microbial communities from aquifer - Crystal Geyser CG19_WC_8/21/14_NA (SPAdes) (version 2) | ecosystem: Environmental > Aquatic > Deep subsurface > Groundwater | place: USA... | reverse complement strand
AAGATGCAAATTCAGAATGGTTAATAGCAGCAGGGACTGAACCTTTGTCAGAAGACTGCGCTTGTACACTTTGTGCAATTGAGAAATAAACAATTGTACTACTTAGGAGTACCGGGAAAACCTTTTTCATTTTTGTGTTTTTTAAAGTAAATAATTGGCGCCTTTTCTGATGTAAAAGTGAAAAAGAAAGAAAGGGTATACAATGGTATTTTCACTCAGCTTTTTACTGTAAAAACACCCCGGTGTATAGCTTATTTACCTTTTGCATGTTTATTTTGAAGTATCGTTTTAAAAAAAACGATAAAAGCTATTGCAATTAAGAAGCTGCCAAAATTTGTTTTTTTGGAAACCAGCATTTGTATTTCATTTGACCAGACGTTGCGACGCTCCGTTCATCTGCAGGATTTTATGGCATCTTTAGGGTTATAATATTAAAGTCAAAACGAATTTTTAGACAACTTTTAAGACCGACACTCACAATATAATTAAAAGAAAATACCGTGTTTTTCACGGTATTAAGGTTGAAAACAAAGGATAATATTGCCTAATGAATTTTGATAAACAAGCTCATAAAGCATTAATAATTACGCATGAGACTCTTCGTGCAAGAATGGAAATACGCGATTTTTTTTTAAATTCTACTGTTAGGGAAGTTTACGAAAATATAGGCCAGGTACTAAGCCTGGTAAGAATGCAGTTGACATTGATTGAAGGAAACACTAACTTAGATACAGGTATAAGCATTCAATCGTCAGGAAAGCTTGTAGGGCAATCCATTCAGGGGTTAAGAGCAATGTGTAAAAGCTTTTATCCTGATATTGATATTTTAAAACAGGAAGGCTTTGTTGAAATATTTGAAAATATTTTGAAAATTCTTTTTGAAAATACAAAAGCGGTTATAAAAGAAAAAGGCATAAGAAAAGAATTACAACCAGCATTGAAACTGATAGTGGTAAACCTGTTAAGAAGCATACTAATATCAGTGAAAGAAGTTGAAGGCGAACTAAGTAAACTGGCAGTTCACTATAACACCGAAAAAATAGAATTTATAATAACTTATTTAGGTAAAGAAATAGAAAAACAACCGGAAAGTACAAGTGAACAGGAGGATAAGGAATTATCATTTACAGAAAGACTTGCACTCATCAAAGCAAAAATTTCAATCACCAGGGCTACAAAAGGACTGACTCAAATAAAACTAATCTCACCATTAAAATTAGCAGAAAATGAATAAGGTTACAAAAGTTGTTTTAGTAGATGACCATGCACTTTTGAGGAACGGTCTTGCTACTTTGGTATCAACTATAGGTTATCCTGTTTTATATGAGTGCAGCAACGGAAGAGAATTGATTGACAAGGTAAGTAAATCTGAAGTTCCAGACCTGGTTTTAATGGATTTAAGTATGCCCGAGTTAGATGGATTTGAAACAACATTATGGTTGAAACAAAATCATCCATCAATAAATGTGATTGCTCTCAGCATGTATGATGACGAAAATTCAATAATCAGGATGATTAAAAACGGTGCACGTGGTTATATCTTAAAAGACACAAATCCCAACGAATTAAAACAAGCCATTGATTCAGTGATGTCAAAAGGCTTTTACTATTCTGACCTGGTTTCCGGAAGATTGATAAGATCAATCCGCGACGATGATGATGAAGAAAGTAAAGGCAAAAAACAGATGTCGGGGCTCAATGAAAAAGAAAGAGAATTTTTGAAGTATGCAGCAACTGAAATGACTTATAAAGAGATAGCCCAACAAATGCACTTGAGTCCGAGAACTATTGACGGATATAGAGATGGATTATTTGAAAAACTCGGTGTTAAAAGCAGGGTTGGGTTGGTGTTGTTTGCTATAAAAAATGGGATTATACATTTCAATTGAGAGTTTACCCACACTTAACGAATAAAATCAAAAGTTTTACATTTATCTGGGAACAAAACTAATGAATGCAACATAAAAAAGACGCTTATTTTATTTTCCCCGATGTTGCTTCTTACAATGAATTATCATTTGAAAAGCTGACATTTAAAAATTGTCAGCAACTTTATCTGATGCTTAAAGACGATGAAAATCACTTCACAGACAATAGGTTTAAGCATTATGAGGATGCAAAAGAATATGCACAATACATAGAACAGCACGGCGCCTATTCAGCAAAACACAGCGGACAGGATTGGTTATTTTTATGGAAAGGCGAATACGCGGGAGTACTACATTTGTACGACCTAAGCCTCGAAACGTTTGCAGAGAACAATCATCGCTGTTGGGTAGGCTTCGCAACTAAGCCTGCAATGAGAAACAAAGGCATTACCAAAAAAGCCCTGCAACGTTTTATACAATATATTTTTGAAAACTACCCGTTTATCAAATATCTACATTCAATGACACTAAAGGAAAATTTAGCTTCACAAGCCTTATTGAGATCGGTTGGATTTAAAGAGGATAAGGAAGAAAGGATGGCAAAGGAGTATGTATTCTATTTGATGGAGAAGTGAAACCTGTTGTATGATGCAATGTCTTGCATGAAAAAAAAACAATCACAGTGTATTGTAATTTAAGACACTCGACGACTATTTACGGGTAGTTGTTGGTCAACACTCTACAACGACCACTAAAACAGCAGAGCCCCGGCATTACCTCGACACACTGTTTACATACATCTCCTCTACCTTCTTCCTTGCCCATAGAGTCTTTCTTAAAAAAGTTAAGCTGGATTTTATACTCGGATCTTTTATAAAACAGTTTATTCTTATTCTATCTCCGAGCTTTTCCCAGCCATGAGTCTCCACAAGATACTGAAGTATCATTTCGAGGGTTTTGCCGTGTAAAGGGTCCGGGTTGCTTTGCATAAACTTTTTCTATTCATTCTCCAATTTAGGGTATTGCATTTTCAGTTTCTTCAATTCGTCCCGGAGTGTTTTTGCTATAATAAGTTCTTTATACCAATTTTGATTGGCAGGAACGATTGTCCAGGGAACATAATCACATTTTTCAAAAATCTCTTCGTAGTATTTCATGTATTCATCCCAATGCTCGGCTTCTTTAAAGTCGTTTGGGTTGGCTTTCCAGTGTTTTCGTTCGTCTGTCAGTCGTTCGTTGAGTCGTTCGGTTTGCTCCTCCCGTGAGATATGCAGATAAAACTTTAGTATAAGAGTATTGTTGTGCTTATGCAATAATTTTTCAAAGTCATTCATTGCCTCCATCCTTTCATGGGCAGTTTCGTCATCAATGTCTTTATGGACTCTGGTAACCAGTACATTTTCATAATGAGATCGGTTGAAAATTTTTATCACGCCTTTTGCCGGTGTATGCTGGTGAATACGCCACAAAAAATCATGTGCGATTTCTTCTGCAGTTGGCACTTTAAAAGAGGTTACCGATATGCCTTGTGGATTTAGTGCACCAAATACTTTTCTTATAGCGCCATCTTTTCCTGCAGCATCCATGCCTTGTATGACAACCAGTACCGAATTTTTTCCCTCCGCAAATAACAGGTTTTGCAACTCATCAAGTTCTTCAAGTATAGATGCTAACTTCTCTTTGCCTTCTTCCTTCTCAATGTCTTTGGGTGCCCTGGTAGAAATATCTGAAAGTTTAATTTTCATAATTCTGCTTTAATTTAAGTTCAACAATTGTTGATGTGAAACAAGTCATAACAAAAAGATGCCAGCCATCCGGAAAATATACTTCAAATTAAACCAAAAATAAAATAGCATCAGATACTTATAAAATAATTAATGCTTGTTTACTTTAACAAGTGCCTTAACCGCACACTAAAATATTCTCCTAAATTTGCCCGACTTAAATTTTGAAGACTCTTTTTACGTTAAGCCAAACAAGAGGCGTGAAGGGCCGAAGCAGACCCAACAGCTTTTTTTTAAGCATATCCGTGGGGGAGAAATATCAGGATATAAATTAGCTTGTCTAAGCACTTATGAATGTCACTCTGTCGAATCGTTTTTCAGTTGTTAATTACCTGGTCGAAAAGTACCGGGTCATCGTTTTTGCTATTTACGTTATCCTGATGGCTTTGGTAGTAAGCAAACACGAACCGTGGATGGATGAAGCACAGGCTTGGCTTTTGGCAAAAGACGTGGGTATTAAAGAGTTGCTTATCAAGTACCTCAGATACGAAGGTTCACCAGGTTTGTGGCATTTGATCCTGATGATACCTGCTAAACTTGGGTTTCCTTATTACACCATCAATATAATTTCAGCGATTTTTTCAGCTATTGGTGTTTGGCTTTTTCTCCGCTATGCGCCTTTTCCAATGCTGATTAAAATATTGTATCCTTTCACATTTTTTGTTTTTTATCAATATGGTGTGGTCGCCAGGAGCTATTGCCTGATTTCTCCACTATTATTCTTAATAGCCATTACTTACAACAAGAAGATGGATAATCCGTACTTCTTCGTATTGTTATTATGCCTGTTGGCAAATATTAGTGCCCACACTTTTTTGATCGCGGGTTCCATAGCCTTTATCCATTTTATTGATGTTGTGCAGGAATGGAAAAGCCTGGAAGCCAAATCAAAAATAAAACATGGAATAGCGCTTTTTATTTTTGGAATAATGGCTTGCATTGTAATCTATATTATAAAGACTCCGCCTGACCAGATTTTTGCCAACCAGGTCAACCTGGACTTTATCAATTTCTGCAGGAGCACCCAATGGATGATTGGTGGATCAATGGTAATTAGTGAGTTTAGTCGTCTCAAAATTTTCCCGATAGCTTCCATCGCCATTTTTGTTATTACTATACATTGGCTGGGCAAAAATAACGCTGCACTTTTGTACATCTTACCGCTGCTGCTTTTATCCACCCTATTTGCTCTTAAATACAAGAACTTTTGGCACCAGGGAGTTTTGTTCCTGCTTTGGATTTTTGTTTTGTGGATCAGCTTTGAAAAATATAGAAAAACGGAGCTTAATCTCTTTGCCAGGTCTGTTATCGGATGTATTGGAGTAGTGCTGGCTGTACAATGTTTTTGGTGCATAAAAGCTGTTAGTTACGACCTTTCAAACAGCTATTCCGGCAGTTATAGTCTTGCAAGGTTTATAAAGAAAAATAACCTGGATAAAGAAAAGATTTATGTAAGCGGCTGGAGAAATATTTCAGTGCTTCCTTATTTTCCTAAAAACATCTTCTATAATCACAATAGTGGTTCTAATCACCGCTTTTGGAACTGGTCAATTTATAACGTAACCAGTATGGGTGCTTCTGAAAAAGTTATTGACACAATTGAATGCGAACAACCCGGTGTTGTAATATTTGCTTCTGATCACATTCCCACCAGGTATCGTATTGATCTGCCAGGATATAACCCGGTTCGTTTTTTCAAAGGATATTTGTACTGGAAAACAGGACTGCTGGAACCAGAATGTTATCTTGTCTTTCGCAAACAAAAGGAAGAGCCGGAAAAAATTGTTCATGAAAATAAAGTAGCGGCTAAAAAAAATAAAAGCCTGAAGTAATCTTCTTATAAAGCCTTTTAGCAATCTTAGCCACAGAACTATTAATATAGAAGAGTGAAAAAGATAAGCCAGATACCCGATTAAATTTTCACTAAAACAAATATTATTATAGAATTACTGCTGTCAACTTGTGCGACGCAACAACTGCTGCCATAAAAAGCTCTGTTGACTTCAAAAAAAACAACAAAATGTCATCGCAAAAATTTCGATGGCATTTTGAAATTTTTGTGTTCTTTGTGCGTTTTTCTCCTGCACTTTAGCTGTGGTAATTTTTGTACTGAAAAAGCAGTTTAAATACGACCGGTAGCTTTATAAAGACCGATAAACATACAAACCCAACCGGCTATAAATGCAAGACCACCAAAGGGAGTAATAGCTCCAATCCAATTAAGACCAGCCTTTTCAGCACCTTTTATATAAGTTAAAACATATAATGAGCCACTAAAAAGAATAATGCCGGTTATAAACATATTCCCCGACCAAATCATCCATTTATTGGAAAAATCACGGTACAAGATACCAGCCAGCGCAAGGGCAAAAACGTGGTAAAACTGGTAACGCACACCTGTCTCAAAAATGGCAACTGCAGCATCTGAAACGTAACGCTTAAGTGCATGGGCACCAAAAGCGCCAAAAGCTACAGACAGAGCGCCAAGCAGTGCTGCAACCTGCAAAAAAAGTTTATGCATGCTCCTTTAATATTTTTACAAAAGCAGCTTCTGACAATTCTTCACCGCAAAGACGGTAGGCGGCCTTTTGGTAAAACTCTGCTCTTTCAGCTAATTTTTTATCAAGAAATTCTGCAAGACCTTTATCATCAAGATCTTTAATTAACGGACGATGTGATTTTTCTTTCATAAGCCTTGATGCAAGAGTTTCAATTGGTTCATCAATCCAAATGGTAATTCCCTGCTTGTTCATCCACTTCATGTTGTCGTCGTAACAAGCGGTACCGCCGCCGCATGAAACGATGAATTGTTTCTTCTCTGCAAATAATTTCAGCATTTTACTTTCTGCCTTTCTAAAGTATTCTTCGCTTTCCTCAGCAAAAATTTCAGCAATTGTTTTTTCTTCCATCATCTCAACTAATGCGTCAAGATCATATGCAGCCGCATGAAACTTTTTCTTAAGTTTTTCAGCCCAATAAGACTTACCGGAACCCATCATTCCGATTAAAAATATTTTAACTGGTTTTACTGAATCTGAAGCTGTTTTTGACGAAACAACAGGTTTACTCTCAACAGGTTTTGCAATAATAGTAGACATATCAAAGGGTTTTGGTATTAATTTATAATCTCTTTCGCAAACTATAGAGCCATTTTATTTTCTCAAACAGTTCTAAATTTTTACAAACTACTTTTAGACTTCATGTTCTGATTATTCCGAATAGGATAACTGCTCAAAACAAAAGGTCAGGTCCTTGATCATGATATTTTTCCAATCATAAAAGTTTAATAAACAAACAGAAAGCTAATACTTGGTAGTAAAAACTGCATAAAGCAAACAATAACTTCGTTAACCAACAATAAAAAAAACTTAAAAGATTATGAAAGTTTTTTTTACTTTTTAAAGGGCACATTAACTCCTTCATTTTCAACTCTAAAAACTATTTGAAGGCATTAAAGCCGGTAATATCCATGCCTGTAATTAACAAGTGAATATCATGAGTACCCTCGTAAGTAATGACACTTTCAAGGTTCATCATATGCCGCATAATGCTGTACTCTCCGGTTATGCCCATGCCTCCCAGCATCTGTCTTGCATCTCTTGCTATATTCGTTGCTATTTCGCAACTGTTTCTTTTTGCCATTGAGATTTGTGCAGGTGTTGCACGACCTTCATTCATTAAAATGCCTAATCGCCAGACCATTAATTGCGTTTTGGTTATTTCAGTTATCATCTCTGCGAGCTTTTTTTGCTGTAACTGAAAGGCACCTATAGCTTTGTCAAATTGTATCCGCTCTTTGCTGTATTGCAACGCAGTATCATAACAATCCATTGCCGCACCGAGTGCACCCCATGCTATGCCGTACCTTGCTTTGCTCAGGCAACCCAATGGACCTTTCAAACCCTTTACGTTTGGCCGTATATTTTCCTTAGGCACTTTTACATTATCAAATACCAACTCGCCTGTTGTACTTGCCCGCAGGCTCCATTTACCATGTGTTGTTGGTGTAGTAAATCCTTCCATACCCCGCTCTACAACCAGGCCCTGTATTTCACCTGCTTCGTTTTTCCCCCACACAACTGCAAGCTGTGCATGAGGCGCATTACTGATCCACATCTTTGCTCCATTCAAGATAACATGATCACCGGCATCTTTAAAGCTGGTCAACATGCCTGATGGATTACTGCCATGATCCGGTTCCGTCAATCCAAAGCAACCCAGCCACTCTCCACTCGCAAGATTTGGTAAATATTTGTGTCGTTGCGCTTCATTGCCGTACGCATAGATCGGATACATAACAAGGGAGCCTTGCACAGATGCTGTAGATCGCACCCCGCTATCCCCTCTTTCCAACTCCTGCATCATCAAGCCATAACTGATATAGTCCATTCCTCCCCCACCATATTCCTGAGGTATGGTTGGCCCAAAGCATCCCAAATCTCCCAATTGCTTAACTATCTGCACCGGAAAGGCTGCCCGTTGAGCATAATCTTCTATGATTGGTGAAATCTCTTTTTTTACATAACTACGAACAGTTTCCCGAATCATTTTCTGTTCTTCGGTTAGCAAATCATCGACTAAATAATAGTCAGGTGATTGAAAAGTATCAGTTTTAGCAGCCATCGTTGTATGTATTTATTCTATAGTTTTTTTAGGTTTCCGCAAAATAACTATTGCCGGCTTTTGTATTAATTACTGAAGATGTGTATTTTTTTTGTCCTCAGCATTAGAATATCTATTGATCGTCCGTTGCGTCGCACTCTTCGGCTGCAACAAAAAGCCGGGTCGTTTACTTGTTTGTTTTTAAGTCCCTCCTTTAGTGATTTCAGGTTTCCGCGTGTCTCCCACTCTAATATTTGCCGGTACCTACCAGACTGAGGAGTATCTTCGTTGTAGAAGGTAGAGACATCAACAATATTTCTGATAAAACAGACCACTTTAATGAAATCAATAAAAGGATAACTGAAGGCTGTTTTGCAAATTACATAGATTTAAGAGCGGGGTTCAAGAGGAGCAAAAAAAGATACATTATTTTTTGTTGAAAAAAAACTTCATCCTTTTAAAAAAGAATATTAAATATGGGCTTGAAAAGTAATGATGGTAATTTGTCAAAAAGCTTTAATAATTCTCAATTATTATAAATATCTCTTCATCTCCACATCATACTGTCTTGCTATAATTTTTCCTTCCTCAGCAAATTTTTCATCTGGACAAGCATAAATAATTGCACGGCTTACATTAACCAAAAGACCTGCATCTTCAATCAAAGCTGCCTTTGATACCTGCATCAGGCTGCCTCCCTGAAATCCAACACCGGGCACCAGGAAGAAATGCTCAGGAAACTGTTGACGAATGTCAGCCAATTGTTGTGGTTTGGTTGCACCTACGACAAACATTAAATTATCAGGTGTTCCCCATTCTGCAATAGTATGCATTACCTTTTCGTACAAGTATTGCTTGTGGTGTTTTTGCTCGTTAGTTTCCTGTGATAGCAACTCTTCACGCTCATTTGATACCAGTAATTGCTGAAAATTCAGACTTCCTTTGTTTGATGTAAGTCCAAGAACAATAGTCCATTTATCTTGATAATCTAAAAACGGACGGACGGCATCTTCGCCCATATAAGGAGCCACAGTTACGGCATCAAAACCATAAACCTCAAAAAAAGTCTTTGCATATTGAGCAGAGGTGTTACCAATATCGCCGCGCTTGGCATCTGCTATTTTTAAATGTGTGGATGGAATATAATTTACCGTTTTTTCAATAGCCTCCCAACCTTTTATCCCCATAGCTTCATAGAAAGCGGTATTAATTTTATAGCTGACGCAATAATCTTTAGTTGCATCTATAATTTGCTTATTAAATTCAAATATAGCATCAGGATGAGATTGTAGATGTGGTGGTATTCTGGTTAAATCGGTATCTAATCCCACACATAAATAATTCCTTTTTTCTTTTATTTGACTTACAAGCTCTTTCCTGTTCATGGTTTAAAAAGTTATAGGACTGTAATTATGAAGATGATAAAAATGATAAGTGCAACTTTGGGTTATTTGTCCAGAATACTTTTAATAATGTTTCCAAACTTCCAAATGTCTTCAAAAGTATTAAATAATGGTGCCGGAGCAATCCTGATAACGTTTGGCTCACGCCAGTCTGCTATAACTCCCTGCGCTTTTAATTCTTCAAAAATTTCCTTTCCACGTTCTAACATCAGCATTGAAACCTGGCAACCTTTTTCATGGTCAGCTCTTGGTGTTATTACTTCAATCATTTTTTTTGTTTGTGAAGCATTTATCTCATCTAATATAAATAAGAGGTAATTTGATAATTGTCTTGCTTTTACAAGAAGATTTTCAAAACCTGCTTCTTCAAAAATATCTAATGAAGCTTTGTGTGCTGCTAAAAGCAATACGGGTCCGTTGCTTAATTGCCAGCCATCTGCTGTCGGTATTGGGTTAAAATCTTTGCCCATTTTAAACCGGCTGCCTTTATCATGTCCCCACCAGCCTGCAAAGCGGGGCAAATCTTTATTAGCCGTATGTTTTTCATTTATGTAAATCCCGGCGACTCCGCCCGGACTTGAGTTAAGGTATTTATAGGTACACCAGCAGGCAAAATCAACTTCCCAGTCATGAAGTCTCAACTCAACATTACCGGCAGCATGAGCAAGGTCGTAACCAGCATAAGCTCCTGCTTTATGAGCTGCTTCGGTTATGGCTTTCATATCAAACACCTGGCCTGTGTAATAATTAATACCGCCTACAAGTACCAATGCTACACTATCTCTATTTTCTTCTATTGCAGCTATAATATCTTCATTTTTAATGGTATGTTCACCTTCTCTTTGCACAACTTCTATAATCGCCTCTGCAGGTTCAAAACCATGAAATTTTACCTGGCTTTCTAAAGCATATTGATCAGAAGGAAAAGCTTTTGCTTCGCAAATAATCTTAAACCTTTTTTGTGTTGGCCGGTAAAAGCTCACCATCAGCAAATGAAGGTTAACGCTTAGCTGTCCCATTGCAACAACTTCTTCAGGTTTACAACCTACAATTTTACACAACTGTTGCGGAAATACCTCATGGTATGTTGTCCATGGTTGTTTACCTTCAAAATGCCCTTCAACACCTATTTCAGCCCAGACATCTAA
>Ga0210040_10010203_pt1 | contig 10805 bp, 7 predicted proteins | sample CryGeyCG12114_NA_FD_185462 | JGI IMG/M metagenome (GOLD analysis project Ga0210040, IMG submission 185462) | Groundwater microbial communities from aquifer - Crystal Geyser CG19_WC_8/21/14_NA (SPAdes) (version 2) | ecosystem: Environmental > Aquatic > Deep subsurface > Groundwater | place: USA... | reverse complement strand
CCCAGGTTGGAGTAGTGGAAGCGGCGGGCGGCGCCGAGCACGACGTCGTCCGCGGTGAGCTGCAGCTCGGCCAGCGAGCCGCCGGGCACCCGCTCCCACCAGCCGCCGGGGCTCTCCGACGTCGCGCCGCCGAGGTGGGACAGCAGCTGCCCCACGGTGCGGTCGCCCAGCGGCGTCCCGGGCACGTGCTGCTCCAGCGGGTCGTCCAGGCCCACCAGGCCCTCGTCCCGCAGCCGCAGCACCGCCACCGCAGTGACCGTCTTGCTGATCGACCCCAGCCGGTACTGGACGTCGGTGTGCGGCTCGGCGACGTCCCCGCGGCCGGCCGACCAGGCGAGCCCGCCGTTCCGGACGACGCCGGCGACCAGGCTCGGCGCCCGGCCGTCCCGCTGCACCCGGGCGGTACGGGCCAGCAGCGCGCGGGCGGTGGAGGGCAGCACCGGTTCGACCATGGCGGCGAGGCTAGCCAGCGACCGGTGCGGAGGTGTCGCCGACCGGGAGCTGCCCGGTGCGGCGCGCCCAGCGCTCGAACACCACGGTGCACAACGGCGGCACCGACGCGACGAGGGCGAGCAGCGCCGTCCGGGGCGACCAGTGCAGCACCCGCCAGGCCAGCAGGCTCACCAGCACGTACGCCACGAAGACCGCACCGTGCACCGGGCCGGCCAGCTGGACGCCCAGCTCGGTGGTCTTCAGCACCCACTTGACGAACATCCCGGCGAGCAGCAGCACCCAGGACACCGCCTCGGCGATGGCCACGGCGCGGAAGGCGCGGGCCACGGTGGACGGCGTGGTCAGAGCGGTGGACATGACGCTCCCTCGGTCGGGCTCGGGCGGTCCGCCCATCGTGCCGGAGCCTGTGGGCTCTCTGCCCAGGTGCTCCCCGTCGTCCTGCCCAGGTGCTCCCCGTCGTCGGGTTTGATGTGCGCGGTGGTGGAACCCGCTCACCTCCGGGCCCGCCAGCCCCCGAGGTGAAGGCGAGTCCTCCAGCGATTCCCCCAAGCACGGCACCCCAACTGGCAAGACCGCTTGGGTCAACGAAGTTGACGGGGCTACCGTTCGCATATGCATAGGTGTTCAACTCCTGACCGCTCGGGTCGGGCTGAGGGGACTGCCCAGACTTCAGTTGACTCGGTTCGGTAGGGGCGATCAGGCCGCGTGAGCGGCCTGGGTCAGTGTCTCGAACTCGATGGGGGTCATGCGGCCGAGGGCGTCTTGGCGCCGGCGGCGGTGGTAGGTCTTCTCGATCCAGATGACGATCGCCAGGCGCAGCTGGTCACGGCTTGTCCAGCGCTGGCGGTTGAGGACGTTCTTCTGCAGCAGGCTGAAGAACGACTCCATGGCGGCGTTGTCCGCGCAGGCACCGACCCGGCCCATCGAGCCGCGCAGCTGCGCGTCGCGGAGGGCGCGGACGTAGGCGTGTGATCGGAATTGGCTGCCGCGGTCGGAGTGGACGATCGCCTCGACCGGGCCGCGCAACGCGAGCGCGTTGCGCAAGGCGTTGACCGCGAGGTCAGAAGTCATCCGGGCGTCGATCGAGTAGCCGACGATGCGCTTGGAACAGGCGTCCTTGACCGCGCAGAGGTAGAGCTTCCCCTCCGCGGTCGGGTGCTCGGTGATGTCGGTCAACCACAGCTGGTTGGGCGCCTCGGCGGTGAAATCGCGCCGCACGAGATCGTCGTGGACCGGTGGTCCGGGTTTGCGGTTCAGCCCGCGCTTGCGCGAGTGCACCGACCACAGGCGCTGGGAGCTGCACAGCCGGTTGACCCGGTTGCGGGAAGCCCGTACTCCCAGTTCGGCGAGCTCGTCGGTGATGAACCGGTAGCCGAACCCTGGGTCGTCGTGGTGGATGTCGATGGCTGCGTTGATCAGGTGGGCGTCGTCCCAGTCGCGCTGGCTGACCGGGTCGGCCTGCCACTTGTAGAACGCCTGCTTGGAGAAGCCCAGCACCCGGCAGGTCACCGCGACAGGGATCTTGTCGGCGGCCAGGTCTTGGACCAGCGGGTACATCATTTTGGGAGCACATCGCGGGCGAAGTAGGCCGTCGCTCGGCGCAGGATTTCGTTCTCCTGCTCCAGCTGCTTGGCGCGCTTTCGCAGCTCTCGGTTCTCGGCTTCCAGGTCGCCGCCAGAACTCGAGGCAGTCGGCGATGACGTCGGGCCAGGGACGCCGTCCTCGCGGTCGGCGATCTTCAACCACCGTTGCAAGCAGGACTCAGAGACCCCGAAGCTCCTGGCCACCTGCGCGACCGACTGGTCGCCCTGCCGGGCGACCGCGATCACGTCAGCCCGGAACTCCTTGGGGAACGGCTTGGGCACGATGCTGATCCTTCCAGCGAGACCGAAGCCTCACAGGTGAGGAGTCAACCGAACCCTGGGCAGTCCCGAGTGAATCGGCCGATGGTGGGGTGGTAGTACCGGTTCTCGAGGTGGTAGAGGCCGGTGGCGTCGAGTTCGCCGCCGATGTACTGCCTACTGCCACGGGTGCTCGGGCTGCTCGTCCGCCTGGTCGGCGGCGCGCCCGGCCCGGTGACCGGCGTAGACGCAGCCATGCTCGCCACCCTCGGCGTCCTGGCCGGCATCACCATCGGCGCCCGCTGGAAGGTCAGCGTGCACAGCGCCGTCTGGGCCGGCATCGCCGCCATGCTCACCATCACCTACGGACCCTGGGCACTGCTCAGCGCTCTGGCCGTACCTCTGGTCATGTGGGGACGCATCCACGTCCACGACCACACTCCCGGCCAAGCCCTCGTCGGGGGCGTCACGGGCGCCATCGTCGCCGGGACGACATTCGGGCTTGTCGCCTGGTAGGAGACGTAGCCCACAGGCTCCCCGCGCGGGCACAAAGTTTGAGGGCTTAAGGGGACCCGGTCGGCTCAGGGCCTGCAACCGGCTCGGCGATCTACTCGGCTGGGGTTGCGGCCCGCGCATTGAGATCTTTGATTAGATCGCGCCATTGGTTGGCGACGTCCGTGCGCAAGGTGGCAGCCGGCAGGGCGAGATCAAATCCCGTGTACCCCAATCCTGCGCGTCGCTTGACCAGGCTGACGTCACACCAGGGGATTGTGAGAGTAGTTGCATCCGACAGTTTGCGAACAGGAGCAATCAACTTAATTGGAATGATTACGATGGTATCCGAGAACGCAGCAAAGACGCTTGGACGCCTGTCGGTAAGTCCAAGGCCCACCTGAGACGTATCAGGATTCCGGCCCGTCTCTTGAGCGATCAACTGCTTCGACTTAGCCAGCCTTCTAGCGTATGCCACTGTTCTCCCTCGATTTGATCGCCCGTTTCCGTGGGCAGGTGCTGACGCTTAGCCTACTGTCGCAGGCGAGCTGGAGATATAGGATTTCATTCGGCTCGTTATTAATGCGCAATATCCTCCCGTCACATCGAGTCACCTTATGGCGCATGCACGTCACCGCCCGCGACGAGGTTCCGCTTCTCTGGCGGCCTGCGCCGGGCCAGTGTTAATCCTCACCCTTAGTCAATGACCAAACCCGCGTTCGATTCTGCCGACACAGCATCAAGCGTCCATCGGTCCTACGCAGCAAACTCAAGAGCCGCGTCAGCGAAAAAAGAACATCCGGGCGCATGATGACTGTTCAACAGTCATCATGCGCCCCGATGTCTTTAGCAACGATTCGTTCAGCCCGGTATGAGCTGGCTCCCTACGCTGGTTAGTGCTGACGCAGTGCCTGTGCCTGCGGCGCCACTGATACCTCCGACCAAAACTGCGGTTCCATATGAGACCGCCGCCGGGATAAGGGCTGCCGTTACAGCGCCGGCTACAATTCCGCCAACAAGGCCGGCGCCGATACCAATAACTGCGGCCTTGGCGACGCTCCCCCAGCTGAAGAGTCCGGTCGGGTCAGTGGCGTTGATGGGGTTGCCGCTGGTGTAAAGATAGGGATTCTGCTCTTGGCCGCTGGGATCTAGCTGGGTGAAGCGTCCAATCGAGGGATCGTAGTAGCGGGCCTGCAGGTGGTAGACGCCGGTGGTGTCGAGTTGACCGCCGATGTACTGCCACGGGTTAGCGACAGTCTCGGTCTTGATTCGGGATGCGCCGTAGGGGTCGTAGCTGTAACTGTTCTTCTTGGTGCCGGTGGCATCGACGAGGGCGATGGTGCTGCCCTGTCGATCTGGAATGTAGTAGTAGCTCGCCGTCCCCATGCGCAGGGCGACCGCAGTGCCATTGGGCTCGCGGATCACGCTTGAGGCACCGTCGCCCGTCTGCGTGGTGACGCCAAGGGCTGTGTTCTGGTAGCCGCTGCCGCCCGCACTCAGCCGTTCCTTGTTTCCCTCGCCGGCGTAGCTGAATCCGGTCGTGGTGCCGCCTGAGATCAGTGAGGTGAGCTGCCCGCGAGTGTTCCACGCCCCCGCGGTGCGGGTGGTGGCGCCGGAGCCGGTGATCTCGGCTCCGTTGGCGTCGTAGCTGAACGCGGTGCCGGCGCGTGCGGTGAGGGCGTCGGTGGCGTCGTAGGTGTAGGTCGCCGCCGGGCCGCCGGACTGGCCGGGGCACAGCACGGTGGTGGCGATGGAGGTGGAGTCATAGGTGCGGTTGCCGTTGGCGTCGTAGCAGTAGGACCACGACGCGGTGGTGTTCGTCCCGACCTTTTCCAGGGCTCGGGTGAGCCGGTTTAGGCCGTCGTAGCTGTAGGCCTGCACGGCGGTGCCGGGCACGGTCGCGTCGGTGCGGGTCTGGACCACACCGGTGTCGGCACCTGCGCGGGTGTAGCTGTAGGTGAAGTCCATCAGCACGGTGTTGGCGGTGTTGGTGGCCTTGTACTGCAGGGGCCGGCCGGAGGCGTCGATGTTCAGGTACTGGACGGTGGTGCCACCGGGGTAGGTGATAGCGGTGCGGACGTCGTTGGCGTTGTAGCTGTAGGTCGTGCACTTGGCCACGGCGCCGGTGCAGGAGCCGCCGGGTTCGGCGAGTGAGACCAGGTTGTTGGCGGCGTCGTAGCCGTAGCCAGTGGTGCCGAGGGCGTCGGTGAAGGTGAGGGTGTTGCCGGTCAGGTCGTAGCTCAGTGAGCTGGGCTGGGCGCCGCCGCCGGAGCCGGCCGGGGTGGTCTGGCCGGTGAGCCGGTTGAGCTGGTCGTAGCTGTAGTTGGTGGTGCCGGCTCCGTCCTTGCGGGACGTCAGGTTGCCGTTGTCGTCGTAGGTGTAGACCTCGCAGTTGGCGGCGGTGCCGCAGTTGGAGGCGTTGCCGTAGCGGATCTGGGTGACCCGGTCGTTGGCGTCGTAGACGTAGTGGGTGACCTGACCCTTGCCGTCGGTAACGGTCTTGGGCCGGCCGGCGCCGTCGTAGGTGTAGGTGGTGGCCTTGATGACCCCGGTCGCAGGCGGAGTCACCTTCAGCATGTTCCCGCCGGTGTCGTAGCCGTAGGTGGTGACCTGGCCCTTGCCGTCGGTCTCCGTACAGGGCTGACCGGGCTTGCCGCCGCCAGTGCAGGTGGTGGCCTGCCCGGCGGGCGGGTTGTAGGTGGTGGAGGTGGTGACCCCACCGGAGATCTGCTGGGTGGGATTACCGGCCGCGTCATAGGAGAGCGTGGTGGCGTTGCCCTGGGTGTCGGTGGTCGAGCTGGGCAGGTACCGCTGCGGCCCGGTCCCGGACGAGGGGTAGGAGGCGCTGGCGGAGGCGCCGGTGGGGGCGGTGGCTCCGGTGGGGGTGAAGCCGCCGTCGGCACCGTTGTAGGAGTACATGGTGGTGTTCGCCCCGGGCATCGAGTCCGCAGCGGATGCGATGTCGTCGTTGGGGCTGTAGGTGGTGGCTCGGGTGTGGCCGAGGGCGTCGGTGGACTGCAGCACCTTGCCGAAGGCGTCCACGGCGTAGGTGGTGTCGTGGCCGTTGGGGTCGGTGACCACGTTCTGGGCCAGGAACTTGCCCTGGTAGTTCCCGCCGCCGTAGCTGAACTGGGTGGTGGCGTTCAACCCGCCGGTTCCGCTGTCGCGGGTGAGGCTGGCCACTGCCGGCCAGGTGGTGAAGCAGATGGTGGTGACCGCGCCGTTGGGGGTGGTGATCTCGGTCAGCAGCCCGTCGGTCCAGCCGAAGTTCGTGGTGTGACCGGAGGCGTCGGTGACCGAGGTGAGCTGGTTGTTCGCGGCGTCGTAGCCGAAGGTGACCGAGCGGGCGGTGCCGTCGACAGTCTGGGTCATCTTCCGCAGTGCCCCGTTGGGCACGCCGGTTCCGCCGTAGCTGAAGGTGATCGGGTCGCCGTTGCCGCGGGTGCCGGTGATAGTGGCCGGCTTCCCGGCGGAGTTGTAGGCGAAGGTGTAGGCGACCCCGTTGCGGTCGGTGTCAGACAGCATCAGCCCGTCGGCGGCGCGGAAGACCTGCTTCTGGTTGCTGGCCAGGGTGGTGAGCACCCAGTTGTTGGCTCCGTCCCGGGTCAGCGTGGTGCCACCGGACCCGATCGGGGACTCATAGCTGGTGCCGTTCCACCGGTACAGCAGCGCCTGACCCGAGGCGGTCACGTAGCGGATGGACCCGTCGGCGTAGGGCACCAGCTTCACGTCTGGGGACTCGGTGAACCGGAAACCGGCACCCAGCATCGACGAGGTCTGGTCCTGGTAGGTGTAGGCCGAGGCGAAGGAGTTGTAGGTGATCCCGATACCGCGGTCACCGCCGATCCCGGGGACGCTGAGCCCGGCCATGCTCAGGTTCAGGTTCCCGGTGCCGACGTCGACGGCCGTGGTGAGGGTGTCCGACAGCTGGTACTTCACCTGGGTGTTCGCTCCCGGCTGGCCGGCCATCGCACCGAACCCGGCCAGCGCCCGGTAGCTGCCGGTGTGGTTGTCCCCGGCGATCTGACCGCCCTGGAAATCGGTGGACGTGGTGCCGGGGACGTCGTAGGTGCTGCCCAGCGGGAACCCCAGGAAGCTGCTGACCCCGCCCAGGCCGGTGTAGTAGGCGTAGGTGCCGGCGTCCAGAGAGAAGGCCCCCAGGTCGATGTTCCAGAAGATCGCCGCCGGCCCGCCGGTGCCGGCAGGCTGGAACTCCTGGTAGGCGCTGGAACCGGCGTCGATGTCCACCTCATCGCTGGTCGGCCAACCGAGGGCGCCGGTTGCCTCCCCCTGCGCGACGTAGGTGTTCAAGACCTCCCCGCGCACCACGTGGGCACCCGAGGCCTGAGACCAGTAGATGGAGCCGTCGCCGGCGAAGTCCTGCCGCAACCCGCCCGCATAAGCCACGGCCTCGGTGATTGGATCACCCAGATCGCCGTCGGGCCCGCCCCAGTCTAGGTACACCGCCCGGATCGGTTCACACACCGGATAGCCGGCGAAGACGGTGCAGTCCTCGGCGGCGGTCGTGGCCTCCAGATCGGCCGGCGCAGCATCCTCGGTCGCCTGACTCCGCGCCTGCGACTCCGGCTCCGCGGTCGGCTCACCCACCGCTCGCTCCACCTGCGGCGCCCGCACACGGGCGGCCTCGCGAGCAGTGGCCTGCTCACTGTCCAGCCCGGTCTCCGGGCCGTCCACCACCGAGCCCCGCGGCGAAGCCGGGCCACTGGCCGCGGCCGACGGGGCCGAAGGTGCGGCCAGCGCCGCCTGCGGCGCCACTAGGCCACCGGCCAGCACCGCGGCCACCGCTGCAGGTACCAACAGCGCCCAACGGCGCGACGTAGAGGACCGACCATGGACATGACGAACCGACACGGGAACCCCACCAGGAACGCTCGAAGCGACACGAATAGCGGTACGTGAGCGCCCTGGCCAAGGCGGTCGAGGCAGACCTTGGCAGTAGCTGTAAGCGAGCGCAAGACCTCAAGCCGTCACGCCCGCTGAAAGTTGAGCTGCGCAAGCGAGTCTGGTCATGCGCACGCTCACCCGTCTTACCTGGATGTTTCGAGACTGCTGGGTGCCGCGAGGACGGAGAATTCCGCGCGACGGCCGTCGTCCCGCGGCAGCAGCGCGCGACGGGCACTCGTATCCGGGCGACTGATCTCAGCTCGTCGGCGACGTGCCGATCACCACCGATGCCGGCAGCTCGCTCCGAGCCGACGGGAGGCGCACGACGGGCGGGTACGCGGTCCGCCGGCCGATCCGGAGGAGCGGCACGGCCAGCGCGCCGGAGGCGGCTGTGGAACCTGACCCAGGCCCGGAGACGACGCTGCCCCGGCCGCCAGAGGCGACCGGGGCAGCGCAGACGTGCGGCTGTGGCCCCGTCCCGGGTCCCGCCCTGAGCTCGCGAAGGGTCGGGAGGACGGGGTCCGTCAGCCGATGCGACGCATGGCGGTGATGGAGCCCATGTAGTCGATGCTGACGACCTTCACCACGTCACCGGACGTCGGCGCGTGCACCATCTGCCCGTTGCCGATGTAGATGCCGATGTGGCTGACCGGGCTGTAGAAGGCGATCACGTCGCCGGGCTGCAACTGATCGCGCGAGACGGCGGTGCCCAGCCGGGCCTGGCCGGCGCTGGAGTGCGGCAGCGAGACGCCGGCGGCGGCGTAGGCGTACTGCACCAGACCGGAGCAGTCGAAGGAGCTCGGACCGGCCGCGGCCCAGACGTAGGGCTTGCCGACCTGGGCCAGCGCGGTCGCCACGGCGGTCGCTCCAGCCCCGCTGCCGGCGACGACCGGCACCGAGGCGGCCGGGGCGCTGGCGGACGAGGACGCCGACGAGCTGCTGCCCGAGGAGGTGCGCTCGTCGCGCGAGGCGACCGGCGCGGTGCGCTCGGCCGCTGCTGCGGCGGCGGCGGCAGCCGCAGCTGCGGCGGCCTCCTTCTCCGCGGCGGAGAGCCGGTCGTACTGCGCCTGGTACTCGGCGACCTGGGCGTCCAGGTCGGCCTTCTGGCCGGCGACCTGGTCGACCAGGGCCTGCGCGTCGGCGGTGGCCTTCTCGGCGGCGGCCGAGACGGCGTCGGCCTCCTCGGTGGCCTGCTGCGCGGCGGCGAGGACGTCGTTGTTGTGGTCGGCGATCGTGTCGAGGGTGCCGACCCGGTCGAGCAGCTCGTCGGCCGACCCGCTGCTCAACATCGCCTGCAGCGTGCTGAGGCGCTCGCCGGTGAAGGCGGTGCGGGCGACCTCGCTGACCTTGTCCCGGGCCTCGGTGACCTGCGCCTGGGCGCCGGCGACCTGGGCGTTGGCCGCGTCTGCCTCGGCCTGCGCGGCCGTCAGCTGCTCGCGGGCCTCGTTGAACTGCTCGGTGACGACCTCGAGCTCGTGGCCCTTGGCGGCGACGAGCGCCGCGGCCTCGGCGGAGGTGGTGGGGTCAGCCGGCGCGGCGGTGGCCGGCAGTGGCGCGAGCACCACGCCGCCCACGGCGATCACGGTGAAGAGGAGCCGGCGGCCGGTCAGGCCACGCCGGACAGAGTTGTGCGTACTCGCCATGTTCGGCGGGTGTGTCCTTTCTTCCACCTGCCGCCTACCGAGTTAGCTGACGGGTTCGGGCGGGAAGACGCCCGGTACCTGCGGCCCAGGTGCGGGCCGCGAGGTGCTTCACCCCAGTGCTGCGGTGGGTCCCCGGTCTCCTGCCCAGCGCGTGCGCTGGGCCGTGGAGTTCGGCGGCGGCCCCGGCGGTCGCCACCGGAAGGTGGCTGCGCTGCCCGTCAGGACCGTCGCCGACCGTACGTGCGTGATGCAGTGATGACAAACGACCGGTTCCGATTTGTGCAGAAACTCCTGGCGTGTGCTCCGACACGCTCACAGCCCGTGACAGGCTCGCCGGGTGCACGGGTGGGCGCGGCGGGAGTTCTGCCTCGTCCTGCTCCGCCGGATGGCCGACACGCGACCCGACCTGGTCGCCGACGCGCTGGTGCGGCTGGGTTCCGACCGGGCCGAGGCCCGCGCCGTCCACCGTCGTTGGCAAGCGCTCCATCACGCTCCGCGTGCGCCGCGCGGAACGGAGCTCCGGACAGCTGTGCTCGGCCCGCCCGGCGAACGTGACCAGCGTCGCTTCGGCGACCTGGACCTCGCCGTCCTCCGTTGGCCGCTGCCGCTGTGGCCGCACCTGCGCTGGGAGGTGGTCACCGGGCCCGGCGGCGCGGTGCTGCACGAGGAGCTGGTGCGGGCCCCCGACTCGGCCGTTCCGCCCGCCGGGGAGGGGCTGCGGGCGTGGGAGCACGTGATCGGCGACGTCGCCGCGCTCCCGGACGTGGTCGAGGTCGACCCCGGCGTGCCGTCGCGCTGGGAGGTCCACCTCCCTGACGGCCGCCGCGCGCAGTTCGTCTGGGGGTTGTTGCAGCAGGTCGGCGGTCCGCCTGCATGATCGGCGCGTGCCGCACCTCTCCCCTGCCGCGGAGGACGACCCGCCGGCCGCCGCGCGGGGCCCCATCGCCCGGACGCCGGCATGACCGCAGCCCGCTACGACGCGGTCGTCGTCGGCGGTGGGCACAACGGGCTCACCGCGGCGGCCTACCTCGCCCGGGCCGGCTGGTCGGTGCTCGTGCTGGAGCGGCGCGAGGTGGTCGGCGGCGCGGCGGTGAGCGCGCAGGTGTTCCCCGGCGTCGACGTCCGGCTCTCCGCGTACTCCTACCTGGTCAGCCTGCTGCCCGACCGGATCACCGCCGACCTGGGCCTGCCGATCACGCTGCTGGACCGGTCGGTCGCCTCCTGGACGCCGCTGCTGCGCGGCGGCGCCGCCCGCGGCCTGCTGGTCGAGCGGGACGAGGGGCCGGAGACGGCGGCGTCCTTCCGGGAGCTGACCGGCTCGGACGACGAGCTGGCCGGCTGGCAACGCTTCTACGGCCGGCTGGCGACCCTCGCCGAGGACCTGGCGCCCACCCTGACCGAGCCGCTGCTCACCTCCGCGCAGCTGGCCGGGCGGCTCCGCGACCCCGGTCTCTGGCACGACCTCCGCGAG
>Ga0210040_10010202_pt1 | contig 10805 bp, 9 predicted proteins | sample CryGeyCG12114_NA_FD_185462 | JGI IMG/M metagenome (GOLD analysis project Ga0210040, IMG submission 185462) | Groundwater microbial communities from aquifer - Crystal Geyser CG19_WC_8/21/14_NA (SPAdes) (version 2) | ecosystem: Environmental > Aquatic > Deep subsurface > Groundwater | place: USA... | reverse complement strand
AGCGTTTGTCTATGATAAGCACTTTTTTGTTAGATCTTGTGGCAAGACGCTCTGCCAACACGCTACCGGCAAACCCAGCTCCGACGATTAAATAGTCAAACATTTTCGTATATATTATGGTTGAATTAAATTTTAAAATTTATCCGCAAAAAATTATTTATTTTGTTTATTAGCTAAGGAAACTTGCATTAGGCTAACCATATTCTGCCAAGTAATATCCCAGGAAATACCCGCTAAAAATTCATTTGTTTTAGCCTGCCAGTCAGCATCTTCGCGTTGGGCCAGAGCTTTTTCGATAGCCGTAACAAAATCCTCGGGCGTATCGGCTATATGTACCAATCCTAATTCACCGTAAGGGCGCACCACATCTCTGATAGAAGTAGATACAACCGGTTTGCCAGCCGCTAAATACTCTGGCGTTTTAGTAGGGCTGATAAACTTAGTAGATTCATTTAAGGCAAAGGGCAACAAAGCTACGTCCCAGCCACTTAAATAAACCGGCAATTCTTTGTAATTTTTACCGCCCAAGTAATGAATATTACTGGCTTTTGGTAATACAGCCGGATCTATTTTTACAACCGGTCCTATAATTACAAAATGCCAATCTGGTCGTAAAGCAGCCGCCCCGCGTAATAATTCAATATCGAATCGTTCGTCCACTACACCATAAAAACCAAAGCGCGGATGCGGAATATTAGCCTGGTCAGCCGGTTCGGGTAAGGCTTGCCGGGCCTGCGCAAAATGAGCTTTATCAATACTACTCGGAAAAGCATACACTTCCGGGTGCTGGTCTTTTTTTAATTCGTAGATGCTTTGCCCGCCAGTAAAAACCAAATCAGCCTTTTTAAATATTTCGGCTTCTAATTCCCGTAATCGCGGTGGTGCTCCTTTAAAAGCCGAAAGCTCATCCATACAATCGAAAACAGTTAGTTCCGGCTGCAAGTGACGGGTAATTTCTAAAGCCATAGGGGTGTAATACCAAAGAATATAGCGGTTTAAATTTTGAGCCGCTATAAACTGCTCCAGCAATTCAATTTGCTGGGCATCCGATTCTTGGGGAGTAAGCCCCTTGGGTAAATGAGCCACCACTATATTAATATTACCACCCTCCCGAGTAGTTACCTCATAACGCGGGGTGGCTCCATCCTGAAAATAAGGTTCTTCGAAATAATATAAGTTGCAATGCTGGGCAAAGCGGGTTAACAAGTGCTGAGGACGTTGAAACACAAAATCCCAACGTAAATGCGACATACAAATAATGTCGGGCATGTTTGCTATAAATTCTTCTATATTGCTTGGGTTAGTAGTTGTAGCCTGAGCTTTGTTCATAGTTACTTTAGAGTCCTCATTGGTTGTTAAATCAGCTTTAGTGGCTGTACTGTCAGGGTCAGATTTTAACATAGTAATATTAGTGTTAATAAAAACCTTATTATTAATCTTAGAAATAATACGGAATGCAATGTAACTAAAACCGGTTAGGCAGGATAGGTTTTGCTTACAATAGGATTGTACGGAATATTCAGAAAAAGGCTGTGAGATAAACTAAATAATCCTTGGATTATTAGAAAATATAAGTAATAAAACACACTAAACAGTACGTATTTATACATAATACTAAGTCTTTAACGAATAAAATATTAAAATTTAGCTTAGTATAGTCCAGTAAAAATTTTATAGAAATTTTAGGAGAAACTTAATTACAGGCCTGCTTATTACAAAGCATTTTAATACTTGTCTGCATCTGTCTTTAATTTTTCTATAGATTCAGCAATTTTAACAAGTAATAAAACTGAGTAGTAGTAATTTGAATTTAGTAAAATAAGCTATTGGCAATAATATTAATGAATGCTAGTAGATAATTATTGCTAGTAGATAATTATGATGAATAATTACCTAATAAACTTATAAATTGAATTAATCTGATAATTTATAGACGTATAAAAACATATTTCTTGAAATAATTTAATTATACCAATAAAACTTATGAGAATAATATCTTTTGCAATTCATACACATCTTCCCAGCCCTGAGAAGTTTTGATCCATTGTTTACGAATTCCTACTTCTGAGAAGGTAGCATTCCGAAAAAGCTTTAGGCTGGCCGGGTTAGAGGCCATAATGGTGCAGTAAACTTGGTGCAGCAACAAATGATTTTGGCAGTAAGTCAGAAGTAATGTTAAAGCATGAGTAGCATAGTGTTGTTGTCGGTAAGTTTCTTGAATTATAATACCAATACCAGCCCGCCGGTGCAATGGCTCAAAATCATATAAATCTATTACTCCTACCATTTCGTGCTTTAAGGAGCAAATAACTAAGCGGAGCTGTTTGGTTGTATAAATATCAGCCGCAATATTTTCCAGGTATAACTGCAAAAGTTCTCTGGAATAAGGAGTAACCGTATTACTTACCTGCCATACCGCTACCTTATTTTCTAGTTGGTATAAAAACTCCAGATCCGAACTTTCCAGTGCCCGCAGGTATAACAAATCTGATTTTAGAAACACCGCTTTTTAGGGTTTAATTTTTAGTAATTAGCAATTAGCTGTTAATATTTAATTTACTAACACTTAACCTTCAGGTTAGAATATTAATTAGAATAAAAAACAAAAGTTATTTTATAATTTCTGATTAATTAACTCATTAGATTAATCAATTTAGCTATTTTCTTCTGCTTGCTTAGTAAGTCCTAACAATTAAATACTAACCAACCCAAATCAAATATTTACTTTTCCTTCGAACACTTTTACGGCCGGACCAATCAGGTAAATATCTGAAACTTTATCGCCCTGGCGGTTAAAGGCTACTTCTAAATTTCCGCCTAAAGTTTTAATTTTAACCGGGCTGGTTTTGCCGCGGTAAGAGGCCGCAATAGCGGTTGCTGTTACGCCGGTTCCGCACGAAAAAGTTTCGTCTTCTACCCCACGCTCGTAGGTACGCACAAATAAAGCTTCTTCTTTTTGCGGCAATTGCGCAAAATTTACGTTGGTTCCTTCGGCCCGGAACCGCTCGTTATTTCGGATGCCGCGACCTTTCTGAAAAACTTCATAATCGTTCAAATCCGCTACAAACTCTACGTAGTGCGGCGACCCAGTATTTAAAAAGTAGAAGTTATCGGCACATTCAATAGTTTGTACATCGTTCATTTTTAACGATACCGTGCCGTCCGATAAAACACTAGCAGAATGGTCGCCGTCAGCAGCCAGGAAATAAGCTTGATCCGTTATAACGCCTATTTGTTGGGCAAACTTAACCGTACACCGTCCGCCATTGCCACACATCGAACCCAAACGCCCATCGGCATTAAAATAAACCATTTCAAAATCATAGCCGGGTTTATTTTGCAACAAAATTAAACCATCAGCCCCAATACCCATCCGGCGTTCGCACAGGCGGGCTACCAAGCTTTGATTTGCCGTATCAAAATACTCCTGCCGGTTATCAATCATCACAAAATCATTGCCCGTACCTTGGTATTTATAAAAAGTTATTTCCATCTTTTTGCCTTCTCTCTATTATTGGTTAATGCGCAGGTAAGACTAAAAGGTTATACCTACCGTTATTTTCTTACTATATTTGCTCCGGTGCCCTAAAACGTTTGGCAAAGATAAAAATATTCGGGCAGCTTGTTTAACCTTTAGATCGGCACAATTCGTAAAGGTTAGGTTTTTGAAAGCTGATTTATCTGGGGTTAATTAAAAACACTATGTATACTTTCCTGACGGTACAAAATTGGGCAGATTACGAGCTAATCGACTCGGGTAATTTCGAGAAACTAGAGCGTTTTGGCAAGTATGTTTTAGCCCGTCCCGAACCGCAGGCTATCTGGAATAAAAGTTTACCGGAATCAGAATGGAACCAACGGGCTCAGGCTGTTTTTAAAAAAGAAAAAGGCAGCTCCGAAAAAGGACAATGGCTCCTCAAGAAAGGCATGCCCGAGCAATGGTTTATACAGTATCAGTATCAAAATTTGCAATTGCGTTTCCGGCTGGGTTTATCGTCGTTTAAGCACGTGGGTATTTTCCCGGAACAGGCCGCTAACTGGCAGTTTATCTATAACCAAACGCAGCATTTAAAAAACCAAAGCCCTAAAATATTAAATATGTTTGCCTATACCGGGGCTGCCTCTTTGGCCGCCCGGGCGGCCGGGGCCGAAGTAACCCATTTAGATGCGGTAAAAGCCGTTAATTATTGGGCCCGCGAAAACATGGAAGCTAGTAACCTGCAAGATATTCGCTGGCTGGTAGAAGATGCCATGAAATTTGCCCGCCGTGAAGTAAAAAGGGGTAATAAATACCAGGGTTTAATTCTGGACCCACCTGCTTACGGCCGCGGCCCGAACGGCGAGAAATGGCAACTGGAAGATGAATTAAATGAATTGATGCAGCTTTGCGGCCAGCTTCTTGACCCTAACGACCATTTTTTTCTGATAAATTTATATTCGCTGGGTTTCTCGGCTTTTATCCTGGAAAATCTGGTACGCCAACACTTTGCTCTTAACGCAAATAGCTTACAGGAACTAGGCGAACTTTATTTAGAAGATAACAGCCAACATAAATTACCTTTAGGCACCTTTTACCGGTTTAGTACGGGCAGCAACAATTTATAATACAATGGATACCAGAAGAGTGGCTCTAATTGATATGGGCACCAATACCTTTCATTTACTCATTGCTGAAGTGAAGCAAAATCATAAACCTATAACCCTGCTTAATATAAAAGAACCGGTAAAATTAGGGCAAGGCGGCATTAGCCAGGGAGAAATTACACCTGCTGCTTATGCCCGGGCCTTGCATACTTTAAATAATTTTAGCTCATTGATAAAAGAACACGGTGCCTTAGAGGTGAAAGCAATGGCTACCAGTGCGGTTCGGAATGCGGCTAACGGGCCGGAATTAGTCCGGGATATTGCAGAACAAACCGGTATAAAAGTACAAATTATTTCGGGCGACCAGGAGGCAACCTTAATTTATGAAGGTGTTAAATCGGCAATGGCCATAGGCGCTGAAAAGAGCCTAATTATTGATATTGGCGGAGGTAGCGTAGAATTTATTATTGGCAGTGAGCAGCAAATATTCTGGAAACAAAGCTTTGAGCTTGGTGCCCAACGGTTACTGGATAAATTCTTTATAACCGACCCGATAGAAGTACAAGCCATTGAGGCGCTGAAACTGTATTTACAAGAGCAATTAAGGCCTTTGGCTCAGGCCATAAAACAGTATAATCCCACCGTGTTAATTGGCTCGTCGGGTACTTTTGATACCCTTTGTGATATTAATTCTCACCGCAAAGACATTGTTCCGCAGGCAGATGCCTCGCCAGAAGCCAGTTTAGCTTTAGCTGACTTTTACGAAATCTACGCCGAAATTTTACGAAAGAACCAACAAGAACGCCTGGCTATACCGGGCATGTTGGCTATGCGCGTGGACATGATTGTAGTAGCGGTTATTCTTATTGATTATATTCTTGAAAATTTTGCTTTAAACAGCATCCGAGTATCAGCTTACGCCCTGAAAGAAGGAATGCTCCAACAATTATTAAATCAAAATAATTAATCCTATCAACCGCTAACTATTTAATAGCGCTTTAAAAATATGTTCCCCTACCAGAAACTGAACCAGTTTACAAAACAAATATTCCAAAGTATAGGTCTTTCTGATGCTGATGCAACGCTGGCCACTAATGTGCTTCTTGCCGCTGATTTACGCGGAGTCGATTCGCACGGGGTAGCTCGTTTATCGGGTTATGTGCGTTTATGGGAAGCGGGCCGCATTAATAGCACGCCTGCTATTAAAGTTGTTCACGAAACACCTAGTACGGCAGTAATAGACGGGGACCGCGGTTTGGGCTTAGTCGTTGGCCCTAAAGCTATGCAAATTGCTATAGAAAAAGCAAGGCAAGTAGGCACGGGTTGGGTTTCGGTAAAAAATTCGAACCACTATGGTATTGCTGGTTACCACGCCATGCAGGCCCTCCCACACGACATGATTGGTTTAGCTATGACCAATGCCAGCCCTTTAGTTGCCCCCACTTATTCTGTAGAAAGATTGCTGGGCACTAACCCCATAGCAGTAGCTATTCCGGCCCAAGAACAACCGCCGTTCGTAGCCGATTTTGCGACTACTACCGCCGCGAATGGCAAGCTGGAAATGCTGCAACGCAAAGGTTTAGAAGCACCAGTAGGCTGGATACAAGATGCCAGTGGTAATGACTCTACCGATACCGATGAGTTAAAAAAAGGAGGTGCTTTGTTGCCATTAGGCGGCGAGCATGGCAGCCACAAAGGCTATGCCCTGGGAGCTATTGTTGATATTTTTTCGGCGGTGCTGTCGGGAGCTAATTACGGACCTTGGGTGCCTCCTTTTGTGAGTTTCCTGCCCTTGCCGGCTAACCCGGTAGGAGAAGGCATTGGCCATTTTTTTGGGGCTATGCGGATAGATGCTTTCCGGCCGGCCGAAGAATTTAAGCAACACATGGATAATTGGATTCGTACTTTTCGCGCGGCTAAAACCAAAGCGGGTCACGAAGCCGTGTTAATTCCCGGTGATCCGGAACGCATCATGACCGAAAAGAGAATGCAAACTGGTATTCCGCTGCTGGAACCGGTCATAAAAGACTTGGAAACGTTAAGCCGGCGGTTTAATATTGCTTTGTAATTATATCATAAAAAAGCCTCTATTTAAAGATAGAGGCTTTTTAAAATTAATAAATAGTTCTATTTTATATATGGTTTAAACTCATAGAAGTACTTGTTATTGGCAAAGCATTGTCGTAAAAAGCATTCATAGCTACTTCTGTATTCAGAAATTCTGAATTGTAATCCGTATTAGAAGCATGCAAGTATAAACAAGAGCCACTTTTAATTTCCGAAATAATCTCGGCATAATTATTCATAGGTAAAGCCGGACAACCCTGGCTCCGTCCTAAACGGCCGTGTTGCTTAATAAAATCTTCGCTTACGTATTCTGCTCCGTGCACTACTACGTTCCGGTCAAAGGCATTCTGGTTATAGGCTGCATCCATACCGGCCAGTTTAAGCGAAAGACCATGTCGGCCTTGATAAGTATCTTGAGTAACATAAAAGCCTAAGCTGCTCATCTCCGACTCTGGCACGTTCGAAAATTTTTCTGCGCGTTCCAAACCCGAATTTTTACCATGAGCCACCAGCGAATGATGCAATATCTCTTTTGCCTCTAAGTCAATCACCCACAATCTTTTCTCGGTAGATGGTTTATCAAAATCGGCAATGGTTAATATTTTCTTATCCGAAAGTTTTCCAGCCTGCTGCAAGTTCAGGTAGCCCACCATGGCTTTATTAAATACTTCTAAACTCAAACCAGCTTCGGCTAATCCGGCTTCTTCGTATAAATTATACATTTCCAGCTCAAACTGAATAAATTTAAGCGTACCGGGGGTAGCAGAAAAAGTAGCAACACCTGATTTAATGGCATTGTTACCAGCCGGCACCGGAAATTGCGCCAGAAAAAAAGAAGCAAACAAAGGAATTGCCTTTCGGGCTTGTCGCCGATTAAACTTATTCCGCAATTTAGATTTTAACTTTTTCATGACGCCTTTAGTTTAAACACTTCGTCTTTTGTTTCCTACGTTTAAATATTTGCTTGAGATACAGTATTTTAAAAACAAAAGCATCTAATTATTATAAGTATTGGCAAAAAACAGTATTATGTGTAAATAGTAATACTAGCTTAAAGAAAAATTATAATACCAGGCCTACAGCTCTCAATTAGCTTTAGCGTATCTCTAAGCTTTAACCAACCATAAAAATATACAGTTCCATTTAGTGCAAACGAGCGGGTACTAACTATTTCAAATATCACTTTTGTGGTTACTTGTTGGCTCTAAAATATTAGGCACAATGGCCTATATTCCTGTCATCCCATCGGGCTAAATTTTTATTCGTATTTTTGCACCTTAAAATTCGTTGTTTGAAGCAACATTTACGTTTATTCTCACTATGGCTAAAGTTGCAATAAATCTGTCTACGGGCACGATACAAAAAGAAGAAATAATTGTTGGCATTGATTTAGGTACCACCAACAGTTTAGTAGCCTATATTCATCCAGAAGAAAAAAGGCCTATTGCTATTAATGACCAAGGTTTAGGTACTATTGTGCCTTCGGTGGTGCATTTTACCGCTGCCGGCGAAGTGTTGGTGGGCGATGAAGCCAAAAATTTCCTACTCACCGATCCGGCTAATACCATTTACTCGGTCAAGCGCCTACTAGGCAAATCTTACCAGGATTTGGGCAAACAACAGGATTACTTTGGGTATAAAATTATTGATGATAATACCGAAGGATTGGTAAAAATAAGGGTGGGCGATCAGTTTTATTCTCCCATTGAGTTATCGGCCGAAATATTAAAAGAGTTACGCAAACGCGCCGAACACGCCCTAAAAACTCCGGTTAACCGCGCCGTTATTACGGTACCCGCTTATTTCAACGATTCGCAAAGACAAGCTACGCGCGATGCCGGCAAATTGGCAGGCTTAGAGGTATTACGCATTGTGAACGAACCTACCGCAGCTTCGCTGGCTTACGGTATTGGTTTAAACCCAACTGAAGAAAAAACAATTGCGGTTTACGATTTAGGCGGGGGCACTTTCGATATTTCTGTTTTGCACATACAGCAGGGAATATTTGAGGTATTAAGCACTAATGGCGATACTTATTTGGGAGGTGATGATTTTGACCGGACTATTGTGGATTATTGGTTAGCAGAAAATAATATACCCGAAACCGAATTAAATCAGAATAAAGAGCTATTGCAGGCTTTGCGCTTACAAGCCGAAGCTGCCAAAAAAGCCCTTAGTTCTACCGAGTCCTACAGCGCTACTATTGGTAATATTACCTGTAATTTAACCCGTACTACCTTCGAAAGTCTTATTGCCCCAATAGTACAAAGAACTATTACGGCTTGCCAGCAAGCTTTGCAGGATGCCCATTTAGATAAATCAAGTATAGATGCAGTAGTGATGGTAGGTGGATCTACCCGAGTACCCTTGGTTTATAATACCGTTTCTGAATTCTTTGGTAAAGAAGCAAATAACAGTTTGAACCCCGACGAAGTAGTAGCGCTGGGTGCCGCCATCCAGGCCGATGTTTTAGCCGGTAACCGTCAGGATATATTGCTGCTGGATGTAACCCCTTTAACTTTAGGCATCGAAACCATGGGGGGTTTAATGGATAGCATTATTCCCCGCAATTCTAAAATACCCACCAAAGCCGGTCGGCAATATACCACTTCTATCGATGGGCAAGTAAACATGAAAATAGCGGTTTACCAAGGCGAGCGCGACCTGGTAAAAGAAAACCGTAAACTCGCCGAATTTGACTTAAAAGGAATACCGGCTATGCCCGCCGGTTTACCTAAAGTAGACGTTAATTTTATTTTAAATGCCGATGGTATTTTAAAAGTAGAAGCCATTGAGTTACGTTCGGGCATAAAACAACAAGTAGAAGTTAAGCCGCAGTATGGCCTGACCGATGCCCAGGTAGAACAAATGCTGTTAGATTCGGTAGTGCATGCCCGTACCGATGTCGCGACAAGGATGGTTATAGAGGCCCGCACCACCGCCGAACAGCTTCTTTACCAGGTAGACCGTTTTATTCAGAAAAATAACATTCATTTAAGCGAAGCCGAAATAAATATAACAACTGAGAAAAGACAAAAAGTAGCCCAACTATTAAACTCAGAAGATAAAGATGCTATTTTGAAAGCGGTTGATGAGTTGGAAGAAACCACACGGCCTTTTGCGGAACGAATTATGGATATCTCTATAAAAGAAGCCATGACCGGTAAAAAGATTGAATAATTGGGTAAAAGTACAGTTCCGTTAGAGTTTAATTGTGTTACGCCTTACTCTTGCTGAAAATTCTGCTTTTAAAACTAAACCTTTGTTTGCTTATTAAAACAGAAATGCCACCCGTTAAGGTGGCATTTCTGTTTTAAGATTATTTGTAATTCAGGGCAAAAGGATAGTATCAAATTCTTACCACGCCTGATATAAAGCACAATTAAAACGGCTGAACTCTAATTTTAATAGACAAGTATGAACCGCTGTTAATTTTGCTTATCTTCTTTTTTCATGATAATGAATAAGTCCTCGGTTGGCCTTTTCATTTGGTATTTTTCACGGGCATATTTTTCCAGCAAAGCCGAGTTGCTTAGTAATTCTTCACGATCTTTCTGAACCTCGGCAATCTTTTGCGTAAAATGTTCTTTTTCATCTTCTAAATCATTTAGTTTTTTCGTCATCTGGTATTGCGTCATAAAATCATTAGAGTCGAAACAAAACATCCAGACTATAAAGAACACAGAAAAAAGAAAATAAAAGCTTCGGAAAAATCTTGGAATTTTAAGCCACATACGCGTTTACTATTAATTAAAAATAAAGGCTGTTAGACCAAATAGTCTAACAGCCCTACAAATTACATATTTCCGGAGTATTTCACCCAAAATACTTTTAAAACTTTTTACCAGGGAAATAAGCGGTTTCGCCTAATTCTTCTTCGATGCGCAGTAATTGATTGTACTTAGCCATCCGGTCAGAGCGGGAAGCCGAGCCGGTTTTAATTTGGCCGGTATTTAATGCCACCGCTAAGTCTGCAATGGTATTATCTTCGGTTTCGCCGGAGCGATGCGACATAATGCTCTTATACCCATTCCGGCGGCCTAAATTAATGGCATCAATGGTTTCGGTGAGGGTACCAATCTGGTTTACTTTAATTAAAATGGCATTTGCTATTTTTTCGTCGATACCGCGTTGTAAGCGATTTACGTTCGTTA
>Ga0210040_10010201_pt1 | contig 10805 bp, 9 predicted proteins | sample CryGeyCG12114_NA_FD_185462 | JGI IMG/M metagenome (GOLD analysis project Ga0210040, IMG submission 185462) | Groundwater microbial communities from aquifer - Crystal Geyser CG19_WC_8/21/14_NA (SPAdes) (version 2) | ecosystem: Environmental > Aquatic > Deep subsurface > Groundwater | place: USA... | reverse complement strand
TGAAACCGAAGATATGCTGGGCGTAGTGCTCACCGTCATGCTTGCGGTGCTGAGTTTGCTGCTGCTGAGTTTGGTGCTGCTCAACCAGTGGCTGGCGCAGTGGGTCTGGCAGCCTTTCCAGTTGACGTTGAAGGGCTTGCGCAGCTACGATCTGCAACGGCAGCAGCCCTTGGTGCTGGCGGCTACCACCAACATTGATGAGTTTACGGAGCTGAATCAGGCACTGAGCCAGATGAGCGAGCGGCTAACGGCCGACTATCAGTCGCTCAAGGATTTCACTGAAAATGCCGCCCACGAAACCCAGACGCCGCTGGCCATTATGCGCGCCAAGCTGGAACAGCTGCTGCAGGCCGATGAGCTGCGCCCAGCCACCGCCCAGCTCGTAGGGGATTTGTACGGAGCCACCGTGCGCCTCTCGCGCCTGCACCAAGCCCTCACGCTGCTCAGTAAAATAGAGAACCGGCAGTTTCCGGACGCCGTGCCACTGGCCCTGGATAAGGTGGTGGAAAACAAGCTGCACCTGTTGCAGGATTTCGTGGACGACAAGCAGCTGCGGGTGGAGCGGGTGGTAGCCGGGCAGCCGCTCCTGCGCATGCACCCGGCTCTGGCCGAATCAATGGTTGGCAATCTGCTGCAAAACGCCATCAAGCACAACCAGCGAGGCGGCCTCCTGACCTGGACGCTTACACACGACTATTTGGCCATCAGCAACACCGGCCCCGTGCTGGCTGGAGAGCCCAACCGCTTCTTCGAGCGGTTCCGTAAGCTCAACGTCACCTCCGATTCGCCGGGGCTGGGCTTATCTATCGTGGAGCAGATCTGCCGCTACTATGGCTACACGGTCAGCTATTCCTTTCGGCCGGCTAATGCGCTGCACACGTTGCGGGTGCAGTTTCAAGCCAAGCCCCAGGGCTGAGTAAGGCCGGGCTGAGGATAATTACTGATTTTTGCGCCACCCGCAACTCGCAGGTGCACCATATTCCATTCTACACTCTTCGCCGTTAGCTGCTCTCCCATGCCACACGTCCCGTATTCGCGCCGCTATTTTCTGAAAACTACTGGGCTGAGTCTGATCGTTGTTCTGGGCTTGTTCTCGGGCTGCACGCGCATGACGGCCGGTGCTGAGGTACCGGGCTATTTGGTGTATGTCGGTACCAACATTGGGTCGGAAACGGAGAATACGATTTTTCTGTACCGGCTTAACCCTACTTCCGGAGCCCTGACGCCGGTAAGCGCCCAGCCCGGCGGGGCTAGCCCGACGTACCTGACCATGGACGCTAAGCGCCGCCACCTGTACGCCGTGAACGAAACCAACGAGTTCCGGGGCGCAAAAAGTGGTGCCGTAAGCGCCTTTGCCGTCGACCAGCGAACGGGCAACCTCACGCGGCTTAGCCAGGAGTCGTCGCAGGGTGCCTCGCCGTGCTACATCAGCCTCGACCGCACCGAGAAAGCGGTGTTGGTGGCCAACTATGTGGGCGGCAACGTGAGTTTGCTGCCCGTGCAGGCAAACGGGCAAGTAGGCACCGCCACGGCCACCGACCAGCACCAGGGCAGCGGCCCGCACAAAAACCAGAACGTGGCGCACGCGCACTGTATTCTGCCGGACCCCGCCAACCGCTACGCTTTTTCTGTGGACCTGGGCACCGATAAAGTGTACAGTTACAAGCTCGATGCGGCGCAAGGCAAGCTGATCAGCCAACCCGCGCCAGCCTTTACGGCCCAGCTTGGTGCTGGCCCTCGTCACCTCACGTTTCACCCCAACGGCCGCCTTGCCTACCTTATCAACGAACTCAACTCCACGGTAACCGCGCTGGCCTACGATGCTGCGCAGGGCAATTTCCGTGAGCTGCAAACCCTGTCTACGCTGCCCGTTGGCTACGTAGGCGATAATTCCTGTGCCGATATCCACGTTTCGCCCGATGGCCGATTTCTATACGCGTCCAACCGGGGGCATAACAGCATTGCCGTTTTCAGTATCGACGATAACAGCCGCCTGGCGTTAATTCAGCACGAAAGCACCCAGGGCAAAACACCTCGCAACTTCGCCCTCGACCCTACGGGACGTCTGCTGCTGGTTGGCAACCAAAATTCCAACAACGTCGTCACCTACTACATCGACCAGCAGTCGGGCCGGCTGCGTGCCACCGGGCAGTCCATTAGCATTTCCTCGCCCATGTTCCTGTTCGTCACGGCCGACTTCATGCGGAGCGGCAAGTAACGGCTGTTTTTCTTGGCTTTCAGGCGTTAAGCGAAAGGCACCAGCGCCGCCAGCAATGTAGTTGTGATTTGACGCCAAGCAGCGTAGGTCCAGGCGTTGTTGTTGGGCGGGAGGTAGTAAGTGGCTTCCGTCTTCGCAGTGGCCACCCAGGCCAGCAGCACTTCCTTGGCGGGCACAGGCCAGTCGGGCTGCGAGAAGGCGGGCCAAAACTTAGTGGGCCACTCGTGCAGAAAATAGTCGGCCTGATCGGCGATGCGTGCGAGGCGGGCCGCCGCGTAGGGCGCATGATACGGAATAAGACGCGCGGCCCGGTACAGGTCGCGCAGGCCCGCTCGGGCCACTAACGGAGGGGTGGACTCCGGTCTTTCCAAAGGCAACAGGTCTTTCATTGGTTGTCACTTACGACAGCCAAAAAGCCTCTGGATTCACTTGTTTCGAGGAAAATAGCAAAAAAATCCTGGTGGAATTATCTGTTGCCATTGTGCGTTTATAGCCGGCTCAGGCCGGTAGCTGCCGGGGCAACTCTTCATCGTCGGCCAGTACTTCGGCGCCAGTGCCATGGTCGGGCGCCAGCCGTTTCCAGACGGCCTGTTTCAACTCTTCGAGGCGGTTGAGGCCCTCCTGCACTGTGTCGTGGGTGCGGATTTTTTCGAAAAAGCCGGTGCGGTGTCCCACTTTCACCATCTGCTCCACTACAAAAGGCAGCACCCAGCCAATGACGTTGGAAGCCAGCGCCCCACGGAGGCCGAGCCGCACCAGCATGCGGGCGGCCATGCGTTCGAGCAACAGGGTTCGGGCCGTGGGCAGCGCCTTATCCGTCAGAAAATCCGCCACGAGTTTGGCATTGCCTTTTTTCACCTCTGCCCGGAGCACATCCTGAATGGAATCAAGAGCGGAAGCGGCGGCTTTCCGAAACAGGCGACCGGTTTGCCAGGCGGCCATGCCCGTGAGCTGGCCGGCCGTACGCAGGAAATGGGGGAGGAGCGTCAACTTCTTCATGGAAAAGGCAAGAAACAGAAAATGCGGCAAGAATCGGGGGATATGGCTCCACGGGGCGGCCAGCAACGGTCAGCAGGCTGCACATGGCCTGCACAACGCAAGTACACCATACGGCCCGCACTTGTTCAACGCTACTCTCAAGGCGCTAATAATTCGTTAAAAACTTCGGTTCCGACGTAAGTTTCAAGCGCTTTGAGCCGTATTAGTCTTTGTTGGAAGTTCTCTTGTGAAGTGAAGAGTAAGTCATTTGATGAGTATATAGCTGATAAAGAGGCAAGTGGCTTTCCAACGTGTCGGTATAAACGTCAGATTTTTAGTTTTTATGAGCAAACCAGATTACGATGCAGTGGTGGTAGGATCGGGGCCGAACGGGCTGGCTGCGGCTATTGTGCTTCAACAAGCAGGCCTCTCGGTGCTGCTGCTAGAAGGCAAAGACCAGATTGGCGGCGGCCTGCGCACGGCCGAGCTGACGCTGCCCGGGTTTCGCCACGACGTGTGTTCGGCCATTCATCCGCTGGCCGTGGCTTCCCCTTTCTTCCAAACTCTACCGCTGGCGCAGTACGGACTGGAGTATATCACGCCGCCCGTAGCCGCTGCCCACCCCTTCGACAACGGTACGGCCGCCGCGGTGGTCAACTCCCTGGCTGATACGGCGCGCGGGCTGGGGGCCGACGCCCGCGCCTACCGGCAACTGCTAGAGCCGCTGGTAGCAACCTGGCCGGGCCTGGCTAATGATGTGCTAGCGCCGCTGCACATTCCGCGGCATCCGCTGGATATGGCCCGGTTTGGATTATCGGCACTGCTGCCCGCTACGGTGCTTGCCAGCCGCTTCCAGACCCCAGAGGCGCGGGGGCTGTTGGCTGGCATGGCTGCCCACGCTATTCAGCCGCTTTCCAACCCTACCACGTCGGCTATCGGTCTGGTGCTGCTGACGGCGGCTCACCGCAAAGGCTGGCCGCTGCCCAGAGGCGGCTCCCAGGGCATTGCCGATGCGCTGGCCGCGCACTTTGTGGCGCTGGGCGGCCAAATTGAAACCGGAACGTACGTCCGCTCTCTCACTCAGCTGCCGTCGGCCAAAGCCGTGCTTTTCGATGTGACGCCAGCCCAGCTCTTACAGATTGCCGGTCACAGCTTGTCGGCAGTATACCAGTGGCAGCTCCGGCGCTACCGCTACGGCATGGGCGTGTTCAAAGTGGATTGGGCCCTTGACGGTCCCATTCCGTTTACAGCGGCCGAGTGTCGGCAGGCGGGCACGGTGCATTTGGGCAACACGCTGGAAGAAATTGCCGACAGCGAGAAAGCCACTGCCCGCGGGGCGCACCCCGATAAGCCCTTCGTGCTGCTAGCCCAGCAAAGCCTCTTCGACGACTCCCGGGCCCCGGCTGGCAAGCACACGGCCTGGGCCTACTGCCACGTCCCGAACGGGTCAGCCGTGGACATGACGGCGGCCATTGAACAGCAGGTGGAACGGTTTGCCCCCGGCTTTCGGGAACGAATCATCGGCCGTCATACCTTCACCACGGCCCAGCTCGAAGCTTACAACCCCAACTATGTAGGCGGGGATATCAACGGCGGGCTCCTCGACATCACCCAGCTGTTTACGCGCCCCGCGCTGCGGGCCTCGCCCTACCGCACGTCGCGGGCGGGCTTGTACTTGTGTTCTTCGGCCACACCGCCTGGCGGCGGGGTGCACGGTATGTGCGGCTACCACGCGGCCAGCCGTGCTCTGCGTGACGTATTCAAGCTCCAGCCCGCCCCGCTTTACCACGAAGCCGACTCTGCGCTGTCCGCGGTGAAGTCCTTAGTCTCGTAACGTATCAGGTCCACCCCCTCGAACCTCAATGCCAACTGACTCCACTTCTGCTGCTAACAACACAAGGACTGCTGTGCTAGCTATGAATTCCATCGTCATTACCGAGGCCGGCGGCCCCGAGGTATTGCAGCTTCAGTCTCGGCCGGTTCCGGTGCCGGCCGACCATGAGGTGCTGATTCGTATACAGGCAGCCGGCGTAAACCGGCCAGATGTGCTGCTGCGCCAAGGTAAATATGCCGGCTCCGGCGACGTAGCGGGCACCATACCCGGCTTGGAAGTGGCTGGTACCGTGGAGCAGTGCGGCGCGGAGGTCACGCGCTGGCAACCCGGCGACGCGGTGTGCGCCCTATTAGCTGCTGGCGGCTACGCCGATTATGCCATCGTTGATGCCCGCCACTGCCTGCCTGTACCCGACGGCTGGACTTTTGTAGAAGCGGCTGGCTTACCCGAAACCGTGTTTACGGTCTGGCACAACGTGTTTCAGCGGGGGCAGCTGCAACCCGGCGAAACGCTGCTCGTGCATGGCGGTAGTAGCGGCATTGGCATCACGGCCGTGCAACTGGCGCATGCGCTGGGGTGCCGGGTGACCACTACCGTGGGCACAGCTGCCAAGGCTGAGGCTGTGCAGGCTTTGGGCGCCGACCTGGTGGTTAACTACAAAGAGCAGGACTTCGAGACGGAAATGCGCAACTTTGGCGGGGCCGATGTGGTGCTGGATATGATAGGTGGCGACTACACAGCCCGCAACTTGCGGCTACTGCGCGACGATGGCCGCCTAGTGTTCATCAACGCCATGCAGGGCGGCTCGGCCGATTTCAATGCCCTGGATATCATGCGCCGCCGCCTCACCATCAGCGGCAGCACCTTGCGCCCGCGGTCCGCCGATTTCAAGGCCGCGCTGGCAGCTGAGGTGGAACGTCATGTGTGGCCACTGCTTAGCAAAGGCCAGTTTCAACCCGTCGTTTTTCGAACGTTTCCGCTGGCTGAAGCTGCCGCTGCGCATCAACTGCTGGAAAGCAGTGAGCACATCGGCAAAATAGTGCTGGTAATAAATGAGTAACGAGAGGCCAACGGAATGAAACACTAGAGAAATCTAAAATGAGCCTTCAGAAATTCGACAAAAAGTCCACCGCTTACGTATAAGCTCAACCGTAAGCTTTTTCATTGGAAAGAAGCCCTTTTACGCTTTGCTCCATTCTTTCTGAATTTGCTTCTTATGAAAACTGCTTTACTTATTGGTGCTACTGGCTTGGTTGGTAACTACCTGCTGCGTCAGCTGCTTTCCGACGACCGTTTTACCACCGTCAAGGTGTTTACCCGCCGCGCTACCGGCTATCAGAATCCAGCTAAACTGGAAGAGCACATCGTTGATTTCGACCAGCCCGAGCAGTGGCAGCATCTGCTAACGGGCGACGTACTGTTTTCGGCCTTAGGCACCACCCTAAGCCAGGCCGGGGGGCAGAAGGCGCAATACCGTGTCGACTACACCTACCAGTACCGAACGGCTGAAGCTGCGGCCCAGAACGACGTGAAAACCTACGTGCTTGTATCGTCAGCATCTGCCGACCCGGACGCGTTTGTGTTCTATACGCGCATGAAAGGCGAACTAGAACGGGACGTGAAGCGGCTGCCTTTTCAGCGAATTCGCATTATCCGGCTGGGCATGCTGGCTGGGCACCGGAAGGAGTCCCGAATGGCTGAACGAATTGCCCTGCCGCTGGCGGCCCTGTTGGCGCATTTGCCGGGCCTCTCGCCCTACCGCCCTATCCACGGCCGCGAAGTAGCCCAGGCCATGATTAACGCCGCCCTTGATGAAAAATCTGGCATTCAGATTGACACGCTGGAAGGCGTCTTTAAGCGGGCCAGCAACAAGGCCTAACGTTTATCTCTGTAGCTTCAGGGAAGCTTATCCCATGCAAACAACCGGACCCATCTGGAGCCTTTTTGTGCTCTGGATGGGTCCGGTTGTTTGTGGAAGCTGGTGCTTTCGATACCTAGGGTTCAGGCTAGGCTTTGCGCCACTTGATGGTGCAGCCAATGGCTTTGGTGGAGTTGGTGGTAGCAGGCTTGCCGGCCAGAATTTCCGTCATGGCGTTTTCCACGTACTTGGTTTTCACCAGCTTGGCATCTTCTGAGTTGTCGTCGATGGCACCGATGTAGCTCACTTTGAAGTCGTTGGTGTTGCCCTGGCGGGTAAGGACGTAGAGGTGCGGGGTGCGGGTGGCGCCGTAGGTTTGAGCGGTTTGCTGGGTTTCGTCGAAGAGGTATGGGAAGGGGTAGCTCTTGCTCTTCGCCTGGGTCTGCATGGCGGCAAACGAGTCGCCGGGGGCAATGGCGGGGTCGTTGGGGTTGATAGCTACTACCGGGTAGCCCTGGCTGGCGTACTTCTTGTGCAGGTCGATAATGCGACTCTCGTAGGCTTTGGCGTAGGGGCAGGTGTTGCAGGTAAACACCACGATGTAGCCCTTGGCGCTCTTGTTGTCGCTGAGCGACACCATCTTACCGTCTACGTTCTTGAGCTTGAAATCGGCGGCTTTATCGCCGACCTGGTAGCCCGCCATGGGTCGGATGTAGCTGCTGAGCACCAGCAATAGGCACGCAGCCAGGAAAGGAACGAGCTTTTTCATAGCAAGGAAATGAAGTTGGTGAAAGGTGAAAACCAGTGAAGTAAGTTACTGAAGAAACTTTTGCAGTGCTGCCGTCAGCTCGGGCTGAGTGAACTCCTGCTCGAAAGCAGCGCGTTTCTGCTTGCGGTTGTTGATCATGAGCGTAAATGGCAGCGCCCCCGACCACTTGCCGTCCACCTTGTCCATCCAGGTGTTGGGGTCGGTTTCGTTGAGCAGCACCACTTCCGACTTCAGGCCGCGCTTTAGCACGAAGGGCTTCACCTTCTTGTCGAGCTGCGAGGCGTAGTCCATGCTCACCAGCAGCACTTTCACTTTCTGCTTGGCGTAGGTGGTGTTCACCTGCTCGAAATACGGCAACTCCTTCACGCAGGGCGCGCACCAGGTGGCCCAGAAGTTGATAACGTAGGTGGTATCGGTGTTGCGGCTCAGGCGCTTTTGCAGCTCTGGCAGCTTGATGAGGGCTACTTGCTGGGCGTGCGTCTGTTTGGGTAGCACCAGTACCAAGCCCGCGGCCAGCACCGTGATTTTCAATGGGTTCATTACGAGAAAGAAGAGTGAGTTTTCTTATAGACAAGCAGCGCCAGCAGAAGTTGCGTTTCAACCGGTGTAGCGCGAAGCTCCGCTTCGCGGATCGTTGAATGACAATCTAATCTTGTTACGGCGCGTTCTATTCGGCGAACGATAACCGTTATTCCGGTAGGTTCCAGTCCGTTGAATGCTAACCGTTATTACGGCGCGTGCTATTCGTTCAACAATATGCAAAGCGGAGCTTCGCGCTACCGCCTATATTCTACTACCCGGCAACAACGAACCTTCCGTACCTTTGTTCTTCCTATAGCAACAGCTCCCATTGGGTTATGAATAAGACGTATTGCCCCAGCCTCACCGAGTACAAGCGCCGCTTCAGCCGTGAGGTTCAACTCGGCGACCTGCCCATGGGCGGCCTCAACCCGATTCGGGTGCAGAGCATGACCACCGTGGACACGATGGATACCCTCGGTTCGGTGGAGCAGACCCTGCGCATGGTGGAGGCTGGCTGCGAGTATGTGCGCATCACGGCCCCCAGCATGAAGGAAGCGCAGAACCTGCTGGAAATCAAGAAGGAGTTGCGCAAGCGGGGCTGCACCGTACCGCTCATTGCCGACATTCACTTCACGCCCAATTCCGCCGAACTGGCCGCCCGCATCGTGGAGAAAGTGCGCGTGAACCCCGGCAACTACGCCGACAAAAAGAAGTTCGACTTCATCGAGTACACCGACGTCACCTACCAAGCCGAGGTGGACCGCATTCGGGAGCGGTTCCGGCCGCTGGTTCAGATCTGCAAGCAGTACGGCACGGCCATGCGCATCGGCACCAACCACGGCTCCCTGTCTGACCGGATTCTGAGCCGGTATGGTGATACGCCATTAGGTATGGTGGAATCGGCGCTGGAATTTCTGCGGCTTTGCGAAGAGGAAAACTATTACAACGTGGTGCTGAGCATGAAAGCCAGCAACACGCAGGTAATGGTGCAGGCCTACCGCTTGCTGGTGCAGAAGCTCGATGAGGAAGGCCTGCAACCTTACCCGCTGCACCTCGGCGTAACCGAAGCCGGCGAAGCCGAAGACGGCCGCATCAAAAGCGCCGTAGGCATCGGTACGCTACTCGAAGACGGCCTCGGCGACACCGTGCGCGTGAGCCTCACCGAAGCGCCCGAAGCCGAAGCTCCCGTGGCGCGGGCCCTCATCAACCGCTACACTCACCGCGCCACCGAAGCCCAGCCCATCCGGCCATTGCTCGTCCCCGAGCCGCTTGACCCGTTCCAGTATCACCGCCGCATTACGCACGAAGTGGCCAATTTTGGTGGGCAAAACGTGCCGCGTGTAGTGGCCGACCTTTCGCGCCTGCCCCGGCTGGAATATGCTGATCTGCGCGCCGCCGGCCACCTGTACTCATCGTTTCTTGATAAGTTTCAGATGAGCGATTTGGGCGCCGACTACATCTATACCGGCGAGCGGCCCGTGCCGTTTATGCTGCCCAATGGCCTCCGGGAAATCGTGACGCACAGCGCCTGGGTAGATGGCGGCCAGCGCCCCGACCATTATCCTTTGCTCACGGCGGACAGCTACCTGGAAGATTTTCCCAAGCTGCACCCGCAGCTCAATTTCCTGCTGGTGGAGCTGGACACGCTCGATGCTGCTCTGCTCACCCAACTGCGCACCCAAACCCGGGTTGTGCTGGTATTAAGCACCGGCAACGCCCACGCCATGCCCGAGATGCGGCGCGCCTTTTTCGACCTGCTCGATTCCGGCGTGACCTGCCCGGTGGTAATACGGCGCACTTACACTGTGCACGACATGCCCCAAACCCAGCTCGATGCCGCTACTGACGTGGGCGGCTTGCTCATCGACGGCCTCGGCGACGGTATTGCGCTCTGCACCGACCTGCTGCCCGAGCAGGAGCAGGACGCCTGGGTGCGCGACATCGACCAGCTCAACCAGCTTTCGTTTGGTATCCTGCAAGCGGCCCGTACCCGCATGAGCAAGACGGAGTACATCAGTTGCCCCAGCTGCGGCCGTACCCTGTTCGACCTCCAGGAAACCACCGCCATGATCCGCAAGCGCACCGACCACCTGAAGGGCGTGAAAATTGGCATCATGGGCTGCATCGTGAACGGTCCCGGCGAAATGGCCGATGCCGACTACGGCTACGTGGGCGTCGGCAAAGGCAAAATTGCCCTCTACCGCGGCCAGGAAGTCATCAAGAAAGCCGTGCCCGAAGAACAAGCCGTGGACGAGCTAATCGAGCTGATGCGCGAAGACGGCCGCTGGGTTGAAAAGGAGCTGCTGGAATCAGCAATAGGGTAATCAGAGAAACAAACGAGGCAGACCCATCTGAGTCTGCCTTGTTTTTTACTTGGGTATGCTGGATTTCTATTTGATTTATGATAGCTAAAACCCATCCAGCAGAGGTCTGATCTTGGAGCGTGCTGGTGGGATAGAAGATGATCTATTCTTTCAGCTACAGGCAGAAGGAATCATTGAACCTTGGTTTGATTACTACAGCAAGTTTCGTTGGGGAAGTGAAAACGTAGCGCGAATGCTGCTAAAGCTACAGCAGCCGCCTAAAGCAGTTCTTTTGCAGAAAGAGAGAATAGCCTTTGTAGAAG
>Ga0210040_10010200_pt1 | contig 10806 bp, 5 predicted proteins | sample CryGeyCG12114_NA_FD_185462 | JGI IMG/M metagenome (GOLD analysis project Ga0210040, IMG submission 185462) | Groundwater microbial communities from aquifer - Crystal Geyser CG19_WC_8/21/14_NA (SPAdes) (version 2) | ecosystem: Environmental > Aquatic > Deep subsurface > Groundwater | place: USA... | reverse complement strand
TGCAAACCGAACCTACCATAAAAGTAATGAACCAGTACGAACAGGTAAGCACCGGTAAAGACCAGCAACTGGAAGCAGCCGTACAGGAATTGTTGAAAGAGGTGAAATAGATATTTTTTGATGAACCTAATTTGGGTTTATCAATAGCAAACATTATGAATGTACATGTAACAAGCTGCATGCTTTCGACTAGGTCTGCTAGGAACATAAAATTGAACACCGCTTTACTTTAATCATACACCTCCGGACCAATGGACAAGTGGAAGTAGTTGAACAAGAAGATAAAGAAAAACCCTGTCCGAAAGTACCAGTATGATTTCGTAGATCAACTCAAGGAACATCTTTACTTCTATATGCTGGACTACAACTTCAATACAAAGCTAAAAGCTCTTAACCTTGAAATGCCTTATGAAATCATCATTAAAAAACAGCAACAACTGCCTAATCTGTTTAACCAAAAACGGGTAAACAAGTTCCTGGAACAGAACAGCCCGCAATACCAGCAACGATTATTTCAAGAGCCAAAAACAAAATAGTCATGACTCTGAAATAACGTAATTGCTTATCTCAGAACAAAAAAATTATACCTATAAAAAGGCCTGCTGAAACCAGCAGGCCTTTTTATAGGTATTTTTCGGAAGCGTATTATTTTTTCTATCAGTTAGCTCCATCTGTTTTGGCGCGGCTGATGGCGTAAGCACCAACTTTTTGCCCGGTTTCCAAACCCGCCTGGCAATCGGCCCGGTAGTGAATACCGCCAAACATACGGGAGTTTGAAGCTTCAAGTGCCATGGTTTCGAAATCATTGGCCCGTTCCGGTATTAAGTAACCTAAAATGGTAGCCGCTGCACCGCTAAAGGTAGAGTGACCAGATATATAAGCCGGAAAGTTTGGAACTCCCGTAAGCGTTTTTATTTTCGGATTTAACTGGCATGGCCGGGCATTAAAATAATAATACTTCGTATTCCAGCATAAAATAGCAGCATCCATTAAAGAGGCATTTAGTAAAGCGTAGTTGCGGGCCCAACGCACTTCACTAAATTGTTTCTTCATAAATTCCTCGGTAGCAATGGCGTTCCAATGGCCAGGTGGCGTATAAGTGCCTACGCCATCAGCCCAAAAATTAATAATGCGCATACGCTCGCGGGTCGGGTTAGATGTAAAATTTAAAACTTCGTCCAGTTCTTTACGCATTTGCTCCGAATTAGCGGAGGGCGGCGGAACAGGACGTAAATCAGGAATTGCGGTAGTGTTAAACAATAATGGTTTTACATTTCCAAATGAAGGTAACATGGGCGGACGTTTAGGCATTTCCAGCGAATACCAGGGAGTTTCACCTTTGGCTTTGCAGTCATCTTCTAATTTGGTCCACAACGCCTGATTTCCGCCGGCAGCACCCATGCCATCCGTCCTGGCTCTTTGAATAACTTTGCGAGCCACCCAGCGACCTAAAGAATCTCCTGCTATTATATCACTCTTTACGTTGGCTCCGCTCCATAAACGGTAGCTTTTTTCTTCTTCCGCCATCTTGGTAATATAGTCTATATCGGCGGGAAATAAAAGTTTCAGCATTTCAAACGATGCTCCGGCTACCACGGCATCCTCAGATGGATAAGCCGGCAGTATACTTTTTGGTACATTTGTGGCCAGGGAAGCATCTACTTGGTAAGGAGCAGAGCGTTTGTATTTCTCCTTAAAATGGTAAGCCATTACCAAAGCATCATACTGCGCTATACTTACATAAGCATACGCCCGGGCGGCATAAGGCGGATTTGAAAAAGGAAAAACCGGGTAAGCAAACGGGTTAGCGGCGCTGGGCACCGGATAGGTATTGTCGGTACTCTGATAAGGAGGCAGATTATGTTTGGCCACCAGCTCCCGCATAATCTCGTTCCATCTTAATACGCTACCTACTTTCCAGTAATTGATAATTTGTTTCTTTTCTGCGTTTAAGGAAGCAGTTAAGGCTTTTAATTCCTGCAGTTCCTGTTGATAGGCTGCCGAATTGGTAGGTTGTGGCGCAGGTAAAGTAAAATCAGTTGCCGAGGTTACAATTACGGGCTGCCAGTTGCCCGCATCTTCATCAATATCAACTGGGTTTAAGGCCTTAAATGCCGCATTGTTCTCCACAATTTCTTTGTCGCAGGAAACTATATTAAAGAAACTGAAGCCGATAAGTATATATTGTAAAGCTTTTTTCATACTATTAATTATTAGCAGTTTTGGAAGAGAAATCAAAAATATAATCCACACCGGCCAGAAAGCCGGTAGCCTGCCCTACATTACGTCCGGCCAGCGTATGCCAGGTACCCGCATGAAAACCCAAAACCGGCATTTTAGCCAAATAATATTTTCCTTCAATTCCTATTTTAGTACTGTTCATCCGGTTACTCACAAAGGGCATATCATTCTTGCGGATATCAAATCCGCCGAAAGTGGTCATCTTATCGGCAAAGGCTTCGGCTATAAACCGTTGGCTGCGGTAGCCGGTCCGCAATTGAAAATTTCCGGCATTTGGCATATACACTTCATTCGAATTTATCTGATGATCTGTGAAGTAGGCCGTCCGGTCAATTCTTACATTATTTCGCTGTAAGTAAGCACCCGATAAAGTAAATGAAAATTTATTTATTTGTAAATCCGCGATCAACCGGCCGCTTAAAACCTGGCTGCCCAAGCCAACGCACATGGGTAAAAAGTCGATATTATAGTTATTAGAAGGGGTAGTAAAACCTGCTACTGCAAATACCGAAAAAGTTTTCTCACTAAAGTTTAGTTGCACGGGCTTCCACTTAACAAACAAGCCTACATCCTGAAAACTACTTAAGCCGCTTAAAGTACCTGCCGTAGCTTTTGTTTTAATGTAGGGCAAGGAAGCTAAAATATTTATTCTGCTGTTTAAACCATAATTTAGCATCAGAATAGCCGATTTAGCGGAAACCTGGCCAATATTTTCATTAATCCGTTTATGGGTGCCTTCCCAGTAATTGGTCCAACTGTTATAACTTAATGTTCCGGCCACACAAAGTCTTCGCTCCCCCATCATCAGCGCATCCTGTTCGGTTTGCGCCTGCACCAGAATGGGTATAAAAGCAATGGAAAAGAAAATTGATTTGAATAAGATAGCGTAAAAAGTTTTCTTCATAAATGATTAAAGTTAATATGGGTAAAATGGCAGAGTCGGCGGAGGCTGTTAAACTTAGTTTACAGCCAGCAGTTTTCATTAGTAAAGGCAACAACAATTGACGAGGTATTATAAAGTATATATATATTGTAAAACCGATTAAAAATCAGCCCCACTAAAAATTTATTAATTTTAATTTGTTATTCCCTTCTAAATTAATAAATTTTTAATAATCAAAAAAAAATAATGGTCGAATATTTAATGATATACTAATATCTAAAAGTTAAAAAGTAATTACCTGTTTCCTATTTTTAAAGGCCAGTAATATAAAATAAAGATTAAATATAATTCTTCTTTCAGTCGCACTGCTTACAGCTTTAAGTAAGCTGATATTATGCGGTTCCCCCATTTACCTACAAATTCTGCTTGTTTACCGAGAAGATTAGCTCGTTCATCCATCTTAACTTTTAACAGGTGGCTATTCAACTACCTTTGAATCAGAATAATAAAGTACGCACCCCATACGGAAGTTTACTTTAAATCTTTCATAAATAATTGCATCAGCGGGTGGGTAGTAGCGAAGTAGAACAAACAAGCTATTGTTTATCAGAGGTTATTCACCGGCAATAAAGCAAGCTCAAAACCATTCTACTCCATAAAATCATGAAAACAGTTGTACTCCTGGCTATGGCCGGCATCTTCTCCAGTGGAGCCGTTTTTGCCCAGGCCCCTTCCGGCACCGCCAGCCCTGTTCCAACAGCAGCAACCATCCAAACCGTACCAAAAGGTACCGGAAAAATTTCCGGCTTTGTTTCGGACGAAGCTGATAAAAAACCCGTAGAGTTTGCCACCGTTGCGCTGGTAAATAAACTTACCGGCAAAACTATAGACGGCGCCATTACCGACGATAAAGGTAAATTTACAATTGGCCGGATAGCCAATGGCCAGTATACTTTAACCATAACTTTCCTGGGTTACGAAGCTAAAGTTATCGATAATGTTATCGTTGGGAACAAAGACGAAGTTAATGTTGGCCTGATTGCTTTAAAATCGAATACCAAAGCTTTGAACGAAGTAGCCGTAATGGGGGAAAAGCCCCTGGTGGAAGACAAAGTAGACCGCATGATATACAACGCCGAAAAGGATATTACCAATACGGGCGGCACCGCCAGCGATGTGCTGAAGAAAGTGCCGGGCTTAACCGTGGATTTAGAAGGAAATGTGCAGTTGCGCGGCAGTGCCAACATCCGGGTCCTCATCAATAACAAGCCTTCTACCATTATGGCAACCAACATTGCCGATGCGCTCCGCCAAATTCCTGCGGACCAGATTAAAACGGTGGAAGTTATTACCAGCCCTTCGGCTAAATACGATGCCGAAGGCACGGCCGGTATTATTAATATTATTACGAAGAAAAACGGGCTTCAGAGCGTTAATGGCAACGTGAATGCTTCTTATGGCACGCGCAACAGCAACGTAAACGGCAATGTAAACTATCGCCAAGGCAAGTTTGGCCTTAATACCGCCCTAGGATACAATTGGAACAACAACCCCGGAAAACAAACCGGCGAAACGTACTATACCGGTCTGGCCAATATCGACCGCCTGCACCAGGAATTGGAAGGGAAACGCGTAGGTAACTTTAATTTCCTGCAGTTCGGTACCGACTACGACCTGACGCCTAAAAGCAATTTAGCTGCCGGCATCCGGATGCAAGGCGGCAATTATGCTTTCAAAACTACCCAGGTATCCACACAATACCGGCAAAATGCCATAACCGGTTTAAATACCCGGGTTAGTAACATAGAATTTGAAAACCTGAATTACGATGTAAACCTGGATTACAACCGCCAGTTCAGTAAAACAGGCCAGGAGTTAACGGTATTGGGTTTATTGAGCCGGAGCAACCGCGATAATTATAACTATGCCGATGTTTATAACGCGGATAATTATTTATCGGTAAAAGAGCAAAATCTGAACGACGCTTACAACGAAGAAAAAACCTTTCAGGCAGATTATACCCATCCGTTAAAAAAAGACCAGCTCCTGGAAGTTGGTGGTAAAGCCATTTTACGATACGCCGAAAGCGATTACCGGTTTTTACTGGCCGATCCGGCCGCCGCACCTTTTGTTATTCAGCCCAACCGCACCGATGTTTTTTCTTACCACCAGGATGTGGCGGCGGCGTACGCATCGTATGGGTTTAGCCTCCTTAAAAAGTATAACTTTAAACTGGGTACCCGCTACGAACACACCAGCATTAACGGCGATTTTACCTCCACCGAAACCACAATTGCCCAGGATTACAGTAATTTAATTCCCAGTATAGCAATATCCCGGACTTTAAAAAACAACCAAACCATTAAGTTTAATTATACCAAACGCATACAGCGCCCGCAGTTATTTTATCTGAACCCTTTTGAAAACCGCATGGATACTTTTAACATCCAGGTGGGCAACCCTAATTTAGAAGCGGAGTTAACCAACTCGTATGAATTGGGCTATAGCACCTTTTTTAAATCGGGCACATCGGTAAATGCATCGGTGTATTGGCGGCAAACGAATAACTCTATTCAGTCGTTTACTTTGCCCACGGCGGAAGGTGTAAATTACACCCGGTTTGGTAACATTGGCCGGAATGCCAGTTACGGATTAAGTTTGTTCGGAAATGCCAAGTTTTTAAAGAAAGGAAATATCAGCGGTAACCTGAACGTTTTTTATACCGATTTGGAAAGCCAAAGTGCCCAACTGGAAGCCGCTAACGCCAGCATGATGTATAATGCCAACCTGAATGCCTCCTACTCCTTTCCAAAAGGAATCAGCGCCCAAGTGTTTGGCATGTTTAATTCGCCTCGGGTTACCTTACAAGGTAAATCTTCTTCCTGGACTTATTATAACATGGCCCTGAAAAAAGATTTGTTGCAGAAAAAAGCCAGTATCAGTGCCGGTATCGACAATCCATTCTCCCAAACCTTGAAGCAGCGCAATACTTTTAAAACGACTAATTCGGAGCAGGACAACGTATTGTATGTGTATACCCGGCAGTTCCGGATTAGTGCTAACTATCAGTTTGGTAAAATGGATTTCAAGAATCAACCCCGCCGGAAAAAGAAAATATCCAACGACGATGCCAAAGCCGGAGAGAGTAACTAAGTAACTGTTAGTAATCAGCGGTTAGTTATTAGCTTAAATTCCATCATTTATATCATGAAAAATCCCGGTTAAATTTAGATTAGTACTTAACTAACTGTATACCCAATTAGCAAAAGCAACTTCTTTTTTCCGGTAAAAGAAGTTGCTTTTGCTTTGTTATTTGTAATTGCGCGAGGGCGTATGTCCAACTGATTTATTCTTTTAATAGTTAAAAAATAGCCGGCATTTACGTTATTATAGCAATACTTCACCATATCAGACTGTAAGTTTCTCTAGTTTCCGAATAATATTTAAGAAAAGTACAGCTAGTTTTATTTAACATAATATTTAAACTAATATCATATATATAGCATAAACTTAATAAATATAGCTTTACTTTATTAAAGCAATACGTTTATAGGCGGTCTTACCATTTAAGGTAAATCTACACATATAAATACCACTGGCGTATTTTTCACCATCGAAAGTATATTGATAGGCTGTTCCGGCTCGGGCTTTGCCATTATATAAGCTTTCTACCAAGGCTCCTTGCGGAGATATGATATCTAGTAAAAGGTCACCATCTTCTGCCGCCGCAAAAGATATGGTTATTTTATCGGAAAAAGGATTGGGAGTTGCCACCATTGTATTAGCCGGTACATGCGTAAGTGTTCTTTCTTCTTTATCGATAAGGCGGGAGGTTAAGGGCGCCATTGCCAGCATTGATTTAGTTGTATCAGCAGGTACAAACGGCGAAAGATGTGAACCAGCAATCGGGCCTTCGAAGATACCATCCGGCATCTGCCAGGCCACCGTTAAATGGTCGCTATCCAAGAATTCTGCGTGCTGTGCTTCTATATAATACCGCCGGCCGGCCTGCAGGAAAACCGGCTTTGATTTCTGAGAAGCATATTTTCCAAATTCCCTGAAGTTAGTCCGGCCGAAATTATAGGCTATTAATTGCACATTGTCCGGATTATCATCGGTACTTAAAGTAAGCCGGGTAGCATCGTCTCCCGAAATCCAGAAAGTATAATCCCCTGTTTGAGGCGGGCAAATGTAGCCTATTATACGGGCAGTAAAATAGTTGCCTTTGTTATTTGCTTCAAAAGAAGTTAATAATGATACCAACGGCTTACCGGAAGAATCATTGAGATTGTATTGCTCCCTTACAATAGTACCACTAGCTGTACAGTTCTGGCTGGCTACAATTGCCAGAGCTTTATCGGCCTGTACAAACCCCCAGCCGGTATGATCGTCATAACCGGTATCAAAACCTTTTGTTGCGGGATCATCCATGTCCTGTGCCGTTTTTATTAATATATCCTGTAAAGCAGCCGGCGAAAGGCTTGTTTGGCTCAATTCCTGCATCAGGGCAGCTACGCCTGCTATATGGGGCGTTGCCGCCGATGTACCGAAGAAATTAGGAAAATGATCGGTGTCTTCCGGAATATCAGACCCAAAAAAAGTAGTGTTGCCGCCATCCGGACCTACTATGGTGGGCTTACTACGGATTGTTTCTGCCCGCGAATTTATATAATTTCCATAGGGCGAGATTACTACCGGCGTGCCTCCCAAAGATGAGTAGGAATTTATAACCGGGCTATTTAAATTTTTATTAAAGGCCGGTGTATGAAACCAAGCAGCCGCTCCCACTGCTATAGCGCCCTCAGCATTGGCGTGGCCAAAAATAGTAGCGCTACGGGTATCATGCTCTAAAGGATAAGCATTGCCAAAATTTATCCATTTAATAAGCTTGGGGTCCGGGCCACTGTACTTAGCAATTACAATTTCAATATCGACCGCACTGTTGGAGTTAAATTCAACTAATTCTGCCGGATCACCTCCTTCATTACCATTCCTGGAAGATAAGTTAGTGAGCAGGATTCCGTTATAGAAAACCAATAAATCCAAATCGGTGCGGGCACCCTCGCCGCCACTAACCGAATAAAAAGGATCGTCCCATTGAAAGGGCATCTGGATAATACCTCCGGCCGGTATGTGAATAGTTTGGGAAATATCCCCGTTACCAAAATCGTGGGCTATGCCATAATTAACGCCATTTACAACAACCGGTTTTCCGGAGTTTTTAAAAGTAGCCTGGTAAGACTGCCTGCCCTGGTTACCAGCGGCGCTAAAATAAGATACATTATTCTTAACCACATAGTTTATAGCTTGGGCAATAATGCCATCCTGGAACATAGGTTCATTAAGATAAATCAAATCATCCATTATAATATTACAACCCGAGTTGGCTAACGCCAATATGCCATAGGCAAAGTTTGCCTGACCCGGATACCCGGAAAAGAAAGCTAATTGGGCTCCCGGTGCCACATCGTGCACAACCTCGGCTATGGCCCGGCCTTCATCGGTACCACCTTCAAAATCAGATAAATTCTGTACATCAGCGGGTAAGTCGCCGGAAGAAACTCCGCCCGCCACACCGGCGGCATCCGAACCGTAAGTATCAGATATAATACCTACTTTGGAACCGGCTCCGGTAACGCGATAAACTTCCTGTACAATATCTGCTTTTAAAGCCTTGTTCCCCTGGGTTTTTAACTTTCCGGATTTTCTTAATGGAGCATAAGCCGGAGAAACACTATTTAGCTGGCTAACAGTTTCCAGTTTATCTATTTTACCTATCGGGAAAAAACCAGATACCATGCGCCCATAAACGAAGCCATTCTCTAAACCTAGTTTCTGTAACTGCAAGAGTAATTCCTTTCCGTTTTCCTGGTTAGAAACAGCTTCTATGGCTACATAATCTTTCTTTATCTGTAGGGTATTTAGTTTTGTAAAATTAGACGCTTCCGCCAAGTTAGCAGAGGTGCTGGCTTTGGCGGTGGCCGATTTGGTTTGAAGTTCCCTTAAGGCTTCGTGGGCCTTGTATTTAAAACTTTTTCCGGTTGGGCTATTCTGGGCTTGGCTTAAATTAATGTTGATAAAAAAAAGTGCTATAAAAGTAAAGCTACGGACCACGCCGGGTAAATTGTGTTTCATGAAAATTATTGTTTCTTTTTTTAAATTTAAATACCTGATAAGAATACACGCAATCTATATAACTTATGCGGGTAGTTAATTACCAAAATCCCACCATTTATTTATAATTATTTTTATATTAAACATTTTCAAAGAATAATTTTCAGATATAACAAGCTTAACAATTGTAGTATTTACACAGACAATTTAACTATATACAGGTTACTTTCAAATACATTCCGGGTATATATTATGAATAATGGTAATCTTTGGTTTAAACTATTTTATATGATATTTTATCTTGCTTAGTGTATATAAAATAAAAATATTTATAAAAGGTAAATTCATATTTATGTACCAAAAAGCTTTTTTTTAAGCTGATTCAAAGGTTATTCTTTAACTAAATGAAACAAGTAGATTCAGAAAAAAAGCAAGTAACTGCCTGCTTTACCAATTTAATCTTCACCAGGGCAATTGTAATAAATTAATTCACTCTTAATCGTGTGATTGGTCTTACTATTACATAAGTCCAACTAATTTGACGGTACTAATTGGTATCATTCTGGTTTCCGAACAGTATAAGTAATTAGTAAACGCCTTAATGCACTACTTATGCATTAGTTTGTTTTGCAATAAGATTTGCTTTTTATGGAAGATAGAAAATTAAAATTAAGTATGCTGGACCAGTCTATTGTCGGACCGGGCATGACGGCAGCCGAAGCTTTGCAGCAAACCGTAGAAATGGCCCAACTGGCAGAGCAATGGGGATATACGCGTTTCTGGGTATCTGAGCACCATAACATGACGGCTATAGCAGGGTCGGCGCCGGAATTATTAATGGTAAAATTAGCCGATGCCACCCAACATATTCGGATCGGGTCCGGTGGCATTATGTTGCCCAACCACAGCGCCTTAAAAATGGCCGAAAACTTCCGGCTGTTAGAAGCACTTTTCCCGGGCCGTATCGATATGGGTATTGGCCGGGCACCCGGTGGCGACCGGGTTACCGCCTACTTACTTAATCCGGCCAATGATTTCAGCGAAGATAGTTACCGCCAGCAATTGGATTACTTGCAACTTTTTTTCTCCGATACTGCCGGCACGGAGAACGGACGCATCCTGGCTATACCGCAGGCCGCTACCGCTCCCCGGCAATGGATGCTTAGTTCCAGTGGCGGCAGCAGCCAATTAGCTGCCCATTACGGCATGGGCCTGGCCGTAGCTAAATTCATAAACGGCAATGCAACCCCGGAAGTAGTAACTGATTATACCCGTCATTTTAAGCCATCTGATCAGTTTCCGGATCCCCAGGCCATTTTATCTATAATTGTACTGTGTGGCGAAACGGCCCAACAAGCCTACCAAATGCGCAAAGTACTGGATTACCGGTTTATCCAAATGGAGAGAGGAAATTTTACGTCCTTGAGCGCCTACGAAGACATCCGCGACTATGAATTCTCCGATATGGAGTTGCTGCGCATCCAGGCCAACGCCGGAAGGGTTATTTCGGGCACCCCCGATATTGTAAAAGCCGAATTACTAAAATTAGCGGAAAATTTTAACGTGGA
>Ga0210040_10010199_pt1 | contig 10807 bp, 7 predicted proteins | sample CryGeyCG12114_NA_FD_185462 | JGI IMG/M metagenome (GOLD analysis project Ga0210040, IMG submission 185462) | Groundwater microbial communities from aquifer - Crystal Geyser CG19_WC_8/21/14_NA (SPAdes) (version 2) | ecosystem: Environmental > Aquatic > Deep subsurface > Groundwater | place: USA... | reverse complement strand
TGCGGCGGGAGCATTCCGCGCTCTCGATCGGCACCATCGGCGAGGTCGCAGGCGAGGGCGCCACGCTGCACTATCTGCGCGAGCACGACGGGGCGCAACTGGTGGTGGCGCTCAATCTGCGGAGCGAGGCGGCCGTTGCGCAGCCCCGTCACGACTGCCCGCTGGTGCCGCTGGTGCCGCTGCTCTCGACGCTGGGCGAGCCGGCCTTCGCCGCTATCGGGGCGCACCAAGGCATCCCCCTGCGCCCCGATGAAGGGCTGATCCTGCAGGTCATGCGCTAAGCATGCGCATCGCCATGATCGCGCCGATCGCCTGGCGCACGCCGCCGCGCCATTACGGCCCGTGGGAGCTGGTCACCAGCCTGCTGACGGAGGCGCTGGTGGCGCGCGGGGTGGATGTCACGCTGTTCGCCACGGCCGACAGCATCACCGCCGGCAAGCTCGAGGCGGTGGTGCCCGCGCCCTACAGCGAGGACCCGTCCATCGATGCCAAGGTGTGGGAATACCGCCACCTCGCCCATGTCTTCGAACAGGCGCGGGCGGGCAGGTTCGACCTCATCCACAACCAGGCGGATTTCCCGGCCCACGCCTTCTCGCGCCTGGTCGACACGCCGATGGTGACGACCATCCACGGCTTCTCCTCCGCGCGCATCCTGCCGATGTACCAGCCCTTCGCGGATCGCGTGCACTACGTGGCGATCAGCGAGGCGGACCGCGCGCCCGGCCTGCGCTATGCCGCCACCATCCACCACGGCATCGACCTTGCCGACTTCCCGCTCGATCCTGCGGGCGGCGAGGGGCTGCTCTATTTCGGCCGCATCCACCCCGACAAGGGCACGCGCGAGGCGATCGCGGTGGCGCGTGCCGCCGGGCGCCGGCTCGACATCTATGGCCTGGTGCAGGACCAGGGCTATTTCGAGCGCGAGGTGCTGCCCCACGTGGATGGCGAGCACGTCCGCTTCCACGGCTCGGTCGGCGGCGAGGCGCGGGCCTGCGCGCTGGGCGGGGCGCACGCGCTGCTCCACCTCATCAATTTCGACGAGCCCTTCGGCCTTTCGGTGGTGGAGGCGATGGCCTGCGGCACGCCGGTGATCGCGATGCGCCGCGGCTCCATGCCCGAGATCGTCGAGCAGGGGCGCTCGGGCTTGCTGGTCGATGACCTCGCGGGGGCCGAGGCGGCGGTCGCCGGTGCGGGCATGCTGGACCGCGCTTTGGTGAGCGAGAGCGCCCGGCGGCGTTTCTCGGTAGGTCGCATGGCGGAGGATTACCTCCGGCTCTATCGCGCGATCCTCGCCGGAAAGACGGCATAATCCGGGCGCCTGCCCGGAGCTCCGCCTAGTAACAGCTTAGGCTTTTTCTTCCCCGTCGTCGCGAGCGCACCGTACGCTGCGCAATTTTGATCCACCCGCGCAAGAGCGATTGACTGGCGAGCCGTCGCTGCGAGGAAGCGATTGCGCCGGGACGCGGCAATTGGAAGGGAATGATCGGGCATTTCCTGCGCCAATCCCGATCCGGCGCATGAGCCATCCTGGCAGCTTTCCAAGAGGAGGCGGGACGCGTATTGTGCTCTGCACAAAATCGGCCCGCATCAGCGACGGTCGACCTCGCCGGTGCGGCCTCGCGGCGGCAGGTTGCAAGTGCCCTCGGGCGGGTACTGCGGAATGTAGCGCGTTGTTGAACGAGGGACCAAGTAATGACGACTACGGACCAGGTCATCGAGATCGTTGCGGCGCAGCTGCAGAGGAACCCTGGGGAGTTCACGCTCGAGACCAACCTGCAGGAGGCTGGGTTCGAGTCCATCGATGTCATCGAGACCGTCTTCTCCCTCGAGGAGCGGTTCGGCATCGACATTCCGTTCAACGCCAATGAGGACACGGCCAGCTTCACCACCGTGGGCGACGTGGTGGGCCTGGTGGAGCAGCAATTGGCGAAGAAGGGCGCTGCTTGATGAAGCGCGTGGCCGTCACCGGGCTCGGCGCGATCTCGGCCGGCGGAGCGACGGCGCAGGCCACGTGGGAAGCGGTGCGCGAAGGGCGTAGCGGTATCGGACCGATCGCGTGCGGGCGCTGCGAGGATCTGCGCGTGCCGGTCGCAGCGCACGTGCGCGACTTCGATCCCACCGCGCATTTCTCGTCGCGCCGGATGGCCATGTACGATCGTTTCTCGCAATTTGCGGTGATCGCCTCGCGAGAAGCCTTTGCCGATGCGAAACTCTCCGCCGAGGACCCTGCGGTCCGGCTCGCGCCGCTGATCATCGGCGTGGGTGTCGGCGGCCTGGAAACGCTCGATGACGCCTTCTACAATCTCTACAGCGAGGGCCAGCGCAGGCTCCATCCCCTTACCGTCCCTCGCCTGATGATGAACGCCGCGCCCAGCCTGATATCGATGGACCTGGGGCTGAAGGGCATGACCTACGCCATCGCCAGCGCCTGCGCCTCGGGCACGCATGCCATCGGCACCGCGTTCCACATGGTGCGCGGCGGCGGCGCACAGGTGGCGATCACCGGCGGCACCGAGGCCTGCATCTTCTTCGGGCCGATGCTGGCCTGGGAAGCGCTGCGCGTGCTTTCGCACGACGACTGCCGGCCCTTCTCGCGCAATCGCAGCGGGCTTGTCATCGGCGAGGGCGCGGCCACGCTGGTGCTCGAGGAATGGGACCGCGCGGTCGCCCGCGGCGCGCACATCTACGCCGAGATGGTGGGCTTCGGCGGCAATGCCGATGCCGGCGACATCACCTCGATGGACAAGGAGAACGCGGCCGAGGCGATGCGGCTGGCCATGCGCGACGGCGGCCTGGTGCCCGGCGACATCGACTACATCAACGCCCACGGCACGGGCACCACCATGAACGACAAGCTGGAGAGCGCGGCCATCCACCTGGCCTTCGATGGCGCGGCGCCGCCGCCGATCAGCTCCAGCAAGGGCGTGCTCGGCCACACCCTCGGCGCGGCCGGCGCGCTGGAGGCGCTGGTGGCGTGCAAGGCGCTGGAGGAGCAGATCATCCCGCCCACCGCCAATTGCACTGATCCCGAGATTGAGCTGGGCGTCGACATGGTGCCCGAGGGGCCGCGCAGCGCTGCCATCGACGTGTGCCTGTCCAACAGCTTCGCCTTTGGCGGGCTCAATGCCGTGCTCGCCCTGCGGCGGGCGTGACCGGTAGCAGGGCCGCCATGCCATGCTGATGGATCCCACCGCCGATCGCGCGCGCGGCTACATGCTGCTCGGCATCATCTACCTGCACGCTGTCCTCGCCTTCGTGACCAAGCGCGAGGCGGACGGCATCGCCGCCTCCTTCGTCCAGATCAAGCTGCTGGCGCCGCACGTCTCGGCGTTCTTCTTCCTCAGCGGCATGGGCGCGCGGCAGATCGGGCGGCGCGGTTTCTGGCAGGTCGTTCGCCAGGGTGCCTCGCTGGTGATGCTCGCCATCCTCTCGCACGTGACCGGCTTTGTGCTGATGGCGCTGGTGCACGGGACCGGGCAGGGCCTTGGCGGATCGCTGCGCCTGCTGGTCGAGCCGATCGTGCTGGGGGTGGGCTATTCCACCTTCGTCGCCTGGTTCTTCCTGGCCTTGGCGATGGCCCGCATCCTGACCTACCTGTTCTACCGAAGCCTCGTGGTCTTCGCTCTCGTTGTCGTCGCACTCACCGCACTGGTGCTGCTCTCGCAGCGCCTAGGCCTGCCCGACAACATGTGGGAATGGCGCAATTGGCCGGCCGCCTTCCTGTTCTTCCTCATCGGCACCAGGCTGCCGCGCGACTTCGCGGTGCCGGTGCCCTGGGGCCTTGCGGCGGGCGCGGGCGCGGCCGTGCTGGCCTGGTTCAACCGCCCCGGCGTGCTCTGGGAAGGCCCGTGCCTTGCCTGCGACCTCACCTTCGTCAGCCAGCCGATGGTCGGGGGATACGGCTCGATCCCGGTATTCCTGGCGCAGGAAGCGCTGTTCGCGGCCTTCCTGCTGTCGATGGCGCGGCTCACCAGGCCGCTGTGGATCACCCGTTTCGCATCCTATGTGGGCCGCAACTCGGTGCTGTTCCTGCTTCTCAACGGCTGGGTGATCCTGGTCATCTATCCGTTCCTGCTGCCGCTGCTGCCCTGGCGCGATTCGCCGCTGCTGTTCGTCGGCTTCCTGCTGGGCGGGACGGTGCTGCACTGGGCGCTGTTCCGGCTGCTCCACAAGCCGCTCAGCCTGCTGCTCCAGGTGAGCTTCAAGTCGGTCGACCGGCTCGCGCGCCTGCCCGTGCTCGTGCGTGGGCTGTACGTGCCCAGCGGCCGATCGCTCTAGTGATCAACCCGATCTTAACAGAAGCGCATGTATGGACGCGGGATCGGCCGCGGCTGCGCTTCGGGGAAGCGCGTTTGTTCGTCTGCGGCTCGGGTCTATGAGGCGGCACCGATGACGATTCGAAGCACCCGGGACGGCGAGTTGGTGAGCGTCGTCATCCCGGCATACAACGCGGAGGGCACCATCGACGAGACACTGGCGAGCGTGCGCGAGCAGACCCACCGCGCGCTCGAGATCCTCGTGGTGGACGACGGCTCGAGCGACGCGACTGCCGCCCGCGTCGAGGCGCATGCCGCGGCGGACCGGCGCGTGCGGCTGATCCGCCAGGAGAATGGCGGCGTGGCGAAGGCGCGCAACACCGCGATCGCCGCCGCAAAAGGCGCGTTCATCGCTCCCATCGACGCCGACGACCTGTGGCGACCCGACAAGATCGAGCGCCAGCTGCGCGCCATCGTCGAGGGCGGCGCGGAAGTGGGCCTCGTGTATTGCTGGAGCAGCACCATCGACGCGCATGGCCTGGTCACCTCGCAGGACGACACGCCCGGCTATGACGGCGATGTCATTCCGCTACTCCTGTACGGCAATTTCGTGGGCAATGGCAGCTGCGCATTGATGCGCAAGGACGCGGTGCTTGCGGTTGGCGGCTATGATCCCTCGCTTCGGGCACGCGGCGGCCAAGGCTGCGAGGACTGGAAGCTGTACCTGTCGCTCGCGCGGACCCACCGCTTCGGCGTGGTGCTCGATTACCTGGTGGGCTATCGGCGCCTGCCCGAAGCGATGTCCGCCGATATCCCTCAGATGCTGCGGTCCGACGCGCTGGTGAGGGCCGAGATGAGAAACGCCTTCGTGCACCACTCGAAGGAGCTCGATCGCGGGCGCTGGCTCTACATCTCCTGGCTGCTGGAACGGGAGATCGAGAGCGGAACCTGGGAGCGTTGCCTGGCGCTGCTCGCCATCGCGGAGAAGGAGGATGACAACATGCTGCGCGCCGCCACCCGCAAGGGGCGCCTACGCGCCCGCTTCGCGCTGCGCCGCCTCAAGGCCAGGCCCGTGAGGGGCACGCCCGGGAGGCCCTTTCTCGCTCCGCAGCTCGGTGAGATTGCCGCATGAGCCTGGACAACGCCCGAACTCCGCTGAGCGCCCGCATCTCCGGCGCGATCCGCAGCCGTGCGCAGCGCCGCATCCGGCTGGCGCGCGACCGCATCGACAAGATCAACGCGGTGCAGTTCGGCCTGCGCGGGCTGCTGCTGCCGCGGCGGATAAAGCATGTCAGCGGGCCCTGGCGCCCGCAGACCGAGCCGGGCGACGTCATCGTCACCAGCGTCATGCGCAACGGCATGTCCTGGCTGCAATCCTACCTCGCCCATCATCGCAAGCTCGGCGTGCGCCACTTCGTCATCATCGACAACGGCTCGGACGACGGCACTAGCGCGTACCTGGCCGCGCAGCCCGACGTCACGCTGCTCTACACGGATGCGCCCTACAACGCCTACGAGAACACCATGAAGCGCTACCTGGCGGAGAACTTCTGCGCCGGCCGGTGGTGCCTGTGCGTCGATGTCGACGAGCTCTTCGAGTACCCCTACATGGACCGCGTGCCGCTCTCCGAACTGGTGCGCTACCTCGACCAGCACGGCTACACCGCGGTCATCACGCAGATGCTGGACATGTTCAGCGATGTCCCGCTCAACCGCCTGGAGAGCCGGCCCGAGGACGATTTCAAGGCGACCTACCGCTGGTACGACACCAGCGGCATGCGCAAGTCCGACTATACCTGGGGAGAGGCTGGCGGGCACATCGTCTTCCACTCGGGCGGCATCCGGTCCCTGGTGTTCGGGACCGATAACGGGCTGACCAAGGTCTCGTTCTTCAAGATGGACGGCAAGGTCAAGCCGTTCATCCACTGGCACCACGTCTATCAGGGGCGCTTCGCCCCGTTCAGTGCCGTGCTGCTCCACTTCCCGTTCGTCTCGTCCTTCTACGACAAGGTGGCCGAGGCGGTGGCGAGCGGGCGCTACGGGTACTACACGAGCGACGAGTATGCCGCCTACCGCGCCGGTCTCGGACAAGCGGGCGATCTCCACCTCAAGCGGGAGACTTCGAAGGAGTATACCATGCCCGAGGCGCTGCTGGAGGAAGGCTTCCTCTACGCATCGCCCGAGTACCGGCAGGTCTTCGCCGGCGCGGATTCGGGCGGCACGTGATGCGGCGCTGCCCGGCAGCTGGCGCACGGGCGCGCAGCCATGGCCCGGGCGCACGCGCCTCATGACCGTCTCGGTCATCATGCCCGCGCGCAACGCCGCCGAGACCATCGAGGAAGCGCTCGACAGCCTGCTCGCGCAGGAATGGAGCGATTGGCGCCTGGTCGTCATCGATGACGGCTCGACCGACCAGACCCGCGCCATCGCCGAGCGCTACGCTGCAACCGATCCGCGGATCATGGTGATCGACGGCCCGCGGCGCGGGGCGGGGGCGGCGCGCAATGCCGGGCTGGCCGCGCTGCGCGAGGAATGGGTGCTGTTCTTCGACGCCGACGACACCCTCCTGCCCGCCATGCTGCGGCGGATGATGGCGACGCTGGCCGAACATCCCGAGGCCGACGCCGTGCATTGCGGGTGGATCTACACCGACTGGCACGGCCACCCGGTCTCGCGGCGGCGCTGCGAGGATGGCCGGCCCGACCTCTTTCCCGCGCTCGCCCGCTTCTGCGCGCTGACGATCCACACGTGCGTGTTCCGCCGCTCGCTCTACGACCGCGCCGGGCCGATCGACGAGACGCTGACCACCTCGGAGGATTTCGACCTCTGGCAGCGCATCGCGCGGCTCGGCGCGCACTTCGTGGCGCTTGCGGAATACCTCGTCACCTACCGCCTGCGCGAGGGCCAGACCTGGTTCCAGCCGGAGCGCTTCCTCAAGGACGTGCTGGTGGTGGTGGGCCGCGGCCATGCGCCCGATCCCCGCCTGCCGATCGAGGAGGTGGCGCCCGAGCATGTCAACGGCATGCCCGCCCAAGGCCTGTTCGCGGCACAGGTGATGATGGTCGTGTGGGCCGCGGGCACGCTGATCTCGCGCGGCCAGAATCCGCTGCCCGCGCTTGATGCCTTGAGCGCCTCGGGCCTGCCGCTGTTCGAGCACGCCCACATCGCCGGCGCGCTGCACGACGTGGTGCCGATGGTCGCGAGCCGCTCGCCCGCCATCTGGCTGGAGCGCTGGAGTGAGTTCGAGCCACCGCTCACCCGCTTCCTCCAGGCGCTGGAGGGGCGTACCGGCGCGCCCGAGCTCGCCCGGAACGTCACGACGATCATCGAATCGATCATCGCGAGCAACGCCGCCTCCCTCCTGAACGAGGATCGGCCGGTGATCGCATTGAACGCCACCGCCGCATTGCTGATCGACACGGGCAAGCCGCTGGCGGATCTCGATCTGCCCGGGATCGAGCGCGTGGTCTGCCATGTGCGAGCGGGCGGCGAAGACCTGGGAAGCGTGCAGCTGCCGGTGTTCGACGGCCGCCTGGCGAGCCTGGTGGTGAAGGACGCAGTCGCCGGGCGGTTTGCCTGGCCGCTGCTCGGAAAGCTGTTCGCGCGCCAGCACTACGCGCGGCCGCCTGGTCTCGGCCATGCGAGCGGCCGCGACACGGCGCCGGCAGGCGAGAGCACACCCGGCCGGATCGCGGGCGAGACCGCGCCAAGCGAGGACGAGCTCCACGACAGGCTGGGGTGGGACATCCTGCTGCAGGAGTTGGTGGGCACGCCGCAGGAGGATGCCCGTGCCGCTCGGGTCAGGGTGGCGGCAGGGCGCCCGGCACGCGTGGAGCTGAGCGCGCCGATACCCTCTTTCATGCAAGCGAAGGGGCCGCTGGAGATCGACGTCACGCTGTGTGGCAGCCACGTGCTCGCACTGGTGCTCGAGCCGCGATGGGGCGTGATTGAGGCTGCGCGCATCCGCGCCGCCGTGCGCAAGCTTGGCGGGATGGAGCTGGCCCGGGCCGCCGTGCGCGAGGGTGTGCTGAACTTCGAAGGCGATGAAGAGCTGCCGCTGGGCCGCCGGCTGCGCGAGCGGGCCGAGGCGCCGGCCTCCCCGCAGCACGGCGCAGCGGCCGTCCCCGCTCGCGACGCGCCCTTGCCGGAGCCGATGTGCACCGCAATGCTGCGCGATGTGCCTTCGGGCGAAGCGACGATCATCGGCTTGCCGAAGGGCGCGCGCCCTTCCGAGCTGGTGCGGCGGGCCGAGCTGCCGCGGGACGTCGCTGCAGGCATCATCGAGGCGCTCCAGCCGGCGCGTTTCGCCCACTTCCTTGGCGGGAACGCGGGCGCGGACGCGGCGAACCGCTTCTTCGTATTGCCCGATCTCGTCTCCGCCCAGCCCGCCGGCCAAGCCGAGCCGGCAGCCGCCGCACCGCCGGCCCTGCGGGCGGATGACATCGGCCCCCCCGCTCACGGGCGACGCTGCTGCCATCGGCTGTCCTCGACGAGGGCCGAGCCGTGGAGCTACACCTCGCCCTACGAGCGGCGCAGATACGAGCAGATGCTGTCGCTCCTGCCTCCTGCCAACCGCGCGAACGTGCTCGAGATCGGCTGCGGACAAGGGCAGTTCACCGTGGAGCTCGCACCGCTCGTCGAGCAGCTGCGCGCCACCGATGTGTCAGACTTCGCCCTCGCGCGCACGGCCCAGCGCTGCGCCGCCTTCGCCAATGTGAGCTGCGCCAGGCTCGACATCGTCGACGGCCCGCTGGAGGGCGCCTATGATGCTGTATTCTGCAGCGGATTGCTTCACTTGGTGGGCGAAGTCGCTTCGCTGCGGCAGGTTGGCTCCAAGATCGCAGGCGCATTGGCGCCCGGAGGGATATTCATCACCGCGAACGACAATGCGATGGCCACGAACCCCGAACTGGGCCGCGAGGCCCACATCGCCGGCGCCAAGCGCATCGGCCAGACCCTGGCCGCCGTTCCGGAACTCGATTTCGAGCACGAGCTGGTGACCGAGCGATACCGCATCCAGCGCTTCCGCAAGCGCCGGGCGCCGCGGCTCCTGCAGCGCTTTGCCATCCGCAGGAATCCCCACAAGCGCACCCATGCGGGGAGCGTGGCGCCCGCGCCCGACTTCGCTGCCTCGGCCTCGCGAGGCCCGGGTAAGGTGCCCGCGCGAACGCAGGAAGCGGCCACGCACCGCCTGCCGATCCTCATGTACCATGCCGTGGCTGACCATGGCCCGGAGCCGCTGGCGCGCTGGCGCACCACGCCGGCCATGTTCGATGCGCAGATGCGCACCCTGCGCGACGCCGGCTTCACGTCCGCCACCTTCGAGGATTGGCACCGCGCGCGCGCCCACCGCATGCCGCTGCCGGGCCGCCGGGTGATCATCACCTTCGACGATGTCTACGCCGATTTCGAACAGGCCGCGCTGCCCATCCTCCAGCGGTACGGCTTCGAGGCGACGCTGTTCGTGCCGACCGACAGCATCGGCGAGCGCGCCGAGTGGGATGCCTGGTCGGGCACGGCCTTGCCGCTGCTCGATCTTGCGGGCCTGAAGCGCGCGCGCAATGCCGGCATGCGCTTCGGTGCGCACGGCAAGGGCCACCGCCGCCTGGCGGGCCTGGCCCCGCGCGAGGCGGTGGACGAGCTGTGGGGATCGCGCGCCGCGCTCGAGCAGGCGCTCGAGGTGGAGGTGGACGCCTTCGCCTATCCGTTCGGCAGCTATGACGAGATCAGCGAGCGGCTCGCGGCCGCCTGCTCCTATCGGCATGCCGTCACCGTCAACGACGATCTCAGCGGCCTGGACGAGCGCGACCTCGCGCTCTCGCGGGCGGAGGCGCGCGGCGGGGAGGATCTGGAAGTGTTCATGCGCAGGATGACGGTATGATCGAGGGCAATTCTTCCGCAACCCGGCCCGTGGCGGGCGCCGCAGGTGCCCTGTCCGGGCCGCCGCGCATGCCGGACGCTCGCCCGCGTGCCCCCGCATCGAGCGCGCTGCGCAGCCTGCACCACTGGTACGAGGTGGTCTCGGTGCTGGTGACGCGCGACCACAAGGCGCGTTACAAGAACACCGGCATGGGGGTTGCCTGGGCGGTGGCCAGCCCGCTGCTGTTCCTGCTGACCTTCTACATGCTGTTTGGCGTCATCATGCAGGTCAACATCCCCAACTACGCCTCCTACGTGTTCACCGGGATCGTGGCCTGGAACTGGCTGCAGACCAGCCTCAACGAAGGCGTTACCAGCATCTCGCAGAATGCCAGCCTGGTCGCCCATCCCGGCTTCCCGGTACAGGCGCTGCCGATGGTCTCGGTGGTGTCCAACCTCATCAACTTCCTGTTCGCGCTGCCCATCCTGCTGGCGGTGACGCTGATCGAGCACGGCGAGCTCAGCTGGACGATCGTCTTCATCCCGCTGATCATGGTCGTCCAGCTCGTGCTGTTCCTGAGCCTGGCCTACTTCGTGTCCGCGGCGAACGTGTTCTTCCGCGACGTGCAGCACATCCTGCCGGTGCTGCTGCAGCTAGGCTATTTCATGACGCCGATCTTCTACGACCTGGG
>Ga0210040_10010198_pt1 | contig 10810 bp, 4 predicted proteins | sample CryGeyCG12114_NA_FD_185462 | JGI IMG/M metagenome (GOLD analysis project Ga0210040, IMG submission 185462) | Groundwater microbial communities from aquifer - Crystal Geyser CG19_WC_8/21/14_NA (SPAdes) (version 2) | ecosystem: Environmental > Aquatic > Deep subsurface > Groundwater | place: USA... | reverse complement strand
GTTGTATGCACATCGGTCGGGTCGGTATCGTATTCCAGCATACCGTTTATATGCTGATTTAGCTGCCACAAATAATTATAAACCGATTGATCCGATTGCTTTTTCAAAATTTGGTCGGCATACTGCTCATCAATGGTGGTGTATTTGCCAAATTCTAAAAATAAATGGTGATCGATGTAAAAATCACGGGCCTGGAGCAAGGCTTCTTCTTCGGCAAAAGTCATTTGCAAAGGGCCAATAGGTGTTGGCTGCGCTTTCAGCACCGTAGCGGTCATCGAAAATTCTAATTCGGTAAAAGGCTTTACCGAGCGAATACAATCGCGCTGAAACCCAAAGGTATTTTTATGATGATAGACCTCGACACCCAACGAATTATAGAAAGTTACTTTGGTAATGGTTTGGGTGGCATCAGGGCAAGGCGAAACCAGGAATTCGAATAAAGCTTCCTGTACGGGTGCCTCGTAAGTATTATGGGTATGATAAACAATGTTATATTCTGTAAGCATAGATTAGTGCTGATAAACAGGCCTTTAATAAGCTAAATATTTAACTTCGAGCAGCCGGGTAAGATTGTATATTTTATCGATGGTTTTGCTTAAATATTCAATGGTGTTTTCTTCTATTTCTTCTACTGTCAGGAACTCGAATTGCGAGGCCAGCTTACCAATTTTAAAATGAATAGATCCTTTTCCTTTTTCTTCCTGAAAAGAAATATCGTGAATGTTTTTTAACACCACGTTTAAATTAAAGGCAATAGATTTAGGAAAAGCCGGGTTAAAGAGCAAAAATTCTAAGGTGTTTTTCCGGAACGGATTGGTTCTGTAGTACCGTTTGTACATATCGAAAGATTCGGCACTTTTAAGCAACATCGTCCACTGATAATTTTCAACCGGGCCGCCGCGTTTGGCAGGATCTATTTTCTCAACATCCTTTAATTTGGTTAAAATTATTTTACCTACCTGCACGGCCCGCTCTAAATGAATGCCCAATGAAATAAGCATCCAAACCTCGTTCCGGATGAGGGTATTGGCAATATATCCTTTTAAAACCGAGCTGTTATCTTCTACTTCCCGCGAGAATTCAAAAATGCCTTTCTGGTTTAGTTTATTGGCGTTGTAACTGTTCATGTTGTGGTAAAACCGGTTAACCGCTTCCCATAATTCCGATGAAATACAGTCGCGGGTACCGCGGGCATTTTCCCGGATCATGCCAATATTAGCCAGAATAGAGTAGGGATTGTTTTCATCCAGCGTAATAAAATAAAGTACATCATCATCGGTAAGCTGCGGATAGTGGCGATGATAATCGTCGCAGGAGCCTACCATGTTTAAAATAGAGTCTAACACAAATTCCCGGCTCTGGGCCAGCGGCGCATCGAGCGAGGAAACATAATGCACTTTGGTGTACCGGGCCATGTGTTCGGCACGTTCTATGTACCGGCCCATCCAGAATAAACTATTACCTATTCTTGATAGCATATATGAGTTACAGGTTATAAATTACCAGTTAAAAGATTGCTTCTATTATTAAAATATTAAGACTGATAATCCGGTTAAATTCTACAGATTATAAATAAAATTGCTGGAGTATTCCTTATTCCGCTAAAACCCAGGTATCTTTAGAGCCGCCGCCCTGCGAAGAGTTTACAATTAAGCTGCCTTTTTTAAGTGCCACCCGCGACAAGCCTCCTTTCAACACAAATTGTTTATCTTTTCCCAGCAACGTGTAAGTACGTAAATCGATGTGGCGGGGCTCAAACTGATTTTCTCCTTCGATAAAAGTAGCATGTACCGAAAGCGACATAATAGGTTGGGCAATGTACTTACGGCGGTTGGCGGCAATTACTTTTTTAAATTCTTCGCGTTGCTCGCGGGTAGAGGCACTGCCTACTAAAATGCCGTAACCGCCCGATTCATCCACCGGTTTCACCACCAGTTCTTCCATGTGCTCCATTACGTAGGCAAAATCGCTGTCGAGTTCGCAGCGGTACGTATGTACATTTTTAAGAATAGGCTCTTCGCCCAAATAATATTTTATAATATCGGGCACATAGCTATAAACAGCTTTATCGTCGGCGGCGCCGGTGCCCGGTGCGTTAAGCAAGGTTACATTTCCTTCGCGGTAAGCACTAATCAGGCCCGGTACACCCAGCATCGAATCCGGACTAAAAGCCAATGGATCCAGGAAATGATCGTCTACGCGCCGGTAAATAACATCTACCCGTTGCGGTCCGTAAATGGTTCTCATGAATACCTGATTTTTATCAACAAACAAGTCGCGGCCTTCTACCAGCGGTACGCCCATATTAAGCGCTAGAAAAGCATGCTCGTAATAAGCAGAATTATAAACGCCGGGTGTTAACACCACGCAAATGGGTTCGTCTACACCCTGGGGAGCTACCGACTGCATTATGCTCAGCAGTTGCTGCGGATAATCCTGCACCGACCGGATATTATGTTTTCGAAACAAGTTGAATAGGGTTTTTTTCATGGCTTCGCGGTTCGAAAGCACATAACTAACCCCCGACGGACACCGAACATTGTCTTCCAACACGTAATATTCGCCATCGCTGTGTTTAATCAGGTCGGTTCCCGAAATATGGTTGTAAATATTACCCGCCGGATTAATGCCCATCATGGCCTTTGGATAATTATTAGAACTAAATATGAGTTCGGCCGGCACCACACCATCTTTCAGAATTTGTTTCCGGTGGTAGATATCGTGAATAAATGAATTAATGGCCAGGTTACGTTGTATAACACCTCTTTCTACCTGATCCCACTCCTGCGCAGCAATTATCCGGGGAAACAAATCGAAAGGAAAAATGCGTTCTACTCCCCGGGCTTTATCGGAATACACTGCAAAAGTGACACCTTGGTTAAAGAAAGAAACCTTGGCGTGTTCATTTAATTCGATAAAGTTCTCGGCCGAAAACTGTTTAAATTGCTCGAGTACTAAATTATAATGAGGCAGAGCTTCGCCCTCGGGTTTAAATACTTCATCCAGAAAAGCTGGATTCAGGTTATACTTACTGAATACCTCGTTATTTATTTCCAATAGCCTGACATCACTCATACATATATAAGATTAAAAAAATATAACTGGGATTAACTTACAATAATTTATAATAATGCCCAATTTTTAAACGCAAAAATTTATTTTTAGGCTAAATGCTTTAGAAAAGGCTTAATAAAACAACCGGATACTTAAAAATATTGTATATCTAAAGCTTTTACCAGTACTCTATAATAAGCAAAGAAGATACTAGAATATACCTCTATTTCTTATTAAAGTTTAAGAACAGCACCATGTTTTATCCTTAGAGCTAAATTTTACTTTTATTTGTCAATCTCTCAAGACTTATATATTACGGTAAGTTGTTTGCTATCTTGATAGATACGTGTGCCGGGAGTTAAAAGAAATAATTATTTAGCCCCAATCAGAGCCAGGTGCTTCAAGTACGCCAATTGCTATCGCTATAATAATTTTCAATTCAGATAGAGCTGCAAAAGATTTAAAAAGCCGTGAGCTTGGTTCTTTTCAGGTAAGTGTGATGTACAACCAATATTATCTTACACGGTGTGCTACTTTTAATATTGATAATTAGCAGGAGGGCCTACTCAAAAGTAAATTTGATTTCTACTAAACAGGTTCTTTTGTTTAATTCAACAACGGTTAATATAGTATTATGATTAGATAATTCTCAACAATATTTAGATCGCTTTAGCATTTAACTTGCACATATTAAGTATTAGTAAATTTTTCCCCACAAAAATTACTGATTCAGTACTTCGTTCGGGTATAAAGCAGGGTAGATATTTTGGTATTTTTTAGATTAAAAGGGTGTAGCTAAACCTAAATCTATAAGAGCAAAAGAAAACTGTTTTTAGTCGCCTGCATTAGCAGCTATATAACTGGCCGGATTCGGGCTAGCAGCACTGGTTATGTTATAGCCGGTATAAGCAAAGAAGAAGTTCTGAAAAGGTTCAGGTATATATTCAGATAGTTTTTTTAAAGGTTTTATGGCTAGAAACAGCTATAAAACTACAGAGCAGAATACTACTTTATTAACGCTAATTCAAATTTTAATTAAATGTTACATTTATGGAAAAAACCAGTTTACTTAAAAACTTATGCTTTCTCCTGCTGGGCATGCTCTGTAGTATATCGGCCTACTCACAAACACTTAAAATACAGGGCAAAGTAACCAGTGCCGATGGTCCAATTCCGGGTGCTACCGTCATGGTAAAAGGCACGAATAATGGTACAGCTACCAGTGTTGATGGGGTTTTTGAACTTAGTACCGATGCCAAGGGTACTTTAGTAGTAAGCGCAATTGGGTATGCTACCCAAGAGGTGCCGATTAATAACCAACAAAACCTTACTATTACAATAGCTCCCACTTCGCAGCAACTCGGGGAGGTGGTTGTTACTGCTTTGGGTATATCAAGAGAAAAACAATCGTTGGGTTATGCTACACAAGAGGTTACCGGAGACGATGTTAGTCGGGTTAAGACTGGCAATGTTACCAATGCGTTATCCGGAAAAGTAGCGGGAGTGCAAGTCAGGCGTAATACCAGAATAGGCGGTTCTGCCAATGTTATTATTCGGGGTAATAATTCTTTAACCGGCGATAACCAAGCTTTGTTTGTAATAGATGGTGTGCCAGTAGACAACACCAACACCACTACCTCGAACAATAGCTACGATTACGGTAATGCCGCCGCCGATATAAATCCGGACGACATTGAATCGGTAAACGTACTAAAGGGTGCGGCTGCTACGGCTTTGTATGGTTCCAGAGCAGCGAACGGCGCCATTATTATTACGACTAAAAAAGGGGCAAATAAAACCGGGATAGGCGTTACCATTAGTTCCGGGGTTATTGTGGGTTATATCGATAAATCTACCTTTCCCCAATTTCAGCAAGAATATGGCGCTGGCTACGGCCGGGTAAACGGGCCGGGAGGAACCAATTACTTTAATTCCCGAGATGTAAATGGAGATGGGGTGTTGGATTTAGTAGCACCTTATGACCAGTATGCCGGTTGGGGCGCTCCTTACGACCCCAATTTAATGGTGTACCAATGGAACTCTGTAAGCCCCTTATCGCCTAATTATTTAAAACCGACCCCTTGGGTTGCTCCTGAAAATGGCCCGCTTGAACTGTTTCAAAATCCAGTTACCCTTAATAATAATGTTTCCTTAGCCGGAACTACGGATAAGGCAACTTACCGATTCTCTTATACCAATTTTTCGCAAGGAGGTATAGTGCCAAACAGCGATTTAAAAAGAAACAACTTTGCCCTGAACTCTTCCTTTAAGCTAACTGATAAATTAACGGCCTCGGGCAGTGCTAATTACTCCATAACCGATGTGAGAGGCCGTACGGAAGGTGGTACTGGTTCTGGGTTTAGCTCTATTATGACGAACATCCGGCAGTATTGGCAACCTAATATTGATTTTAAAGAACTAGGCACCATTTACGAGCAAACCGGGCGTAATATTACGCAGTTTCCGGGTGGTACCATCGATAATCCGTTCTACTTGTTAGACCAAAACCGGCAGTCTGATTCGAGAAACCGTTTGATTGGCAACGCTTCTTTGCAGTATAATTTGTTTGATTGGCTGAATGTGTTGGGCCGGGTTTCTATGGATACCTATACGTATTTGCAGGAAGAAAGACAAAATACCCTCATACGAGTACCAGCCAGGTATACGAACCGGAATATTTTCTTTAAGGAAATAAATTATGATTTAATGTTAAATTACAATAAGGATATAACCGAAAAGTTTAACGTGAGTGGCGTGTTTGGAACAAACATCAGGCGTAATAATTACCGCTCTATTTATAATGCTACTAATGGTGGTTTAATTGTGGAAGGATTATACGCTATTTCGAACTCATTAGGGGCACCGCCAGCGGCCCAGGAAGTAGAAAGAAACCTGGGGGTAGATGGTGTGTATGGGTCGGTTTCTTTAGGGTATAATAACATGCTGTATGTAGATGTAACCGGCAGAAGTGACCGTTCCTCTACCTTACCAGCCGGCAACAATACTTTTTTCTATCCATCAGTTGCTACCAGTTTTGTGTTTTCGGAATTACTGAAAAACGATTTTTTCTCATTTGGTAAACTAAGATTAAACTATGCCGAGGTGGGTAACAGCGCACCTGCCCTTAGTTTAACGGATGTACTCTCTAAACCTACCCCTTTTGGTACTACCCAATTATATTCTGTAAACAACACTAAAAATAATCCTAACCTTAAGCCCGAGAATACGGTAAGTTTAGAGGCCGGTCTGGAGACGTTTTTCTTTGGCAGAAGATTGGGATTTAATTTATCGGCGTACAAAACAAACACGAAAGACCAAATTATGCCGGTAGTTATATCACCGGCTACCGGCTACACCAACCGGTATGTAAATGCCGGCGAGGTTCAAAACAAAGGCCTCGAAATATCTTTAACCGGTTCGCCTGTTGCCACCAGCAATTTCAGTTGGAATGCTACGGTAAACTGGTCTAAAAACAGAAGCAAAATTGTTTCTTTATACGAAGGCGTAAGTAATCTGCAATTGTATGCTACTGGTACCCAAAACGTAACCCTAAATGCCCGGGTAGGGCAACCGTACGGCGTTTGGTATGGTTCCAATTTTATTTACCTGAACGGCGAGAGAGTAATCAACCAGAAAACAGGCGCTTACGAAAAAACCTCTACCTCAGACCAAATTATTGGTAATATGCTGCCCGACTGGAATGGTGGTATCAATAACGCCTTTACTTACAAAAACTTTGGTTTAAGTTTTCTGATCGATATGCAAAAAGGAGGGGATATTTTCTCTAGTGATATGGCAATTGGTACCAAAAATGGTTTATACGAAAATACAACCGGTACTAACGATTTAGGAAACCCGGTTCGGAATCGCCTAGAAGATGGCGGTGGCATTATTCTGGAAGGGGTAGCACCCGATGGCTCAGTAAATACGGTTCGAACCAGCGTATTAGACCGTAACACCGCCTTAGGTAGTCCAATTGCGCCGGATGCCCTGTTCATGTACGATGCTTCTTATGTAAAATTAAGAGAGTTAGCTTTCTCTTATAATCTGCCATCTAAGATTTTGTCAAAAACGTTTTTAACAGGCGTTCAATTCTCCGTGATTGGGTCTAATCTTTGGATTATCCATAAAAATGTACCCTACGCCGATCCAGAGGCTGGTTTAGGTGCCGGTAATGTACAAGGACATCAGCAAGGTGTTTTCCCATCTACCCGCGATATCGGCTTTAATGTTAGACTTCAATTTTAAGAAATAAGCAAAATGAAAAATATATTAAAATTATTAATGCTATTGCCTTTATTTTTAGTCTCTTCTTGTTCTGATAACCTGGAGTCTTTAAATGTAGATAATAAAAATGCTACCGTAGCTTCTGCCGGCTCTTTCTTATCTAATGCGCAAAAAAACCTGGCCGAAAATATACACGGTGTTGCCTACCGGGCTACCGGGCCGAGCATTGGTAAGCTATGGGCCCAACATCTTACCTCCGTTACGTATCTGGAGGGATCTACGTATGTACCCGAATTTTCGTGGGCACCCCTATATGATATTTTAAAAGATTTAGACGAAAGCGCCAAAGTGGTGACGGCTACGCAAACAACGGTAGCAACAGAATTAACAGAGCAGAAAAACCGGCTGGCTATCCTGGAAATAATGAAAGTTTATACCTGGGCAACCTTGGTAGAAGCTTACGGCGATATTCCGTATTCGGAAGCTTTGGATTTTAACAATGCCTTACCTAAATACGACGATGCCAAAACGGTTTATACGGATTTAATAAGCCGCCTAAGTACTGCTATTGCCAATCTCGATACCAAAGGAACCAGTTTTGGCACCGCCGATCTGATTTATGCGGGTAATGTAAGTAATTGGCTAAAATTTGGTAATTCGTTAAAATTAAGAATGGGTTTAAGAATTATTGATGCTGTTCCTGCGCTTGGGGCCGAAACAGTAGCCGCTGCCGCTTCCGGCGTATTTACCTCAAATGCCGATAATGCCAGATTCCGTTACCTGGCTGATTATCCTAACACAAACCCCTGGTGGTCGTTCTTGGTAAGAGAAAATCTGAAATATTATGTGGGTACTAATACGTTTGTCGGCACCTTAAACACCTTAAATGATCCGAGACGAGCCGTGTTTTTTACGCCAATAGGGAGTGAGTATTTGGGTGCTCAGTATGGCATAGTGCAACGCTACGAATCTTTTTCGAGAGAAGGTGCCTTAATTAGGGAGCCAACTTTACCGGTTATTTTTATGGATTATGCGCAAGTAGAGTTTTTGTTAGCGGAAGCGGCGGAGCGCAATATTGCTTCGGTTACTAATGCCCAAACGCATTACAATGCCGCTATAAAAGCCTCCTTCGATTATTATGGGGTTGGCTCTGCTGCTGCGGATTATTTAGCTCAACCTACTGTAAACTATACCACTGCCGAAGGCCCTTGGCAAAAGAAAATAGGGATTCAGAAGTGGATTGCCCTTTTCGATCAGGGTTTTGAGGCCTGGACCGAATACAGGCGCTTAGATTACCCGGTGCTTCAGGCGCCGGCAATTGCTGAATCTACTATTGTTCCGGTGCGATTTAGATACCCAATAAATGAGCAGACCTTAAATGCCGGTAGTTACGCAACGGCGGCTTCGGCCATAGGCGGCGACCAATATACTACCAGATTGTTCTGGGATGTGAAATAGGGGGTATTACGCTAACTGAAATCTTTATATCTTCAATAGTTTTAGATTAGCAACCAGGTATAAAAAAAATGGTTGATTTTGAGAATAGAATCAATATCCGCAAATGGTATTTTGTTCTTTTCTACACTGGCAGGTAGTCTTTTAGGGCTACCTGCCATTAAACTCTGGTGCTTGCCCGTAGCGCTTTACTTATAAATTCTTAAATATAGTTCTAGAACCAATTGATTGCTTCTGCTATCGATTTAAATAATTAGGCTAAGAAGAATTATAGGATAGCCAAGCAGCATAAGTTAACATTAATTACCCCACCCAGCATAATAGTAGTTTCAGTATGGCTTTTATTTCTAAATCAAATTATTCCTTAACCTTAACTCGGCCCTCGCAGCTACTAACAGTGATTGGGAAGGTATGGCTTTGGATCATGGTACTTATCTTTAGTTCATCTGCTGTTAAGGCCCAGGGAACAATAGCCGACTACAAAAAGGCTAAGGCCATGAAGGACCTGATGGAGAGTAAAGTATTTTATGCTCCGGCTGATTTTCATTGGCTAGAGCAAGAACATAAATTCTGGTACCTGCTTTCTACGCCCAAAGGCAAAGAGTTTATAATGGTAGATGCCGATAAACGTACCCGCCAACCTGTGTTCGACCAGGCAGAACTGGCTAAAAATCTTTCGGCTGCCACTAATACGCAGGTCGAGCCTTATAATCTTCCTTTTACCACTATAACTTTTGCTGAGAACGGGCAAATGCTGGAATTTGAATTTCAGGATAAAGCCTGGAGCTTGGCACTTGGTTCAAACAAACTACAATCAAAACAGAAAAAGGAGCCGGAGCAGCGGCAGAACCGCTACCGCGGTGGTAGAGATGAACTCGCGAACCAGCCGGTACCATCGCCAGATGGCAAATGGGTGGCTTTTATCAAGAATTACAATGTGTATGTAGCGGCAACTAAGGACAAAACCGAAGAATACCAACTAAGTTACGATGGCTCCGAAGGGGAATATTATTCTTCTTTTATCGCGTGGGCTCCTGATTCTAAAAAGCTCGCTACTAATAAAATAAGGCCCAATAAACCCCATATGGTTTATTTAATCGAATCTTCACCCGAAGATCAGTTGCAACCCAAACTGCATTCCCGTAATTATTTAAAAGCCGGTGATGCCCTGCCGCAAAAACAACCAACCTTATTCCTGCTGGATTCTAAAAAGCAGATCCCGGTTGATCCGACTCTTATTCCGGAACAGTTTAGTTTAACTGATCCGAGTTGGCGAAAAGATAGCCGGGCCTTTACCTTTGAATATAATCAGCGCGGGCACCAGGTTTACCAGGTGCTCGGAGTAAATGCGACTACCGGTAATCCCAAAGAGTTGATAGGAGAACAGAGTAAAACCTTTATTGATTACAGTGGCAAGAAATTTAGGTTTGATGTAAATGATGGCAAGGAAATTATCTGGGCCTCCGAAAGAGATGGCTGGAACCACCTTTACTTGTATAACGGAGAAACGGGCAAAGTAAAAAATCAGATTACGAAAGGCCAATGGGTAGTACGCCAGGTAGTGAAGGTAAATGAGGCCAACCGTACCATAATTTTTGCCGCCAGCGGCCGCGAAGCAGGCCAGGATCCTTATTTTGTTCAATATTACAAAGTAAACTTCGATGGTACCGGTCTGCTACCGATCACCAACGAACATGGCAACCATACGGCTCTTTTCTCGCCTGACTATCAATATTTTGTAGATACGTATTCCCGCCCCGATACGCCGCCAATTACAACCTTAAGAAGTACTTCGGATGGTAAAAACCTGATGACCTTAGAGAAAGCCGACATAAAAGAATTGCAAGCGGGTGGCTGGAAAGCGCCGGAGGTATTTACGGCCAAGGGAAGGGATGGCAAAACTGATATTTGGGGCCTAATTGTTCGGCCGAGTAATTTTGATCCGGCTAAAAAATATCCGATAATTGAATATATCTATGCCGGGCCGCATAATTCCTTTGTTCCAAAAAGCTTTTTGGGTGCGCCGCCTTCTGGCGATTATCGTACCCCAACGGCCTTGCACGAGTTAGCCGAA
>Ga0210040_10010197_pt1 | contig 10810 bp, 11 predicted proteins | sample CryGeyCG12114_NA_FD_185462 | JGI IMG/M metagenome (GOLD analysis project Ga0210040, IMG submission 185462) | Groundwater microbial communities from aquifer - Crystal Geyser CG19_WC_8/21/14_NA (SPAdes) (version 2) | ecosystem: Environmental > Aquatic > Deep subsurface > Groundwater | place: USA... | reverse complement strand
CCCGCGCGAGGTACGTCTCGCGCGAGTCGAGCGGACGCGACTGGTCGCTCGCGGCCGAGCCGATCTGCGAGGCGGGCGCGCGGGAGTGGAAATAGGCGTCCGCCTCCGCCGCGCTCACCTCCGCCAGTGGCCCTTCGATGCGCACCTGGCGCCGCAAGCTCTTCCAGTGGAACAGCAGCGCGGCCTTCGAATTGGCCAGGATCTCACCGCCCTTTCGGCTCTGCGCATTGGTATAGAAGGTGAAGCCGAACTGGTTCTGCGGCCCGTGCCCCTTCAGCAGCACCATGCGCACCGAGGGGGCGCCATCGGGCGTGGCGGTGGCGAGCGCCATGGCCTCGGGATCATTTGGTTCGCTCGCGCGCGCCTCGGCCAGCCAGGCGTCGAACAAGGCGATGGGATCGGTAGCGGGGATCGCGTCGCCGGCCGTGTCTTGCATGGTGCGTTCCTTGGCCTCCGCCGCCGGCGTGCGCTGAGCCGGGCGCGACCAGCCTTAGCGGCGCTGCGCCCCCTTCGGAAGGCGGCAGTTGGCGCGCCTCCGGGCCCGCGCCCCTGCGCCGGGCGCGGCGCGTGTCGAAACCGGCCCGGATCGTGCGCCTGATCGCCGGCCCTGTCCTCGCGGGGGCACGCGGCCCGGCTGCGGCAGCGGTGAGCCGCACGCCAGGCCTGCGCGAGCGCTTGCCTCGCTGTGTTGCATTACCTAGCTAACACACCATGGCCGATCCGTATTCCACCCTGGGCGTCACCCGACAGGCGAGCGAACAGGACATCAAGTCCGCCTATCGCAAGCTCGCCAAGGAGCTGCACCCCGACCGCAACCAGGACAACCCGCGCGCCGCGGAGCGCTTCTCCGAGCTGACCAATGCCTACGACCTGCTGTCCGACAAGGACAAGCGCGCGCAGTTCGACCGCGGCGAGATCGATGCCGAGGGCAATCCGGCCAGCCCGTTCGGTGGCGGCTTCGGGGGTGGCGGCTTCGGGGGTGGCCATCCGCGCGGCGGCGGTGCGGGCGGGCATTCCGCACGCGGGTTCGAGGGCTTCGGCGGGGCCGAGGAAGTGGATCTGGGCGATCTGTTCGAAGGCCTGTTCGGCCGCGGCGGCGGTCCGCGCGGGTTCGGCGGCGCAGGAGCGGGCGGCATGGGCGGCATGGCGGGGGGCGCCAATTTCGGCCGGCAGTCCGCGCCGCCGCGCAAGGGCGCCGACATCAGCTACCGCCTTCAGGTGCCCTTCGTGGAAGCGGCCGCGCGCAAGGACCAGCGCATCACGCTCGGCGATGGCAGCACGGTCGATCTCAAGCTGCCCGCCGGCGTCACCGACGGCACGCAGATGCGCCTCAAGGGCCGCGGCCAGCCCGGTCCCGCCGGGGCGGGCGACGCGCTGGTCAAGATCGAGGTGCAGCCCCACCCCTTCTTCACCCGCGAGGGCGACGACGTGCGGCTCGACCTGCCCGTCACCCTCAACGAGGCGGTGAATGGCGCCAAGGTGCGCGTACCCACGGTGGATGGCCCGGTGATGCTGACCATTGCGCCGGGGTCGGGCTCGGGCAAGGTGCTGCGGCTCAAGGGCCGCGGCTTCTCGCGCAAGGATGGCACGCGGGGCGACCAGCTCGTTGCGCTCGAGATCCAGCTTCCGGCCGACCTGGCGGACCTCGCAGCGCGGCTCGAAGGCTGGCAGGACAGCACCCAGGTTCGCCGCGAGCTCGACGTCTGATCGCACCCATGTGCCCGGCAGCCGCCGCGGCGCACGGGAACTGCCGGCATCGCGCTCGACTTACCGCTATCGGCTGATAGGAGCGAGGGCGCATGGCCCCAGGCATTCTCGAGGAGGAACCCGCTTCGGGGGTTCCGGTGACCGATCTCTCGCCCGAGGCGCGCCGCCAAGCGGCGGTCACCGGCAAGGCGATCGACAATGGGCTGCGGCACAACGTGGCCAGCCATTTGGGGCTGGGCCCGCGCGCCTGGGAGATCGCGCGGCGGGTGGCGCTGGGCACGTATAATGATGGCTTCATCCACGCCGGCAACCTCGCCTACATGGCGGTGCTGGCGATCTTCCCGTTCTTCATCACCGGCGCGGCGATCTTCTCGCTCCTGGGCGAGGAGGCGGATCAGGCCGCTTCGATCAACGCCATCCTGGTGGCGCTGCCGGCGGCGGTGCGCGAGGTGATCGAGCCGGTGGCGCGCGACGTCATCGCCCAGCGCAGCGGCTGGCTCTTGTGGATCGGCGGTTTCTTCGGCCTGTGGACCGTGGGCAGCCTGGTGGAGACCATCCGCGACGTGCTGCGCCGCGCCTATGGCACCCATGCCACCAAGGCCTTCTGGAAGTACCGCCTGTTCTCCACCGGCATCATCCTGGCCGCCGTGCTGCTGCTGCTGCTCTCGCTGATCGCGCAGGTGCTGATCGGCGCGGCGCAGGAGGTGATCGACGCCTACCTGCCCCAGTTCGACGATCTGCTTGGCCGGCTGTCGTGGACGCGCATCGTGCCCGCGCTCGGCCTGTTCGGCTCCATCTTCCTGCTGTTCTACTCGCTCACCCCCGCCACCTATCGCCACCGGCGCTACCCCAAATGGCCCGGCGCGCTGCTGGTGACGCTGTGGTGGGTGGCCGTGACCGTGGCCATGCCGCCGCTGCTGCGCACGGTCTTTGCCTATGATGCGACTTACGGTTCGCTGGCCGGCATCATGATCGCGCTTTTCTTTTTCTACCTGGTCGGACTAGGGCTGGTGGCAGGGGCCGAACTCAACGCCGCCATGGCCGAAACGCCCGAGGAAGGGCAGGACCGGATCGGCCAGACGGACAACCGGGAGCGCACGAGCACGCGCGCGGCTTCGGACTAGCGAGACGGAGGGGGGTTGATGACCGGGCAAACGAGCGGGCTGATGGCAGGAAAGCGCGGCCTGATAATGGGCCTCGCCAATGACCGGTCGCTCGCCTGGGGCATCGCCCGGAAGCTCCACGAAGCGGGCGCCGAACTGGCCTTCTCCTACCAGGGCGAGCCGCTGCTGCGCCGGGTGGCGCCGCTGGCGCAGCAGGTCGGCTCGGACTTCCTCATCCCTTGCGACGTCGCCGACATGGCGGCGATGGACGAGGCCTTCGCGGCCATCGAGGCGCGCTGGGGGCGGATGGACTTCCTGGTCCACGCAATCGGCTTTTCCGACAAGAACGAGCTGCGCGGCGGCTATGTCGACACCAGCCTCGAGAACTTCCTGATGACCATGAACGTCTCGGCCTATTCGCTGGTGGCCGCGGCCCAGCGCGCGCGGCCGCTGATGCAGGCCAGTGAAACGGGCGGCTCGATCGTCACCCTCACCTATTACGGCGCCGAGAAGGTCATCCCGCACTACAACGTCATGGGTGTCGCCAAGGCGGCGCTGGAGGCGAGCGTCAAGTACCTGGCCAACGATCTCGGCCCCGAGAACATCCGCGTCAACGCCATCAGCGCCGGCCCGATCAAGACATTGGCGGCCAGCGGCATCGGCGATTTCCGCTACATTCTCAAATGGAACGAGGTGAACGCGCCGCTGCGCCGCAACGTCACCATAGAGGACGTGGGCGGCGCCGGGCTCTACCTGCTGTCCGACCTCGCCTCGGGCGTTACCGGCGAGGTGCACCATGTGGATGCGGGCTACCACACGGTGGGCATGAAGCAGGAAGACGCGCCCGACATCACCCTGCTGTAGGCATCAAAGGCACGAGGAGCCCGCGCCCTTCACATCCGCGCGATAAGCTCGATGATGCGTGCCGCGCTCTTCCCGTCGCCGTAGGGATTGTGCGCGCGGGCCATGGCGGCATAGGCATCCTCGTCGTCGAGCAGGCGCGTGGCCTCGGCCACGATCGTGTCGGGATCGGTGCCCACCAGCCGCGCAGTGCCCGCCGCGATACCCTCGGGCCGCTCAGTGGTATCGCGCATCACCAGCACCGGCTTGCCAAGCGCCGGCGCCTCCTCCTGCACGCCACCGCTATCGGTCAGCATGATGTGCGAGATCGCCAGCAGCCGGGCGAAATGCGGGTAGTCGAGCGGATCGGTCAACGCCACCTTGGGAAGGCCAGCCAGCCGCCCGTGCACCACGCCGATCACGTTGGGGTTGAGGTGGACCGGGAAGATCACCGCGACATCCGGCCGCTGCGCCAGGCGATACACCGCCTCGGCGATGTCCGTCATGCCCTGACCGAAGTTCTCGCGCCGGTGGCTGGTCACGCCGATGATCTTGAGCCCCGCGAAGTCGCGTTCCGCCCCGGCCAGCCCCGCGGCCAGCTGCGGCTCGCTCTCGATGCGCCTGGTGATCCAGTGCAGCGCGTCGATCACGGTGTTGCCGGTGATGTGCACCTTGCTGCGCTCGACATTCTCCGCCAGCAGCGCCGCGGCCGCTGTCGCGGTGGGCGCGCAGTGCAGCGCGGCGATGGTGCCGATGGCCTTGCGGTTGACCTCCTCGGGCCAGGGCGAGTTGATGTCCCCGCTGCGCAGCCCCGCCTCGATGTGCACCACGGGGATGCGCCGGTAATAGGCGGCGAGCGCGCCCATCAGCGCGGTCGCGGTGTCCCCCTGCACCACCACGCAATCGGGTTGCTCGCCATCGAGCGTGCGGCCGATGGAGAACAGCAGTCGCGCGCTCAGCCGGTCGAGCGACTGGCCCGGGCGCATCACGGCCAGATCGTAATCGGGCACGATGGCGGCGATGGCGAGGACCTGGTCGAGCATCACCCGGTGCTGGCCGGTGACGCATACCCGGCCGATGAAGCGCTGGTCCGCCGCCAGGGCATGCACCAGCGGAAGCATCTTGATCGCCTCTGGCCGGGTGCCGAAGATGGTCAAGACGCGCTTGGGAGAGACCATCGCACCCGTCGTAACGCGGCGAGGGCCCGCTGCGTAGTCCCAAAACGGGGCAGATTGCTCAAAATTTGCGAAGAAGGGGCGATTTCTGCCCGGTCAGGGGTTGGTGAGGCCGCGCCCGCGCGTTGGCCTGCCTAGCGAGGGGTGAGAGCCGCGCAGCCATCGGCAGAAAAGGCATGCAGGTCCCCAGGATCGCCCCGACCTGCCGAGGCTTGCCTAGCCGGGCTGCGATTAGGGCGTGGGCGTGGGCGTGCCGCCCTCGGCAGAAGTCGGCGGCGATGCGCCGGCGGGCACCTGCGCCGGGTCGACCAGCTGGGCGGGTGGCGCCGCCGCCTCGTCCACGGCCGCCGCGCCGTCCTGCTCGCCGCGGACGCGCTCCATGTAGGCGCGTTCCAGTTCCTCGACGCGGGCCTGGGTGGCCGCGGCCTCGTCGTCGATCTCCGCCAGGCGCTCGCCGCGCGCCTCGCTGATCAGCTCCCCGAAGCGGACTTCGCTGCCGGCCGCGCGCGCGGCATAGGCTGCCTCGATGAAGGCCGCGGTGCAGCCCAGCTCGCTGCCGGCGCCCGAGGTGCTGCACGACATCGGGCCAAAATCGCCCACGGTCTCGAAGGCCTTGACCTTCTCGGTCCAGGCCTGGTTGGCCGGATCGCCGCTCTGGCGCAGCCGCTCGGGGATGCGGAAGCGCTCGCCCTCGTCCATGCGCGCGCACACCGTGATCGTGTCGGGCGTGGATTGCGGGCACTCGTCATCGCCATAGATGATGACCTGGTTGACCCGGTCGCCAGCCTGTTCCTGGGCCAATGCGGGAGCGGCCCACAGTGCGGCGAGACCGAGCAGCGGGGCGAGCGCAAGGGGGCGGTACATGCTCTAATTCCTTTGCCGGCAATGGCTGTCCAGAGGCGCGCCGAGGCGTGAACGCGCGCTGAAGAAGCGCTCGGGGCCCGCGCCCGGTTCCCCTCCGGCGGCGGCCCGCCTCAGACCCGCCTCGACACGGCGATGGCCGCGCGGCAGCCCAGGCGGATGGCGGCGGAGAGCAGCGGAAAGCCGAGCGCGCGCTCGGCCCCGTGCGCCAGCGCCGTCTCGCGGTGCTCGCGCTCGTCGGCGCGAAACTCGCGGATCATGTCGGCCAGCTCCGGATCATCGCCGGTCGCCTCCAGCTCGGCAAGCTGGTGGGAATAATGCTGGTCGATCTCCTCCTCCACCGCGGCGGTGCAGGCCATGGCCGCTTCCGGGCCCATCAGCGCGGTGGCGGCGCCCAGCGCGTAGCCGGCGACGTGCCAGATGGGCTGGAGCGCGGTCGGGCGCACGCCGCGCCGGGCCATCAGCGCATCGAACTGCGCGCGGTGGCCGGCCTCCTGCTCGGCCATGGCGCGGATCTCGGCGGAGAGCGGCTCGCGCTCGCCCATCACCGCCAGCTGCCCGGCATAGATGCGCGTGGCGCCGAACTCGCCCGCCTGGTCGACCCGGATCATGGAGGAGCGCTCGGTCATGCAGGGGTCCCTTGTGCGCGCGCGGTGCGGCCCGATCGGCCCAGCAGCACGAAGATGGCGGCAGCGGCTGCGATGGAGATCACCGCGTTCCAGCCGGCGAGCGAGAGGCCGAGGAAGCTCCATTGCGCCTGGTCGCAGCGAATGATCGGCGCGTTGAGCACCGCCTCGAGCGGATCGGCGCCGGCCATGTCCAGCATGGCGCAACCGGTGATGCCCTCCCACCAGTCATATTCCACGCCCGCATGGAACACGCCCGTAAGCCCCGAGGCGAGGATCGCCAGGGCCGCAAGGGCGATCCACGCCCGCCGCGGGGGCGCAAAGGTGGAGAGCAGCGCCAGCGCGACGGCGGCGAAGTGAGGCCAGCGCTGCCACCAGCACATCTCGCACGGGTACAGGCCGAAGCCGTATTCGGAGAGGTAGGCGCCCGCCAGCAGCAGCGCGGGCACGCCGAAGGCCAGACGCTGGGCGAGCCGTTCTGCGGGAGCCACGGTGATGCGCCCGGTCAGTTCGCCGCCAGCCGCGCCGAGCCGCCGGTGCGGCGCAGCGTGCGCACCGCATAGTCGAGCTGGAAGTCGTCCACGCCCTGCGCCTCGAGATCGGCGGCGGTGAGGGTGAAGCGCGGATCTTCCTTGCGGTCGGCCTCCAGCGCCTCGGCCTCGAGGTCGACCTCGTTGACCAGATGGTTGCGCAAATCGCTCTCGCGCAGGACGCTGCGGGCACGCAAGGCGGCATCGGGATCGGAGAGCTGGGGCACGCGGATGTCGGGCTCGATCCCGCCTTCCTGCACCGACCGGCCGGAGGGCGTGTAGTAGCGCGCCGTGGTGAGCTTGAGCGCGCTGTCGCGGGTGAGCGGCAGCAGGGTCTGCACGCTGCCCTTGCCGAAGCTGCGCTCGCCCATCACCAGCGCGCGATGCTGGTCCTGCAGCGCCCCGGCGACGATCTCGCTCGCCGAGGCGGAACCCTCGTCGATCAGCACGATCATCGGGATGCCCGCCGCCGCGTCGCCGCGATAGACAGTCTCGGCCTCGTAGAACACGGTGTCGCGCCGCTCGCGGCCCCGCTGCGAGACGATCTCGCCGCTGTCGAGGAACAGGTCGGACAGCGCCACCGCCTCGTCGAGCGAGCCGCCCGGGTTCATCCGCAGATCCAGGACCAGGCCGCTGAGCTGGCCGCCCGCCGCCTCGCGCAGCGCCTTGAGCGAGGCGTTGACGTCCGCGCCCACGTCGCGGCTGAACTCGTTGACGCTGATGACGCCGACGCCGCCATCGAGCAGCTCGTGCGTGACCGGCTCGAGCTCGATGACCCCGCGGGTGACGGTGACGTCGAACGGCTCCTCGCGCCCTTCGCGGAAGATCGACAGCTCCACGGTGCTGCCGGCGGGCCCGCGCATCTGCGCCACGGCCTCGTCCAGCTCAAGGCCGTAGATCAGCCGGCCGTTGAGGTGGGTGATATAGTCGCCCGCCTTGATCCCGGCGGTATCGGCCGGGCTGCCCTTGAACGGCGAGACGACCTTCACCGCGCCCTCGTCCATCTGCACGGAGATGCCCAGGCCCTGGTAATTGCCGTCGATCATGGTGTTGAGCCGCTCGAGCGCGGCGCCGTCGATATAGGCGGAATGCGGATCGAGCGCGGCCAGCATGCCGTCGATCGCGCCGCGGATGAGCACCTCGTCCTCCACCGGCTCCACGTAGCTGGCCTTGATCCGCTGGTAGGTGGCGAACAGCTTGGCGAATTCGGGCGAGCTGCGCCCTTCCACCTGCGCCAGGCCGGCAGTCGTGGCGGGCAGCAGCGCAAGTGCGGTGGCAAGGGCACCGGCGCGCAGGAGGGGAGCAAGCTTCATGGGTGACGGATTCCCGTTGGGTTCTCGTGGCGCTTTATCGCAGCCGGGGGGTGAACGCCAGATGAGGTGGGCGGCGGGGACTACAAGCGTCGACGGGTGTCGCGCGTTGGGCGATTTTCGGGTCCCCGCCACCGTTCGTGCTGAGGAGCCTCGAGCCTGGAAGCTGGAAGCTGAGAGGCGTCTCGAAGCACTGGGCGCCCCTTCGAGACACTCGGCCTCCGGCCTCGCTCCTCAGGGCGAACGGGGGGCTGGGCCTGAAGAACGAGTGAGGTCGGTGCCCTCCTCACCCGCTCCGATGATACGGATGCCCTGCCAGGATGCTGGTGGCGCGATACAGCTGCTCGGCCAGCATCGCGCGGGCCAGCAGATGCGGCCAGGTGGCGCGGCCGAAGGCGAGCAGCAGGTCCGCCTGGCCACGCTCCACGTCCGAATGCCCGTCCGCCGCGCCGATTACGAAGCGACACTCGCGCACTCCGTCGTCGCGCCAGCGCTCGAGCTGCGCGGCGAGCTGCGCGGAAGAAAGGTCGCGGCCCTTCTCGTCGAGGAGCACGGTCTTGAGCGGGGTGAGCGGCTCGGGCAGGCGGCCACCGCTCTCGGGCAGCTCGGTGAGCCTGAGTGGCCAGGCGATGCGCTTCTCGTAGCGCGCCACCAGCTCGGCCTCGGGCGAGCGCGCGATCCGCCCGCGGGCGATCAGGTGAAGGAGCATTGTTTGTTTTAGCCTCAAGCGCCGGCGCGGGCATCCGCCCGCTCAGGCTTCCGCGCTATCGCGCGACGCGCGTTCGCGCTTGCGGTCCGCTGGCCGCTGGCCGCTGGCCGGACTTACGCCCCCCGCAGGTTGGGCCAGCCCCGGCCGGCCGGAGGTCGGCCGAAAGCGCGAACGCGCGCCCGCAGCGGCCCCGGAGCCGGACGAAGCCCGGCGGAGGGAACAGCCGCGAGGATAAACCAAAACTAGGAAACCGCGCGCTGGCCCTCTTCGCCAAAGCCCCACATCCGCTCCAGATTGTAGAAGCTGCGGACCTCGGGGCGGAACAGGTGGACAATGACGTCGCCGGCATCGATCAGCACCCAGTCCGCGGCCGGAAGCCCCTCGATGCGCACGTTGCCGCGGCCCGCCGCCTTCACCCGTTCGGCGATCTTGCCGGCCATGGCGGCAACCTGGCGCGTGGAGCGGCCCGAGGCGATCACCATGTGGTCCGCGATGCTCGACTTGCCCTCGAGCGGGATGGAGACGAGGTCCTGCGCCTGGTCGTCCTCGAGCTGATCGAGGACCAGCGCGTGGAGCGAGCCGGGCTGGGCCAGGGCTGCGGACATCGGGGCGGGCTGGGGGCTGGCGTCGGTCATGGGTGGGATGGTCGACATGCTGGCTTGGGTCGGCGGGGCGGAAGCCCAGTTCGTCTCGACAGTCATATCGACGGATCTTGCTCCTGATGCGGGCGAAGGATGGCGGGCGGCAGGGTGAGAGTGGCGCAGGCCCACGGGCGCATCACGCGCTGCGTTCCTGTGCACCCGTGGTCCTGACGACATCGCGCCTGACCTGGTCGTGAATGAGCGAATGCGTGACTTGATCCCTGGGCGCCGGTCCGCAGAAGCGGCGGGCCCAGTCGGGATCCGTCCGGCGAATTTGCGAGGCCGAGTGCGGATCGGGATCGAAACGCAATTCAATCAGCGCAGGTGCGCTCCATTCGCCCCGGTTGTTGAAGCGGGCGGCGGACAACCGGTAGCGCCGCAGCCAGGCCATCGCGGGGCTCGCGAGGGCGGCGCCATCATAACCCGGCCTGGCAATCACCGCAATCGGCATTTGCCGCGCGATCCCGCGCCAGTCGCGCCAGCGGTGGAACTGGGCGAGATTGTCCGCCCCCATCAGCCACACGAATCGGCGGCGCGGGAATCGGCGCCTGACCGCGCGCAAGCTGTCGGCGGTGTAGCGCGTGCCGAACGCGCGCTCGATCGCGGTTACCTTGATGGGCGCATTGCGGGCCATCGCGCGGGCCGAGCGCACCCGCGCAGCCAGCGGCGCCATGCCGGCCGTGGGCTTGAGCGGATTGCCGGGCGAGACCATCCACCACACCTCTTCCAGGCCGAGCGCACGCATGGCGAAGACGGAGATGCGCCGATGGCCCTCATGCGCGGGGTTGAAGCTGCCGCCCAGGAGCCCGGTAAGCGGCGGGCGCGACCTGCGGGCGCCGGGCCCGCGCGGGCTGGGCCTCAACCCGGAATCCGGCCCGGAATCCGGCGGGGCGAGACCTTGCCTTCAGCATAGCGGCCCTGCATGTCGAACATCCAGCCCGGATATTCGGGCGGGAGCGCGCTCAGCTCACCCAGCGTCGCCAGGTCCTGTGCGCTGAGCTCGATGTCGCAGGCGGCGAGGTTCTGCTCCAGCTGGTCGGCGCGCTTGGCGCCCACGATGACGGTGCTGACGACGTCCTGGTATAGCAGCCAGGCGAGCGCGATGCCCGCCACGCTCACGCCCTTGGCCTCCGCCACCGGCCGCATCGCATCCACCAGCGCAAAGGTGCGTGCGCGGTCGACCACCGGGAAGTCGAAATTGGCGCGGCGCCCCTCGCCCACGATCTCGCCCTCGGCATCGAGGCTGTACTTGCCGCTGAGCAGCCCCCCGGCCAGCGGGCTCCACACCATCAGGCCCACGCCTTCGGA
>Ga0210040_10010195_pt1 | contig 10812 bp, 6 predicted proteins | sample CryGeyCG12114_NA_FD_185462 | JGI IMG/M metagenome (GOLD analysis project Ga0210040, IMG submission 185462) | Groundwater microbial communities from aquifer - Crystal Geyser CG19_WC_8/21/14_NA (SPAdes) (version 2) | ecosystem: Environmental > Aquatic > Deep subsurface > Groundwater | place: USA... | reverse complement strand
CCCGCCGGTCGGCGCGATCGAGGCGATGGGCGACAAGATCCGGGCCAAGCAGACCGTCTCCGCGGCCGGCGTCCCGGTCGTCCCCGGCCGCACCGAGCCCGGCATGGACGACGACGCGGTCGCCCTCGCCGCCATCGAGGTCGGCTTCCCGGTGCTGCTCAAGCCGAGCGCGGGCGGTGGCGGCAAGGGCATGCGGGTGGTGCGCGACCCGGGCGAGCTGACCGAGCAGATCGCCGGCGCCCGCCGGGAGGCACGCAGCTCCTTCGGCGACGACACGCTGCTGGTCGAGCGGTACCTGGGCAACTCCCGGCACATCGAGGTGCAGGTCTTCGGCGACACCCACGGCACCGTCATCCACCTGGGCGAGCGCGAGTGCAGCCTGCAGCGGCGGCACCAGAAGGTGATCGAGGAGGCGCCGTCCCCGCTGCTGGACAGCCGGACCCGGGCCGCGATGGGCGGCGCCGCGGTCGACGCCGCCCGGGCGGTCGGCTACACCGGCGCGGGCACGGTCGAATTCATCGTCGACGCCGACTCCCCGCAGGACTTCTTCTTCCTGGAGATGAACACCCGGCTGCAGGTCGAGCACGCGGTCACCGAGTGCACCACCGGGCTGGACCTGGTCGAGCTGCAGCTGCGGGTGGCCGCCGGGGAACGGCTGCCGATCGAGCAGAGCGACGTCACCCTGGACGGGCACGCCATCGAGGCGCGGGTCTACGCCGAGGACCCGGCGCGCGGGTTCCTGCCGCAGGCCGGGGAGGTCGTCGGGCTGATCGAGCCGACCGGGCCGGGCATCCGGGTGGACAGCTCGCTGCGGGTGGGCGGGATCGTCGGCACCGACTACGACCCGATGCTGGCCAAGGTCATCGCCTGGGGTGCGGACCGGGAGACCGCCAGGGCCCGGCTGGTCAGCGCCCTGGGCCGCACCGCCGTGCTGGGCATGACCACGAACACCACGTTCCTGCGCGACCTGCTGAACGACCCCGACGTCGTCGCCGGGCGGCTGGACACCGGGCTGATCGAACGGCGCGGCGAGGCGCTGACCCGGCTGCAGCCGCCGCCCCCGCACGTCTACGCCGCGGCCGGCCTGGCGCTGCTGCTGGAGTCCGAGCCCACCGGTGCCGTCGTCGACCCGTGGGAGGTGCCGGGCGGCTGGCGCCTGGGGGAGCCGGCCTGGACGGTGCGCCGGCTGCAGGCCGCCGGGGGCGAGCCGGTCGAGGTGCGGGTCCGTGGCGGCTCGGGCGCGGCACAGGTGCGGGTGGGCGGCGGTGACCCGATGGCCGGCCGGGTGAGCAGGGACGGCGACCAGCTGGCAGTGACGCTGGACGACGTCACCACCCGGTTCACCGTGGTGCACGCCGGCGGCACGGTCTGGCTGGCCGTCGACGGTCACGTGGCTGCGCTGCGCGAGCACGAGCGGCTCGCGCCGGCCGGGGAAGCCGCCGGGTCCGACGGTGCGGTCACCGCACCCATGCCCGGCACGGTGACCGTGGTGCAGGTGTCCCTCGGCGACCAGGTGGAGGCGGGGACCCCGCTGCTGGTCGTGGAGGCGATGAAGATGGAGCACGTGCTGACCGCCCCCATCGCGGGGACGGTCACCGAGCTCACGGTGACGGCCGGCCACCAGGTCCGGCTGGACGAGCGGGTGGCCGTGGTGACCCCACCGCCGCCCGGCGAGGGGGAGTGACCGTGCTGGACTACCGACTGGACACCGAGACCGAGGCGCTGCGGAAGGTCGTCCGCGAGTTCGCCCTCGAGGTGGTCGCCCCGCAGATCGGCGGGTTCTACGAGCGCGACGAGTTCCCCACCGACATCGTGGCGCAGATGGGTGAGCTCGGGTTGTTCGGGCTGCCCTTCCCGGAGGAGTACGGCGGCTCGGGGGGCGACTACTTCACCCTGTGCGTGGCGCTGGAGGAGCTGGCCCGGGTGGACAGCTCGGTGGCGATCACCCTGGAGGCCGGGGTCTCCCTCGGCGCGATGCCGATCTTCCGGTTCGGCACCGAGGAGCAGAAGCAGCAGTGGCTGCCCCGGCTGTGCGCCGGGCAGGCGCTGGGCGCGTTCGGGCTCACCGAGGCCGGCGGCGGCTCGGACGCAGGCGCGACCCGGACGACGGCCCGGCTTGAGGACGGGCAGTGGGTGATCGACGGCTCGAAGGCGTTCATCACCAACTCCGGCACCGACCTGACGGAGCTGGTCACCGTCACCGCGGTCACCGGCACCAGGCCGGACGGCGGCAAGGAGATCTCCGCGATCATCGTGCCCTCGGGTACCCCGGGCTTCGTCGTCGGCCAGCGGTACTCGAAGGTCGGCTGGAACGCCTCGGACACCCGCGAGCTCAGCTTCGCCGACGTCCGGGTGCCCGAGGAGAACCTGGTGGGGGAGCGCGGCCGGGGCTACGCGCAGTTCCTGTCCATCCTGGACGAGGGCCGGATCGCCATCTCCGCGCTCGCCGTCGGGCTGGCCCAGGGCTGCGTGGACGAGTCGCTGAAGTACGCGCAGCAGCGGGAGGCGTTCGGTCAGCCGATCGGCCGCAACCAGGCGGTGCAGTTCATGATCGCCGACATGGAGGTGCGCGCCTCCACCGCGCGGCTGGCCTACTACCGGGCGGCGGAGAAGATGCTGCGCGGCGAGCCGTTCAAGCGCGAGGCGTCGGTCGCCAAGCTGTACAGCTCGGAGATGGCGATGGAGAACGCCCGCTACGCCGCCCAGGTGCACGGCGGGTACGGCTTCATGAACGAGTTCCCGGTGGGCCGGTTCTACCGGGACGCCAAGATCCTGGAGATCGGCGAGGGGACCAGCGAGGTGCAGCGCATGCTCATCGCCCGCTCCCTCGGCCTCGGCTGAGCGCACCGTCGGACGCGCTCCACCGGGTCGGACAGCTTCTGGTACCTCTTGCCGATGGAGGCAGCCTGTCCGTCACCGCCGGCGAGGCCCGGCAGCGGCTCCTCCCGTTGATCGGAGAGGTCCACGACGGGCAGGTCGCCGTGGAGATCGTGTCCGGGAAGGGGACGGCGTTCCTCGTCTCGGCCGACGAGTACCGCTCGCTCGAGGAGACGGCCCACCTGCTGCAGTCACCGGTCGACGCGCAGCGGCTGCGGGGGGAGCCTCACCGAGGTCGCCGAGGACCGGGCAGAGGCGCACGACCTCCGGCCGTGAGGATCGCCTCCACCTCGCACGGTTGGGCGCTGCACCAGCTGGGCCGGTGACCGGAAGGCCCTCGCCCGGGTCGACCGGCTGATCGGCGAGGCCCTCCGCGGTCCCGGTGCGGGCACGGGAAGGCCCGAGCGGCTCAGCGGGAACCTGTCCGGCTGCTGCTCCCGCCGGATCGACCAGGAGCACCGGCTGGTCCACACCGTCGATGGCGACCAGCTGGTCATCCTGCAGGCGCGCTACCACTACCGACGAGCGGGGCGGGCCAGACACCTGCACCCCGACCCGGCCGCTCGGCGAGCCGCCGTACGAGCGGCGGTGCGCCCGGGGCGCGCCCCGGGCGCCGGCCTCAGGCGGTGACGTCGACGAGCACCTTGCCGACGGCGCCGTCGGCGACCGCCTGGTGGGCCGCGGCGGTCTCGGCCAGCGGGTAGACGTGCAGCGGCAGACCGGCGTCGTCCCCGACACCGATCGCGCCGTCGAGCACCGCGGCGTTGACGTCCTCGACGGCGATCTCCTTGGCCCGGGCCGGCTCGGTGTAGACGAGCACGAACTGCCAGCGGGCGTTGGGCGCCATCTGGGCGCGCACCGGGATGGTCACCTCTGCGCCGCCGTCGTCGGCGTACATGGCGATCGAGCCGTGCATCCCGATCACCTGGGCGTCGATGCCGGCGTTGACCGCGGCGGAGACCTCGACGATGGCGTCGACGCCGTCCGGGGCGATCTTGCGCACCTCGGCGACGACGTCCTGCTGCTTGTAGTCGATCACGTGCGAGGCGCCGGCCTTGGCGGCCAGCTGCGCCTTGCGCGGGGAGCTGACCGTGGCGATGACGGTCGCGTCGGCCCAGCGGGCCAGCTGGATGGCGGCGTTGCCGACGGCGCCCGCGCCGCCCTGCACGAGCACGGTCCGGCCGTTGAGCGAGCCGGCGGCGATCCGGTCGGGCAGCGACTCGGCGACGGTCAGGCAGCGGTGCGCGGTCAGGAAGGGGATGCCGAGGCTGGCACCCAGCTCGAAGGACGGGTCCTGGCCGAGCAGCACGGTCTGCCGGGCGGGGACGACGGTGTACTCGGCCGCCGTGCCGTGCGGCCGCTGCCAGGCGGCTTCCCAGATCCACACGCGCTCACCGACGAGCACGGGGTCGACACCCTGGCCCACGGCATCGATGGTGCCGGCGCCGTCCTGGTTCGGCACCTGGCCGTCGGGGCCGGGCTGGGTGCTGCTGCGGGACTTCCAGTCGGTGGGGTTGACGCCGGAGAAGGCCAGGCGCACCCGAACCTCACCGGGGCCGGGTTCGGGGGTGGTGCGGTCACCGAGCGAGAGGACGTCGGGACCGCCGGGTCGGTTGTAGGAGATGGCTCGCATGAGCTGCTCCTACCCCTGCAGGGCGGTTGTGACCCTGCCCGAGTCCGTCAGGAGGCGCGGCGACGGAGGCGACGACGCTCGCGCTCGGACAGGCCGCCCCAGATGCCGAAGCGCTCGTCGTTGCCGAGGGCGTACTCCAGGCACTCGGTGCGGACCTCGCAGCCGGTGCAGATCTTCTTGGCCTCGCGGGTCGAGCCGCCCTTCTCCGGGAAGAACGCCTCCGGGTCGGTCTCGGCGCACAGGGCGTTCTCCTGCCAGCCCTGCTCCTCGCCGCCGAAGCCCGGGAAGCCGGCGTCGAACACGTCGGCCATGCCGAGCACGTCGGTGCCGTAGGCCATCGGGGCCACCTCGGCGGCGGCGGTGCGGTAGTCGTCCATCCAGGTCACGTCAGCCATGGTCACGATTCGTCCCCCTGCGTCTCGTTGGCTTCCGTCATCGGACGGTTGCCGGTGTGTCACCGTCGGTGACCTCTGGGGGGAATTACACGGGTGTCCTTCAGCCAGGTCAAATGTCTTCCGGGTAACGCCGAGTCCCACCGGTCCCACCGGTCACGGACACCCCAGGAGGGTGGACGAGGACCCTCGACGCGCCGCTCCATGCGTCAGGTGTTGCCTACGGGGAGCGGTCGGTTCGTCCAGATCAAGATGACCGAACCGGGGGTGGGGTGGACAGCTGGAGGCCTGGATGGACACCCCGCGGCGGGCGCGCGGGGTGCCCGGCGGTCACATCCGGGCGAGCTCGTCCGCCAGCGGGCCCAGCCCCAGCGGCCCGAGGTCGAGGACGGCGCGGTGCCACGCCCGCAGGTCGAAGTCGGCGCCCGCCCGCTGCCGTGCCTGCTCGCGCCCGGTGCGGAAGACCCGCTCACCGACCTTGTAGACCGGTGCCTGCCCGGGCCAGCCGAGGTAGCGGTGCAGCTCGTCGACGCGCATGGCGTCGTCCATGTCCAGGTGCTCGCGCAGGAACGCCAGGGCCACGTCGTAGCTCCAGCGGTCGCCGGTGGCCCGACCGCGGGGGATGGGCAGGTCCAGGTGCACCCCGATGTCCAGCACGACGCGGGCGGCCCGCATCTGCTGGGCGTTCAGCATGCCCAGCCGGTCACCCGGGTCGTCCAGGAAACCGAGCTCGGCCATCAGCCGCTCGGCGTACAGCGCCCAGCCCTCGGCGTGGCCGGAGCACAGCGCCAGCAACCGCTGCCAGCGGTTGAGCAGCGCGGCGTTGTGCACCGCCTGGCCGATCTGCAGGTGGTGGCCCGGCGCGCCCTCGTGGAAGACCGTGGTCGTCTCCCGCCAGGTGGTCATGGCGGTGACCCCCTCGGGCAGCGACCACCACATCCGCCCCGGCCGGCGGAAGTCCTCGGTCGGCCCGGTGTAGAACACGCCCTCGCCGGAGGTCGGGGTCAGCCGGCCCTCGATCGCCCGGACCGGCCCGGGGACGTCGAAGTGGACGCCGTCCAGCGCGGTGATCGCCCGGTCGGCGGTCTGCTGCAGCCAGTCCTGCAGCGCTTCGCGGCCGTGCACCAGCCGGGCCGGGTCGCCGTCCAGGGCGGCCACCGCGCCGGCGATGCCCCGCCCGGGGGCGATCGTCTCGGCGACCGCCTCCTTCTCCGCCACGATCCGGGCCAGCTCCGCCCAGCCCCAGGCGTAGGTCTCCTCGAGGTCCAGGTCGATGCCGGCGTGGAAGCGGGACTCCACCGCGTACCGCTCCCGGCCCACCCCGTCGGCCTGGGGGGCGAGCGGCAGCAGCTCCGCCTCCAGCCGGTCGGCGAAGTCCAGCAGCGCAGCCGATGTCGCCCCGGCCGCGCGGCCCAGGTCCTGGGTCAGCCCGCTGGACCGCGGCGGTGCGCCGGTGGCCAGCCCGGTGAAGTACCCCGGGTGGTCGGGGGTGCCGGCCCAGCGGCGGGCCGTCACGGCCGCCAGGTGGACCTGGCGCGCCGCGGGGGAGCACCCGCGCGAGGCGGCCGAGACGAGGCCGGTCGCGTAGCCCTGCAGCGCCGCGGGCAGGGCGCCCAGCCGGCGGGCGATGGTGGCCCAGTCCTGCTCGGTCTCGCTCGGCATCAGGTCGAACGCGATGCGGAACTCCGAGAACGGGCTGGCCACGGTGTTCAACGCGGCCTGGGCCCAACCGGTCTCGTACAGCGCGAGCTCGGCGCCCAGCCGCTCCAGCATGGCCGCGCGGGCGACCTCCTCGCGACGGTCGACGGGGTGGATCCGCCGGGCCATGCCGATCGTCGCGCGCAGCAGCTGGGCGTGCGCCCCGTGCCCCTCGGGCGTCAGGTCCGACCAGCGGTCGTCGTGCCCCGGGACGCCGATGCTGGTCGCCACCTCCGGGTGGGCGGCGGCGTAGTCCTCGACGAACCGGTGGGCGAGCAGGTCGAGCTGGGACGGCGGGCGCGTGGGCTCAGTCACCCCAGCACGCTAGCGCCGGGGTCAGTCGTCGGCGCCCGTCCCCTGGGGGAGCAGGCTGGGCAGGTTCACCACGATCGCCTCCTGGCTGCTGCGGGCGATCACCACCACCGCATCCTGGTCGTGCGGGTTCTCCTCGCGGTGCGGGGTGAACGGCGGCACGAAGACGTAGTCGCCGGGGTCGGTGGCCACCCGCACCTCCGCACCGGCCTGGGCGAACACGAAGACCGGGTGACCCGACAGCACGTGGATCGCGGTCTCGGAGTCGCCGTGGTGGTGGTCGCCGGAGCTGTGGTGGGCGCCGACGTGGGTCTGGCCCATCCAGATGCGCTGGGCCCCGACGGCCTGCGCGGAGATCGCCTCGTGCCGGGTCATGCCGGGGGTCTGGCCGGTGTCGGCGGAGAGCCGGTCGGCACGCACGTGCCGCAGCGGCTGGTGCCAGTCGTCGGGGAAGTCCGGTGCGGGTCGGGTCACGGTGCTCCTCCTGCAGAGTCGGCGTCCGGCCGCGGCCGGCTGTTCCGGACACCATGCCACCGGCACGACCGGCACCGGCCGCGCGTTGCTGCCCGCGCACCGGCGCCGCGGGCTGGGCGACCCGGTGCCCACCCGGCTGCTTCAGCAGATCTGCACCGCCCGGGGCACACCGATGAGGACGCCACCGCCGTGCCTCCCCCGACCGCGGGGCTGCAGATCGCGGGACATCGACCCCCGCGCACCGTCGAGCTGGCCGCGGGCAGCGACGGCCGAGTTCCAGCTGCGCTCAGACGAGCTTGAGGGTGAGCGCTGCTCGTCCGGCGTCGGTGCGGGCGGTGGCCATCCGCTCGGCCGAGGGGGTGCCGTACTCCGTCGTCCGCTGCCGGGCGGGGCGGCCGATGCCGGCGGCCATCGCCTCCAGCTCGGCGATGGTCTTCAGCGACCCGTTGCCCGAGCCCGCCATCCGGCTGATCGTCTCCTCCATCAGCGTGCCGCCCAGGTCGTTGGCGCCACCGTCCAGCATCGCCTGGGTGCCGGTGTCGCCTAGCTTCACCCAGGAGGTCTGGATGTTGTCGATCCGGCCGTGCAGCATCAGCCGGGCGACCGCGTGCACCGCCCGGTTCTCCCGGTTCGTCGGCCCCGGCCGGGCGACGCCGGCGAGGTAGATCGGGGAGTTGTGGTGCACGAACGGCAGCAGCACGAACTCCCGGAAACCACCGGTCTCGTCCTGCAGCGCGGCCAGGGTGCGCAGGTGACCGACCCAGTGCGCCGGGGTGTCGACGTGGCCGTACATCATCGTCGAGGTCGTCGGCAGGCCCACCGAGTGCGCCGTCTTCACGATCTCCAGCCAGGCTGCCGCGGGCAGCTTGCCCTTGGTGAGCACCCAGCGGACCTCGTCGTCCAGGATCTCCGCCGCGGTGCCGGGCAGGCTGTCGACGCCGGCCTCCTTCGCGGCGGTCAGGAAGTCGCGGTACGAGAGCCCGGTGCGGGCCGCGCCGTTGACGATCTCCATCGGCGAGAAGGCGTGCAGGTGGATGTCGGGACGGCGGGACTTCACCTCGCGCGCCAGGTCGAAGTAGGCGGTGCCGGGCAGGTCGGGGTGGATGCCGCCCTGCATGCAGATCTCGGTCGCCCCGCCGGCCCAGGCCTCGTCGACCCGGTCGCCGACCTGCTGCATCGACAACGTGAACGCATCGGCGTCGGTGCGCCGCTGGGCGAAGGCGCAGAACCGGCAGCCGGTGTAGCAGACGTTGGTGAAGTTGACGTTCCGGTTCACCACGTAGGTGACGTCGTCCCCGTTGACCTGGCGGCGGTAGCCGTCGGCCAGCGCGGCCAGGGCGTCGAGGTCGGCGCCGTCGGCACCCAGCAGCGCCAGGTACTCGGCGTCGGTCAGCCCGGCCGGGTCGGCCTCGGCGTGCCGCAGCGCGGCGTGCACCTCGGGGTCGCCGACCGGGATCGCGGTGGAGTGCCCGTCCCGGGCGCTCTCGGTGCGGGTGCGCAGCTCGGCCCAGTCGCCGTAGACGGCGTCGAAGTCGCTGCGCCGGTCGCCGGTGCGCCCCACGGTGTCGATCTCGGTGTGCAGGTCGACCCGGCCGGAGGCGGTCCAGGCCTCGTCCGGCTCCTGCCAGGGCAGCCCGACCGGCACCCGACCCTCGACGGCCAGCCCGTCCGGCCCGGCCAGGGCGAACACGTGCGGCCGCACCCGCGGGTCCAACCACGGCTCGGGCGCCAGCACGTAGCCGGGCTGCGCGGCCAGCCGCTCCCGCAGGGTGAACCCGGCCTCGGCGGTCAGCGCGGCGAGGGTGTCGATGTTCGGCCACGGCCGCTCCGGGTTGACGTGGTCGGGCGTGAGGGGCGAGACCCCGCCCCAGTCGTCGACGCCGGCGCGCAGCAGCAGGCCCAGCTCGGTGGCGTCGGACAGGTTCGGCGGTGCCTGCACCCGGGCGGCCGGGCCCAGCATCAGCCGGCTGACCGCGACCGCGGCCACGTACTCCTGCAGCTCCAGGTCCTCGGAGCCGGCCATCGCGGTGCGCGGCTTGGCCCGGAAGTTCTGCACGATCACCTCCTGCACGTGGCCGTGCCGGCGGGAGGACGCCTTGATCGCGGCGATCGCCTCGACCCGCTCGGCGTAGTCCTCACCGATGCCCAGCAGCACGCCGGTGGTGAACGGGACGGCGGAGCGGCCGGCGTCCTCGAGCACCCGCAGCCGGACGGCGGGCTCCTTGTCCGGGGAGCCGAAGTGCGGGCCGCTCTTCTCCGACCAGAGCCGGGTGGCCGTCGTCTCCAGCATCATGCCCATCGACGCCGCGACCGGCTTGAGCCGCTGGATCTCCTCCCAGGACAGCACGCCGGGGTTGAGGTGCGGCAGCAGCCCGGTCTCCTCCAGCACCCGGATCGCCATCGCGCGCAGGTAGCCCAGCGTGGAGTCGAAGCCGTGCGCCTCCAGCCACTGCGCGGCCACCGGCCAGCGGTCCTCCGGGCGGTCGCCGAGGGTGAACAGCGCCTCCTTGCAGCCCAGCGCCGCGCCCTGGCGGGCGATCTCCAGCACCTCGTCGGGGGAGAGGAACGGGGCCTTGCCCTCGGCGCGGAGCTGGCCCGGCGTGGTCACGAAGGTGCAGTAGTGGCAGCGGTCGCGGCACAGGTGGGTGAGCGGGATGAACACCTTGCGGCTGTAGGTGACCACGCCGGGGCGCCCGGCGGAGGCGAGCCCGGCGTCCCGGACGCGGGAGGCAGCGGTCAGCAGCCGGTCCAGCGGATTGCCGTCGGCGAGGCCGCGGGCGTGCAGCAGGGTCTGCGCCTCGGTGGCGTCCAGCGTCACCCCGCGTTCGGCCCGCACCAGGGCGCGGCGGAGGGCGGACTCGGACGGGGCGGGGAGCGCGGCGTTCATCGTCATCGACGCTAGTCGCGCGCGGCGGCACCCGCGTTTCGTGGCTCCAGCCCGGCCATGTCGGCCACCGTGGCCGGGCTGGGCTCAGGGGCGGCGGAGTGGTGCCCCGGCGCCGTCGGCCCACTTGCCGCGCAGCCGCAGCAGCGGGTCGCCGTCCGGGCCGAGCACCGGCACCGACTCCACCGACAGCAGCACCAGCACGTGGCTGCCGGCCTCGACCACCGAGGAGACCCGGCAGTCCAGCGCGGCCAGGGCGTCGGTCAGCACGATCGCGTCGCTGACCGGTGCCCGCTGCCAGGGCACCGACTCCAGCAGGTGCCGGGCCGACGGGCGCCCGGCCGAGGAGAACCGGCTGGCCAGGATGGCCTGGTCGGCGCGCAGCAGGTTGACCGCGGCCGATCCGATCGACTGGAGCACCTCGGCCGGGTAGCCGTCGGCGGCCAGCCCCACGGCGAGCAGCGGTGGGTCCGCGGACACGCTCATCAGCGAGGTGACCGTCGTCCCCACGTCGTCGATGTCGTCGCGGACGGTCAGCAGGG
>Ga0210040_10010194_pt1 | contig 10813 bp, 6 predicted proteins | sample CryGeyCG12114_NA_FD_185462 | JGI IMG/M metagenome (GOLD analysis project Ga0210040, IMG submission 185462) | Groundwater microbial communities from aquifer - Crystal Geyser CG19_WC_8/21/14_NA (SPAdes) (version 2) | ecosystem: Environmental > Aquatic > Deep subsurface > Groundwater | place: USA... | reverse complement strand
ACGGCTTCAGGATGGAGGGGCAGTGATTCTCATGTAGATTACTCAAAAGCGGGCCAATTCCTCGACCCGCAGCCACGCGCACGACGGAGGCCTGGTGGCGGCTCTCGCGGAAAGGGACAAATGCTGGATCTAGCAAGACGTCGTGGCGCTGTGATTGGTGGCATAGTAAACCGATGCACTTGCGGAGCGAAGGGGACTTTTGGACGTTGTCGGCCCGTGCGTAGTTTCTCGCTTAGCGCTCTGTTTTGGGACAGTCTGAGGGCGGTGCCATTATTCTTAGAGCTTTCCACTTCCACCAACGCCAGAACACGGCATTCCAGCATCGAGTCGCTCTCCAGCCATCAAGAACACCCTGCGGAGTATTGGTAAAGATGTAGCTGATGAAATCTGCTCTCTCATCAATGTCCATAACAAGCGCGTGGGCTGTTAGTCATTCGATGCCCCGCTGACGAGCTGAGTGTTGCCTGCTAATCTGCAGATTTGACGCGTGCTGTATGGGAGTAACTTGCATTATTCCCAGGCTGTCTTCTGATTCGTCGACTAGCTGTTCGCCCGTTGATACCCAGGGACTCCGGACATTTTGGAAAAGAGATACACCGCTCACAGTGCCAAACGACGTCGCTCGGAGCCAGTCTCACCTACCGTGGCTATCTAGCGCAGTATGGCGCCGTCGAAACAGTCGCCTGGACATACCGATTCTTGGTAGCATCTCACTGAACGACCATCTACCCGAACTATGGAAGCGGCAGGCGATCCTCTGAGGCACGTCGTACAGCGAACGGACGTTCAAGATCCGCGGCTGTGGGCTTACTGCACCGTTGGATCACAAGCAGCATGCAGCCCTATGCGTCTCTCCCGGCTTCTGGGTCCACGTGGCGGTAGTAGCGATGTCTCACACCGGCCTTCTGGTGCAATCCGCTCTTCCGCCGATCTACAGCCTTATGCTCAATGATGTCAATTGCAACGACACCCACGAAGATGGATGTAATCGGAGAGGCAGCAAAGCTATCGGTCGCGACGCATGTTCGAGCTGGGTAAGTTTACTGTTTCAGCAAACGAGAATCTCACGCCTGCAGCAATCATCGGATCAATTGGCCCCCATCGCAAGACTGTAGGCGCAAATAGGAGAAGGATGTCTAAGGCAGACTGCAAAACTCTAATTTTGCCGTAGGCTTAGTGACTGGGCCGCGGTCGAAAATGTTATTAGATCCACGACTGATTTTGCATAGATAGGTTCTGTCACACCCGACGCGTCCTGGACTCTTGCTCGACGGAAGCACAGTGAGTAACAGGGCGCTGCTATCGCCATCTGTATACCAAGGCGTGAGGCAACGATGCATCTCACGAACGCGGTGCAGACCGATGCTGCAGCCAAGCTGGGTCAGTGAGTTCTACCTAGAGAAGAATTCGGACCACAACAGACCACTGGTGTCTGCTAGCACCAGAAAGTATGTGCTCAACTGATGTTACGAGTCTCGAATCTATCATCAATCTTCGAATCCCCGGTTAGACGTTTATTTCGAACCCACGCATAGAGGAGACCACCATTCGTTGGTACGGGCGTTATGATCCGAAAGCGTGTCCTCAACATCACTTGAGTGATGAGCATACGTCAAGAATTTACCGAAGCACGCGACATTGCCGAGCTTCGACACCGGTGAACACAAGCTTCGTCGAGCCGAAGACCAGCCGAGGTGAAAATTACGTGTACCCTCCTGGTATACTCCAGATGCCGGCCTAATGTCTCACTCGGCGGTGAATGATCACCCATGCTGCAGTGCCGGCAAAGGACGGTAAACTACCCGACGCCCGATCCAAGGACTCGGAACGCTGCCAGATGCTGCACAATTTCGAATGCCGACTATTGGCCCATTATACTAGATATAGTGACCGGAAAATCAGCGACTGCAGCGACTCCGCGCCGTTGCGCCTCACCCGACGCCGTAACCTACCCTGCTAAATCCGGAATTACAGCCTTGAAAACTCCATCGCGCTCGTCCGCTGCAGGTCGCGGTTATGGTCCCCGTGATATCAACCGTTGTGAGCACCGAACCTAAGCCTCGTGGACCTCGACCTCTCCTTGGACTATCCTGACATCGCGGACCAACTCTCATCCATCCGCAATGCTTTCCTGTACGAGCAAGATGAGATTTGGCATCAGCTACATAGTGAGCATGAGGGTTGCACGCGCTTACCTTCCAGAACAACAGTACACGGGCCAATAATCCTCGTTACCCCCACATGGGTGACATTTTGGTCATCGCCCGACGCCAGACCTCAAACGCCTCGAGCGACACACTCAAATACCAGCACATATCATCGAATGACCCACATTTCTTGACCGATCACGCTAACTAGGTCCGGTCATTTCCCACGCATCACTTTGTCAGAAGAGAAACGCGATGCAATCGAACGACACTCACTTCAATGGAGTCACACGAGGATTTGCATTTAGCAATCACGCCGTACCTTCGCCTTGCTGACCTCACACTTGTAGCCTTTCCAGAAGTATCCAATGATCAAGCTCACCTACAGGCTGGTAAAGTGCCCTCTCGACTAGTATTCCACCTCCGACACTCGCTGGGCCAGTAACATCTCAACCAACCCTACCAAGGCATCGTCTCGACATGAGCTGAGTCAAAAACGTCTCGAGAAGATGCACAGGTGGTCAGAGCATACGAGCCAGACAGCACGCAGCTTTCCAATCAACTATCTTCGATCGACTACCACCAACCATACAAACACCAAATCCATTCACAGCTTCTAAGGCCCGCTAGTCAAATGACCACTCACACGCCCATACAATCTTCAGATACTTGCATACCGCATGCTCAGCGACGCAGGTCTCACCTCATACCTATCGTGTAGACTGCGCCGCATCACTGCAGTTCATATCGAAGCACCAATAGGGATCAACGTGAACAGACTTCATTGCCCCATGAACATCACTACGTTACTGCGCCTTGCTACCACGCTTGGCAAAATGCACAAAAATGTGAAGAGAAGCAGGTTCTTCGATCGAGCTAGACATGGATACGCATATGGGTGGTTGCATGATTTCCAAGCTCGAAGGGCGAAGGTTTCGCCCTGCTGGTACGACGAGCGGGAAGATATCGTTGGCCCCCAGTGAAGAAAGCAAGATCTATCGTATGTTTTACGTTGGTCAAGGGGTCGAAGGGCGACGGTCTCACCCCGAGGGAATCGCGAATGGAAAGCTCTCAATACCCCCCTGGGAAGAAGGCAAATTAGCAATGTCTTGCGTATTCACTCCATAGTGAAAGGGCAATGGTTTCGCCTGAGTAAAGGGACGAACGGAGAGTCGTCATGTTCTTGTGCAAAATGTAAGATTTGCAGTCAAAGTCAGCTTGGTGAGACGAAGCACTCACATGTTGATGTCAAGATATGTACTATGCAAATCACAATACAGACGAGTTGTTGAAAGAGTTATCGTTTCATTCTACTAATGCTTAAGGGAACATCCCTCCCCAGCTGGAAAACAAAGCCAAAGCGCAAATAGGCGGCTGGGGTATATCTGACTCGACTCAATCAATCACACAAGCCCACCAGCGAAGGAATTCCAAAAACGCCGGTCATGCATGTCGAAGTCGTGATAGTAATACATCCCCAGAAGCGTGGTACGAGTGCAGACACTCAAGTACCTGTATCGTAACAAGTAACAAAAAAAATTCTAGACTGTCGGTGAAACCTTGCAGATCGATGCCCTTACATGAACACACCGTACAGAACGATGAGTCCCATCGCCCAGTAGCCAGAGTACTTGCCAATGCTGAGCGCAGCAGCAGCGTCGTCGAGACCACCAGGCGCAGTCGTGCCGGGCGGTAGCGTGCCGTTGAGAACCAGCGTCCTCGTACCGTTGACATCCGAGACGGTAACGAGACTCTTGTTCAACGCCTGATAGCTGCCGTTGCCAATGAGATCCGTGATATACTGCTGATCATCGTTCTCGTCGCATCCACAGACGCTGTTTTCCTGACACAAGCACATAACCGGCAGACTCTCGTTCGCACCAGCAGTCTCCTGCCTGATCATCAAATCGACGAAGTCGCGGCGATCGTTGTCATTGTTGTTCGCAGTGCGGTTCGCGGTGCGGTTGTAGAAGTTGTACCGGTTGTTGTAGTGATATGGGTACACGCTGTAGAGCCAGAGACCAGGCATGATAGCCAGGATGGCGATGGGCGCGATCAGAGCGCCGGCGACGAGGCCCTTGGGTGTGCGCGAACCAGCAGAGTATGGCACTGCGGCGCCACCGCCGTAGTAGCCGCCACGGCCGTAGGAGCGCGATGGACCTGAGCCGGCACGCGTTTGACCGCCGCTTAAAGAAGAGCTTGAGGAACGACCTCCGCCGCTGCTGCCGCCAGAGCTACTGCCGCCGCTGCTGCTTCCTCCGCCGCGACCACCGCCGCCCTTACGTCGCTCTAGGGTGTGGTCTGGCGAGACGATGTCTGCTGCTCGGGGTGCGTGTTCTTCGAGGACGTTGATGGCATTGTTGGACTCTGGTAATGATGCGGCGTTGATGGTTTGTGTGGCGAGCGCGAGGTATGCGAGACCTGAGAGTAGTCGCACCATGGTGATATGTATGATGCGGTGTGGATGTGCGACGGTAGCGCGAAATAGGTCCTTCGGGTCTGAATAACGCGTCGGATTCTGGTGTCGGTAACGTGTATAGCCTGTGAGCTTGTAGTAATACGTGTACAAGCAGGCGTCAGGTAATTGAATGTAGTTTGCTAGACAATTGTATGTCGTTTGCTTGGGTGGAAGTGGAATGTGAAGGGAGCACAAGACGGGAGCGTGGATGCTTTAAGTTGCGACGCTGCCGGTGAGATCTGGCAAGCGTCGATGGTGGCACTGCCCTGCGTCATGGAGAAAGAAAGCCCACAGCCTCAGAGCCTAACACAGTTGGTGCCTGGCTTTCTGCTTAGACTGACCAATCTGAGCGCAGCACTTTTACATTCTGTGGCTGTACGAGATTAGCGTTCCGCTTCCAAGGCTGCATTTCCGCTCAAAACAGCCTTTAATCTGCGATAATGCTCGCATACAACTGCACAAAATATATTCAACCTTGGATACCCTCTCACTATCACCTCCGAGGGATCGCAACCAATGTTCGTGACGTCCATTTTGCGACAAGCTCGTCAGGCCTTCTTGGCCATGATATCATAACGTAGATCTGCCGAGCCGGGTAGAAGCTACGAAGAACAGCGGGTGGCCAACACGACCCTGTGACAACCAGATGGGCAAGTGATATTGTAAGCTGGTCCGACTAACCGACTACGCCTCGATGCAGCGGGAGAATCAAGAACACACTGGAGTCGTTTACAAAGCATGCCTGCGTTGGCCGCGATCGTGCCCCGACCGCATTGGTAGAATTACTAGCTGTGGCTGGTTGCTGCCTTAGACACTTGTTTGGCAACCACTGCTGTTTGCAGATGTGATGATAAATAAAGGGCGCGGAGCGTTTGAGGAACTAAAATTGGCCAAGATATTGTCTTTGATGCAGAATGTGATAAAGAGCTTTGACCATTTCATGGCTCAAACCGAAATCACAACAGACCTCCCGGCGCAGTAGGATCACAACCCTGTTATATTGATGTGAATGGTGAGGACTGTAGGTATTGAAATTACTGCGGCGTAGATGTGCAACTCCCGAATCAAGTTTCTATCCTCTGAGCCTAGGTTCGTGTTGTACCGTGGTCCGGCCTACGATCCATCGATGCCCAATTGGTGGTGGACTTTGATGATAGTCGACGCCATGTCTGATCGTTGACTGGAACCAGCAAGTGCGCTGTTGATAAAGCTGCCTTTTGAGGACTACAATCTCGGCTGTGTATGCGGAGAAATGTAGATCCACGGCGAGGCTATGTGAACGTCCATGTAATGAACTGGTGGCGCAGCCAGCCAGGCACGTGGGAGGCCCTGAGGCGTTTCAGCCTCGCTCATGCTTCGACTTCGCGATATGCCTTTCGACACCGGTCGCACAAGGCGCAATAAGTTGCAGCGTAGACGGGCGGTCTCTGCCATTATCATCGCCCAGCGTCTCCTTGCTGTGCTGCTGGCCCTCGTCCGGCAGGTCCACCTCCATCCGACACATTTTGAACCTTTCTGTATTCCTCCTCCAGTGCCCGCTGCATCTCGAAATCGGCCTGACGTTCGCGCTTCAGTCGCTGCTGCTCGTAGTCGCGGATGACACCGGCGTGCATTGCCTATGGAATGTTAGATATGTAGTAAATTCCAAGATGGTGCAAGAGCAGGCATACAGCTTTCTCGATTTTCTGCCCGTAGTGGACAGCTGCGACAATGCCAATGGCACCTATGCAGGTCGTAGCCAATGTTATCTGTGACGCTCGAGACATGATACGAACAGAATGTGTGAGTACAAGGTGGTGAATGCTGGGATGGAGAGCGTTGAGAGGCAACTTTTGGCGGCGGGATGGAGCTTGGACCTCAGATGCACCTGCCAAGTTGACTTGCTGCACGATGCTTCTCCACAACCCAGCTCTGTGATCACGAACATCTCCACCAAAGCTTCAGATATTCCAGAATGGTACGGCTACCGCAATGTATAGCGGTCTCCGCAGAATGCTGACATGCTGCTAGTCCGCCCAAAACTCCGCGGGTATCCAGACGCTGCTCGATGTAAGGACCACAGCCCACCATGACCTCCGCATAGCTCACACATCCTTCAGGCCGAGCGTGATGCACAGAAGATTGTCCAGCAAGGTAAACCATAGTCGGATCCCTCAGTATAGAACATCTGCTAACATCAAGCCAGCAAGAGAATGTATGCGACCCCATACACACCCCTCCACCGCACCTATCTAACCCTCTCAGACCGCACGAAGCGCGTAAAGGACGCACGAAACGAGGCGCAAAAGGAGATCGACGACTACAAGAAGGAGAAGGACACCGAGTACCAGAAGTTCGAACAGGAGGTGCGCATAACATTAGGATATGGTGGTGGGCAAAGGCTAATGGCAGTGCAGCACAGTTCAGGCAACCAGAAAGCCGAGGACGACGCGAAAAAGGATACGGACGTCAAGGTCAAGGAAATCGACGACATCGGCAACAAGTCCGGCAGCAAGGTCGTTGACCAGCTGATTACGGCAGTCACGAATGCGAAGCCAGAGCCACCGAGGTCGAAGCAGTAGGCATAAGCTACGATTGGTGGTGATGATCACACGGAACGTCTGAGGGCCGCTGTATGTCCTCAGACATATGACTACTTCGAGTGCTTCGCTCAAAGACATGACATAGACTGGGTCATAGCAGTATATATACCTGCCCAGGAGCATACGGCTGAAATATCGAAGAACGACTAATAGACACCAACTACCCAATTGCTTCCAGATTGTACCATAGACCCGCCTCTCATCTGACTCCAGAGCTTCTTTCGTGTATGTACCATTGCAGGAGATGATAGCAAAGTCAATGTGCTTAGGTCCTTGACGATCACAAACTCCGTGTATCAACGAGGTAGCAACTCAAACCTTGCGAGTGACTAGTTACCATGCATAGAGGATGATTGTGCAGGCTTTGTGAGAATCGACTTGCTCTTGGAAATCAGATATCCATGTTCGTCGCGTTACTTTGCCCTCGGTTACGTCACAGCGACGCGAACTCAACTTTGTAGTTCAAGCTTGAACACCATAGTAAACCACACACAATGCGCTGCACCCAATGATACGAATCTGTGCCCGAGCGACGCTTCGCTCATCGATACCGCTTAAACCTCGACAACTGCAAGCTCAACGATTCTTCAGCTGCACGCAATGGCGCAAAGAAGATCCGCGGCTCGACGACTTCGGTCGCAAGATCACGGATGAGTTCGCAGAAATGCGCGCCAAGTATGGTACAAAACCTTCTTCAACCGTGTTGGAGTGGACGATTGCTAATAAACACTAGACACCCCAGTATGTTTCCCTGTCGCCACCGTACGCAACCGTGCTAAACCACGCAGAAACACACCGTCATCCTCGCACACGGCCTCCTAGGCTTCGATGAACTACGACTCGCGGGCCACTTTCTCCCGGGTCTACATTACTGGCGTGGCATCACGGAAGCTCTGTCCCACAATGGAATCGAGGTCATCGTGGCGGCAGTTCCACCAAGCGGCAGCATCGAGGCAAGAGCAGAGAAGCTGGCATCCAGCATAGCGCAGAAGGCCAAGGGCAAGCAAGTCAATATCATCGCACACAGTATGGGCGGGTTGGATTCGCGATACATGATTAGCCGCCTCCGACCGACAGACTTCAAGATCCTCTCCTTGACCACGATAGCTTCACCACACAGAGGCTCTGCCTTTGCAGACTATATGTTCGAGACCATAGGACCGCGCCGGATCAAGCGCATCTACAAGGTCATGGAGTACTTTGGCTTTGAGACAGGCGCTTTCTCTCAGCTCACGCAGGAGTATATGAAGAACAGCTTCAACAAGAGGACACCAGATATCGAGGATGTCAAGTACTATTCGTACGGCGCGTCTTTGGAGCCCAACAAATGGTCCGTCTTCGCTGCGTCACACGCGATCGTGAAGCGGACTGAAGGACTCAACGACGGACTAGTCAGCATACAATCCAGTCAGTGGGGTGACTACAAGGGTACACTGATTGGTGTCAGCCATCTCGATCTGATCAATTGGACAAACCGCATGAAGTGGTGGTTCTGGGAACTCACAGGGAGCAAGCGCAAGTATGGCGGACCCTGTCTTGCAATGCGATCACCCTGGCTAACTACCAAGCAGCTTCAATGCGATAGCGTTCTATCTTGACATCTGCGGTAATTATTCTCGCATCGACTTTCTGCCTCGGTACTAATAGAATTGTAGATATGCTGGCCAAAGAAGGACTGTGAACGCCCCGAGCATGCGACCGGCGCGCGACTTGGATATGAATTATGGCCCCATGAGGACAATGCCGGGACGCGTAAGGCATCACCGTGTTAGCCTTACCTGAGGGAGCGTTCTGCCCAGTTACACCGCGCGCAGGAGATGCTTAGCCCGGGTTGTTGCGGCTGTGGCTGTGGCTGTGCCATCTGACTGCACCGTTTGGGATACAGTGTCCCGGGGTACGAAGATCCTCGAGGACTGTGAACAGTTGCAAAAGATAGATTTGCGGTGGTCTTCAGACGCAACATCAGAAACTTGAAGTGGATTGCGACCCTCGATTCTTGACGTTTGACACATGTAGCTAAAACGCGTGCCTAGCTATGACGTTTGCGGGGAGAATTAAGCCCCTCCAGTTTCCGAACGTGCCGATTGTGACAGCTTTTCTCAGCCCGCAACAAACGCTCAAACACTATTGACACGCGTACTGTCGGCTGTGCGCTAATTGAAGTGACACTTTTCTTACGCTGAACACGTCCTCTTTAAGCAGCCAACACCGCGACAAGTCATAAAGGTGACATGTCGCTCCACCTCCACAGACACTGCGTATGCTCGTTTTCATAGCATACAATAGCACACGAGCGCACAACGCTCAGAGACACCCACAATGAACGTTTCCATAGCTCTCCAGCACCCGCACGAACACTACACGAACCTCGATGTCATACAGGGAAATGTGGTCCTACGGGTGCCGAATCCTACAAACATCAGCAGCGTTATCGTGAAGCTTGAGGGCGAGGCCAAAACGCGACTACTAGCGCCAATACACCCCAACAGACCAGACAAGCAGAGACCGGTACTAGAAGTGCACAAGTTCTTGTACAAGACGAACACCCTGTTTCCCACCAATGTGCGCCCAGAAGACTTGGCCGCGAACCCGAAGGCTAGCTTTGCGATCAACGCGGGAACCTACGAGTACCCTTTCGAATTCAAGGTGCGTAAGACCTAAAATGGAAGGCTGAATACTTACACGGCGGCCAGATACCATTAAACACGCAATGCCAGCAAACAAACAGTCCGATCGCAAACGTTTCCTTCTCGAACGCGATACCCGAATTTGCGAGAGCGCCAACACATCACACAAAGACGACGCTTCCGCCGTCACTAGCTGGCTTTCCAGGCGAGGCTGAGATCAAGTACTTCGTAAAGGTGACAGTTGCCCGCCCACAGTTCTTCAAAGAGAACCCAAGAGCTATCGCGAACTTCACTTTACTACCTATCGAACCACCGCGGCCAGAGAAGATAGATGGGGAGGCATACGCAAGGCGACAGCATCAGTTTATTGAGAACGCGCCAAATGTCGCAGCGGGCAAGAAACCTGGTCTATTTGACAGGAAAAGCTCAACAACAAGTATACCGCCATCACCAACCGTACCTGGAAGTGTACCTCCGCGCATCTCCATCGATGCGCGGCTACCGAACCCAGCAGTCCTCACATGCAACCAGGACATACCATTGCGGTTGCTACTAAAGAACGTCAGCGAGCGCAGCAAAAATGTTTACCTCCAAATGCTCCAAATCGAGCTGATAGGATATACCAAAGTCCGCGCCCATGAGGTGGCACGCACAGAGTCGAACAGCTGGATCATATGCTCCTTCAGCAACATGAACATTCCAATCGGTACGCCCACCGATCCAATAGACACCGAGATTCCCATCAATGGGGAGTATTGGCAAGGCAAGCCCATTCCCAATACTGTACCTCCAACCTTTACTATGTGCAACCTCTCGCGCCACTACGAGCTCGAAGTTCGCGTTGGCGTGGGCTATGGTAGTTACAAGCACGGAGAAGACCAGCTCGTTGTGCTTCCACTTAGACTACCAGTCAAAGTCTACTCCGGCATCGCACCTCCGAAGGCACTACTTCAAGCTGCTTTGACAGGAGATGGAGAGAAGCTCAAGCCCACAATGCAC
>Ga0210040_10010192_pt1 | contig 10813 bp, 10 predicted proteins | sample CryGeyCG12114_NA_FD_185462 | JGI IMG/M metagenome (GOLD analysis project Ga0210040, IMG submission 185462) | Groundwater microbial communities from aquifer - Crystal Geyser CG19_WC_8/21/14_NA (SPAdes) (version 2) | ecosystem: Environmental > Aquatic > Deep subsurface > Groundwater | place: USA... | reverse complement strand
AAAGAAAAACCCGGATTTAAAAATATTAATCTCTATTGGGGGCTGGGGATGGAGCGAAAACTTTTCGGATGCGGTGCTAACCGATACCTCCCGGAAAGCGTTTGCCGCCAGTGCCGTAGCTATCATCCAGCAATACCAACTCGACGGCGTAGATATAGACTGGGAATATCCGGGCATGCCCGGCGAAGAAGGCAATATTTACCGTCCGGAAGATAAGCAGCATTTTACCCTCATGTTTCAGGCTTTACGGGAAGAGTTAGATATTTTACAGCAGCAGACCGGAAAAAAGAAATTCCTGACTACCGCCGTAGGAGGCTTTACCAAGTTTTTAGATCATACCGAAATGGGTAAAGCCCAGGTGTATTTAGATTATGTAAACCTCATGACCTATGACCTATATTCGAGTACATTTGCGGCCCATCATACTAACTTGTATAGCTCTAAGCTGAATAAAAAATCGGAGAATAGTGCTGATACAGCGGTTAAGGCTTTTATAGCAGCCGGCGTACCGGCAGAGAAACTGGTAATGGGTATTGCTTTTTATGGCCGCAATTTCCAGTTAGACGATAAAGCCGCCCAGGGAATCGGTGACCGGGTAGTTTCACAATCTTTTGGCAAAGGATATACTGTTTTAAAGGATAGCCTGGTAAATAAAAACGGCTTTATAGCTTACCGAGACGAAGAAGCTAAAGCTCCTTATTTGTATAACAAAGAGAAAAAGCTGTTTATTACCTATGACGATGAATGGTCGGTACAGCATAAATGCCGGTACGTTCTGGATAAAAATATGGCCGGCGTTATGTTCTGGGAATACGATTCGGACCCGAAAGGCTATTTGCTCTCGGCTATTAATAATACGCTTAAGTAATAGAAAAGAAATTAAAATTACTGCACCTGCTCTTTAGTTTAATAATCTTAAGCGATTACACCACGGCTAGCTAAAAAGCAGAAAGGCAATCACTCCAACATCATCTACTTACTTTTAAAAACATTGTTCCTACTTGGCAAGGCTACCGAGCAGGAACAATGTTTTAAATTAGAGATGCTTCGTATATACTTTTAAGCGCTAAGTTAATTTTAAATCTACTTTTTTACCGGTTTTAACGGCCAGGTAAATCGCGTCAATTATCTTTAAATCCTTCAGGGCTTCCTGGCCATCTACCGGCACCACCGGCTGTTTGTTCTCCAGTATAATGCCGGCCATTTCGTCCATTTGTACGGTCTGGTGGGTTACATGGGGTTTATTTAATTCACCTTTGTTCGTACGCCCTTTTATAGGCCCGTAACCAGTGGCGGGCTGTAATTCGGCAAACCCTTTTTCGCCATTCAGGAAAAAGCGATCCAGGTTATTCATGCTGTAAGTTGATAAACAAGAGGCTACGGCGCCGCTGGGAAAGCCAAACTGGAACTGAATGGTTTCGTCCACCCCTTCTTTAAATTTAACGGGGTCGGTTTTGGTTTCTTGGGCCGTAACCCAAATTGGTTCTTCCCCCACCATATAACGTGCCCCATTAATAGAGTAAATACCAATATCCATCATGGCCCCGCCCCCGGCCAGTTCTTTATTTAAACGCCATTGCGTAGGGTCGCCAATGGTAAAGCCAGTTAATCCCTGAAAAAATTTAATTTTTCCTAATTCCCCTGCTTTGCGCATCCGGATTATTTCCAGGGTATTCGGCTCAAAGTGCATACGGTATCCTACCAGCAATTTTACCTTCGCTTGGTTGCAGGCATCAATCATCTCCTGCCCTTCTTTCGCGTTTATGGCCATGGGTTTTTCACAAATAACGTGTTTACCTGCTTTGGCTATCCTTATTACCTGGTCGTGGTGCAGGGCGTTGGGCGTGATAACGTATACCGCATCTATATCTTTGTTATTTTTAATACCGTCGAAATTATCGTAGTTATAACAGTTCTTCGCCGGAATATTATACTTGCTCTGCCATTCTTTTATTTTAGAAGGGGTACCACTTATTGCTCCTACCAATTTAGCTTTTTTACTGGATTGCATTGCTTCGGCTACCCGCGTGCCGTAGCTACCTAAACCCAGGATGGCTACCCGCAGCACCGGGCCTTCGTAAGGTTGGTTATTAGTTGCATCAATGCTTAATGATCCGAAATCGGGTAAAAAAGGCAAAGCAACAGCCGAAAAAGTAAGCTTTTGCAGAAAATGGCGACGAGATTTCATAGGTGGTGGTTTTTAAGTTAAATCAAAGTAAGCTCGGTTTAAGCTTAAATATAGAGAAAGTTTTTTAAAATGCACCTGCTGCCCGAAAATAGTCATTTTAACTGCTCAGTAATATTAATTTAGCCACCACAAAGACTTGAACGCACCTGCCCGCGGCTATATCAAAATACCCGCTACATAACCATACCTTACCAATTGGGTAAATATTATTAATATCCTGATATTATCGGCAAATGCAGGTCCGTTTATCCGGATAACCGGAAATCGGATTTGACTTCGACATTAAGATGCTGATTTGCCTGAAATTTTACCTGGTCCTAGCGCTAAGCTAAAGCAACCAAACAAACACCTGACGTGCTGACAAAACAAGGAACAAGAAAAGCCGCGAAAATAAACCAGTATTTGATAAAGCAGTATTATATGCTGCCCAGATAAAACCGCGTTTTTTGAATACTGACTCGAATATAAATTATTTATATGTACCTGAAAATGTTTTTTATGGCGCTGCTTTTCTTAGGCGGCGGTTACCCGGCCTTGGCCCAATCGGTTAAAAACCACGGTGCCTTACAGGTAACGGGCACCCAACTACAAGACAAAAACGGCCAAGCAGTGGTGCTGCGGGGTATGAGTTTCGGCTGGCATAACTTTTGGCCTCGTTTCTACAACCCCAAGGCCGTAGCTTGGCTAAAAAAAGACTGGCAATGCAATGTAGTACGGGCCGCCATGGGTATTGAACCAAAAGACGGCTACCTGCAAAAACCCGACTGGTCGAAAGAGAAGGTTAAAGCGGTAGTAGATGGCGCTGTTAAAAAGGATATGTACGTCATTATCGACTGGCACAGCCATAACATAAATTTGCCGGAAGCCAAAGCTTTTTTCACGGAAATGGCCCAGACTTACGGCCAGCACCCCAACGTGATTTATGAGATTTTTAATGAACCCGACGAAGAAACCTGGCCCCAGGTAAAAGCTTACGCCACCGAGGTTATTGCGGCTATCCGGGCCGTAGATCCGGATAATATTATTCTGGTAGGCACCCCGCATTGGGACCAAGACGTGCACCTGGCCGCCGATGATCCGATTACAGGCGTAAGCAATATAATGTATACCTTGCATTTTTACGCGGCCACGCACAAACAAGGGCTCCGCGACCGCGGCGATTATGCTCTGAGCAAAGGATTACCGCTTTTTATATCTGAGTCGGCGGGCATGGAAGCTTCTGGTGATGGGCCTATAAATGAAGCTGAATGGCAAAACTGGCTGGACTGGGCTGAGCAACACCAAATAAGTTGGATTACCTGGTCGGTCTCCGATAAAGACGAAACCTGTTCCGTGTTACTCCCCTCTGCCTCAGATACCGGCCACTGGAAAGATAGTGACCTTAAATTATCCGGCCAAAAAAGCCGCGCCCTCATTAGAAAGTATATGGCCCAGGAGAGGCAAAAGCAATAACAGAAGCTGATTTTGGTAGGCAGTTTTAAGAAGGTACTATAACAACCCTTATCTAGTAACGCTGACTGATTTATAGGCAAAAGAGGAGCAAAGTTCAACTTTTACCATGTCAGATATTTACGAATTGCTTTATCCACTTAACTATATTGTATAGCATATAAATTTTCATATATATTTTTTTTGTGCATATTATTTTCTTTCTTATATTTATTAAAAATTTAAAAATGGAAATATTAAAATCAAGTTTACTAAAACTAAACTTAAATTTAGAGCTAATAACAGATATAGTGATAACCTTACTATTATCATTGATAGGGGTGATGGTAATAATAAGTAGTTGGTACGAAAACTTTTTAACTTTCTCTACCTCTATATTGGGCCTGGTAATATATGGGTGTTTTGTAGTCGACCATAAATTATCACAAATAACAGACCCGGAAGAAGAACATCAGAACGATCCTTATTAAAAGGTAACTGTACAGGAGGCTATAAAGACCCTGAAGCTTTAGATAACAGCCATCAAAACAATATCCACGAACTCCCAATCCGCTTTAATTATCAACGTCCCACAAAGCCGGCCGGGTGTCATGGGGGTCACGTTTTTCATAAGGCACCCGAAAAGCCGACAAATCGGGCTGGTAAGGGCGTTTTCTCTCTAATTCGTAAATATAAATAATTTGCCCCAGGTTATACAGGAAAGGATGCCCAATGGTGTCGAATTCGTACTGTCCATCGTTTAGTACCTCATCGCGGTTTACATACAAGGTGGCCGCCAGCATGTATTCTACTTTATTTTCAAAATCAACTACGTATGAAACATCGGTTAAAAACCCGTATGCCCAGCCCACTTTATTAAATACCCGTACCTGCGGCGGCATTTGGTGGGCTTGGTTCCGGAAGAAGAACTTTACATTGCTGTCGTAAAAAAGAGTAGTATCGTATTTGGGATAAGGGGTTTCGGAAGGATATTGCGATAAGTAGCGGTACAGGAAGGTGTAATCAGCCGGGGTTAGGTTAAATTGTTGCTTTTTCGGCACTGAGGTGGGAAATAAAACAGATTGCAGCATTTGCTGCATATCGCCTAAGGGCAGGTCGTTGTGTTCGGTAAAATCAAAAGGCGCCAACACCAGGCTGTCGTTACGATCTATATGAGCATTACCCAAAAGTATTTTCCGGCTGAAATCAAAAGCATCGGGGTTGTAGGCGGCCGGTTGCGCGTACTTGGTGCTACCATCCGGATTTAAGAATCGGATGGCATTGGTATGCCGGTTGCCTTCGGCGGTAAACCCCATAAACTGCCGGGTAATGCGGGAGTCTTTATAGCCTTTTGCCCGTAACCTTTGGTTAATGCCTTGCTGACCGACAAACTGGTACATCCGGTTGTACGGGTCGTTTTCACTGATTAGGAAAGCCCGTCTTATAAAATGGGCAATAGAGGGCAAGTTATTGGCAGCAGTCGAGTCCTGGTAAAGTGGTTTTTGCCCGGCATAACTGCTATCGAAGGCCATGGGCGTATATTTATCTATTCCTGCTTTATGTAAGGCGTTCAGTTTTTCTAAAGACAGAAAAGCCAGCGGCAATTTCACCATCGAAGCCGGGTTAAAATAAAGGTCCGGGTCGTAATTAAAGTAATAATTCTTAAAGGCAGGCTTGTTGTTTTTATCCCGGTTTATCTGGGTGTAAATAATCTGTACCCGGTACGCTTCGGGGTTTTGCAGCACCCGGTTCACACTATCATTGCCTGCCCTGGTTAAAATATCGGCTAAATATTTATCGGTTTTTCTTTGCGCCATTAGCGGTTTATAAATGAAAAGCAGAGATAAAAGCAATAAACTGTACCGGAACATAAGTCATGATGTTAGAAAACGGATGTTCGAAGATATACAAAGATTTAAAATATTTTTTCTCCGGATAGATTTTAATAGCGCTGGTTTCTACTTTCATACGTTGTTCCGAAAAACCTGGGATACGCCGATATCATGAAGCAGAAAATCGCCAAAACATTCCCTTATATTTATCTGCCATTCCGTGTTGATTGACTAACCCGCTGAAGAAAATTTAACATAAGGTAAATTGTTGAATTTTTCTTTCCTTTTCTATTTTCACTATTATTCACCTATTTTAGAGCCGGGGCTTACCGATTCCTAACCGGTACCTTTTGAAACTAATTTTTGGTATGCGCTATTGCTTAAACTTTCTGCTGTTATTGTATTTATTTTCCGGCTGCCAATCGCGTAAGCCGGAAAACGAAACTGTTTCGGGGCCAACTACCAGCAAAGCCCAGGCAGTAATTGATAAAGCCATAGCCGCCCACGGCGGGGAAAAGTTTGAACAACTGGAATTGGCCTTTAATTTTCGGGATCGGCATTATACCGCCTCCCGGAAAAACGGGCTTTATACCTACACCCGCTCCTTCACCGATTCAACAGGCCAGGTAGAAGACGTACTAAAGAACAGTGGCTTGATCCGCACCATTAACGGGCAAGTAAAAGATTTACCGCCAGACCGGGTGCAAGCATTTACCTCATCGGTAAATTCTGTCATTTATTTCGCTTTGCTGCCTTTCGGGCTCAATGATCCGGCGGTAAAAAAAGAGTTTTTGGGCAATGTTACTATAAACCAGATACCTTATTATAAAATTAAAGTTGGTTTTAACCCCGAAGGCGGCGGGGAAGATTATCAGGATCAATTCCTGTATTATATAAACCAAAAAACTGCTACCATGGATTACCTGGCTTATACCTTTGCCACCGATGGCGGCGGTATTCGTTTCCGCAAGGCCATTAATCCCCGTAAAATAAATGGTATCTTATTCCAGGATTATATTAATTATGAGCCCCAAGCTGCTATTGATTTTTGGCAGATAGAGCAAGCCTTTGCGGCCGGGCAATTAAAAGAGCTTTCCCGCATCGAACTGCAGCATATCCAGGTAAAAGCCCCGTAATTACACCGTAAAACTCAAAAAGTGCTGGCGTAAATGTGCCGGAGGCGTTGTGGCTTTCGTATCACTCATTAAATAAAAACCAGCTAAATGGCCGGAGAAACAAATTTATCTAAACTGGTAAAAGGAATGACTCCTCAACTGAATAAGGGGGAATATGTATTTGCGGTAATACATGATATAAACAGCCTTAACCTACCAGACGTTATTTGCCACTTCAAAGAAAAAGAAGGTATTACCATTATAATTGAACGAACCAAGGCCGATGAATTTAACTTGAAATATGATTATGTTGCGGCCTGGATTACCCTCCTGGTTTATTCATCGCTGGAGGCAGTGGGATTAACGGCTATCTTTTCTGCTGCCTTGGCAAAACACGGAATAAGTTGCAATGTAATGGCCGGTTATTACCACGACCATATTTTTGTAGACATTAAAGACGCCAATAAGGCAGTAGAAGTGCTCAATAATCTTTCCGGAAATTATACCTAAATTGAGTTAGTACTAACAAAGCGTAAACGTTATTTTAAGGAGCGGTACTTCCGTAATTTTTTGCAAATTAAAACGGGGAACAAAATGAAAATTTGTGTGACGCAGACCAGGCCCATTAAAGGTGACATGGCAGCTAATATTATTAATCACAAGAAGTTTATAAACCTGGCCCTTTCCTATAGCGCTGACACCATCATTTTCCCGGAACTATCCATAACGGGTTACGAACCCGAACTGGCCAAAGAGTTAGCAACTACTCCGGACGACCGCCGTTTCGACGATTTCCAAGAAATAAGCGATGCCGGGCAGATCACGATTGGTATTGGGGTACCCATTCAAAATAATACGGGCATTAGTATTTCGCTGGTCTTTTTTGGGCCGAACAAACCCCGGCAAACCTATTCTAAAAAATATTTACACCAGGATGAAGAACCTTTCTTTGTTAGCCAAGATAGTACTTTAGGTTTAATAGGCGAAAAAAATAACGCTGCCCTGGCCATTTGTTACGAAATATCTATTCCCGAACATGCGGAAAACGCTTTTAAGTGCGGTGCCAAAACGTATATTGCCAGTGTGGCCAAATCGGTGGGTGGCATGGAAAAAGCCACGGCCCGGTTAGCGGAGATTGCCCGGCAATATGCCATGACCGTGTTAATGGCAAACTGTGTCGGGTATTGCGATAATTTCGAATGCGGCGGCAAAACATCGGTTTGGAATAGTCAAGGCATATTGCTGGGGCAACTAAATAACACCGACGAAGGTATTCTGATTTTTGATACGGATACCCAGGAACTAATGCAAAAAGCAGTATAAAATAAACTACCAACAACCTTAGTTTGGCAATAAAAAGCCTTGCCAAGTTGTTGCGCATTTGTAATCTTCATCAACTTTTGTACTTTTACCAAGCTGGCAGCTTTCCCCTACTCCACCACCATTAAACCCGCTGCCCGGCAAACCTTTACTGGTTATCTTTAATATTTAGAAGGATTACTATTTCTGAATGTTTCTGAATTGCTTTCTTCCGAATTAATTATCCTGGCCAATACTGGTTATACCGGCTTATTTTACGCTTTAAGCATTCTTACCAAATAGCAAACTAAACTATAACCCATGCTCACTTCATTTAAGTTTAAAACACTTACCGTTGCTGTTATCGGCTTACTGTCGCTTTCGGCAGAGGCGCAGAAGAAAGGTTCGGCCGCTAATCCGCATGTGTTAAACCCCTCTCCCACTACCGTGGCTTATGGTCATTATTGGTCGGAAACGGAGCCGGCCCTTCGTATTCAATCGGGAGAGTATGTAAAGGTACACACCTTAATTACATCTACCCCGGAGCGCTTGGAAGGGGCCGGCCTGGCCCCAAACCAAGTGGAAAAAGAATTGCGGGATGTGCAAACGGTTAAAGACCGCGGGCCCGGTGGCCATGTGCTCACCGGCCCTATCTTTATCGCAGAAGCCGAACCCGGCGATGTACTGGAAGTGCGCGTGCACACCATCGACCTGGCTATTCCTTATGGCTATAATGCCATTGGGCAAAACGGATTTTTGTCCGACGAAATCTTTGAGCGCAAAATGCGGATTATCAACCTGGACGAGAAAAAAATGATGGGCCATTTTGCTGATGGTATAGACATTCCGTTGCGGCCGTTTTTTGGGAGCATGGGCGTAGCCCCGCCCAAAGAAATTGGCCGCTGGAACAGCGCCCCGCCTTGGATGCATGCCGGCAATTTAGATAACAAAGAGTTGGTGGCCGGCTCTACTTTATTTATTCCGGTTTATGTAAAAGGGGCCTTGTTCCAGATTGGCGATGGTCATGCTGCCCAGGGTAACGGGGAAGTGGATATTACGGCTATCGAAACGTCTTTAAAAGGTAATCTGCAGTTTATTGTGCACAAAAACAAGAAAATGCCGTGGCCCCGGGCCGAAACCGCGACGCATGTTATTACAATGGGCTGCGACCGGGACCTGAATGCCGCTACGCACATCGCGGTCCGGGAAATGATTCGCTACCTGATGGAGGAAAAAGATTTATCCCAAGCCGACGCCTATATGCTTGCCAGTGTAGCCGTAGATGTAAATATTACGCAGTTGGTTGATGGTAATGTAGGCGTGCATGCCATGCTGCCGAAAGCCATTTTCGCGAAATCCGCAAAAGCAATAGAGAAAAAATAAAACCTCATTGGTCATGAAGATTTCGGCAAAAATTGAAAACCGCCTTAACAGCCACAAAGTAATGGTGCAAACCAATAATACCGTTCAGGAGCTGGCAATACCGGGTAAACCAAGCGGCAATGCTTCGGCATAAGAATTAGCCGCCTTAATAAAGTATACCGATGTTGTTTCTGAGGTTCAGAATACCTTGAGAGCGGGCGTAAAAGTAAAATTGCTGAACCCGTAATGATCCGGGCATATACCGGCGAAGACCTGGAAAAGCTGATCCAACTTTTACGCCTCAATACCCCTCTGTACTTTCACCCGGCAGAAGAGCAGAATTTTATCTACTACCTGGAAAACCATGCACAAAACTATTTCGTGGTAGAACTTGACAATATTGTTATTGGTTGCAGCGGGATAAATTACCTTGACGATGGTAAAATCGCCAGAATATCCTGGGATATCATGCACCCGCATGCGCAGGGAAAAGGGTTTGGCCGTATACTAACCCAATATAGAATCGACCAGATTAAATCCAATCCGACCGTAGAACGCATCATGGTCAGGACCACCCAACTGGTGTATCCGTTTTATCAGAAATCAGGCTTTGCGCTAATAAAAACCGAGAAAGACTTTTGGACCGAGGGCTTTGATTTATATCAGATGGAATTAAGGATAAAGTAGAAACAGCACTACATTATAATGCCATCAGATCACTTAAACGTATTAAAGCATGCAATCAACTCATTACATTGGAAAACCGGTAAACCGGGTAGATGGCCCGGCTAAAGTAACGGGCAAGGCCAAGTATGCCGGCGAGTTTAATAGTCCGGACCTGGCTTATGGCGTAGTAATTAACAGCATGATTGCCAAAGGAAAGATTATTAAGATAGATGCCCAGGCCGCCTTAAACCTCGAAGGAGTTTTGCAGGTATTTTCGCACGAAAATGTACCTTCTCTGGCTTGGTTCAATATTAGTTATATCGATATGGATGCTCCTCCCGGCAAACACTTCCGGTTTCTGCAAACCCATGAGATTGCGTATAGCATGCAGCCGGTAGCCTTGGTAGTAGCCGAAACTTTTGAATTGGCCCGTTATGCGGCATCTTTAATCCAAATTGAATGTGAGGCCGAAGCGTCTACTACTAACCTGATGGAGAATTTGGAAAAGGCCCGCAAACCCAAAGGAAAAAAAATCGGCTTTAAACCACCCAAAAACAAAGGTAATTTCACAAAAGCTTACCAGGAGTCAGCGGTTCAGTTTGAGGCAGCCAATTATCACGGCGCCGAGCATCACAACCCCATCGAAATGCACGCCTCAACGGTGGTTTATAAAGAAGACGGAAAACTGGTGGTATACGATAAAACCCAGGGGGTTTTTAATAGCCTTAAATACATAGCCGGGGTATTTGGTTTAAAATATAAGCATGTAGAGGTACTTTCTCCTTATGTGGGGGGCGCTTTTGGTTCCGGACTCCGGCCGCAATACCAGTTATTTATGGCGGTGTTAGCGGCCCTGGAACTAAAGCGGTCGGTAAAGGTTACTTTAACCCGGCAGCAGATGTTTTCCTTTGGCCACCGGCCCG
>Ga0210040_10010191_pt1 | contig 10814 bp, 5 predicted proteins | sample CryGeyCG12114_NA_FD_185462 | JGI IMG/M metagenome (GOLD analysis project Ga0210040, IMG submission 185462) | Groundwater microbial communities from aquifer - Crystal Geyser CG19_WC_8/21/14_NA (SPAdes) (version 2) | ecosystem: Environmental > Aquatic > Deep subsurface > Groundwater | place: USA... | reverse complement strand
CCGTTCCAAACAGAGTTTACTAACACAAATTTCATCTTGCGTTTTCAGGTGATTTTAGCTTTAACATGTGCAGCATAGGGCGCTCCCGTTGGTAATTACCTGACTCAGCCTTCGGCTTCGTAATAAAGTAATTAAAGCGTACGTTTTACATACTTCCTCGTTCTCAAGAATCCCTTCTTTTGTACAGAACTTGGTTCTTTCATAAATAGTCACAAATTGACTAGCCTTTCTATTTTGTTTTCATACGAAGTTATATGTAGAACTAACTACCCGAGTAGTCAGCCCGAGAGCGGATTATAGTTACATAACATATGTTGTACGTGCTCTACTCATCAACGAAAGTTGTCTCATCTTTTATTCATCATTTTTATCCCCGTTCTCGCTTCAAGTCATTCCTATCGCTCTGCTCGACCATTACTTTCTCGTGTGAAGTAAGTAGTAATCAATCTTGGTTTATTATTGTTCCTACATTGTTTCTAATGCTATGTTTATATGGCTCCGATCATAAAAGTCCCATAAAAAGCAGACTTGATAAAATCTGAGGCTTGGTAAAGCAATCCTCATCACATTCATTCACTCAGTCAGTCAGTTGAGTTAAATGCTTGCTTTCCAAGAAAGCTGTTTGAGCAGAGATAAGTTGAATTTGAAATTTTATGCAGATTCATCGTTATTACTCGTGCAGAGAAAGTAGATTTCCAGCTTATACTATGGCAAGTTAGTTAGTTAGTGCACAAACGTAGTCGTAGTAGATAAAGTGGTAGTAAAAACCTATTGATTATTCCGTAGATACTATGGACTAGCTAGTTTTATTAAGTAGTGGAGCGAAGTGAAGCTATATGAATGCAAGTCCCGTAACTATGTCTGTCTGCTCTGTCTTTCAGAGTGACTCTCTGTCCGTCTGTTCTGTCGTTCAAAATTTGTGATTCAGGTGGTCGATCAAATTAAAATTTTGTATTTAGATATATTGCAAGTTAATGAAGCGAACGAGCACAACATATTCGCCTGATCGTATATACGTAGAGGCTGTGATACATGCCAAACAAGATAGGATAAAAAACATATTTCTTAGCATGCGTGTTTTCTAAAATCTTAATTGGGGAAAATGTAATTTGGTTACTAGATGTTGTGAAACATGCTAATAAAAATGGGACTATTTAATGTGTTTGCAATGTTGTGCTTCACTACTTTTTTATATCCACTTACTGTGGCGTATTGCCCATTGCATGATTATTCACATAGCACGTTCAGTTTCACTCATATCCTAAACTAACTAAACCAAAAGAGTTAGTTCCTTTCGTACGTGTTTACTACAGAAGCACAACTCCGTTCGCTAGTCCTATATAACATCATTAGTCTATTTCATTGATTCCTGAAGCCTAGCGTGTAAATCAGATTATTTCCTACAAAATTTTTTTTCTCTTATCACAATGATGGTCGCCGTGCATCGAAAAAGTAGATGGAAATTAATTTATCCGGATGCACCTAGTAAAAAAATAGAATTTCCTGTCCCATCATTTTCTAATTGAAGGGATGTACGGTTTGGTTTGGTTCGATACTACTATATCAATACAATGAATGGTCGCTTTAATTAGTCGAGCCTGGACTTGCTGCTCCTGCATTTGGTTCTGAAAACTTCATCATGCATGTTACATGGTCTACTTTTCATGACTTACCACAAACTCCATTGTTTGTGTCAAAAGGTTTTATCTTTTGATGTTTTTGAACCACACAGCAGAAAAATAAGGAGTGCACAGACTACTAATAATAGAGTTTCGAGTGTGTAGACTAACAATCTTGTTACACTAAAGTTGAATAACGTGTGCTGTTAAGTTGGTTTGTAGCATATGGACAAGTTTATAGAATAGCTTGTGTGCGTTCATTTCACTTATGGTCTCAATTAAAATGGTTGAGTGAACGCGCTGCTCTGCCATGAATTCAGTTTGCAAACAAACAGACTATGTAGTCTATATAGTTAGTTTAGTTTGTATGTTGTACAAGTTGATGACTCGAAAGTGTTTTCACACTCACGCGAGAGTCCAATGTTTGCGCAATAGGTCAAAAGGTGTGCAATGTAATTAGTCAACTATGTCTGTTCAAATAATGCTTGAGTAGTAGTGATGTTACGTATCTGTTTTAATTTTTCCATATCTATCTCTGGTCGGGATGAAGAAAGGGTGAAACCACAGTTAGTTGGTTGGTTCGTAAGTTAGTTAGATAAACGACATTTGCGTTTCTCATCCAATGGAATCTATGGATTGGAGCAAGGAAGCAAGTCTCATAAAACTATGGGGAAATCATCAAAATTGCTTTCTCTTTGATATTTGGTGGCCAATTCCCTTATTGCATGGCTCGTAAATTTATTAACCTTTGTAAGTCATTCAGACAGTTCCTTTTATTACATGTTTTTCCATTTCCCAATATCATTCATTCAATTTTACACCTTGTTGGACCGTACACTTTTCACCTTCAGGTCGATTGATGGACCGTGAAACATCACTTTCTCCACTTTGTCTATCCAACCATTTTTCAATCAGACTTTGGCATGCGACCAAACCATTTCTATAGTAGCCAGTTTATGTAAATCTATCGACTCGCATAGGTACTCACACATGGAAGTTAATAATGGTAGCTAACTAAACTACCGGTATGTAACTAATTTTTCTCTGTTGTTTTGTTAGTAGCATATCATATATCAATATAGTCTCCTTCAGTCGCGGTCTTCTTATTACCAAAGGGTACAGTATTAGTGACGTAGTCGAGTCGTGGCCCTGTAACATGCAAAAATTGCCGTCAGTCATTTACCTGTGCAGATAATAGCTTAACAGGCAATAAAATAGTAGTCATATGTCACGTAAGTAGTACTTGCAACTTTTTCAAAAGACAGTCCTAGTCGAGTTGAAGGACATTAATACCGATTTTTCCATGCACCACCCAACATTGATCAGCGTCATATGCAGATTTTTTTTTGCTAGAAATGAATCTACAATCTAGACTTGTGCCACTCTTATTACTATCTTACTTTAGCACGACAAGATTTAGCCGCATGGTAATGATGATTGCATTGAATTACGTTTGGTACCACGAATCTCATCTTCACTAACTCATATCTTGACTGTGAGTTATCGAGGTTGCGTCAAACACATCTTCAAGTGTTCATCTCATCTTTTTTCATTGGGCTGCCTACTATAAATCAAAAATAATGTTCGTAGTTCTTGTCGGATGAGAAATTGGGCTGCGACATTCTCTTTATATTTCCTTGTTTGTGCTGGGTTTCCAGCAAAAATGAATTGACCATGTGGGAAAAGAACGATGTGATATAACGTACTGCGTATATAATGTTGACAGGAAAACTGATTGCGCTATTGTCTGCTATATTTTCAACAATGCCAACTTAAATTGAGTATGAAGATGTAGGGGGATTTTAAATGTAGGTTTTCAACTATACGGTACAGTTGTCTGTTTTGCACGTTAAAAGCTGTCTTATTATGCTATGGAAAAAATAATATTGAACCAAATCGTTTGCATTCCCTACATGGCTCTATCACAGACTGTGTAGTGACTAACTAACTAACGAAAGGCTTGCATTATTCATTCTGGCGAATATCCGCGTATCTCCATGCACTACAAAATGTGGTTAGTTAGCTTAGGATGGGAATTTATTGATTACTGTACTGGCTGACCAAAGTATAACCAAAGTATAGCTCGAGCTGATTTTCTGCTCTAAATGTATATGAGAGTATTCATTTATTGAACTTTTGAAGAAGAAAAAAAGCATACAAGAAATAGGCAAATCAATCGGAAGAGTTTGACCTCACGTTCCTTACTCTACACTTATTAAAGTACAAGCATATTGAATGCAAAAGTGGTCATGTCGCTCACTTGTCTTCTCCTCACTTTCCTTTTGTAAATACTGCGAGCTGCGGAAGGAAATGGAAACTTACTATTGCGCATAGAATGACTTACCATTACTGATAATCGTATTCATCTACATATGCATGAAGGAAAACAAGTCGTTCATTCACCTAAGAAAACCGGAGTCTCATGTAGAAATTATAATCAAACTGCTCAATATTTTACATTCATTGAATATCCGATATCCCAGAAGCAAGTGATGCAGATAGTTTCTAGCTTTGTTATCCAACTTGAAAACAATCTAATTTGAGTCTACTAATTTGCAACCAATATTATTGCATTGAATTCATATTAGCCTGAAAAATGCATAATATAGGGGAATAGTCATTTATAATGAAAGTTAATATGCCTTCGTAGACAAAATTACATGTTTAGGTTAATTTTTTTAGCATGTAAATCCGCTAGAAAAGAATTGTAGGCTTTCAATTATGAATACTTTTAATTATACAGGTCGAGTTGACGAGAAAGCCACTCAACTACATGCAATAGCTTCATTAAAAGCTTTGTTGGATGCAGCAAAAACGGATGGGAATAATACCGTGGTGAACAATAGTCGCTCCATGCCTGTTCCTCCACCCCAAGTTCCCCCATCGGTACAACCCTCAGATGTTCCTTTAACAGATCTTGACATCGAAGAACAAATGAATGGCGATGCTCCAACTGTCCAGGTATACACAACTCTTTCCCGTCTCACAGTATAGTTAATTAATACAGACTGACTGATGGAAAAGAAAGCAATAAACGATATTGTGAGAGCGCATTTTATGGTTCAGTTATAAATAACAATAGTTCAATGAGCTGTGTGTTTCATTTAATGCATTGTGCGTATGATTCCTTACATTGGTTTATAGTAATTAGTGTAAGCCGATGAACTAACGCTGTAGGGTCAACTACTCTTGTGATTATTTGCTCATCTGTGTTATTAAGATTGTCCTATCGTTTTATTCCAGTCTTATTGCATCCTAGCTAACAACTGTTTCCTCTTAGCATATTCTACGCTTTCAAACCACATAGCTTACATCCCATATAAAACCCACACAATATTCTAATTGAAAAACTCTTTGATGTGAATAAGCATGAACAAATTGGGATAGTCTGCTTTAGGGGATAAAATTTGGATCTTTGTAGCTGGTTTTAAGTCCTGTTTGAATTGACAAGACTCATTTCATATCAGCCAGCCAGTCATATCGACATTCAAGTATATTTTTCCAAGAGGGCCTCACTTTTAGTTAGTTAGTTAGTTAGTTAGGAGCGATTTTGGCATTTCCATCCACTTCAGATGGTTCATCCTTTTTTTTGTTTGTTGTGTGTCGAGTCAAATCAGGAGTAATGTTGTTTATGTGGGGTTGATTAGGAAATAGCAGCTTTGGACGAGTTGGAGGAGGAAGGGCAAGAGCCATTGGACATCTCTTGGCCTCGAGATGATTGGAAGAAACAGATCTCGTACGTGCTCGTCTTTCCCATCATGATTTTGTTGTACATGACGCTTCCAGACACGCGTACACCACGAGGGAAGAAATTCTTCCCATGGGGATTCCTTGGCTCCATCCTATGGATCGCTATATTCTCGTATTTCATGGTATGGTGGGCTGACAGTATTGGAGAAACTTTTAGAATTGATCCAGAGGTACGATTCTAATGTCTCTTGATGGTGTAGTGTTGGCTATGTATAACTAGCTTGTAGTGGTTGCCAAATTCGTTATCTCCAGACCTTTTACTTATTGTCATACTGCAACAATCTAATGACTGCGCTATTATATCTTACTTGGCAGCCAGTAAACTGATTTTGAGTAGCTTTTAGGATACCGTCTATGCAAGTAATGCAGAAATGGAATCTGCAGTCCTTATATATAAGCAGTTTTTGCACTAATTTATCTTTGTTTTCATTGTCAAGAGTAAAAGTAGTATCCAGAAGATTCCACTACCCATTGCCAATTTTTTTTGCAATCAGACTGTACTTACACATTATGCTTTGCTTTTAGTTACTAAGTTAGTACTCATTAGTCTGAATTGTTGTACAACTTTGTTATTATCTGGTCACATGCAGATTATGGGTTTAACGTTCATCGCTGCAGGGACTTCCATTCCAGATTTAATCACTTCCGTAATAGTAGCTAGAAAAGGTAAGATTTCTGTACAGACATTTTCTAAGGAGAGCTCATGTATATTTATGTGTTTGCTTGTGGGCTCCCCAGCAAGATGTGTTCACAATGGGAAGGTTGCGGTAGTATGGAAGGTTTGCGTTCCATGAAACCTTGAGTTAATCTAAGTTTTGATGGTCTTTTAGGATTGGGCGATATGGCCGTATCCAGCTCAGTGGGCTCCAACATATTTGATGTTTGCGTAGGACTTCCTGTCCCATGGCTTCTGTACACTCTCTACTTTAATGAGTCAATCAAAGTGTCTGCCTCTGGAATGCTTTGCAGTATTTCCATACTTTTTGGTATGTTTGTTTTTCCTTCTTTGGTACCAATATCTTGAACGATAGACTTTGAAAGTTGCAGAGTATAGTCGAAAGTATTACCTAAAATTTAAAATTGATTGTGAACGAGCGAGTATTGGTAAGCTTTGTGGGGATTCTAAATTAAATCATGGGAATATAAAGGACGATTGAGTTGATTATCTTAACCCCTGGTTTGAGAATTAGACAGTCCCTGCTCTATTTCTCAAATGTCGAAGTTATTTAGTTAGTGGGTTCTAGTGAAGGTCACTGCATACGATGGTATTTGATTGACCTAGTATGGATACTGTGCAGGTAGTTAAATTGTTTTCCATGCTGCAATTTGCTACATGGATATATAAATGTCATGGCTGGTAACAACCTTGCAACTGAATTGTGTGTGCAGCGTTTACAAACTGTTTAATTTTTTAGGTATGCTGATGTTCGTCGTGTTGAGCATTATGGCGTTCCGATGGAGAATGAATAAGTCCTTAGGCTTCATTATGTTCCTCCTGTACTTTTTATTCCTGTTGGTTTCCTTGCTTTTTGAATACGATGTGCTGGAGTGTCCCCAACTTGGCTCCAATAAACTCGTCACGACCGAAATACCATTTTTGTTCCGAGAGTGATTCCCAGAATTCGATGTGTTGTTACGAAATTGAAAAAAAAAGACATGTATTGCCATAATGTAAGGAATACAAATACATTTTCCATGTATGAGTTGTTATTGGATTTGAGTTGTTTCCCAACTATCGAGCCAAACCAATAATAATGTTACTACTATACATGTAGTTGGCTATAGCTCCCCCATTTCTTCAAGTATTACTAAAGGTAAGAATTGTAGCTTATAGATAGATAGTTAGTTAGTTCAAGTTGTTGTGATGAATGTATAATTCCGGGTCATACGTCTTTGATTTTCTTGACAATGAAAATTAAAATCACCTCATTATCATCATAAATGTAATGTTGACTAGATTTATTGTGGCTCGTATACCAACATTTTGTAATGTACGATTTTTGTTTTCCTTCGTGTTATGAGTACATATCTGCGTTTAGTTAAAAACATTCTCTCAAAAATGTGTACGGTTTTAGACGTATTCTATCACTATAAGTTAGTTAGTTAGTAACATGACGATCTCCAAAAAATATTTATTCATCGAATATAGTGTAGCAAGTAAATAATTGAAGTGACTAAGGGAAATAAACACGATTAATCTCTAATGGACGGAATATTAACGGCTATTGTTTATGGGTTGTGGCTGACATATATTGTTAGTGTGAGATTAACTTGTTACGTCTGTTCTTGTTTGCTCGTTTTAAGATAGTTGAGTAATTTCGTTGGATTTGTTAGAGATGAGAAAATGAATCGCCATGATGTCATCGCCTTATATATTGCTTGCACATTTATTGATTACATACTACTTTAATTGTTGATTTCGTCTGGTTGTTAAATGTTGTTATGAAATCAATCTATACTAGTTAAGTTTCTAGAACTGACATAAGGATCAGCGCACATTTGTTTCAAGTTTAATGTATTTTTAGATTGTAAGTAATGTGCTCCACTCTTACGAGTATTAAAAAAGCAAACAGTTCTTTGCCTAGAACTGAACAAGTGATTGATACTCATTGTGGGTGTGACAAGGTGCAATAAGTAAAAAAAAGAAGACAGGCTATCTTGTTGAATGTAAAACGATAAGTGAAGAAAGTGAAAATCATTATGATTTTGTCATTTTATAAGTTCATTTGAAACATGGCTATGGGTTCGAATTTTTCCTATTTCCTCCCATCCCATCATGTTTTCGTAATGTATATCCTTGTAATTTGATAACTGTTAGTTTAGTTCTTCTTTGGACTTCCATATTTGTTTACGTATTGACCTGGTGAGACGTGCGTTTTCTATTTCTGTTCTATACTAAAACTAGTGTAGTTGTAAAAGTGGCAAATTATCCAAGTTTTGGCGGCAAGCCCCAAATGATGCAATGAAAAAAACGAAAAGTATACTTTTAAATGGGAGAGAAACTATTGACTTTCTACAAAAAACTTTGTGTTTATGGAATCTATAAAGTTGGACTTTCTTGTATTGCATTGTTGAGTGTTGGAAGCAGAGATATAATGTTACAATATCCAACTACAAAGACAAAGTATTAGGGTAGTAGTGTATATTTGTAGTTCATTTATTTTTTAACGAATGTCTGAGGCTGTGATGAATGCGTACCTTATATCAAAGTCTGCAGTTGAAATTAGCAACAGAAGATTTGTTTTAGTTATACAGATTATATTGTAGAAAATATTTTGAAGATTGCAGGCAGTCTCTTCTCCACCATATTGCATTTTTCAAAACGAACAACACTTTAGTTAGTTAGTTACTATATGAGACAAGAGCACCACTGTAGAATGTTCATGCAGCGTATGAATGTATTTTTCCAAATGTATTTATTATACTTTCAGGATTTGATAGTTTACTCATTCAAACCTTACTAGCATAGTCAAGGTCTCTATAACGCTCCACCTCTCCCTGCAAGGTCAAAAAATACTCTAGTGGTCAAAATAGTTTTTTTAATCTGAAAAAATGAGCTTAAGAGACATACTAATACGCAGATTTCTGTTAGCTCATGTTCCGGTTCTTTATTTCACTTTGCTTAGCGAGTAGTATATGTTATGACTTTGTAAAGAGGTTGATTGTTACAGAGACTTGAACAAAAGATTAAGTATCCTCTGACTCTAAATTTTTCCATCAAAACGATTCTTCTTGTTCGCAAAAAATCTTTACTAGCTAGTTGGTTAGTAAGTTAGTTATAAAATTAACTACTATACTACTCCTTCTACGGATTTTTCAAGTATCGGAGTTAGCAGAAAGCATATGAATTGATGTTTCAAAAGTTCTATCTTGTAGTCTCAATTGTAGTTAATAAGTTTAAACTAATTAATATTGTGTCAGTTTTATTGTTGTTGATCACGTTAAATGTTGAAAAAAATCTCAAAAAATGTTTCACATTGGTTGCTACATAGACGCAGACTACTTTAAGTGTAAGTAGGGATTCCAAAGAATACCATAAAACTCATGATATGTTATATTTAAATGTTTAATTATTAATGAATTGACTATGGAAGCAATAAACTCGGTAGTATAAACTACATTCTTGAATAAAATAATACATCGTGTATTGAAAGGATTGAAAGCAAAGTGTTATTATTTATTCATTTGGAAAGACAACAACGAACAGCTTATAAACATGTTACAGCGTCCCCAGAGAGGGATATCCCAGAGACACAAAAATTGATACAAACTTGTGCCTGTGCGCTACTTGAATCGTAAGTGCAAGTATAAAATAAGTAAGGAAATCGTTCATCAACATAATACTGTCGCGATTCACAGATTCGCTGACTATTGACACTCAAAATCAATTTAACGCAAATATCGTTCGTCTCAGTTCCTGGTGCAGTATCCAGCATGTTAATAATTGGTTTTAAATAACACTCGTCATCCAATTGAGGGCATTCTGCATAAATAATAGAAATCATTGGGATATCATAATTGAACTCTTAATTAATTCCTACATGGAAAAACTGCTACTTCTACATTACCATCGAACGACGAATATTGACATTCCCCAGGACGAACGCATTGTTCAGTACGATAGCAAAATACTAATCCAACTGGACACACACGCAGTATTTTCTTAAATCTTCCGTTTGTTTGTAATTGACAAGAGTGGTACAAACCGGGTAAACAAGGATGTGGAATGTTGTCTTTTACGCCACATTTGTATCCTTCGTCACAACTCATGCAATAATTTGGACAATCTGAGCTCCACATTTTAATTAGAATTAAAAAAATGTCTACGCATGTCACCAAAAATCAGTTGAATACCTGAAAATTCCGGTGGCGGGGTTGTGCCAGCATATTCCGTTGTTGTCGTTGGTACCGTTGTGCTAAAATTTGCTGTAGGTCTTCCAGTTGATGTCGTAATTTGCTGTGTGGTTGAAATTTTCTCAGTTGTTGAACCAGAAGTTATTTCATCCTCATAATCTGGAGTGGTTGGCTCTGAAGGCTCATCTGTAAATGATTAATAAAATACACTAGTTAACTAAACGAAATCGATAGTTTAACAGGTTAGAAAACCAGGTCAACCCACTCTAAACCTACACTCGTTTCCATTTTCTGCTTAAGAAAAGAAAATGAACAGGCCACGCCATCTAATCAGAACATTTTGCATTCATAATGACTATTGTGTTTGAGAAAACGAAGCTCTGTGAATCAACCAATAGGAAATGGCGTTCATACTTACTTACTGCTTTTAATGAAAAAATGGTAGGTACTAAATAACTAAATATTGGGTGGGACTGAAAACTATGAGTGAGTAGAACGCCATTGACCAAAAAGAAATTAAGATGGTGAATGACAACAATTTACAAATTATGGTTTCATTAGTAATAGTTGTATTTTCATAATTGATAGAAT
>Ga0210040_10010190_pt1 | contig 10814 bp, 11 predicted proteins | sample CryGeyCG12114_NA_FD_185462 | JGI IMG/M metagenome (GOLD analysis project Ga0210040, IMG submission 185462) | Groundwater microbial communities from aquifer - Crystal Geyser CG19_WC_8/21/14_NA (SPAdes) (version 2) | ecosystem: Environmental > Aquatic > Deep subsurface > Groundwater | place: USA... | reverse complement strand
GGTCCTGCGCGAGGCTGTCGAGCGCCTCGTGGCCCTCGATGCGGGTGGCGTCCCACTGCTTGCCCCAGCGCGCGACCTGCCGGGCGAGGTAGCCGTCGGGCCGCCCGAACTCGCCGAGGCCGACCGCGGCGGGGTCGACCGCGTGCAGGTCCGCGAGCACCCGGACCAGGCCCTCGCCGACCGCCCGGCGCTGCTCGGGCCGGTCGGCGTACCCCGGCGGCAGGGACTCGCGGCACACGTGGCCCTCGACGCGCTCCATCACGTAGAAGCCGGCGCCGAGCACCTCCGGGTCGGTGCACCGGTGCAGCATCCGCGGCACCGGCACCGCGGTCCCCGCCAGCGCCGCCATGACGCGGTGCTCGCGCCCCATGTCGTGCGCGGTGGGCAGCACGTGGCCGAGCGGCGGCCGCCGCAGCACGACAGACCCGGCCGGGGAGTCGACGCGGTAGGTGAGGTTGCTCTTGCCGCCCGCGATGAGCGTGACCGTGCAGTCCTGCCAGCCGGGGTCGGCCAGGACCCCGGCGAGGTACGGGCCCACGACCCGGGGATCGGCGCCGGCCACGGGGATGGTCATGGGCAGGACCCTAAGGGCGGCCGGTCGGCGGTCGGTGACAGGCTGCACGCAACGCCCCGACGGGGCTCGAGGAGGTGCGGTGGCGAGGACGCGCCGGCTGCGGCCGACCCCCGTCGTGACCGTGCCGACCATCCTGCTGCCGCACGACACCGAGAACCCGATCCGCAGCGTGCTGCGCCGGCTGCTGGCCTCGCTGGTCGTCCTGGTCGTCGTCGCGTTCGTCGTGTGGTTCGGCCGCGACGGCTACCGCGACTCCTACGACGGCTCGGTCGACCTGCTCGACGCCTTCTACTACTCCACCGTCAGCCTGTCCACGACCGGCTACGGCGACATCGTCCCGGGCAGCGACTCCGCCCGGCTCATCAACATCCTGCTGGTCACGCCGCTGCGCATCCTGTTCCTCATCATCCTCGTCGGGACGACGCTCGAGGTGCTCACCGAGCGCACCCGCGAGCAGCTCCGGCAGAACCGCTGGAGGTCCTCCTTGCGCGGCCACACGCTCGTCGTCGGGTACGGGACCAAGGGCCGCAGCGCGGTGCGCGCCCTCGTCGAGGACGGGATGGACCCCGAGCACGCGGTCGTCGTCGACCCCGACCCGCAGCACACCGCGGAGGCGGTCTCCGACGGCCTGGCCGCGGTGCAGGGCGACGGCACGCGCGCGGAGGTGCTGCGCCGCGCGGGCGTCGACAACGCCACCCGGGTGATCGTCGCGGTGCCGCGCGACGACTCGGCGGTCCTCGTCGCCCTGACCGTGCGGGCGGCCAACCGCGAGGCGCAGCTGGTGGTCTCGGTGAAGGAGGCCGAGAACGCCGAGCTGCTGCGGCAGAGCGGCGCCGACCACGTCGTCGTCAGCAGCGAGGCGGCCGGCCGGCTCCTCGGGGTGGCCTCGTCCTCGCCGCAGGTCGGGGAGGTCCTCAACGACCTGCTCGAGCCCGGCTCGGGGCTGGAGCTGCACACCCGCGACGTCCTGCCGCACGAGCTCGGCGGCGGCCACGCCAGCGCCCCCGAGCGGGTGCTGGCCGTGCTGCGCGACGGCCGCACGCTGCCGTTCACGGCGCCGGAGTCGGAGCCGCTGCGCGAGGGCGACCGGCTCGTCGTGGTCCAGGGCAGCTCCTAGCGGATCCGCCCCCGCGCAGCGCTCCGCCCGGCTTTACTCGCCGGATGCGTCGCCGCGTGCAGGCCCTGCTCGCCGGGAGCGCCGTGCTCGCTGCCGCGGCCGGGACCTCGGCCGTGGTCCTGCGCCAGCACGCGGAGGCCGAGCGCGCCGCGGACCGGGTGCAGGCGGCCGCGGTCGCCGAGCAGTTCCTGCGGGACTGGACCGAGCGCCGCTACGACGCCATGACCGCGGCCACCGCGGCGCCCGACGACCCCGGCTCGGCCTACGCGCGCACCGACCAGCGGCTCCGGGTGCGCAGCGTCCAGGCGGTCCCCGGGCCGCTGTCCCCGGACGGCACGACGGTGCCGTTCTCCGCACGGCTGCAGCTGGCCGGGCTCGGGGAGCTGGCGTACGACAGCGCGGTCCACCTGGTGCAGCACCGGGGCCGCTGGCAGGTGGCGTTCTCGTCGGCGACGCTGCACCCCGCGCTGGCCAAGGGCGAGCAGCTGCAGCGGCGCCCGCGACCGGGCCCGCGGGTGCAGCTCGCGGACCGCCGGGGCACGCCGCTGCGCGCCGCGAGCGCCGACCTGGCCGCCAACGTGCTGGGCGTCGAGGGCGAGACCGGCCTGGAGCGGGTGCTCGACGACGAGCTGAAGGGCAGCGGCGGCGGTGCGGTCGTCGTGGGCTCCGCCCGGACGGGCAAGGAGCTGCGGGTCGTCCGGTCCTACGCGGGCCGCCGCGGCGCGCCGCTGAGGACGACCTTCGACCTGCGCGTCCAGCGCGCGGCGGAGCGGGCGCTGGCGGGTCTGGCGTCGCCGGCGGCGCTGGTCGCGGTCGACACCCGGACCGGGCAGGTGCGGGCGGTGGCGGACCGGCCGGTCGCGGGCGCGCCGGCGGCGTTCGTCGCCCAGGCCCCGGGCTCGGTCTTCAAGGTCGTGACCGCGACCGCCCTGCTGCAGGCCGGGCTGACCCCCTCCTCGCCCGCGCCCTGCCCGGACACGACCACCAGCGGTGGCCGGCCGTTCCGCAACGACCCCGGCACCGTGCCCGGGACGCTGACCCTCGCGCGGGCCATCGCCGTGTCCTGCAACACGGCGTTCCTCGAGCTGGCCGAGGGCCTGCCCGCCGGCGCCCTGGCCGCTGCTGCCCGGCTGTACGGCTTCGACGACCCGGAGCCGCTGCTGCCGATCCTCGCGCAGGGCGGCAACGTGCCCGCGCCGCGCTCGACCGAGGAGGCCGCCGAGGACGTGATCGGCCAGGGCCGCGTGCAGGCCAGCCCGCTGCTGCTCGCGTCGATGGTCGCGGCGGTCGCCGACGGCGCCTGGCACCGGCCGCGGCTGCTCCCGGACGCCCCGGTGGACGAGCGGCCGCTGCCGGCCGGGGTCGCCGCGTCGCTGCGCACGATGCTGCGCGGGGTCGTCACGTCCGGCACGGGCACCGCCGCCCAGCCGCCCGGGGGAGCGCCGGTGTCCGGCAAGACGGGCACCGCGCAGTACGGCAGCGGCGACCCGCTGCCCACGCACGCCTGGTTCGCCGGCTGGCAGGGCGAGCTCGCGTTCTGCGTGTACGTCCAGAACGGCAGCTCGGGCGGCGGCGTCGCCACCCCGGTCGCCCGGCAGTTCCTCGCTGCGCTCGGTCCCTGACCCGGGACGGCGCGGCGCCACGTATCGTCCGGGCCCCCACCCGTCCGTCCCCGGGAGCCCTGATGCACGCGCCGCGGCGCCGCAGCCGGACGTTGGCTGCGCCGCTAGCCGCGCTGCTCGCCCTGGGCGCCAGCGGCTGCGCGTCGAGCCCGCAGGCGCGCGGGGTCTGCCGGGACGAGCGCACCGACCAGCGGGTCGACGACGCCCAGTGCACCCGCGGGGTCGGCGGCTTCGGCTGGTGGTACTTCGCGTCCGGCCGCCGCTACCCGGCGGTCGGCCAGGCGGTGTCGGTCGCCGGCGGCAGCGCGGTCGCCCCGCAGGGCTCGCGGGTCGTCCGCGGAGGTGCCTCCGCGGACGGCGGCACGGTCGCCAAGGGCGGGTTCGGCGGCCGGGGTGGAGGCGTCGGCGGATGAGGCGGGTGCCGAGCCCGCCGCGCCCGGACGCCGCCGCGCTCGTGGAGGCCGAGGGCCTGGTCTACGCGCGGGAGCACCGCGCGGACGGCACGGACCTGCACTACTGGACCGAGGACGCCGCGTACGTGCTCGACGTGGCCGAGGTCGACGAGCTGGAGCGCGTCACCGCGGAGCTGCACGCGATGGCGATGGCCGCGACCCGGCGCATGGCCGCGGACCCCGCGCTGCTGCGGCGCCTCGGCCTGCCGGACGGCGCCGGGCCGGCGATCCGGGCCAGCCTGGACGACCCGCGCGCCTGGTCGCTGTACGGCCGGTTCGACCTCGCGTACGGCGGCCCCGGCGAGGACGCGAAGCTGCTCGAGTACAACGCGGACACCCCCGCCGGTCTCGTCGAGGCGGCCGTCACGCAGTGGTCGTGGCTGGAGGCGCTGCACCCCGACCGCGACCAGTGGAACCTGCTGCACGAGCACCTGGTGCGGGCCTGGCAGCAGCACACCGAGCCCGGCGCCGTCGTGCACCTCGCCGCCGACGAGCACGAGCCGCTCGAGGACTGGACGACGGTCGCCTACCTCAGCGACACCGTCAGCGCGGCCGGGCGCTGTCCGGTGCAGCTCGCGATGGGCGCGCTCGGCCACGACAGGTCCACCGGCGCCTTCGTCGACTGCACCACCCCGGGCGACCCGCGCTACGTCGAGACGATCTTCAAGATGTACCCGTGGGAGTGGATGCTCGCCGAGGACTTCGGCCCGTACGCCGCGCGGCCCGCAGCCCCCACCCGCTGGGTGGAGCCGCTGTACAAGGTGCTGACCGGCTCCAAGGCGCTGCTGCCGGTGCTGTGGGAGCTCTACCCGGGACACCCCAACCTGCTGCCGGCGTACTGGGACGCGCACGGGATGCGCGACCACGTCGCCAAGCCGGTGTACGGCTGGGAGGGCGCGGGCGTGCGGGTCCAGCGCGGCGGCGAGGTCACCGCCGCGGACCCCCGGCACACCCGCGGCCAGGCCGAGGTCTTCCAGGAGTACGTCGAGCTCCCCGACCTCGACGGCAACCGGCCCGTGCTCGGCACCTGGGTGGTCGACGGCTCCCCGGCCGGGCTCGGCATCCGCGAGTCCTCCGGCCTGATCACCGACACGCAGGCGCGCTTCCTGCCGCACTGGCTCGACGCGCCGCGCAGCTCGCCCGAGCAGGTGCAGGAGTGGCTGCGGCACTAGCCCCGGCACCAGCCCGTACGCCGTCCCCACCCCGCACCCCGAGAGGCTCCCCGTGCTCAGCGACCTGCTCTCCGACGTCGGCGCCACCCTCGTCTACCTCCTCATGGGCGTCGGGCTGCTCGCCGCGGGCTTCGCCGCGCTGGACGCCGTGACCCCGGGGCGACTGCCCGACCTGGTCATGGGCAGCCGGGACGGCAGGACCCCGCCGTCGATGAGCGCCGGCCTGCTGTCCGCGGCCGCGATGCTCGCCACCGGGGTCGTCGTGTTCACCGCGCTCTGGACCAACGTGCACGACGGGCTGGGGGAGGCAGTGCTGTGGACGCTGGTGTTCTGGCTCATCGGCGTGGTCGCGCAGGCCGCGTCGTTCCGGCTGGTGGACCTGCTGACGCCGGGCCGGCTGGGGGAGGAGATCTGGCGGCACGCGGGCCTGCACCCCGCGGCCCTGCTCGCCGCGGCGGCGCAGCTGGCGACCGCCGCGGTGGTCGTGGCCAGCATCGCGTGAGGGTGGTCCTGACACCGGAAGGTGGGTAGGGGCGCCGGCATGAGTGACACGCAGCCCGACCCCGCGCTCAAGGGCGCCGGCCTGTCGGCGACCGGCAAGACCGCGGACCAGTTCTCTCCCGGCGAGGCCGGCCCCGGCACCACGTACGGCGACCCGGGCGGCACCGGCACCGCCGACGAGGAGTCGGCGCAGGGCGACCCGGCGGCCGACGCGGGCGAGGACGCGGACGGCGCCCCCGCCTGATCCCCGCACGACGCACGTGAGCCTCTCCCTGGTCGACCGCACCCCCGAGGTGCCCGCGGGCTCGCTCGTCGCGGCCCTGGTGCCCCCGCCGCGTTTCGACGGGGTGCGCTTCGCCACGTACGTCCCGGACCCGGCGCAGCCCAGCCAGGCCGCGGCCGTGGTCGCGCTGGAGGACTACGCCGGGACGCTCGCCCCGGCTCCGCGGCGGCTGTTCGGGCGGCAGCGCGCGCCGGAGGGCCCGAGCGGGGTCTACCTCGACGGCGGCTACGGCGTCGGCAAGACCCACCTGCTCGCCTCGCTGTGGCACGCCGCGCCCGGGCCCAAGGCGTACGGCACCTTCGTCGAGCTCACGCACCTGGTGGGGGCGCTCGGCTTCGGCGCGACGGTCGAGGCGCTGTCGGGGCACCGGCTGCTGGCCATCGACGAGTTCGAGCTCGACGACCCGGGCGACACGGTGCTGGTGTCCACGCTGCTCGGCCGGCTCGTCGACGCCGGGGTGCGGGTCGCGGCGACCTCCAACACGCTGCCCGGCGCGCTCGGCGAGGGGCGCTTCGCCGCGCACGACTTCCTGCGCGAGATCCAGGGTCTGGCGTCCCGCTTCGCGCCGCTGCGCATCGACGGCGAGGACTACCGGCACCGGGGGCTGCCCGCGGCGCCGCCGCCGGTGTCCGACGACGAGGTGTCCGCCCGCACCGCCGCCGTGCCCGGCGCGTCCTGCGACGACTTCGCGGCACTGCTGGCGCACCTCGCGCAGCTGCACCCCAGCCGGTACGGCGCGCTGGTCGAGGGCGTGGCCCTGGTCGGGCTGCGCGGCGTCCAGCCCGTGTCGGACCAGAACGCCGCGCTGCGGCTGGTGGTGCTGGCGGACCGGCTGTACGACCGGGACGTGCCGCTGGTGACCAGCGGGGTGCCGCTCGACGCGCTGTTCCCCGAGGAGCTGCTGCGCGGCGGCTACCGCAAGAAGTACCTGCGGGCGGTGAGCCGGCTCACCGCGCTGGCCCGGCAGGCCGGGAGTCCCTGACCCGTCCCGGGGCAGCCGGGTGAGCATCGCCGGTCCCGGTCCCGGTCCCGGTCCCGGTCCCGGTCCCGGTCCCGGCCCCACAGCCCCGGTCCCGGCCCCACAGCTGACCTTGCCCGCGGCCGGGGGAGGTCGGCTGTGGGGAGCTGGGGCCGTACGGGTGCAGGCGCGGTCGCACAGCTGACCTTGCTCGCCATTCGGCAAGGTCGGCCGTGGGGAGCTGGGGCCGTCCGCGCGGGGGTGTGGTGTCACAGCTGACTTTGCTCGTGGCCGGGGAGGTCGGCTGTGGGGAGCTGTGTCCGTACGGGTGCAGGCGCGGGCGCACAGCTGACCTTGCCCGTGGCCGGGGAGGTCGGCTGTGGGGAGCTGGGGCCGTACGGGTGCAGGCGCGGGCGCACAGTTGACCTTGCCCGTGGCCGGGGAAGGTCGGCTGCTCGTCGTCGGCCTGTCCGGGCGGTTGAGCGCGGAGGGCGCGGGGGCGCTGCTCGGCGGCATCGTGCTGCTGCCCGGCCTCGTGGTCGGGCTGGTCGCGCGCCGCAGCGGCTCGCGGTGGGCCTGGTGGCGCTACCTGCTGATGGTCCTGCTCGTCGCCGTGGTCCTCAGCGCGATCAGGGGCAACCCCAGCCAGGTCGAGGCGACGGCCTGACCGCCGGGCCGGAGGGCACGCTCCCCGGCCCGGCGCGGTCACGTCAGCGGCGGACCTGGCGGGCGACCGGGATGTCGCCGCTGCGGCCGTACTGCACCGGGGAGCGGCCGCGGACGTACCAGGTGCCGTTCGACGGGCGCCAGACCGCAAGGTCCGCGCGGGTGTCACCCGTGTGGTCGCCCGCGACGGGGACGTCGCCGCTGCGGCCGTACTGCACGGGGGAGCGGCCGCGGACGTACCAGGTGCCGTTCGAGGGCCGGAAGACGGCCATGTCGGCGCGGCCGTCGCCGGTGTAGTCGGCGGCGACGGGGATGTCGCCCTTGCCGCCGTACGTGCGGTCGGTGGCGCCCTTGACGTACCAGCGGCCGGTGGAGGGCCGGAAGACGGCGGGGTCGGCGCGGCCGTCGCCGGTGTAGTCGGCGGCGACCGGGACGTCGCCGCTGCGGCCGAACCTCACGGGGGAGCGGCCGCGGACGTACCAGGTGCCGTTCGAGGGCCGGAAGACGGCCATGTCGGCGCGGCCGTCGCCGGTGTAGTCGGCGGCCACGGGGACGTCGCCCCGGCCGCCCAGGGTGCGGTCGGTGACGCCCTTGACGTACCAGCGGCCGGTGGAGGGCCGGAACAGCGCGAGGTCCGAGCGGCCGTCGCCGGTGTAGTCGGCCGCGACGGGGACGTCACCGGACCGGCCGAAGACGGGGTCGGACGCGTCGCGCCGCAGCCAGGTGCCGGTGGACGGGCGGAAGACCGCGACGTCCGTGCGCTGGTTGCCGTCGAGGTCGGCGCGGGCGGGGAAGGGGAAGCCGCCGGCCTGGGCAGAGGTGAACCCGAGCTTGCGGGTGCAGGCGGGCCAGGCGCCCCAGCCCTGCCGGTCCAGGACGCGCTCCGCGATGACGATCTGCTGGACGCGGCTGGCGAGGTCGGCGCGCGAGGCGAACGCGCCGCCGCCGTACGCCAGCCAGGTCCCGGACGAGAACTGGATCCCGCCGTAGTAGCCGTTGCCGGTGTTGATGTCCCAGCGGCCTCCGCTCTCGCAGGCGGCCAGCCGGTCCCAGCTGGAGACGCCCGCGGCCTGTGCCGGCGCCGCCGGCAGCAGGGGGGCGCCCAGCAGGGCGGTGGTGAGGGTGAGCAGGGCAGCACGGCGCCAGCGCATGGCGGTCCTCTCTGCCGCCTACGGAGTTAGCTGTCGGGTTGGGGCGAGAGGTGCCCTGCGCGTTGCCGCGCTTCACCCCGGGGCCGGTCGAGCCGGCCCAGTGGGTCCCCCGCTCCTGCCCACAGGATCTCCGAGCGGGCGCGGGGGGCAGGACTTGGCGGACCGCGGCGCATCCGGGCTGAGCCCGGGTGCGGGAAGAGTAGAACCGGACAGGGCCTCTGACAACGGGCGTGTGAGGAGCCTCACTCCGCCAGGCAGGCCGCCAGCGCCGCCACCATCAGCGGGACGTCGCGCGCGGAGGCCAGCTCGCGGCACGAGTGCATCGCGAGCATGGGCGCCCCGACGTCGACCGTGGCGAGGCCGAGCCGGGTCGCCGTCAGCGGCCCGATGGTCGAGCCGCAGGGCAGGTCGGCGCGCGTGACGAAGTGCTGGACCGGCACGCCGACCTCCGCGCAGCGCGCCGCGAACCAGCCGCCGGTGACGGCGTCGGTGGCGTACGACTGGTTGGCGTTGAGCTTGAGGACCGGCCCGCCGCCGAGCGCCGGGGCGTGCGACGGCTCGTGCCGCTCCGCGTGGTTGGGGTGCACCGCGTGGGCCATGTCTGCGGACACCAGGCGCGAGCCCGCGATCGCCCGGGGCAGGTCCTGGGGGTCGGTGCCGCCGGTGGCCGCGACCAGCCGGGCGAGCACGTCACCGAGGAAGCTGCCGCGCGCGCCCTCCGCGGAGCCGCTGCCGACCTCCTCGTGGTCGTTCGCGACGAACACCGCCGTCCGCGCCCCGGCCTGGACCTGCAGCAGCGCGGTGAGGCCGGAGTGGCAGCAGCCCTGGTCGTCCAGGCGGGGCGCGGCGACCCAGGTGCCGTCGGAGCCGGTGCTGCCCGCGGGCTGGGTGTCGGCGAGCACGAGGTCGTGGCCGAGCACGTCGCCGGCCGCGACGCCCGCGACGTCCGCCAGCGCCTGCAGCAGCCCCGGCTCGCTGTCCAGGTCGGGTCCCCAGAGCGGGACGAGGTGGCGCTGCGGGTCGAGCACGAGCCCGTCCCGCACGCCGCGGTCGAGGTGGATCGCGAGCGACGGCAGGCGCAGCGCGGTGCCCGGCAGCACGACGCGGTGCAGGGCGACCTCCCCGTCGGTCCCGCGCACCGCGAGCCGGCCCGCCACGGTCAGCTCGCGGTCGAGCCAGGTGTGCGCGAGCAGGCCGCCGTACGGCTCGACGCCGAGCAGCCGGTAGCCGGCCCGCCGCACGTCCCAGCGCGGCCGTACCTTGAACGTGGGCGAGTCGGTGTGCGCGCCCACCAGGCGCAGGCCGGCGTCCGCGGCGGGGGCGCTGCCGACCCGGAAGGCGACGAGGCTGCCGCCGTCGCGCACGACGTAGCGGGCGTCGCCGGGGGAGAGCTCCCAGCGCTCGGTCTCGGACAGGGCGGTGAAGCCGGCCACGTCCAGGCGGCGGGCCATCTCCGCGACCGCGTGGAACGGCGAGGGGGAGGCGTCCACGAACGCGCGCAGGTCGTCGCCGGCCTCTTCCACGGTGAGCGTCATGCGGGTCACGCTACTGAGGGCGTGTCCCAGCGGGAGCGCAGCAGCGTCTGCCGCTGGTCGGGGCCCGGGGCTGCCCGAGCTGCAGCTCGACCAGGTGGAGCGGCACACGGAACTGGTCGCTGACCTGCCAGGTCCTCCTCGTCCGGGTGGCCCGTCCAGGGGTGGGTCCGAACACGTCCGACGCCCTCCACGGGGAGCTCGTCCCGGGACCGATGAGTCCGCGCCGACCGCGGCGTCTGCACCGGCATGACCCACACCACGGCCGTGAAGGCCTCTCTCGCCACCGCGATGTTCACCGTCTCCGACCAGGTCGCCTCGCTCGCGTTCTACGTCGACCGCCTGGGCTGGGAGGTGCGCAGCGACGTGCGCTTCGGCCCGGGCGGGGAGCACCGCTGGCTGGAGGTCGCACCGGCCGGTTCGGTGGCGCGGCTCGCGCTGAACCAGCCGATGGAGGGCAGCCCCGGCGGCTCCGCGATCGGCGTGGAGGTCGACGACGTGCTGGTCGAGCACGCCCGCCTGACGGCCGTCGGCGGCGTCGACCTGGACCCGGAGCCCATGCAGGTCCCGGGCGCGCCGCTGATGTTCGCGCTGCGCGACCCGGACGGGAACTCCATCTGGGTCGTCGGCGCCGAGCGCTGACCCGCGGGCTCTGCGGCCGGGTCGTGCCGAGCCGTCCGGCCGCAGTCGCTCAGCTCGGCGTGAGGCGCACGGCGAGCCGCTGGGTCCGTGGCTGCCCGCGCAGCCGCTCGGCCAGGCGCTCGATGCCCAGGACCAGGCGGGACT
>Ga0210040_10010189_pt1 | contig 10817 bp, 7 predicted proteins | sample CryGeyCG12114_NA_FD_185462 | JGI IMG/M metagenome (GOLD analysis project Ga0210040, IMG submission 185462) | Groundwater microbial communities from aquifer - Crystal Geyser CG19_WC_8/21/14_NA (SPAdes) (version 2) | ecosystem: Environmental > Aquatic > Deep subsurface > Groundwater | place: USA... | reverse complement strand
GCCGCCGGCATGAAGAAGACCTCGGTGGCGATCGTCTCCGGCGCCATCTCGCCGGTCTCGATCTCGGGCCCTTCCTTCCAGAAGGTCGCCGACTCGATCATCTGCAGGTCGCGGACGACCAGCCAGTCGAGGTTGGCCAGCCCGAACCGGTTCATCTTGCCGTTGGGGCTGCCGACGGAGGGGTTCTCCCCGACCAGGAAGTAGCCGTACACCTTCCCCGCGATCATGTCGGCGATCGTGCGGTAGGAGCTGTGGTCGCCGTTGATCTTCGGGATCCAGTCGAACCGGAAGTCGTTCTCCGGCTGGGCCGCGTCGCCGAACCACGCCTTGAGCAGACTGACGGTGTACGCGCGCTTGTTGCCCCAGAACCCGGCCTTGCCGGCGGCGTCGGCCACGTAGTCGTCCAGCGACTCGTGCTGGGCGGCGTGCGGCATCGGCAGGTAGCCGGGCAGCAGGTTGTACAGCGTCGGGACGTCGGTCGACCCCTGGATCGAGGCGTGCCCGCGCAGCGCCATGATGCCGCCGCCGGGCCGGCCGATGTTGCCCAGCAGCGTCTGCAGGATGGAGGCGGTGCGGATGTACTGCGCGCCGACGCTGTGCTGCGTCCAGCCCACCGAGTACACCCACGCCGTCGTCCGGTCGCGGTTGCTGTTCGCGGTGACCCACTTCGCGACCTCTGCGTCCAGCCCACCGAGTACACCCACGCCGTCGTCCGGTCGCGGTTGCTGTTCGCGGTGACCCACTTCGCGACCTGCTCGAACACCGCCGGCTCGATGCCGCAGACGTCCGCCACCATCTCCGGGGTGTACCGGGCGAAGTGCCGCTTGAGCACCTGGAACACCGAGCGCGGGTGCTCCAGCGTCTCGTCGCGCAGCGGCTTGGCCGGGATCGGCGCACCGCCGCTGCCCAGTGACTGCGCGCGGTCGGCGGACTTGACGTCGTGGTGGTCGGCGCTCGCGTCCTGCTCGGCGGCCCCTGCCGGGTCGTCGGCGCTGGCGTGCGGTTCCTCCTCGAACTCGTACGCCCAGGTGTCGGTGTCGTACTGGCCGTGCTCGGGGTCGTACCCGGAGAAGAGGCCGCCGAGGTCCTCGGTGTCGACGAAGGCCTCGCCCACCAGCGCCGCGGCGTTGGTGTAGGCGACCACGTACTCCTTGAAGTACAGGTCGTTGTCGAGGACGTACCTGATCAGCCCACCGAGGAACGCGATGTCGGTGCCGATGCGCAGCGGGACGTGCAGGTCGGCGATCGCACTCGTCCGCGTGAACCGCGGGTCGATGTGGATGATCTTGGCGCCCTTGGCCTTCGCCTCGGACACCCACTGGAACCCGACCGGATGGCACTCGGCCATGTTCGAACCCTCGATGACGATGCAGTCGGAGTTCGCCAGGTCTTCCAGGAAGTTGGTTGCGCCACCACGGCCGAACGAGGCTCCCAGACCGGGAACCGTCGAAGAGTGCTATATGCGGGCCTGGTTCTCGATCTGCACGGCGCCCATGGCGCTGTACAGCTTCTTCATCAGGTAGTTCTCTTCGTTGTCCAGCGTCGCCCCGCCCAGGCTGGCCACGCCCATGGTGCGGTTGACCCGCTGGCCGCCGTCCTCGTCCTGCCAGCCCTTCTCGCGGGCCGCCAGGACGCGGTCGGCGATCATCTCCATCGCCGTGTCGAGGTCCAGATCCTCCCAGTCCGTCGCGTACGGACGGCGGTACTTGACCGTGGTCACGCGGGTCGGGCTGGTGACCAGGGACTTGCTGGCGCTGCCCTTGGGGCACAGCCGGCCGCGGCTGATCGGGGAGTCCGGGTCGCCCTCGATCTGGACGATCTGCTCGTCCTTCACGAACACCCGCTGCCCGCAGCCGACGGCGCAGTACGGACAGACCGACTTCACGACCTTGTCGGCCGTGGCCGTGCGGCTGACCACCTGCTCGGTGGCCTTGCTGCGCGCGGCGACGCCGCGACCGAGGGGATCGTTGCCGGTGAGCTGCCGGAACACCGGCCACGCGTCGAGCCACGTCTTCACGCCGAGGAGCTTGCCACTGGATGGTCCACGACGCGCGTCCGCCCTCCGCCCGGCGGGTCGGGTCGACGGGGCTCCCCGGCGCACCGCTGCACACGTGCCGTGCACAGAAAGGGCCCGGGGGCTGGTGCAGCTGAGTAGCGTTGAGGCAGACACCAGGAGGCGCACCATCGCGAGCGACACCGCAAGCTGCACGGAAGCCCATCTCGGATGCCCCTGTGCGGGCGACGACCGGGTCCACGCTGCGCGCGCGCAGCAGGTCGGCGAAGCGCAGACCGGTGCCGAGGGCATGGTCGACTGCCCCGAGTGCGGCGAGCCCAGCAGCCTGCTGCGCATCGTCACGTGGGGCCACTGCCGTGCCTGCCGCACCGCCGACTCGCGGCTCACCCAGCCGCTGCGCTGGTAGCAGCTCCCTGAGCCCCGCCCCCTTCGGGTGAGGGCCGCGCCACAGCGGTGCAGTGCGGACGGCGACGTCCCGACAACTGACCCGTGACCTCTGGAGTCCTCGCCGCACCGGCGCGGGCCGTGCCCGCACCGGCGACGGGCGGCGTGGCCGGGCCTGGCATGGCCAGGCAGCTGCTGCTCGTCCTGGCGGCCGCTGCACTGACCACCCTCTCCGGGCTGCTGCTCGGCGAGGACGCCTGGGGCCTGCCCGTCGTCCTCAACTTCCTGATGGTCCTCGCGGTCACCGCCGTGCTGGCACGCTCGGCCGCCGGCACCGCGCACCCCGCTGCCTGGCGCTGGTACGCCGTCGCGGTCGCCGTGGGTGGGGGCGGCGCCGTGCTGGCCGCGGTGCTCGTGCCCTGGGGGCAGACGGCGCTGGGCAGCATCCCCGGACAGCTGCTGATCGTCCTGGCGATCGGGCTGACGCTCGACCGGCCCTCGCTCCGAGCGGCCCGCAGCCAGCTGGCGACGTCCCTGGTGCTGTTCGTGATCGCCGACCTGCTGACCGTGCACACGATCTACTACATGACGATCGCCGACCGGGGCCTGCTCTCGATGTCGCAGACGATCACCTTCTTCGCCCTGCTGGCCACCATCGCGCTGGGCACCGGCTTCTCGCTGCTGATGATGTCGGTCGCCCGGCCCGCGCAGCGCCGGGTCGCCGCGCTGGTCTTCGCCTCCCAGTGCGCGAGCTCCAGCGCCAGCGCGCTGTCGGCCATCACCTCCGGCCCGCACCTGCTGCAGTTGCGCGCTGTCGGCCATCGCCTCCGGCCCGCACCTGCTGCAGTTCCTCGCCTGCGGCGCGAGCGTGCTGGGCCTGGGGCTGGTGGCCCTCGCCTGCCGCGCCGACCTCCCGGTCGCCGAGGCCCCCCACGAGCGGCAGGTGCCCACCGCCTCCACGCTCGGCTCCCTGCTGCCGCACGCCACGGCCATGGTCGGCGGTTCACTGCTGCTGCTCAGCGTGCCGGTCACCGGCGAGCTCACCGTCTTCGGCACCACGCTGGGCGTCGTCGGCCTCGGCGTGCTGTTCGTCCACCAGACCGTCAGCTGGCGCACCCAGCTGCAGCTGACCGCCGACCTGCAGCGCAGCGAGGCCTGGTTCCGCACCCTCGTGCGCAGCAGCGCCGACCCGGTGCTGATCCTCGACGACCAGCTCGCCGTCCAGTGGGTCTCCCCCGCGATCACCGACCTGCTCGGCCTGGACCCCCAGCGCATCGTCGGCAAGCACATCGCCGGTGCCGTCCACCCCGACGACGCCCCCGGACTCGTCGCCTCGCTCAGCGCCGAGGGCACCGACTGCTCCGAGACCAAGACCCGCACCGCGCGGGTGCGCCACCTCGACGGGACCTGGCGGCTGATCCAGTCGCAGGTCCGCGACCTGCGCAGCGACCCGGACGTCGGCGCCCTGGTGCTGTACTGCCGGGACGTCAGCCGCACCGGGCCCGAGCCGGCCGAGCCCGACCTGACCACGTTCAGCACCACCGACCCGGCCACCGGCCTGCCCAACCGCTCCGCGCTCACCCAGCGACTGGCCGCCACCCTGCGCGAGCCTGCGATGCGGGCGACCTCGCTGGTGGTGCTCGGCGTCGACGGGCTCACCGACGGAGGCGACGTCGCGGTGCTCCGCGAGCTCACCACCCGGTTCACCCGGGTGCTCCGCGGCGACGACTGGCTGGCCCGCGCCGGCGTGAGCGACTTCGCCGTGCTGGTCGACGGCACCATCGCCGATGCCGAGGTCGTCGCCGGCCGGCTGGTCGCCGCCGTCGAACCGGTCGCGACCGGCAGCGGCACCACGCGGCTGAGCGCCGCCGCCGGGGTCACCCCGCTGACCGCCGACGTCGACGCCGGTCAGGCCCTGCGCTGGGGCGACCTCGCCCTGCGCAGCGCCCGCGCCGCCGGACCCGGCCGGGTGCGCCGCCACTCCGACGCCCTGCGGATCACCCAGGACCGCGAGGAGCAGCTGCGCACCGACCTGGACCTCGCCCTCGACCAGGGTCAGCTGCGGCTGGTGTACCAGCCGGTCGTCGACCTGGCCCTGCACCGCACCGTCTCGGTCGAAGCGCTGCTGCGCTGGCGGCACCCCGTCTACGGGGAGGTGTCGCCGGCGGAGTTCGTGCCGCTGGCCGAGGAGTCGGCGCTGATCACCGAGCTGGGCCGCTGGGTGCTGGCCGAGGCCACCGCCACGATCGCCGCCCTGCCGCAATCACCGAGCTGGGCCGCTGGGTGCTGGCCGAGGCCACCGCCACGATCGCCGCCCTGCCGCACGCCGACCTGGGCGTGGCCGTCAACGTCTCCGCCCGCCACGTGCGCAGCGGTGAGCTGGTCGCCGACGTCCTCGCCGCCCTGGACTCCAGTGGCCTGGCGGCCTCGCGGCTGATCCTGGAGATCACCGAGTCGGTGCTGCTGGACGACGCCCACGTCACCGACGACCTCGAGGCCCTGCGCCGGTTGGGCGTGCGGATCGCCGTCGACGACTTCGGCACCGGCTGGTCGTCGCTGGCGTACCTGGTCGGCCTGCCCATCGACGTGCTGAAGATGGACCGGCAGTTCCTCGCCCACGTCGAGACCGACCCGCAGCGCCGGGCGCTGTGCAGCTCCGTGCTGCACCTGGGCACCAGCCTGGGCCTGGCCGTGGTCGTCGAGGGCGTGGAGACCCAGGCCGAGCTGCAGCTGCTGCTCGACATGGGCCACCGCTTCATCCAGGGCTTCCTGCTGGCCCGCCCGCTGGACGCCGCGGCGCTGCCCCACCAGCTGCCCGGCATCGGCGGGGGCGCCGCCGTCGTCCTGCCGACCCCGCGTCGGGGGGACGGCGCGTGACCCGCGCCGTCCGCCACCCGCTGCTGCTGGCCCTGGCGGCCGCCTCCACCGCGATCGGCCTGACCGTGCCGTTCAGTCCGGCGGGGGCGTTCCCCCAGTGGGACGACCTGGTGCTCGCAGTGGTGGGCCTCGCCGCCGCGTGGCGCTGTGGCCGGCTCACCCGGCAGATGCGCCGCCGGGACCGGCTGCCGTGGCAGCTGCTCGGCGTGAGCGCCCTGCTGTTCGGTGCCGCCAGCCTGGTCACCGGGCTCGGCCTCGGCGGCCACCTGGGCAGCCTGAGCTTCGGTGACGCCCTGGTGTTCGTGGCCGCCCTCGGCCCCGCGGTCAGTTCCGCGCTGATCGGCGGCCGGGTGCGCGGCACCCGCTGGCCGGTGCTGGTCGTCGACGGCCTGATGGTGACCTTCGCGCTGGTCGTCGTGGCCGACGTGCTGGTGCTGTCCCCCGCGCTCGCGCCCGGCGCGATCAGCCGGGACCTGCAGCCGCTGGTGCTCGCCTACGGCATCTACCCGGCGGTCGCGGTCGGGGTGGTCGGTGCGCTGTGCACCGTCTCCGCGGCGGCCGTCCGGCGCCCGGCGACGGCGATGATCCTGATGACCGGCCTGCTGGCCGTGTCCTCCGCGCTGCTCGCCGCGCACATCGTGCAGCCCGGCGGCCCGTGGGCCGGCGCCGCCGACCTCGCCATCGTCGGCGCGCTGGTGACCGGCGTCCGCGCGGTGGGCCTCGCCCACAGCGCACCCTCCAGGGGCTCCGCCGAGGACGTCGCCCCCGCGGTGAACGCCGCCGGTGTCGCCGTCGACGTGGTGGCGCTGGGCGGCGTCCCGGTGACCCTGGTGGCCGCACTCGTGCTGGACCTGCCGATCCACGACGGCGCGATCGCCTGCACCGCCGTGGTGATCCTGCTGCTGCTCGTGCGCCTGGTGCTGCGCATCCGGGACACCGGACGCATGCAGGAGGACCTGGTGCGCAGCCAGGAGGACTTCCGCGGGCTGGTCGAGGCCAGCTCCGACGGCGTCGCGATCGTCGACACCGACCTGCGGCTGGAGTTCACCTCCCCCGCCGCCCGCACCCTGCTCGGCATCGCACCCGGACGGGACCCGCACCCGGTGCTGCTCGACCTGCTGCACGAGGAGGACCGCAACCGCATCCGGCTGGAGCTCACCGCCGTCGGCGGCGAGGTCGCGCCCGCGTTCCACCTGCGCGTGCAGACCCCCGGTGGCGAGCCGCGCGACCTGGAGGTCATCCACCACGAGCGGCCGGGCAGCGGCCGCCGCGTGCTGCACCTGCGCGACGTCACCACCCGCCGGCGCCGCGAGCGCGAGCTGGAGCGGATGGCCTTCACCGACCACCTCACCCGGCTGCCCAACCGGGCGGCGCTCTTCCAGGAGATGGCCACGCTCACCACGGCCTCCGGGGACCGCTCCCTGCTGGTGCTGGACCTCGACGGCTTCAAGGCCGTCAACGACTCCGCCGGACACGAGGCCGGCGACCTGCTGCTGGTCGAGGTCGCCCGGCGGCTGCAGGGTCTGGTGCGCACCGACGACCTGGTCGCCCGCCTGGGCGGTGACGAGTTCGCCGTGCTGATGGCCGGGCCCGAGGAGGCCGCCGTCGAGGCCGGGCAGCGCGTGGTCGAGGTGCTCGCCCAGCCCTACCGGGTCGGCAGCCGGACCTTCACCGTCGGCGCCAGCGTCGGCCTGTGCCGGGTGCACCCCGGCGGCGGACAGCTCGCCTTCCGCCAGGCCGACACCGCCCTGGGCGCCGCCAAGCAGGCCGGCAAGGGGTGCTGGCGCGTGCACACCGACGACCGCGTCGCGCAGGCCGCCGCCACCAGCTCGGTCGCCGCCGCCCTGTCCGACGGCGACGTGCAGCTGCGCTTCGACACCATCGCCAACGGCGACACCGGGATCCTCGCCGCGCTGCACGCCGAGCCCGTCTGGGTGCACCCCGAGCTGGGCGTCCTGCCCGCAGCCGAGCTGTGGGCCGCCGCCGAGCGGCAGGGCAGCACCGCCGCACTGCAGCAGTGGCTGCTCACCCAGGCCTGCGCCGACATCGCCGCCCTCGACCCCCAGCTGCTCGTCGCCGTCGACCTGCCCGCCGGTCTGGTGCACGCCGACGAGCTGCCCGGTGAGGTCGCCGCCGCGCTGGCGGCCGCCGGCATGGCCCCGCCCCGGCTCACCCTCTTCTTCACCGAGGAGGTGCTGCAGACCTCGTCCGCCGCGCTCATCCCGGCGCTGCACACCGTGCACGAGGCCGGCGTCCGGCTGGGGCTCGACGACTACGGCATGGGGGCCACCCTGTGGTCCCAGCTGGCCCGGCTGCCCCTGGAGGTGGTGGTGGTCGACGTCCGCAACCTGTCGGTCGGGGACAACCAGGACCGGACGCTGGAGCTGCTGGGCGCGATCGGCCGCAGCGCCCGCAGCTTCGACGTCTCCACCGTGGCCAAGGAGATCAGCTCCCGGGAGCTGCTCAACGACCTGCGCGCCCAGGGCCTGGTGGCCGTCTCCGGCCCGGTCCTGCCGTCCGGGCTGACCGCGGCGCAGGTCGCCGCACTGCTGCGGCACCCCTCCTCCGCCGTCGTCGCGCCGATCCCCGTGCCACGCCCGCGCGTCGAAGCGCACTGCTGCGGCACCCCTCCTCCGCGGTCGTCGCGCCGATCCCCGTGCCACGCCCGCGCGTCGAAGCGTGGTGACCCGGGCAGTCGCGACCGCCGATACTGGGGCGGTGAGCGCACCGGCCCTGCAGTTCCTCGGCCACTCCACCGTGCGCGCACGACTGGCCGGGCGCACGGTGCTGACCGACCCGCTGCTGACCCCCCGGCTCGGACCGCTGCGCCGCGTCGTCGCCCCGCTGGACCCCTCCGCCTGGTCCGGGGTCGACCTGGTGCTGATCTCGCACCTGCACAACGACCACCTGCACCTGCCCTCGCTGCGCCTGCTGGGCCGCAGCACGCCGATCGTCGTGCCCCGCGGCGCCGGGCGCTGGCTCACCCGGCACGGCTTCACCGCCGTCCAGGAGCTCGGCGCCGGGGAGAGCCTCACCGACGGCGGGCTGACCGTGACCGCCACGCCCGCCGACCACGCGGCACACCGCTGGGGCCCGCGGCTGACGCACGGACCGCACGCGCCCGCGGTCGGTCACCTGCTCCGCGGGGACGGCGTCACCGTCTACGCCGCCGGCGACACCGACCTGTTCCCGGCCATGGCCGGCCTGGGCGACGACGGGGTGGACGTCGCGCTGCTCCCGGTGTGGGGCTGGGGCCCCTCGCTCGGCCCCGGGCACCTGGACCCCGCCGGCGCCGCCGAGGCCGTGCAGCTGCTCCGCCCGCAGGTCGCCGTGCCGGTGCACTGGGGCACCTTCGCCATGGCCGGCCTCGCCAACCTGCCCAACCCCCACCGCGCCCGGATGCGTGCGCTGCTGGTCGAGCCGCCGCGCCGGTTCGCCGCCGCCGTCGACGCCGCGACCTCGGTCGGGGGCCCGGTCACCCAGGTGCTGGTCACCCCGCCCGGCTCGCCCGTCGCGCTGCCGTCCCCGCTCCTCCCGACGCCGGACCGCTCCCCCACCGGACGGCCCGGCCTCGAGGGCACGCCGTGAGCGGCACCGCCGCACTCGCCTCCAGCTGGACCGACGGCAGCTCGCTGGGCTACCCCGTGGTGTTCGGTGGGGTGCTGCTCGGCTCCGTCGTCCCCGTGGTGCCCACCGGCGCGGTCGTCGGCGCCGCCGCGGCCGTGGCGCTCACCACCGGCGAGCTGTCCCTGCCGCTCGTCGTCCTGCTGTCGACCCTCGGCGCCTTCGTCGGCGACGTCATCACCTTCACCATCTGCCGCTTCGGCGGCCCCACCGCGGTCCGCTGGGTCGCGCGCGGCGCTCGTCGTCCTGCTGTCGACCCTCGGCGCCTTCGTCGGCGACGTCATCACCTTCACCATCTGCCGCTTCGGCGGCCCCACCGCGGTCCGCTGGGTCGCGCGCGGTCAGCACGCCGACCGGATCGAGGAGGTGCGCGAGCAGTTCCGGCGGCACGGCTGGCAGATCGTCGTCGTCGGCCGGCTGCTCCCCGCCGGCCGGATCCCGGTGCTGCTCGCCGCCGGCGCGCTCGCCTACCCCTGGCGGCGGCTGCTGCCCGCGTCCTTCGCCGCCGCGCTGGTGTGGGCGGTCGCCTACTCACTGCTCGGCGTGGTCAGCGGCGGCATCTTCGACTCCCCGCTCATCGCCACACTGATCGCCACGCTGCTGGTGCTGCTCGTCGGCCTGGGGCTGAACCTGGTCTCCCACCACCGCGCCGGACGAGGTACCCCGCCGTCCTCGCTCTCCGCGCCGGGAGCGAGCCCGGAGGCTCCGCTCTCGGCGCCGGCAGTGGACCCGGACGGCGCACGGCCGAGCCCCGCGGGGTGTGAGCAGCCGTGAGCGAGGCCCGCTCCCCCGGCCGGGTGCTGCGCACCGGGCGCACGCTGGCCCGGCTGGTGCTGGTCTGGGCGTTGACCACCACCGCACTCGTCCTGCTCGACGATTGGCTCGCCGGCTTCGCCATGAACTCCTGGTGGCAGCCGCCGGTCGCGGCCCTGCTGCTCGGCGTGCTGGCCGCACTCGGCTGGCCGCTGGTCATGCGGATCGCCCTGCCGATCGCCGTCTTCACGCTCGGCTTCGGCAGCTTCCTGATCATGGGCGCCGGGGTGCTGGCGGTGTTCAACGCCATCCCCGGCGTCGTGGTGCACTCCATCGGGACCGGCGTCGTGGTCGCCGTCGCCATGGCGGGCATCGCCGGGGTGATCAGCAGCCTGCTGGCGATCAACGAGGACGAGGTCTTCTTCCGCCGCGCCCGCCGGCGGAGCACCGACGCCGACGCCGGTGAGTGCCCGCCCGGGGTGGTGTTCCTGCAGATCGACGGGCTCGGGCACGCCGTCGCCCGGCGCGCTGTCCGGGACGGCTCGATGCCCACCCTCGCCGCCTGGCTGCGCTCCGGCTCGCACGTGCTGCGGCCCTGGCACACCGACTGGAGCTCGCAGACCGGTGCCAGTCAGGCCGGCATCCTGCAGGGCTCGAACGCAGGCATCGTCGGCTTCCGCTGGTACGACAAGACGCAGAGCCGGGTCGTCTCGGTCAACCGCCCTGAGGACGCCGCGGAGCTGGAGCGGCAGCACTCCGACGGCCGCGGGCTGCTCGCCGGGGACGGCGCCGGACGCGGGAACCTCTTCACCGGCGATGCGGCCCACGTGTCGCTGACGATCAGCTCGCTGGCGGTCGTCGTGGCGCGCTCCTCGCGCCGCGAACGGCGGAGCCGCGACCGGATCGGCGCCGGCTACTACGCCTACTTCGCCAACCCGGTGAACGCGCTGCGCACCGTCGGCGTCGCGCTCGTCGACGTGTGCCGGGAGCTGGTGGCCGCCGCCCGCCAGCGCCGGGCCGACGTGCGGCCGCGGGTGCAGCGCGGGGGCTTCTACCCGTTCGCCCGGGTCGGGTCCACGGTCATCGTCCGGGACGTCGTGGTCAACGCGATCCTGGAGGACATGCTCGCCGGCCGGCCGGTGGTCTACGCGGACTTCGTCGGCTA
>Ga0210040_10010186_pt1 | contig 10818 bp, 10 predicted proteins | sample CryGeyCG12114_NA_FD_185462 | JGI IMG/M metagenome (GOLD analysis project Ga0210040, IMG submission 185462) | Groundwater microbial communities from aquifer - Crystal Geyser CG19_WC_8/21/14_NA (SPAdes) (version 2) | ecosystem: Environmental > Aquatic > Deep subsurface > Groundwater | place: USA... | reverse complement strand
AGCTTACTATGCTAATTAGTAACAAAGCTCAACAATGCACAAAGCATAAGCATAACAGATTACAATAGCAATAGCTCCAAACATCCAAATGTTAGCAAATGACACTAAAATCCTGCCTTGCTACAATATTCTTCAACAGAGTCCAACGAGGTGGCACAATTGTCAACATACAGGGATCTTCTCAGTTGTCCCGCGTATTGCATATCTTCTTCAGGACAGTTCTTCAAATGATGCTTCAGGACAGCTGCAAGGATAAACGCAAGGTCCCTATAGTGATCAAAACAAACTCCTTCTCTACCAGGTCTGGCAATACTTCAATGCTCGAACAAAATATTTTGAAATTTTTCGCAGGGGGCTCAATTTGGGCTCAATGTGAAACTAATATTTAAATTCATTCATTATTAATTTGGCAGTCATGAAGCGAATTGCAGAATTGAAGGCCATATTACAGAAGCAGAATATGAAATACGAATCCATTCTAGACACAATATTAACATCCAGTCAAAACTCAATGCTGTTAAATGAAAAATTAAAAAAAACTCACTAAAAATGTTGACATATCGAAAGCATTGAGTCTAAACTTAATATCACAACGTGCGTAGAATTTAGAATTATGTGCGAGATATTTGGAACTTGCCATTGCTTTCATTCAGAACATTACAAACGTGAAACTATCATCAGAATTCACCTCACTTTATCAAAAAACTAACTGTGGATAATCATTTGCTGTGCTTTTTAGGTGGCAACAGATTATTATGGTGGTTGGTAATTAGGAAAATACACTTGTCTTCATCTTGGGCTCGAATTGAGCCCCCTGCAAAAAAATTCAAAATATTTTGTTCGAGCATTGAAGTATTGCTAGACCTGGTAGAGAAGGAGTTTGTTTGATCACTATAGGGACCTTGGATAAACGGGCTGGAGCTCATTCCAAACACCACACGCTTGTACTTGAAGACTTTCATCTTTTCACAGTTTCTACTCTCCCACCATAGAAACTTCTGGTATTGCCGGTGTTCGGCATCCACAGAAATCATCTGGAAAGGTTTTCGGATGTTGGAGATTACACCGATTCTCTTCTCACGGAATTGAAGTAAAACAGATGGTATGAGCTCAAGTAGATTGGGTCCAGTCTCTAAATATTGATTCAGGGATGTATGACTGCCAAATTTGCAGGACGAATAATACCGGTCGCACCGGTGTAGTAAGACTTTCAGGTTTCAATACAGGTCTGTGAGGGACGTAATGGCCATCATCTTCCTTCCTGTCTATTTCTTCAATGATGCCTTCTGACTGCCAGTTCTTGAAAACTTCGTCATATTGCCGGTAAACATTTTTTTCCTCATCTTCTCAGTCGCCTTTACCAGCCTTTTCTCTGCAACAATTAAATTTGATGGAAGGGGTACCTCTGTACTTACGAATGGCAGCTTCACACAATAACGACCATCTTTGTCCCTAGTCATCTCTGCTTGTAGCTTCCTATTGATCAGTTCATCATGCTCCTCTCTAGTTTCCACGTCTGCAACTGAGTTGAGTCACGAATCCCAAGCGTTTCGAATTGCCACATGTCAGCAACCAACTCCTCTTGATTCACGAACATACTGATGCTAATGGCTGCTACGCTATTGTTGCTTCCTGATTGATCGGTCTTCCCTCTGAGTGTCCAGCCAAAAAAAGTCTGCATTGCGATCATCGAATTTCTCAACTTCTCAGTTTTGCCGGTGAGAAACGTTCCTAGTAGATCCATTCCAATAAGGATATCGATGTCCGTCTTCGCAGACCCAAAATCGGGCAGCAGGATTCCTTTCCTTTTCAATTCCTTGATCCATGGCCCATTTGGTATAGCTGGACACGACGTGCAAATCTGTTTTGCGCCAATCAATCGTGCCTTCTTTTTGTATCGGTTATAGCAGCTCCCGAAAGTAACAAGGTACGCTTTCTTACGCTCGGGGTGCTGGCTGAAGTCTCCACCTCTTCTTTCTTTGGTTTTCTGTTTTGGCTGGAAACTCCATTATCGCCCTGGCACATGACTGTAGCATGCTTTTTTCCACAACTTAGGCATCTCACAAATCCTCTACAGCTACTGGCTCGATGTCCTTTTTTAGACAGCTATAGCAGGAATTGGACTATCGAACTTTTGACTCTCGTTCACTCGGCGTTAAACTTCTAGCTTTTAAGAATTTTTGGCTTCGATGTTTGCCCCCACAAAAAATACAACTGGCTTCATTGGTATACAAAGATGCTGCCGTAGGCACGTCATGTTGTCGTATCCTTAGCTATCTTTGCTTTATTCTTGGGCCGGTCTTCGTGTTCTAAATATCTAGTTCTGGTTAAATTTATCTTTTGCTCAGCTTCGACTTCTAGATCAAGAAATTCCATTAATCTATCCAATTTAGATGAGTTCTCGTATTTTCTGACCACTAAAGTTTGGTTACGGTGCCATGCGATCAGTGTATCTTCCGGTAGCGAGGACTTAACCAAAGGATATATAAAGTCATCAGGGTTGAGGCAAGCACCTAACGTCTTCAACGCTCTTCTATGTGAGGAGAGTTTGTCATACAATTCTGAAAGCTTGAACTTCCTCTTAACGCTGGTGATGACAACTTTCGTCAGCTCTCGAATGTAAGATGTCCGCAAAACTGAAGGGTTTCCAAATCTCCTCTGCAAAGCTTCGGTAGCCAGTTGATAATTTTCCGAAGACTGGGGAAAACCTTCTATCAATATTTTTGCTTGTCCCACAACAGCTTGCATGAGATACTGAAACTTGTCGGAATCATGCAGCTCTTCATCTTCGTGTATTTTCTGGAACTGGGCCCACCAACCAAGCCAGTTCAAAATCTCTCCGTCAAAGGTTTTGATTTCAATTTTAGGCAATCTGTAAGTCTTCTTTTTTGATGTTGAAGATCCCATTCCAGACGCTGTACTGTATTCGCTTGCTACTGGACTGGCTGGTCGAGAACCTGGATTGACATTTTTCTTAGCCTTCGCACGCAGTCGGCTCAAGTCTATTGAAATCTTGTCATCATACTCTTCAACACTTGTGATTTCCGCTTCAATATCTTCTTGACTTAAATCCATGTCTATGAGTGTGTCCATTAACGCTTTGTTAGCTTCATTTAGATTCTCCTGCTCCACCTCAAGACGGTTGATTACGACTGAATCACTTCTACATCTGCATTTTCTTCGTCTAGTGCTGTGGTGGCTTTATTCAGAATCCTGGTTGCCTTAGATCGGATCACTCCTCGTTATAATACCGAACGGTCCATGGTCTGTTTAATCCCTCAAAAATATCCACAAAAGGAAATTAGTCTCAATTCCAAAATCAACAATAATAGGAGGATTATCACCCCAAAAACCCCCGAATACTCAGGGTGGGGTCCCGAAAGGGCAATGCTTTTAATTTATAATTTGGATATAGATCGTCCTTCCTAGTCTTCCAGCTACGGATATGAACGCATCATCATAACATCCAACTAGAGACAACAATCTTTTAGACTGGATTTTATCCAATGACAAATCACATATGGATGTGAAAATCCATGATTTTAGCATCTCTGATCATTTACTTACACCCTGTGAAATTCTGTTCCACAAAAAAAAACAAAGTGCAAAACAAAGTTCCATATAGAAACTATAGCCAAATCAACTGGGATAAACTAGGAGCTCATCTACTGTCATATGAAAATTTTGAAATGCCTAGTGATAGTGCTTATGAGTTTATAATGGAAGTAGTTAAATCATCCATTGACTTATTTGCACCCTTGAAGTACAAGTGCAAAAAACCACATTGTGTACCAATTCAGTTGTCCAGAAAAACAAAGAGACTGATCCAAATCAAGCAGTACCATTATAGTAGAAAAACAGCGAGTATGAAACATGATGCAAAATCTCAAATTCAAGCACAAATACTTAAAAATGACTTATGGTCTACATTCAAATCATTCTTTCCTTCGAACAATTTGAAACCGATTTGAAACAATTTGAATCGGCCAGGTTGATATCAATGAACTTAATCATCACTTCTGCACAGTTGCATTTCAGAATCCCGAAGACTACTATACTTGTCATACTCTATCTCATACCATTGTTCCACTTGAAGAAAACTTTTCTGTCACAAAAATTAGCTCATCTGAAGTGTACACAGCCTGGAAGAATATGAAGCATACAACAGGAAAAAAAGAGGATCACACTGGAGTTTACAATTTCATGATTGATTTACCAATGCCGCTTCCAATTGTTTTTGAATCATTAACTGCGTTTGCGAACACTTGTTTTTATACTGGTGTGATTCCCGGGGAACTGAAAGTGACCAAAGTAATATCGATAGCCAAAATTGCTGAGCCCAAAAGTCTTAATGACTATCGTCCGATTTCAATTTCTGCAAAATTAATGTTACTCCTGGAAAAGCTATACTACAACCGATTACAACTATACCTTGAAGAAAAGAATATACTCTCAAAGTACCAGTTTGGATTCAGAAAACATCGAAACACCGCAATGACGATGATAGCTCTAACGGATTTAAAAAAAAAAAACTTGGACCAAAAATTGTTCTGTGTTGTTATATCGCTGGATTTCAGAAAAGCGTTCGATACTGTACCAAGAGAGCTTCTGCTTCAAAAGTTGATGAATCAATACAACATCTCTGATCACTGGCTACGAGACTATCTCACTTCTAGAGAGCAGTATGTAGAATATGATGGGAAAGTATCAAGAAGGCAAAAGACAGTAGCAGGGGTTCCACAAGGAAGTATACTTGGACCAATCCTTTTTTCTCTTTTTATCAACGATCTTCCAAAAGTGGCTATTCATTCTCAGCCTGGATTCTTTGCGGACGATTCTACTTTTGCTTTTGTGGGGCACAGAAGTAATATGGAGAAATTACGCTGTGAAATGAATACTGACTTGTCTAACATAATCCGTTGGTCCAAAGAAAACATGTTACCGTTAAATGAAAAAAAACTGTGGTACTAGTCGTTAGCAACCATCACAACCTAGAGGAAATTAAATCGTTCAGTAGAAATATAAATGAAGTCACAGTGTATGCGTCTGCTGAGTTAAAGTGTTTGGGTCTTATTTTGGATTCTAGACTAACGTGGAAAAATCATATCACTAACTTGGTTAAAAAGTGCTACATGAGAATCAGAGCCATCTACAGTGTTCGTTCCTATTCAACACCGGAATATTTAAAGGTTTTAGGCCAGTCATTGGTTCTCTCCCTTATTTACTACATGTGTCCAGTTTGGGGACTTACAAGTCAAAAAAATTTGAATCTAGTGGAAAAAGTTATTCGTTCTTTGGCTCGGCTAGTTCTGAATAAGCGAAAATTCGATACTATAGCCGAAGAAATAGCGACAGATCTTAAGTGGTTTTTCCCCTCTGATCTCAATCAATATACTTCCTTGTGCCTAATGTACAAAATAGTTACTTATAAAATTGACTACTTTAATGACTATTTTACACCTAACTCACTAATTCACCCTTATTACACCAGACTCCGAACTAACCTCCACTGTACTGGTGTGCCAAGAACTAATTACGGGACCAGTACTTTTTAATACAATTCCATTAGCCTGTGGAATAGGTTACCTGAAAATATTCGTTCTTCGACTGGTTTTCGACATTTTAAAAATAATTTGAAATCCTACTTACTTGACCAACAAACTCAACAAATTGCATTCTCCGTATATTTATGTCTTATACTTGCTTGTGTAATATTTTTGTTACTCTGCTCCTGTAAACTGAGTATGTAATAGCCTACTTTGATAGGATATACTCTTATCCCAATAATTGTATCATTTGTAAGTGATAAAAACCGATATTATTATTATAAAAACGCCTATCCCCTCAAAACTCTCGAATAGGAAAATTGATAAGAAAATTTTTACCTTATGTGCTCCTGAATGCTCAGAATAGGGCCTACAAAGTGGCAATGCTCAAGATATATCCCTGATGGAGTGTTCCTCGTCGTAAAAGCTCCGAACTTCCGTTCGACTCCAAATCCACTGAGGGCCAAGTTGGTTAAGAGGTGTCCAAAAGGGTTGACACGGCAAATTGATGACACAAACACTGATGGTTATCTCGGTAGGACCTCCAGATGTTTTGAGCCCGAACAAAAACTACCCGTTAAAGTACTCCTTGAATTCTTATGCACGATCATCGTAGTGTGTCAAGGAAATAAACTCGTGAATGTTAACTACAGTATAATTCAATGAATCGCTCTGAACAATTTATTGATGTAAATTAATACTCAGCAATAGATATTATTAATTGTAATTAAATATAAGGTGAGAACAAAAACTTCCACGTCTATCCAGCGTGGTGTCGAGAGGTGATCTTATACAACTTCTAAAAACAAAGAACACAGCAAACTTTTTCCTCCATACTACAAAAGAGAGGACACGACTTCATACAAGTAAACTCCAACAGTCGCGCAACATATACATCCATAACATCATAAACATCACATGCACCATACTTCCCAAATACACTAAGCTTCCCAAAATTACTACACTTCCCGAAAATACTACACTTCCCGATAATACTATGCCTTAAACTTACGGGGATTTAACAATATGTACAAAAATGATGCAAACGTGATTTTCTAGGTTTTCAATAGCGTGAAAAACGATTCTGAATTTCAAAAACCGAAAAAACCGATTTCTATCCGATTCGGGTATTATATGTGTAGATATGACATTCAGTAGAAAAATAATGCAAACGTGATTTTCTAGGTTTTCAATAGCGAAGAAAACGATTCTGAGTGTCAAAAATCGAAAAATCCGATTTCTATCCGATTCATGTATTATATGTGTAGAAATGACATTCAGTAGAAAAATGATGCAAACATGATTTTCTAGGTTTTCAATAGCATACAACGCATGTTCATCAATTTATCAATTTTGAAAACCACTTTTTTTCAGATGAATTTTTTTTTCGAAGCGGCAAGTAAATCCGACAGGTTCTTTGTCGGACCAAATGAAACTGTGGCTTTTATAAAGACGAACGAAGTTAAAACCCTCTTCATCCAGGACGCGGAAAAGTTTTATTCATATCAACTTTCAAATCCCACTTCCGGTGAGCTGCTGTGGTTTCACACTAAAGGAAAAATTTCTGAAAGGGACCCTATTTACTTTGTGAGTACAAGAGATTAAATTTTTTAATAAATATCATAAGTGTGTGTTTTTTACTATTTTTCGATTTCCACAAATTTGGTTACCTGGCTAGAGATAACCACTTTTGGAAAAAGTATAACTAGTCTAGGAATCACTCGAGTTTTGCAAAAAAACGGATGTCTGTAACTTTTGACCTATAAGACCAAAATTAATTCTGTAAAGCGTATCAGAATTCTACATGGTCCTACACGCTAAGAAAAAAGAGCGTACGGGCGTTTTGTCATCAGCTACCTGATAAAATTCGCTTACACGGTGTCAGGAAAAAATAAAAATGGATTGACAATTTTGTCCAGGATTTATTTCTTAGTGCCGCAAAATTCAAACCATATAGCAAATTGAATCCATCTCAAATTATTTATTCAATTATAGAACGCCGTGGACTAATTTTTCAACTCAAACGTATTTGAAAACGAGAAATCCAAATAAACCATTTGTTAGCCATTTTGAAAAATCTGTTGTACGTGAAACTGTTGGAAATTTTGATTTTATTTTTCGTTTTTCTTGAGGTTATTAATTTAATTGTCCTCAATATGGATTCAAAACAGTTGTTGCAAGAAATAAAAATGGTCATATATATTCAAGACTTTGCTGGTGAGTTGCTTTTTAATAATTTGAAAGACAATGGCTATTGTCTTTGTTCAAATCTCCTTCACTCGATGATAATATATCGTGAATTTTCTAATTATAGATCATGGCTTTAGGAAAGAGGAGTATCTTCATATGAACTTTGATGATCTGGAAGCATTCATTCCCATCAGAGGTCATAGAAATAAAACCTTCCTATAATTTTCAAATTGAAGAAAGAGAATTTTATGTTGTACCAAAAACCGAGATTAAATCACGAACTGCCGATTCAGACCTGGCAGTAGAGCTTCAAAATAGCAGCCTTATTGAGAAGAGTGACTATGGTTTTATAAGCTAAATAAAATAAATACTAATTGTGCCTTTTCTGCAATTGTGAATGTGATAGGAACGTATAGTCCAAAGTTCCCTAAATTTTCTTCTATTTTTATAGGATTTGAATAAAGTGCTGAAGCAAAACATCAAAACACAGCACATTATTAGTCTTGGAGGATTAGAATTTCATTATTCTTGAAATCCGAAGGAGGATAGTTGAAGTTTTTGATGATAATTTGGTACCTCTGTAAGTACTTTTTACTAAATAAATTATTGTGCTAGTTTATTTGAACATGCATTTGATCAGCAAATAACTAATACGCATATGCATATATGCTTTCTTCAGCCAGACTTATTCTATCATATGGACTCTTGCGAACGATTTGATAAACTGTTACCCAGGCCTTGGTGACTCAACGCGGGCTTCATATGTGCCTGAAATCTCGTTCCAATCATCGCAAGTGGACAATAATCACAATTCGATATTTTTGGCTGATCGTTTGCAAGTAAAAAGAAGATGTCATATTTATAGATATAGACTATGTAATAGGAGCTCAATAGCATATTAAGCTAATATACTAAATTTTTTCTCGTATACAGAAATTACGATCTTGTGGCACTTCTGTAATTGCCCTATTCGTAGCAAAACTGTTCAAAACGTTTTGCACATGTAGCAGACAACGAAGAGCCTGATGAAGGAAAAGAAAAGCAGCCTAAGAGCAAATCCAACCGTAAAAGAAAGTCAACTATCAAATGAACGGAAAACTTTGAACGCAATAAGCGTTTAAAAGTTAAGGTTTCTGTTGAAGAGGTCATTAACAATATTCTTATAGTGGCACTTGTGATAGATAAATGTATGTCAGTCTAAACATATTCGTGACAAATATGTAAATTTATTGAATGCATGGTTGTTTGCTTGTTTGTCACATAGGAAGATTCAAATATTAAAGCTGTGGAAGATTATGATGGATCTGGACCGTTTTTCTGGGCAAAAGAAAACAGTCAGAGCCTAAAAATCACACAATCTTTTGTTATATGCAAAAACCGTGAAATTCCATGCGAGCTCAGTTTTCTCCAAGCTTTAGAAACAAGCTTCTAGTGCTATCATGTTTTAAATTCAGATTATCCCCCGGAATAAAACCCATTTGAAATTTATTGAAAACGGGGTGTTTAGAAAACATGCAACTGTTAGTGCTCCGATATCGTTTTTGGTGGGGCAAATAATGCCAAGGGTTTTGTAACTTGTCGACAAATAATATTATGATTTTTTGATGTTTTCTACATTTCATTTTCTATTTTATGCTTAGAGCCTAGGCCTAGGCTCCAGGCTTATTGTCACTGTTTTAAAACTACTAATGTGTATATTTGAATAAATTTTGATGGTTTTCAAATGGATCATGGGAGTATACTGAATTTATTTTGTATTCTAACTAATATTTCAGTCAATGAGCACGGGAGTCTATACAATTTCAGTGTGCGGCATTTGCATTTTGATGTCCGTAAATTATGGTCAAAATGTCGAGAAAAACAGTCGCGTAATCGATTAGTCTGTCACCTAGTTGTCCGTACAGCCGTACATACTGTGTTGTTTTCCCGGTCATAGGGTCGTCCGAAATCGCCGCACGGCACAATTGTAAGGCATCCCGGCCTGCGCTCAACTTTTCAAAACCCGGACAGAATTGTAAGGACAGGGTTTTCTTAGTGTGTAGATTAACTTGGGCTGTTTTCAGGCAAATTGAACAAAAAATCCGAACGCTACTGTCGAAACAAAATTCAAATTTTTGCTCGCGACCACAGCCTTCATTAATAATTTTTTTGAGAATTTTTTTTCTTCATGTGGTAGAGTTTTTTTTGGAATAGCGCCTTTCGAAAGATTCACTGACATCGGTTCACGCGTTCTCTAGATATTTAAAAAATTGTACGTTTTTCGTGGTCCGCAATACATTTTTTTACGAAATTGACTTGTGAATTGCCATATCCATGGATACAAACCAATCAACATGTGATGTGCGACATTTTAGTCCAACCAGGGCTTCTAGAACCTCTCTATTTTTTAATTATAGTTGACCCTTTTAGCACGCTACAGGTCAAACGATTGAACCGATTTTCATGAAATTTTGTATGGGTGTGTGTTGGTTGTAAGTGATGATCCCCAGACTTTTTGGTCTGGATCATATCAGAGCTGAGCGTATGGCATTCTATAGACCCTCAGTAGAGATGATAATTCGGGATTCCCCGGGACTGGAATCCCGGGATTGGACGGATTTTGTCCGGGATTCTAATCCCGGGATTCAGCTTTGGATCCCAGGTTTTCGGGATTTTGAAATTCAATGATTTTTTCAATAATTTAAAGCCTTTTTATCTTGGTTATTCACTTAAAATTTAGTTTTCAACTAAATAATCGTATTTGCATAGTATAAATGTAGTTTTTAAAGCTCGTTGCGTAGCTTAGGCACCTAAGTACACAAGGAAGATCTTTCATGATTACTAAACTGAGCTCTCCTATTACTTTTCAATTTGGAATAATAATTTTTTCACCTACTATGACTGTCACTGTCAGTTGTGAAATTTCGAATGCCCCGATTTTTGAGTATTAATCCAAAATTGGAAGCCAAGATGAATAAGAATTCAATAATTGTTTTCAAATGTTAAAGTGTACTAGGGGTTCGACCAAAAAATTACACACACACTTGATCTCGATTCACAATTTAAATGTTTCAAAGTTGCGAAGAGCTACGCAAAGGCAAAT
>Ga0210040_10010184_pt1 | contig 10819 bp, 7 predicted proteins | sample CryGeyCG12114_NA_FD_185462 | JGI IMG/M metagenome (GOLD analysis project Ga0210040, IMG submission 185462) | Groundwater microbial communities from aquifer - Crystal Geyser CG19_WC_8/21/14_NA (SPAdes) (version 2) | ecosystem: Environmental > Aquatic > Deep subsurface > Groundwater | place: USA... | reverse complement strand
TTGCCCCGTCGTGGTTTTTGTAAATTTTACGACTTGTGGATAAAAATTTCAATAGAAAACCTTGTTTTAAGCTTTGAAAGCCGTCCGGATCGACGGATCTACCAATTTTCCTTGTTAATAGTTTTATAACTTCTTAAAGATTTGCTAGTCAGTGTCCAGCACTAACATCAACTTCCTCTGCATGTCTGCATACGTAAAATCACAAAAACTTAGCAAATAGACTATCGTGCATAGATCAGACAAGCAAATTCTGGCATAAAAAGTCAAATTTTTTACCTAAACTCAATTAGTGAGTCGGTCAAACTCCAATTACAACGAATGTAAACAATCCCAACACGTGCCCGAGTAAGTATATAATAAAAGGTCAATCTACAGTGGGTAATGAGACCTCAAAATGCAGACATGCATATGTCGCTGTGAATCGACTAATTGAACATCGAAGTTCCAAAGTTTCATGCCAATTCCCCAATTACTAGTGTTGCTAAACTGCTAATTACAAAGAAATCAACATGATGAATAAATTACATGCATTTGGCCAACCTATTACAATACTAATGAGTATTAGTGGGAATGAAGAACAAAAGATGGTCAGGAGTGCGACGGCAGATATAACAAAACCGAGGGTCATTCCTTATGATTACTTACTGACTATGGCCAGATTATAGTTGGTTAGTTATGCACTTCCTTATTTGCACCCGAGGCAACTACAATCCTATTATTAACTGGTTGACTGAGTGAGGAGTGAAAAAAAAATTGACAACTGACAAATACAATCTTATGCACACCTCTTTGGACTAAAATGGAAATAAACAGTAGCTCCTGTTCAACCAACATGGGCAATAATGGTAAATAATTATTATGATTAGCGTATACGTACTATTTATGCGTGCATATTTTTAGGATGCTAAAACTTTTACAAGGCAATTGCAGTTATGGGACTCGGCGAACGGTAAACAGGAGAAAATTACGAATGTACGTGCCCATATAATCGCGAACGAATCTAAATTTAGTAACTTTTAGTCGATGGGAAAGATTATGTATAGTAGATTTTGTATACAGAAAAGGGATAAGAATAACGTGAAACACGTTTTTGTTAGGTAATAGTGTGTTGAATAAGAAATTTTTGTAGGATTTTGCACATTTTCTCCGTTTAAAATGTTTCTGATGATTGAGTAGTTAGTACTAATTGACGGAAATATATTATGGATAGGGAAAAATAATATGGATGAGCACGTTCACCCGTGATCTTTGAATTAATGCAACCATGTGTACGCTAGCGCGTGTAAATGCGTTTTGAAAGTTTTTTTTTGATGCAATTTTTTACCGCTCACAAGGAAGAGCAAGCAGATGTTGAAATTAATTTGAAAATATCGTTTTCAGGAAGAGACTTTTATTTTCTTGGCATCACGTCTCAAACAATTCAGTTCACAAATTATTACTGCCTGTATGTACAATCGATTTTTTTGCTGAAATTCTTTCCACATCATGGGCGTTGAACGGACAGTTAAATACGAATGTTATCATGTTTAAATTAAGATTCACAGGCTCATTAATTTCGACAAATAGATGTCATTCCATAGCTCCATTCCATACATGATTTCAACTTAATAGTATAACTAACTAACTACCAACTAGCTAAACTTGTGCAACATCTCACACCATACTGCCAAAATGCTTAAGAAAAAAACTCCGCACATTCCATTCGGATCATAACTAACTATCTCATCCTGAAAATCATTGGAGCATAATAGATTCAATAAATAATTTAAATTAGTTCATGCCACTCATCACTAACTAACTAACTAACTAAGATGTGGTCCATAATTTCTTAAGATTTATATTGTATGGAAATAACACCTAATTGATATTTAGCAGTAAATTCTCACTGCTAGCAAAGTGAATAGCTTTCTATCTACACTTGCCAACTAACTTTCATCATCCGCTGGTGTTAAGCCCAGCTTTCGATAACAAGTTCTATTATAATCCATCTCACTATAATAATAATGTACGAGTTATTTTGAAAATACAAAATTTCTAACCCTTTCATCACTTTAACCGCTTGTGCATTTGAACTGTTGTCAAAACGTGTGTTTATAGTGAGGCGTGAGTTTACATACATTCCCTTTGGGATTTACATATCACTGTTCAAGTCCATTGATTTTACATCCAACCCTTAGAGCTATAGAGGACAACATGTGAATACAAAATCTCCAAACAATGGAATATACCTGTAAGATTTTAAAAGGCGCCTCATGCATTTCCAAAGAAACCACTATGTATTTATATGAGAAAAGAAACTCAAGAAACCTGAGAGCCCTTGTTGCAAGAAAAATACATAAACTTCATCCTGGAGAACTCGTCAAAGTCAGAATATATAGAGAGGTTCTTAATAGCAGCCCAAGTGAGTTAGTGAATGAGCTCTTGTATTCATCCACGTGCATCCAGATAAAAAAGAAGCATTACGAATTGTTCCAGGCTGTACGTTTTTTTACCAGCTCCAAACCACATGGAAAATGAAATGCGTGTACTCATGCTAAAAGTCTAATAACTCACACACAGTGCATTATACATGATGAGAAAACTATACTGCTAATACTCACACACACACACACATTTCGGCTGATTATAGGAACGTTTTTATGCATATATATTTACGAGCTGGGTTCGTTAGTTGGTTTCTTTTCCCAAATGACGGACTGGAAGATAGTAAAATGCAATGCAGAACATGCACGCATGAACTCATGGACTATTTGAGCCCTAAAAAAAGGGTCCAAAAAACATAACGACAAGTCATATATTATAATATGTCTACGTTTTAGCCAGCTATATCATTTGGCTGCCCAAAACACGAGTAACATACAAAGGCTGCATTTGTTTATGCGTACCTGATGGAGAAAAGTGAGTCATAAAGCCTGCACGTTGTATAACAACGACAAAGGAGAATGAACGAAACCTTATGCATGCAATGAGATGAAAAATTATTCATAATAAAATGCTTTTTTCTCTACTCCCTGTGTGTCACTGTGGTATATGCGTATATATTAAACCCATCTGTCTTAACAAGAAAAACAAGAGGAACGCACAATGGACGCATGGTGCATCATCCTGTGCTGGCTAAAAGTTAGTAGATTTAAAGTTAGTTAGTTCGTTGGTTACAATACCCCATGAATCCTATTGAATTCGATAATTACTTAACACTGTAGTATTCTTCTTCTTCCCTGGACTGTCTGCCTACATGCATTAAACATCAGGACAAAACATTACGTGATCGTCAGTCTGTAGACTTGGTAAAAAAATGCGTTTGAATACAGTTTCACTTTCCCTGTGTAACTCCATATAGAAACCTAACTCAGGTAATGGATTGGATAGAATCTTTAATTCCAAGTATGACTATTCATTTTTCGTCTGCAGTAAAAAACGCACCAGAGTGAGTTTACTTTTGTTAGTAAGTTAGGATGAGTGATGGAATTTTTTTTACTTTGGACAAACCATTGAGAAATGAAAACGTGGAAAGATTTAGGAAGCAAACAGACCCTGGAATGTACTGTGTGTGAATACACAAGGATTTGAAAGCTTAACGAAAACGATAATCAATGCATTTTTATCTCCTCTAGATTGAACCTGCCCACGAAAAGCTTTGTAAGTCACCTGTTCAAGTCCTCCACACCCTTTTATAATCATAGCTGGAATCTCGCCGTGGATTTTACTATACTTTTTGTGCCCATTCGCATTCACACGCTGGCAGTTTGTCCAAGGAGACAATTTATTTGTCAGGTGAACAGAGAAAGTAGTGGAATTCAACAATGGCATTATTTTGAATGGAAAAATGAGGATTATTCAAGAAAAACCAAAAGGTTCTTTTCAAGAATTTGTAAAGTTTCTTTATAACTAACTACTTTACTCACAAATAGTAGGTTAGGTATAGTAAAACTACGCATGCACTTAAAGGCGTGAGATGTGTCTGTCTAACAGTATGGGAAATAGTAAACGGTACATTGTTATCACAAAAAAAGTTTTTTCTCTTTGCCATTTGTGCACACCACGTTTTACTTATCATGATTGAAAATTTCTTGTACTTACTTTGTAAGTGAATCAAGGTTCAGGCGTAAATATAGCTCCAGTGGAGCCAAATAGAGCAATCAATGTACAAAGAGGGATAAAAGTGATGAATGAAAGGTGAGTGAAATTGATTTTATATTGCCAAAGGGTTGAAACCATAGTACGATTGATTCAGTCAGTCATTTGAAATTGCTAGAGGGTGCATATTTCAATTTAGGGTTGGCTTCAGAGCGCATAAACCGCAAGGTTAGAATAAACAAAAGAACAACGTATCCTCTTATACAGTAAATTTATGCGGATAAGAGTAAGAGCTGTGGTAGTAAGTAAGTGAGTGCACTCTAAACCATTTCCTGCGATTGTGAATGATCAATACGCTATAGAAATGAGCTATACGATCTGTGCAGTAATTGTATATAGCTAGGATGTAAAGGATCTTAGATATTACAAAACTAAAGCACCCTTACCACCTTTCCTACCTACCACGACCTAGAATGTTGGTTTTTGCCCTCAAAATTGAACCATGTACCTACATAATGCTTGTTTGTATTGAATGCAACACCTTATTTTCACTTTCATTCCAAAATTTCTAGCTAACAACCATTTGGTGTCAGTATAAGCAAGATTTCTTCACACTTTATGTTTCAGAAAGAACAAAGAATGTAAATCCATCAAAAGAGTCACACCAGAATCCTTTTTAGGCACCCACGTTACCATATATTTATAGCTTTTGGCTTGTGCTCCAACTTGGTTTGGTTGTACTGGATTACAGACATTACTGGTAACTGAAATGGATTAACTCGGCCGGCTTCATAGGCACTTAAAGTGGTGGTGCAGACAGAAAATTTAAAGAAAAACGAGTTTTGCACGCAGCTATCAACTAACGTAAGTTTGTTTTTGTTTGTAAGTTTCGTGGTACGCACGGATCATATAGTATTCGACTTGGGCAAAACAACATTTATGATTTTATATTATATCTCGCCGCTCGTCTCATAAATTTTCCGTTTATGACTTGAAATCATTGGACATGTGGAAACTCATGCGCTACTACATTGTTCTAACTAACGTTGCCATTAGATAAACATGGTCATCAAGTTTAGATTAACTTTCCATCTCAAACTTAGTTAGTTTATGATGAGCAGGGACAAAATTCTGCTACTATGCTATGTTAAACTAAAAGCTTGGCTTCAACTCTTTGATGCGGCAAGTGAAATGTTTGGCTTGTGTCAACCATGTAGAAAAATAAATGATGGGCCATAAAGAATGTATAACTCATAAATAAACTCGTTACCAGTGCTCATATGTAAGAATTTAGCTTAATTGTTTGCATTACATAGACTGTGTAAACATGTTATTAGAAACAAGATGAGTTTTCTTTGACTTATTGCTGTTTCTGTTTCTATTACCTTATTACAAACATGATTGAACGAAAAACAAAATAATCAAAATTCTTACTGTTTGTTTGCAGAGCTTCCTGATCTTCCCGTAACAAAGAATCTTTTATTAATCTTCTTCCAATCCTTTTCAATCACGTGCTCAAGTGAGGAAAAATAAATGACCGCAATTTAGGGTAATCGTACTATATAAATGGCACATGCAAATGTTGGAAAAAATGTACGGAAGTCGTGTTCACTTTTTCCCACTCAATTTTGGCACAAATATGTTTTCGCACCTTTTGAACTTATCCTGTCCTCAGAGTAATCATAAACTCGCCATTTCCAGACAGCCTATATATTAACTATATAAACACAAGTAAAAGTGAAATCGAATGGTTTCTTTGATAACACGTCTAAATCATAGTCATCTCCCGCACGTTTGTATAGTTTATGTGCAAAACAAAACTTGTGTAAAAAGTGGCAATCTTTGCTTCAACTTCAATATTTTACTGTGCATAAGATGAGAAACAATAAAAATTCCAATCCTTGTTTTTTGCTTGTGAAAAAAAAATACAATTCTTCACCCAAACCACTCAAGTTCACACAGCCAGTCGCTCAATAAAAAAAACAGCAGACACAAATGTTCACTGAAGATGCTTGTTAATGTCTATAGCAAGTATCTTTGTAACTAACTATCAATACGAATCGCAAGAAATTGATGAATTCTTGAATGTCAGACTCGTTACAAACAGAGTACAACAAACCTATGTATGATGATAACAAAACGTTTACCGCTAGTAAACTTTTTGCACAGTACTAACTAACTCACTTACTAACCAACATAAACTACAACACATGGATTGCAACACGCAAGGAAAATTATTCTTGAGGGCGAGACACAAACCTTGTTTCCACTCCAAAGATGCACTCGTGAATGAAGAAGGTAAGCATAAGTGTTCATAGTTTTCTCACCCTTCTTTTTTCCCTGTACTTTTACTTATGCACTTAGGCTTGTAGTAGTAGTATTGGTTTTGCATTCCATGTGGACTGTACTTACACTTCTATGTGTGTGCGGTGTGTTCTGTGGCCCAAGTAATGCGTGTAGCTAATGCGCTCAATTTTTCATCCCTCTAGTTATAGTTACAAGTGTATAGGGTAAAACGATGATAAAACTGGATTTTTTGTTACTTGAGTGCATTACTTTAAATTAGGTCTGGAGTGTAGACTTGGATGAAATTGTATCAATTATTGATTTGCACACACAGAGCAGGTTTTTTTTTCAGATATGGGAGTTTGATGCAGTTTTAAATGGGAAGTTTCTCGTGTGATTTATAGTTAACTGATTAGAAAGAAAAGTAACATGTTTTTTAATCATGTTTGGTGAACATCTTTTCATTAGACAGATAAGGGTAACTAGTAAATTCATGGGTTGCAACTTGTGTCGGGAATTTTTGCGATAAGCTCTCAGTTTGTAATAGCTGATTTTAGGTAATCAAATGATGAGATTCTGTAAAGATTCATTTTTGAAATGCAGAAGTTTTTGTGTGAGGAAATGAGATTGACATTATTGATGAGTAAGTTTGTCGTAGGGTTAAATTCATAATATTTAATAATAAGGATGCGTTCAGATGGTATTGATAAAGCTGTGAGGAGACATTGTGGCGATGTCATCTCATATGTGAAAGAAGGGACAAGGTGAGCTAGTTTGAAAAACGCTAAAAATATAAAGGGTTGTCGCCAAAGCGTGTTAATGCGAACGGAAGCAGGATTTATGACATAAATTGAATTTAAAAATATATTAACCGTTTTTTTAAAGTGTAATGAACTGGCCTTCCATCCGAAAAAAGTATGCAACAATAAAGTTATAAAAAATAGCTCTCTTATAGTTGTATTTCTTGAAAATAAATACTGACATTCCCAATTGGATGCTTGTTATTGCTACTATTAATGAAGTTGGGGTTTGTTAAACAATGTTTTTAATCAATCAATCTGTAAATGTGAAAACTGTTCAATAATATTACAAGAAAATAAGGTGTGATACCAAAAACAAACTAATTGGCTTGTTATATTAATTAGCTCTGCGAACAAACCCCCAGGTGGATGCAAATGAAAGTAAGATGACTCTACCGTAACCTTTTGTGCTAACATCTTGAAATTAGCGAAAGTCATTAAAGATCCAAAATATGGATCATTAAGAGTTGGAATCACTTCAGCACCTTAATGACAATGGGAACAAAGATGAATCAAAATATTGTAAGCTCACCTTTGCCTTTTCATTAAAAATAAATAATTTCCTCGTCCCTCATCATATTCTTATTTGCATTCTATATTGAAAATATTTTAGTCCATCCATTCTATATACTCATTCGGAATTAAAAAAGATTTTGTAAGCAGAAACTAATATTACGACATAACGTATAACCAATAAGGAATATTTACTGCACGAGATTCCAATAACAGATCAATTTTAAATCCATAATGTCCCTCCCAATCCTCTATATAATTTACGACTTGTCATTCCCATTTCCACAGATTTAGCTAGCTAGCTAACTTACTAACCTAATTGGCTATTATTCATTGAAAACTATAGCTTAATATCCTTTGTACACATATATTTTGGTGATAAGAATACTGCTGAATCCCTGCAAAGCAACTATATGTGCTTGTTACAATATATGTTATGAATCCTCTTTAAAATCTATTCTCTCATGCAATACACACTGAGAACTAAAGAAGAAAAACATGCATCCCATACACCAGTGTATTGACTTGCAATTCAAATGTGCAAATTAATGAATTCTGCGTGCAAATGACTTTCAGATCATATCTCACCATTTCATTTCCATGTGCTTACACGCGCAAATTAGCTCTGAAAACGGCCATACTTAAGGGATGATTACGACCACTCATTCATTCCTATTCCTACATAGTTTGAGTTTACTTTTCGTGAGTGCCACTTATTCGCATCATTATTTAAACACACACAACGAATTGGCTTTAAGACGCACAAAGGGCAAGTAAAAGTTATAGTTAGTTAGTTAGTTGGTCATCGCCTGCTATGTTTGTTATAGTGAGATAGATACATAGATATGCTGTGCTATTTCTTAATACTGACTGACTGAGACTTGTTTCACATATGATGCTCTAGTGCTTTAGACAGACGACCCGAGTTTTTTTCCAACAAACACCATATTATTATTTGCCTCAATTATTGCGTACACACATACATGTACGTTTCTTTTTTTGATTTTAATCAAATTAACCCAGAAAAGCAGAAAAATGCAAGTCTGAGAGTCTATTTCCTGTTTCTAGCATTTCCCTTGCATGAACTTAAAGAGTTGATCGTATCATCAAATCTCAAGTTTAACTTTAAGAATAATATAGAGCTGTGCAATGCTCACTTTCATTTAGTTAGTTAGGCGATATACAATGAGAATGCACTTGGACTAAGATTTTGGATAACGCAGTAAATTAAACGACATTTGAGTTGCCTCCTCTTTCGCTAACTAGTGAATGAAATTAAAAACTTAAAGCCATATTTTCATATTGTCAGGAAAATAAATTCCATGGATTTCTGTTTTACTTCCACGTGCAATACTACAGTGCGTGCTGAAACAAGCATTTTTTCTATCCTCACCACTCACCAAATGAAGCACAGATTGTTGTAAAAAGCGATTGCGTGTTAATGGCAGATCTCAACTGGCTGATTCAATAATAATAAGAATAGTCAGTCAGTCAGTCCTTGATTTCATTTATCGGCTGATGAGTTTCACACATTAGATGCTATAAAATGATGAAACCCGTGTCATAAACACTTGTAAACAGCAATATTGCATGTAAACTCATTGACCTAATGTGCAACTTTTAAAGATTTTTTCATAAACCTGCTTATAGAACTCTACCCCTTCTCTCTTTCAGTTACTTTTAATGCGCTTTTTATGCTCTTGCAGTTGTAGCATAAAAATGTCACATTGATTTTATATCATTGCAGTGAGCTCACAAGTACTAATTAAAACAAGCAGTTTCAATTAAAATACAAGTTTTCTAGGCGAGGATTTCAACATTTTTACTCTTTTTTGCCAACTCTTCAATTGGCACACAAAGTTCACATTAAACCCTCACACTACACTCATATATTTGGAATTGACCTTTCCCCCCGACATTCTCAAAAAATGTGTCAATCATTTTCCACAGCTTTTTCTACCCTCACGAATTCCTTGGTCACGAATTAAACTGTATATGCTTGCTCATCCAACTCACTCGCCAGTCAAATTCATTGCACCTGACAAGCTGAACAATGCATATGCTAATACAGACCCATAAATGTTTCTCATCATCTGATATTTCTGCATGATTGATATCGTGATTGATAAAATTATTTTTCTGGAGCACCATGTGTTTACTGTTAACAACCAAGTCTAATATTTCCCATATATATATTTCCATTCACGCTCTCTTGTTAGCTAACTAACTGACTAAGAAAGCTTCATTTACTACCAACCTACCTACCTACGATATTCGTGTCTGCCACATTACCGATATGTGTGTTCTCTGACTACATCAGTCTTCTGACTGAAGAAAGGTAAATTCCAAAAAGCCCAGTCATCAACAACATGAATAAATTCGTTCTTGTTGAGTATGGATACAATCAATCCTAGTATTGTCCTCCGTAGGGATAAAGGAACAAAGACTCATTATCAATCTCTTCTGATTTCATGAGCTCATGTCATCATAGGCCTTATAGGAGATGAAGATGGAAAGCAGCGGGAACTGCATGCATGGATACGTGTTAATGGATTATGTGTGCTTTTTAATTGATTTAAAGATTGCATGTGTGAAAAAAAGTAGACAATAAGATGGAAAGAGGAATCAATGTGTATGCATGGGCAAAACACGAGCAACATCAGCTTCTCATTACGATCAGTATCAGAAATGAATGAATATTGAGAAAAGAGAGAGAAATTGAAACTAACTTGCTTGTTTCAAACGATAAGGATCATACATTTGAAGAAAAAAGAAAACGGCACGTGTGCTATATACATTATGTATGTATGTAGGGTTAAATATTAGAGCAAAAGGTGTTTGCTCTGCGTTTAGGAAACTGAAGTTAGTTAGTTAGTTAGTTAGAGAGTGACAGGTTCAATAGTGGAATAATGTTTTCGTTTTCGTAATATTTGCAATTTTTTGCAAACTTTAACAAGGCTGACCATCCTTTTTCACTAATGAGTAGGAATATTGTTTCCAAAACTTCCTGCCTAAATAACTTTGTCTGGGTTTTTTTGATCGTATCGTTAGACAACTAATGAGATCAGATGAGAGCGAGAGCGAACCAGAAGAAAGCAGTAGGGAGTATCGACTATGACTACTTGAACATCCCCTTTCTGTCA
>Ga0210040_10010183_pt1 | contig 10821 bp, 9 predicted proteins | sample CryGeyCG12114_NA_FD_185462 | JGI IMG/M metagenome (GOLD analysis project Ga0210040, IMG submission 185462) | Groundwater microbial communities from aquifer - Crystal Geyser CG19_WC_8/21/14_NA (SPAdes) (version 2) | ecosystem: Environmental > Aquatic > Deep subsurface > Groundwater | place: USA... | reverse complement strand
AGAAAACATCCTGCTGTTTTGTCTCGAGGCTTGCAAGAATTGCGAAGAGCTATGAACGAGTATAAGGAGCGGCCCATGCAGACGAAAAGGACCCCCTTACCGCATCCACTCAATACTTATCACGCGAGGCTTTGATGGTTCCAATTGCTTGCGATTTGCGATGGGGAGGACGCCGTTGCACAACTACTAACATTGAAGCCGCGCGAGCACCGAACCCTACTGCCAGTGTTACTTGGTACCTTCTTACCATAGGTACTTACCTACTTACCTACCTACCTACCTACCTACCTACCTACCTACTAGGCAGGTAGAACACGCGAGAGAAAGTGCCTGGCCAAGGAAGAAGGGCGACCCGTGCCTTCCTTCCTGTCCACACACGTCCACTCCTCTGACTTCACTTTCACATCTCAGTACCTGAGACTCACGATCACCGTAGAGTAAACACTTCCTGTGGCCACCTATCAGTTGACAAAATGGTAATGCAATTCTCAAAATACCCATCCTTGGAGAGACAAGACCTTACCCAAAACCAGTTAGGTGCATTCAAGTTCACCCCGGTCGATGTCGATGTACCGTTCAAAGTCCAGCACCCTGGTGATAGCTACTATGAAAGATGTCTGATGGTTAGTGAATCCACTTCACTGTGCATCTCCCAACCTGTTTCTAACCACTTTTGTTGTAGGTTGACCCAGCCGTGAACTGGATGAACCCAGCCGTGAACTCATTTAGACCATCCCATATTCAGCCGCCGCCTCAGCACCAGACTTCTCGGGACTTAGCAACTACTACTAAATCAGCATCCACTCACGCATTGACGCCACCAACCATGGAAGAAGTACTCAAAACAGCCCTGTCTGACGAACAACGTGCCCATCAACTGACAAAGGAGAGCTTGGAGATTGTAACAGTAGCCATGCAGGATGAATGTGAGAAAGGGTTGAAGTTGGAAGCACGAGTTGAAAAGTTGAAGCAGCACAACAAGAGCTTGACCGCAGCAGTCGGCATGTGCGAGAGCATCGTCAAAAACTTGGAAACGAAGCTGAATGACAAGACAAAACAGAAGGTCCCAACCGCCAAAGAGAATGGTCACATGCCGGGCGCAGTGAAAGAGAACATCCAAGAATCGCAGAACACCCCGCAGGAGCATAACGGTCAACCTCAAGTTGATCTCAACGGAGAGAAGCCGAGAGTAACCTCAGCCGAACTCTTCAACCTAGACCAATTCAATGCCACAAACCTCGACAACGCTGGCACTGACTCGACTCTTGCTCAGACTTTTCGCAGACACTTCATGGATGCCAACGAGTTCAAGGTTGCTGAGCTTCCTCGGCCACCTCCAGAGGAGAGAGAGACCACACTTGTCCAAATCACGCCGCCTAAGAAATCTCCCAACAGCCAAGCCGACGTCGCAGATGGTACAACCGTCAGCCCATCGAAGATACAAACACCGGCTCGCAAGCCCAGAATTATCCCAGAACCGTTCAGTCCCACCGTGTACTGGAAAGTTCATTCCAGGAACCCCATTTTCGACGATGACGACGACAAAATAGACAGACTCGGTATGCCGAGCTGGGCCTCGAACAAGGCATCCGAGTTCTACTGTCACCCTGTCAGATACATGCCCGACATTACTGACAAGAACCTTTACCGAACAATCATGATCGACGGCATTCCGATCGGTGCAACCTACAGAGACGTCCTTCCCCACATTCGGGGTGGCGCCCTGGAATCGATTCAGCTCTTTGGACCAATAGGAACAGTCACCAACTTCATGACTGCAAGAATCGTCTTCAGCTACGAGCTTGGTGCCCAGTCTGTTGTTGACTACGCTCGTGCCAACCCTATCATCATCAAGGACAACAAGGTTCGAGTCTGGATGGTCTTGCAACCAACTTATCCTCGAAACGCCGAGCTGTGCAACGACATCTTTACACGCATGTACACACGCTTCTTGCTTATCGACAACGTCAGCGACGCGGTGTTGGATCTTCTTCCTAGCAAGCTGGCTCGTCAGATCGACCGTAGAGTGGTTGTTGGCATCGGTCAGGCACATGACGGTATTCCGTTGGTCGAATTCACGAGCGTCGTAGAGGCGTCTAGAGCTCTCAATTTGTTGGTCATTGATCCACAATTTGGTGGTGCTGAGTTCGATTTTGATGATGATCCATGTGCTGAAGATTACGCTTAGCTGAAAAGGAAGAGTGAAACGAGATGATGTTGAGGTGAGGGGATGGCGTTGTGAACAAGGAAGCACATCGACGCGAGCATCAATAGCAGACAGCGATAGCATACCGATTCCTCTTGCTCAGAGTACACTCCTGGCTATGCCAGCACACAAAGAGCTGTGATTCGAGGACTAGACCAATGAACCATAAGTGGCAAATACGCGGCGCTCCTCAATCTTGAAACATCAAATCATTCCAAAATCTTTAGCATGAAAGACTTGAATTCCTCAGCCTACCAAGGCGAAGAACATACCGTTCTATACATTCTCGCAAGACCGACATCTTCAAGGCAATGACTCGTGTCACTCAAATGGTACCACATGACCCCTTGCTAACCGCGCTAAACCGAGGCACTAGTCGGCCCAAGTCGGATATCAACCAAAGTGAAACAGCGTCTCCTTCTTCTTTCCCTTGCCACCTTTCTTCTTCCCCCCTGCCGCACCCACGCTCCCTTCACCACCGGCAGCGACCTCGGCTTCTAGCGCCGCGGCCGCTTGGGCGGGCGTCGGTGTAGTGCCGCCGTTGCTCCAGGCATTCACAGGGGTCGCGGAGCCGGAGCCGGAGCGCGGGCTGTCGAGCCAGGGCACGCCACGGGTGCCGCGGTGGATGCCGGCTTGAAGGGTGCTGGGCTTCTGCGCCGCGGGCAGGGACGGGAACATGTCCTGGTTCCGGGCGTTGGACATGGTGGGCGGGGGCCGCAGGTTGGCCGGGTTGGTGCGGTTGGACGCCGCGCCGGCGAGGCGTGACGCCGTCGTCTGCACGGGGCCCGTGGACCAGGGCGTGGCGCCGGCGGGTTTGCGCTGTTGTGCGGCGGCGGCGGAGGACAGGGCCGGGAAGGCATCGCGCGGTTGTGTTTGGCCTTGCTGGAGCGGGTTGGCGTGACCCCAGCTTCCTTCGCGCGAGACGGCGGAGCGGGAGGATTGCGCGGTGCTGGACTTTAGCTTTAGCACGCGCCGGCCCGTCGTGCTTGTTGTTGGGGTGCTGACGCCCGGTAGGATGCCGCTGGGGCCCGGGAGGGAAGGGTAGTCTTCGTTGATGCTGCGCCAGTTGTTCCATGCTTCGAGGAGTTGTTGGCGCTTTTGCTCGTTGTCGTAGAGGTCGGCCAGCTCGCGGATCAGTTTGCCCAGTTCGGGGGAAGGGCAGTCGAAGAGGGAGAAGAACGCGTCGATGAGGTCGTTTGCGGGGATGGTGCCCGAGCGGTAGGACGAGACGTGCGTTCGGAATTGGGAGAGCTTGGTGTTGTTGTTTTTCAGAAGTTGCGTGGCGCGTGCGATGACTGCCGTGTGCCTTTGAGCACGGGCTTGTTCTTGTGGCGTTATGGTGGAGGGGTCACGAGGAGCGTGCGTGTCGAGCGAGAGATCGTCGATAGCCGGCAGTGGCTGAGCTGGAGGTTGCGCAGCCGGTTGCGGACGAGTCGTCGGAGTGCTTTGGGTGAGCTGACCGCCGAAGTTGCGTGTTGATACGGATTGTGAGCTTTGAATGGCCATTTGTCGTTGATATGCCAACTCTGCTCGACTCATGGACTGCGCGCTCGACATGGGTAGCGGGTCAGCGTTGGGGTCACGACCCCGGCCTGTTCCACGGTTCTCTCGCTCTCTCCTGTTTTCACGTTGTGGTTGGTATGGCGACCGTAGATCAAAGCCTGAGAGGTTGACCAGTCTGGCGTCTCTTCTGGCATCCTTAGAGAGACCGTTGGGATGTTCTGAGAGTTGATGAGCTTTGAGGTCCATCTCCGATTCGAAGACGTTGGTCTTGTTGGCTTGACACTCAGCGTCTAAACAGACAAAATGTACATCTCCAAAGTGCTTTTCAAGCTCTTCGTAGTTGCGATAGTAGACTGGATTGCGCCCACCGTTCCTTCTGTCACAGATATGACATCTTTCATGCGCCTCACGACAGTGGTTGTAGAGCTCATCGTCACCATAGAACCTCTTGTTACAGAAGCCACATAGCGGGTGACCTTTGAAACCGGACTGGTCGACCGCGCCTGGGTTGTCATCACCATACTTCTCATGCTTGCGTAAGTCACCGAAGCTGAAGAGTTCATGTTCGTGGGTGAAGACTTTTTTGTTTCTCGTGCACAAGTCACACATGATCTTGCCGTGCTTAGTCTTGACGTGTCGATGCAGATCAGGCCAGCCGAGACATGCTACGTCGCAATCCCGATCTGGACAGTTGTAGCGCAGTAGCAGTATCGTGTCCTCCAGAATCTCATTCCTCTCGTACTTGATGCCCAAATTGTCATCGATCTTGATGAATTCATTGTCATTGAAGTCCTGGAAACGCTTCTCGGGGTCGTCCGTGAAAATCACGAATGGTGCTTCAGTCTAGTCTTGTTAGTATGTTTCCACGTAGAACTAGACAACGACCTACTCTACAGTGAGCACAAGCTCGCGTCTTGTATAATGCCCTCAGTCTCAACGAGCAGATATGACATGTCTGGTGGTTACATGACGCTATTGAGGTGTGCTCGATTGGGCTAGCACAAATGAAGCAGACTTCTGCGTCTTCTGCAACAGCCTCTTCCTTCTGCTCGTTTCCATTCTGTGCTTGCAGATCACCTTGTATATTTGTGGCAGCTTCGGTCAGGCGTGCACCGAAGCCGCCAGGCGGTCTCCCTGGTTGTTGATCGGGTGTGGAGGCTGAATCAGGTGGTGCTGTTTCGGAGACTGCTTCATTCTGAAAACCTCTTGCCCTCCCTCGTCCCCCTCTTCCTCGACCGCGCTGGCCTCGTGGACCGGCGCCACGACCTCGATTTTCAGGTGAAAAGCTTGGGCCACTATTTCTTCGTCCATGGCCTCTACCACCTCTCGACGACGCCGTCCGTGGTGATGAAGGGAATGCAGTTGTTTGTGCAGTATCGGCCATTTTGACCGACGAATAAGTGTGTATGCGTTTGGTGTTGCGATCTGTCTTCGAGTCCACGCTGTGTACACCGACTTGGGATGATGACTTCACAGCAAATCGCAGAGAAACAAAGTGCAGTGATGATGGGGCGGGCGCGGAGGGCAGAATCGATGATCTTCAGGGCACAACTTGAACTCCGGTGACTCGGGCCTGCTTGGGGGTCGCTTCAATTATGACGCGTAATACTGCTAAATTACAGTCACTGCACTTACCTACCTACCTAGGTACTCAGGCTACGGAATGTCATCATTACGGTCAATTTCCCTATCGTTTTCAAGCTAAAAATCAACAGGTGTCATTTCTGTCGCGCACGTCGCGCTTCTGACTAACTACAGCGCTGCTTGCGGCCACTCCAGTTGAAGAGAAAAAGCGAGAAGACAAATGGCTGTCGCGGCAAATAAATTTTTAGTCAGCGAGGCTGTGACCCTTTATTTATGTCATTTGTATCATCATGTCCAGCATCAAGCGTCGGACGGCTACAATGCCCAGCAAGCTCCTCACTAAACGCTCACTGTGGCGTGTCTCGCGGGAGGTAATGCACAGTCGCTGCGCTTGCTCAGAACCAGTCAACAACAAGCTTGACCATCTGCATCCAGGTTGAAGCTATCGTTGGCCTGATATCCACATCTGGCCCCCACAAACCAAAATCGCCATGCTTGCCTCAAATTCAAGATAAGTACTAAACGTAAGCTAAATCCTCATTCTTCGGGGTTGTACATTTGCTGGCTGATGAGCTTCGTCATTGTAAACATGTGGACCTTGTCCTGCTTGAAGATTTCACGCAGTCGGTCGTCACACATGATGTATCGTTTATCGCTTGGGTCTTGTAAGTTGTTCGCTTTGATGTACTCCCAGATCTTCTTCGTGGTTTGAGGTCGGGAGAGCTGAGCTTCACCGTCAAACAGATTCGAGAGGGCGGGAGACAGATTCAGCAGTTTCTAGAACCGGTTAGCTCTCACTGACCTGCTCTAGGTAGTGATCCTTACGTGGAAGCCGGTGTTGGGCCGCTCCTTGACTTCTTTAACACCATCCGTGCTGTCAAGATCGCTGTCGTCAGAAGCCGTCACTTTCGTAGCGGTCTTCTTCTTGGGCGTTTTCTTCTTCTTTGCCGGAGCGGCTTTCCGTGAGGTGCCCCCTCTGGTGGGCCTGGCTTGTCTGTCCTCTTCTGCTTGCAATCGAGCTGCAATCACCGCATCCTCATCCGTACCGGCCTTCCTCTTCTTCTTTGGAGGTGGCGCATCAATGACATCTGATAATTCCTCACTTTCAGCTTCTCGCTTTGGAGTCGTGGTGGACCTTGAGGTAGAGTGCTGATCAGAATGTGCCGTCCCGTTTACTCCGTTGGTCTCTACGGTTTCCACCGAGGGCACAGCGGCAGACTCCCCATTCTGTTTTGCGTTGAAAATGTCAAATCGTTCCTCTATGAGGGCCTTGATGTCGTCCTTATGCGGAGCTATGTCATATCCAACCTTGTTTTGTATGCCATTTCGAATGCTCTTTCTCGTAATGGACTCTAGATCGGCTTCGGCAAGGATATTGTCTATGATCCCGGCATACTGCGCGCGAACTCCTGGAGTCACTGAGCATGTCAGTTTGAGCAGTACTGCAAGATCTGAGTAGGACTTTACACTCCATGGCGATGAATGCAACTAACTCGATCGAGTGGTCTCAAAGTCCAGTATGAGCTGAGTTACTTGCGCAAAGCGCAGAGTCTGGAACGAAGTGTGGAACTGGAAACCCCATGCGACTACAGTATTGTGGTCCGGTCGCGACAGATCGGTGGATCTCGGTAGATGGGAGGACGCCAGAATGGGTTCAGTGAATTAGGCACGTCCTATTGAACTTCAGGTCAGATGATAGATTGCTACACTTCCTTGCGCCCATACCCAACAAGGAAACAATGCTCAAAGAACAACCAATGCAACTTAGGAGTGAGTGAATTCAATGTCAATGAGCACCATCGTTGATCGGAGCAGCTGCATATGAATGTCGATCTATACATGCGCCAGGAAACTTTGCCGAACAGACTGCGAATCTTGGCGCCACAACTTGCGGGCGACCTCGCCGAATATTCAGACTGTTGCTGCAGCGCAGCCATAGTTCATCGTCTTCGTCATACTTATAGCATTCTTTTCCAATTTCCAGGATCCTACCCGCGGCCAAAATGGCACCCAGCTTCGATACCCTGTCGGACCACGATTTTCAAGATGAGGAGGATGAGATAGATTTTAGCGACCTCCAAGAGCGATTTGACGTGCGCATGGAGGAGGGCCTAGATACTTTCGTCGTATGTTGTTCTGTTAGAAGGAGAGATGGTCCGGACTAACCTCGAAAGGTCGTTGATGGTCTACCCATCGTCAATGCGGATCAGAAGCCGAAGCTCGTCAAATTCCTGCTCAAAAAATTGAATGGTGTTGGTAGAATAAAAGATGGCGAGGAATCTATTTTCATGCCAATGAACGACAAGGGCAATTCCGAGGGGTAAGCAGCGTGCAACTACAGTGGCTGGGTAGATCCTAAACGATGACAGATTTGCCTTTGTCGAGTATCAGACCCCAGAACAAGCCATAGCGGCGACGAAGCAATTACATGGCACAGCACTTGATAAGAAACACACTCTAGCCGTCAATAAGCTTACCGACATTGAAAAGTATGGTCGTGAGGGAAGAATCGACGAAGAATATGAACCACCACAAATTGAGCCTTTCCAGGACAAGGAGCATTTACGGTCTTGGTTGAGCGATGAGGACGCGCGTGATCAGTTTGCGATGTTCAGAGGCGATGATGTTGGTGTTTTCTGGAACAACAAGAACCAACCTCCGGATGTTGCAGTCAACCGAAAGCATTGGACACAGTTGTTTGTACAATGGTCGCCACAAGGAACATATCTCGCATCAGTCCACCAACAAGGAGTGCAAGTATGGGGAGGTCCATCATTCTCGAGGCAAAAGCAATTCCCTCATCCTTTCGTCAGCCTTGTTCAATTTTCTCCTGGCGAAAAGTACATCACAACATGGTCCAACCAACCTATTACAGTCGAAGAAGGAAAAGGTCCGCTTACTATCGACGAAGAGGGCAAGCACATAATCATCTGGGACGTTGAGACTGCAAAGCCTATGCGCTCGTTCGTCGCATATGATCTTCCAGCACCTCCTTCAGCCGATGGCGTCGTGCCACCCAAAGCCAAAGTACAGTGGCCAGCCTTCAAATGGTCAGCCGACGAGAAATATGTTGCAAGAATGAAGCCACAAGAGTCCATCTCCATTTACGAACTACCACGCATGAACCTACTCGACAAGACTTCTATAAAGATAGAGGGAGTTCAGGAGTTCGAATGGGCGCCAGCAAGCCCAAAGCGTGAAGGCATCAAAACATACGAGCAGTTGTTATGCTACTGGACTCCCGAGATTGGTTCCAAGCCTGCCAGTGTTGGATTAATGTCTGTACCAACTAAAGAGATCGTTCGAACACGAAATCTGTTCAATGTGACAGATGCCAAATTGCACTGGCAATCGGATGCAGCGTTTATGTGTGTCAAGGTCGACCGACACTCCAAGTCTAAAAAGTCGCTGGCCACAAATCTCGAGATTTTCAGAATCAAGGAGAAAGGTGTGCCTGTTGAGGTTGTCGACAGTTTGAAAGACACAGTCATCAACTTTGCTTGGGAACCTCATGGCGACCGCTTCGTGCTTATCACGGCGGGTGAAGCAGTTGCTGGTTCTGGCGTTCTACCCAAGACTGCAGTGGCATTCTTCGCCCCAGAGAAAGTCAAGGGCAATGCTGTTGGCGCGTTCAAGCACGTCCGTACGTTCGACAAGAAAATGAGCAACGCAATCTACTGGTCGCCGAAGGGTCGTTTCGTGGTTGTGGCTACCGTCAGTGTGCAATCAAATAGTGACATCGATTTCTACGACTTGGATTACGAGGGTGAAAAGCCTGAGAGCGAGGCGAACCTGGCTGCTAACCTTATGCTGATGGAGACGGCCGACCACTACGGTGTGACAGATGTGGATTGGGATCCTACTGGTCGTTATGTGGTCACCAGCGCCAGTATGTGGACTCATCAGGTGAGTACACAGATATTGATTACCCAGCGGCATTATGCTAACCTGCGATGCAGATGGAAAACGGCTACCGCATTTGGTCCTTCTCCGGCCAGCTTCTGGCTGACGCGCCAACGGAGAAATTCAAGCAACTCTTATGGCGCCCTCGCCCACCTACGCTTTTGAGCAAAGACGAGCAACGCCAAGTCCGCCGCACTCTTCGTGAGTACTCACGTGAATTCGATGAGCAGGATCGTGAACGCGAGGAGAACGTGGACCGTGAAGTCGTCGAGAACAGGAGAATGCTGTATAGAGAGTGGTATGCCTGGGTCGAACGTGAGCAAGAAGAGGTCAACATGGAGAGGGAGGAGATGGGCTTGCCAGACCCCGAGGAAGAGTTGGCCTTGCAGGGCACCAAGAGCGCGGATCAGGGAGAGGAAGACAAGGTGGTTGAAGAGGTTGTGGATGAGGTCATCGAGGAGACGGAGGAATTTGCATAGCTGCATCTGTCCGGCTTGATGTGTGTAGAAGGGTGTCATGTTAACATCTTATGGTCTAGAACGCCTGATGATTCAGGCGAATAGAGGTGTGTGAAGCATGCATGGACCATGACCGGCCACGAATGGGTCTATGTCTCCGGGCACAAGGAGATTGGCAGCTATCAATGTAACCACAGGTAATGCATACCTAGTGACCGACTTTCTCTGCCTTAGCCAAGCAATATCTTGACTGGTGAAGTATGAGTATGTGTCGAGTGACTTTTGAGCTATTGTTTGACACGGCACCCTTTCAGCCTCGCTGTCAGCTTAGGCTACTTTCATGGAAGAACCGAGCGAACGGGCGCGGAATAACAAGGGGAGTGCCAAGACCGGAGTTCAGCGGCGCTAGGCTGCTTGTCTACTTCCATTGGTCTTGGCGGTTTTCCTTATCAGACCGGCTACACTCAATTTTAAATCATCGCTTCAGACATTTCCAGTCTGGAACCATGTATCCGTGGTCGAGGAATCCGTGGTCTGAGACGGAAGCTAGGTCGGTTCTACAGAGCGCAGCATTTCCTCCATGAAGGCGCTCTTGTTGCGAGTCTGAATGACCGTCTGGAGGGCCTTTCTCGGTCATACAACAGCCAATTAACAGAGTCAGCGACCTGGACATCAGTGCCAATGTTATCTCTCAAGCTGAAATTGACTCTGGCGATGTGACACTGTCTCGGCATACGCACAGTTCGCGTGGTGTCTGCTACCAGCATCCAGCGGCTCACGTTGTACTAGTACGGTTGTTCTCTGCTGACATCCCCTTTCTGCTCATGTCAATCCTTATCTCTGGGACCATTCCATAGGTATCTAAGGTACGTATCCTCCTTTCAGTTATTCGATGCGATAAGGCCACGGAACCACCAATCAGATCCTCCACACTCCAGCCTAGGGTCGAGCCTCTTACACACGCCAGCCGTGTCCATGCTTGAGAGGCATGCCTGCACGATACTGAGCTTATTCGTGAAACCTAGCACTTCCTTATCTCGCTCAGGTCCATTCTACCATGCTACTAGTACGCATCGTGCGCTAGTCACATCCACGGTAGCGGAACTTTCCTTCAGTTCTGTTCTACTCGAGTACTGCTTGCGGGCGTACCTGACGCATACCATGCAA
>Ga0210040_10010182_pt1 | contig 10821 bp, 11 predicted proteins | sample CryGeyCG12114_NA_FD_185462 | JGI IMG/M metagenome (GOLD analysis project Ga0210040, IMG submission 185462) | Groundwater microbial communities from aquifer - Crystal Geyser CG19_WC_8/21/14_NA (SPAdes) (version 2) | ecosystem: Environmental > Aquatic > Deep subsurface > Groundwater | place: USA... | reverse complement strand
GATCGGGTTGCCGAGGCCGTCCACCACGCGGCCGAGCAGCCCGCGGCCGACCGGCACGTCCACGATCGTGCCCGTGCGGGAGACGGTGTCGCCCTCGCGGATGCGCGTGTCATCACCGAAGATCACGACGCCGACATTGTCGGATTCGAGGTTCAGCGCCATGCCGCGAACGCCGGCGGAGGGGAACTCCACCATCTCGCCGGCCATGACGTTCTGCAGGCCGTAGCAACGGGCAATGCCGTCGCCGACCGTCAGCACGGTGCCCACCTCGGCCACGTTGGCGTCGGTGTCGAAGCCAGCGATCTGCTGCTTCAGGATGTCCGAAATCTCTGCGGGACGGATGTCCATGGTCAGGCGGCCCCCTTCATGGCGTAGCTCAGGCGCTGGAGCCTGGACTTGATGGATGTGTCGTAAAGGCGGGACCCGATCTTGAGGATCAGGCCGCCCAGGATGGACGGGTCCACTGTCTCGGACAGGCGGACGTTCGAATACCCGGCTTCGGTGAGGCGGGCGGCGATCTGGGCGCGCTGGGTGTTGCTCAGCGGATGGGCGGTGATCACCTCGGCCGCCTGCTGCCCGCGCTGCTCGGCCAGCAGGGTGTCGAAGGCGGCCAGCACGCCCGGCAGGAGGTTCAGGCGCCGGTTGGCGATCATCACGCCCACCATGTTCTTCACGTCGCCGGAGATGCCTGCGCGGTCCAGCACGGCGAAGGCGCCGTTGCGCTGGGCATTGGCGCCGAGCCGCGGGTCTTCGATGAAGGCGCGGAAGCCGGCGTCATCGCGGGCGAGGGTCGCGAGGTTCTCGACGTCGGTCGCGACGGTGTCCACCGCCTTTTTGTCCTTGGCCAGGTCCAGCAGGGCGAGCGCGTAGCGCTGCGCCGCGCCGCCGATCTGGGGCGCCCTCATCTGTTGCGCAGAAGTCTGGACGTTGGCGGCTGCTTCGGAGGCCACTGGCAATCCCGTTCGAGGGTTGGTGAAGACCCGTTGGCCCGTTCCGGTCCCATCTGGGGGAGGCTTCCCGGGCCTGCGCGAGCACCCCGGGAATCCCCCGGGTGTCGGCGGGCGCCCCTTAACACGGTGCAATGCGAGGCGGCAACCGCCCAGCACCCGCAGGGTGTGCGTTGCACAGGATAGATGGTGATGAGATGTGGCCGATGGAACCCTCGGCGGGTCTGCCGCGCTCTACCCTCGACCGGTAACGCCGCTTGTCGCGGCGCGATCCCGGCCCACACAAGGACCTCGAGAAGGGGGAACAAGCGATGGACAAGGACAAGACCGACCAGAAGCAGGACGCTGAGACCGGGGACTGGATCTCCGACCTCAAGCCCGGCGCCACCACCGACGCCAAGGTGGACAAGGGCGTGGAGGACACCTTCCCGGCTTCCGACCCCGCGCCGAAGACTGGCGCGACGGGGTTCATCTCCCCCAGCGGCCAGGACACCGCGAAGTCCACCGACCAGGGCCAGGGCCAGCCGGGCACGACCGCCGGCGGCAAGCCCTGATCCCCGGGGGTTGATCCCATGGGCGGGCGCGTCGGCCCGGAGCGGCCGGAGGAGGAAGGTCTGCGCGAAACGGGCGGCTGGAAGCCTGGCATCCAGCCTGGCACTGGCCGTGGCGCAGAGTTGGACAAGAGCCTGAAGGACGGCGCCAGCGCCGATCCGGCGGTTCACTCTCCCATACCCGGCTTCGTCGATCAGGCCGATCCGGTGGAGCAGGCCGTCGAGGGCGCCGGAGTCGCCGAGGCCCGCAATGCCGTCGAGGACCTGCCCCGGCAGGGTTGAGCCGACCTGCGAACCAGTGACCCCGCCCCGGAGCACCTCCGGGGCGGGAATCGTCGCGTCTAGAGGAAGCTGACGGGGTCCACGTCCACCTGCACCCGCACGGCGTTCGGCACCTCCACGCGCGACAGCCATTCCCGCAGGAGCGGCTGCACCGCCACGTCGCGCCGGGCCTTCAGCAGCAGGCGGCGCCGGTGCCGGCCGCGCAGCATCGACAGCGGTGCGGGGGCCGGGCCGAGTACCTGAACCCCCTCCCCGCCCGGCGCCGCGAGGCCGAGGTCGCGGGCCACGCGATCTGCGGCGCGCTCGTCCTCGGAACTCACGATCAGCGCGGCCAGGCGGCCGAAGGGCGGCCACCCGCCCGGACGGCGTGCCTCGGCCTCCTCGGCCATGAAGGCCTCCAGATTGCCGGAGACGAGGGCCTGCATCACCGGGTGCTCGGGGTTCCAGGATTGCAGCAGGACGCGCCCCGGGCTCTCGGCACGGCCGGCGCGGCCGGCAACCTGGTGCAGAAGCTGAACCGTCCGCTCGGCCGCCCGCAGGTCGCCGCCCGCCAGGCCCAGGTCGGCGTCCACCACCCCCACCAGGGTCAGGTGCGCGAAATGCCAGCCCTTGGCGACGATCTGCGTGCCGATCAGCAGGTCCACCTCCCGGTCCGAGATCATCCGCGCGGCCTCCGCGGCGGCCGCCGGTCCGGGGATGGTGTCGGACGCCATGACGAGCCGCCGCGCATCGGGGAAAAGCTGCGCGGCCTCCTCCTGCACCCGCTCCACCCCAGGGCCGATCGCGGTCAGGCTGCCCTCGGCGCCGCATTCGGGGCAGTGCTGCGGAATGGGCTCGGCATGGCCACAGTGGTGGCATTGCAGGCGGCGCTGCGCGCGGTGCTCCACCAGCCAGGCCGTGCAGTTGGGGCAGCGGATGCGGTGGCCGCAGGCGCGGCAGAGCGTCATCGGGGCGTAGCCGCGGCGGTTGAGGAACAGCATGGCCTGCTCCCCGCGCGCGAGGGTCTCGTTGATCGCCTCGATCAGCGGGGGGGAGATGAAGCGGCCGCGCTCCGGCGGCACGCGCCGCAGGTCCAGCACCGTGACCTCCGGCAGGCCCGCGCTGCCGTGGCGGCGGGGCAGGTTCTGGGCGGAATAGCGGCCCTGCTCGGCGTTGGTCAGTGTCTCCAGGCTCGGCGTGGCGGAAACCAGCACGCAGGTGGCCTCGGCCATGCGGGCGCGCACCACGGCCATGTCGCGGGCGTGGTAGATGACGCCGTCCTCCTGCTTGAAGGCGGTCTCGTGCTCCTCGTCCACGATGATTAGGCCCAGGTCAGGGAAGGGCAGGAAAAGGGCGCTGCGGGCGCCGACCAGCACCGGCGCCTCCCCGTCGGCCACGGCCCGCCAGGTCGCGCGGCGCAGGCGGCCGGACAGTTCGGAGTGCCAGATGGCGGGCGCGCAGCCGAAGCGCGCCTTGAACCGGTCCAGCCACTGGGAGGAGAGCGCGATCTCCGGCAGCAGGACGAGCGCCTGCCGTCCCTGCCGCAGGCATTCCGCCACCGCGTCCAGATAGACCTCGGTCTTGCCCGAGCCGGTCACGCCCGCGAGGAGGGTGACGCCGAAGGCACGCTTCGCGACCGAGGCGCGCAGCCCCGCCGCCGCTTCCTCCTGCTCCTCAGCAAGCGCCGGGCCGGGATGCTCGGGATCCGGGCGGGCGAAGCTGCGGGGGTGCGGCAGCAGGGCCGGCTCGATCAGCCCCTGTTCCGCCATGCCGCGCAGCACGCCGGTAGAAACCTCCGCCTCGTCGGCAATGTCTGCGCCGGCGCGGGCCTCGCCGGGCTCCATCACGTCCAGCACGCGGCGGCGCTGGGGGGTCATGCGGTAGCCGGGCGCGCCGCCCTGGGCCAGTTCCCCCGCGGCGGAAAGCTTCCAGCCCGCCTGCTGCCCCGGCGGCTCCAGGGCCGAAGGAACCGACATGGCCATTCGCAGCACGGCACCCGGGGGCGCGAGGGTATAGGCGGAGACCCACTCCACGAAGCGCCGCAGGCTCTCCTTCATCGGCGGTGCGGGCAGGATGCCGAGGATGTCCCGCAGCCGGCCTTCCGCCAGGCCGGCATCGGGCTCGCCATCCCAGACCACGCCCAGCAACTCCCGCCCGCCCAGCGGCACAGCCACGAAGCTGCCCGGCTCCGGCAGGGGGGTACCGTTCGGCACGCGGTAGTCATAGGCACCGCCGCCGGGGCTATCGAGCGGAATGGGCAGCAGCACGCGGACGCGCCTCGACGGCGGCCCGGCGGGGGCCGTCCGGCGCTTGCCCTTGGCCGTGGCGGCGGGGGCGGCGACAAGGCCATCCCCGAACAGCCCCCCATCGGGCGTTGCGCCGGTGCTGCTGGACTCCGCCCTTGGCATCGCTATTGATCCGCCCTCCACGCCGCCGAAACGCTGCCCGCAGGCCTCAGGACCGAAACCATGAAATTCTTCGTCGACACCGCCGAAGTCTCCGAGATCCGCGCCCTTGCCGAGAGCGGGCTGCTCGACGGCGTCACCACCAACCCCTCGCTGATCGCCAAGTCCGGCCGCCCGATGGCCGAGGTGATCAAGGAGATCTGCGACATCACCCCCGGCCCCGTCTCCGCCGAGGTCACCGCCACCGATTACGACGGCATGATGCGCGAGGGCGAGTACCTCGGGCGCATCGCGCCCAACGTCGTCATCAAGCTGCCGCTGACCGAGGCGGGGCTGCGAGCATGCAAACATATGGTGAACAACGGGGTCATGGTCAACGTGACGCTGTGCTTCTCCGCGGCCCAGGCGCTGCTCGCGGCCAAGGCCGGGGCCACCTACATCTCCCCCTTCGTGGGCCGGCTGGACGACATCGGCCAGGACGGCATGACGCTGATCGCCGACACCGTGCAGATTTACAAGAACTACGACGCGATCCGCACGGAGGTGCTGGTGGCCTCCATCCGCCACCCGATCCACCTGATCCAGGCGGCGAAGATGGGCGCCCATGTCGCGACCCTGCCTCCTTCGGTCATCAAGTCGCTCTACAAGCACCCGCTGACTGACCGTGGGCTGGAGAGCTTCCTCGCGGACTGGAAGAAGACGGGGCAGTCAATTCTCTAAGCTCCCGTAACTGTCCGGGATGGGCGTCACGGGTGTTGCGGCCTGGCCGACAGGTTGTGGTGCGGTGAACAGCGGTCTCCGGCCGATCGGCCGGGGCCGCGCCCTCCCAGGCCTTCCGGAATCGGCCGGTGCCGTCCCCTGGGCCGGCGAACCGAATGGCTGAACCGCGCCGAAGGACTGCGATGCCTACCCTGCACTTCATCACGCACCCGGAGGTCGTCATCGATCCGTCCGTGCCGGTGCCGGACTGGCCGCTCTCCCCGGAGGGCGTCCGACGGATGGGCCTGGCACTGAAGCAACCCTGGATGACCCGCCTGGGCTCGGTGTTCAGCAGCGCCGAGCGCAAAGCCACGGACGCCGCGCGGATGATCGCGGACCGCTTCAGCCTCTCGCCGGTCGTCGTCCCGGAACTGGGAGAGAACGACCGCTCGGCAACGGGCTATCTCCCGAAATCCGAGTTCGAAGCGACGGCTGACATCTTCTTCGCGCGCCCGGAGGAAAGCGTGAGAGGGTGGGAGCGTGCGGTTGACGCTCAGCGCCGGATCAGCGCCGCAGTCGAGCGGGTGATCACCGAAGCACCCGGGAATGGGGACATCGCGATCGTCTCTCACGGCGGCGTCGGTGCGCTCCTGCTTTGCCACCTCAAGGGCGTGCCGATCAGCCGCGCCGAGGACCAGCCCGGCGCAGGAGGAGGGTGCGTCTACTCCTTCGACCCTGGAACCCGCGCCTTGATCTCCGGCTGGCGTCCCATCGAGGATTGAAGGTCCGCTCCCCATCCAGCCGGGGGGTTCGCGTCCGGCGTGATCACGATCCCCGGAAAGGTCGGCAACGCGCCCTAGCCCGCCGGGGCGGGCACCAGCCCGTGGCGCAGCATCACCTCCCGCATCCGGGCAGGGTCCGGCGCCCCGCCCACGACCAGCGCCGCCAGTTCCCGGAAATACCCCGGCCCGAGCACGCCCGGGGTGAGGATGCAAAGGCAGGTCGCGGCCTCCTGCGTGTCGTTGCGGAAGCCGTGGACGACGCCGCGGGGGATGAACAGGGATTCGCCGGGGCGTAACTCCACGTCCCGGCCCGCCACCTTCCAGCTCGTCACGCCCGTGAGGCCGAGGATCGTCTCCTCCCAGCTCTCGTGGTGGTGCGGCACGGGCATCCGGGCATTCGGCAGCACCGTCATCTCGAAGAGGTCGAGCGCGCCGCCCGTCTCCTCTTTCGTCTGCTTGAATCGCAGCTCAAGGCCGCCGAGGCGGATGATTTCCATGCCGGGCCGCTCCATAGGGCCCGGCAGGATGCCGAGCGTGGCCCCTTGCCGCAACGAACATCCCCTGCCGGACCATGCCCCGCTAAAGGGCAGGCTTCAGCAGCGTCGCCCGGCCGCCATGCGCCGCGGACCAGCCGATGGGATCGGCCAGGAAGCGCTCCAGCACCGCGCGGTCGGCTTCCGGCAGGGCGGAGGCGCCCTCCGAGGCCAGCACGTCCCGCCAGTTGGCCAGGGCGACAAGGGAGAGGCCCAGCTTCTCCATCCGCTCCGCGCCGCCCGGGAAGGTGCCGTGCTGGAAAAGGCAGAGCGCCTGGGTCACCACCGCCCCCGCCGAGCGCAGCCCGCGCGTGAAGGCGACCTTGCTGCCCCCATCCGTCATCAGGTCGTCCACGAGCAGAACCCGCATCCCCTCCACTGAGCCGCCCTCCACCTGGGCGTTGCGGCCGATGCCGAGCGGGCGCTTGCGGACGTAGCGCAGCGGCAGGTCGAGCGCCTCGGCCAGCCAGGCGGCCCAGGGGATGCCGGCGGTCTCGGCGCCCGCGATCGCCTCGGGCGGCCCCTCCGCGAAGCTCGCGCGGATCGCCTCGACCGCCAGCGCCACGGCGGCCCGGCGCAGCCGCGGCTCGCCGATCAGCAGGCGGCAGTCGATATAGGCGGGGCTCGCCCAGCCTGCCGCGAGGATGAAGGGCTGGCCGTGACTGACCTGCACGGCGCCCCCCTCCAGTAGCAGCCGGGCCATGGAGGCGCCGCTCATGCCGCCGCGTCCCGCAGGCTACGTTCCAGCAACTCGGCGCCGAGCATGAAGTCCTCCATCTCCATGGCCTCCGCCGGGTTGTGGGAGCCGTGCTGGTTGCGGATGAAGATCATGGCGCTCGGGATGCCCGCCTGTGCGAAGACCGCGGCGTCGTGACCGGCGCCGCTCGGGATCGGCTCGTCCGGCAGGCCCATGGCGCGCAGCCCGGCCCGCAGACGCTCGATCCACCCCTCATCCATCCGGGCGGGCGCGGAGTCCAGACGGCGGTCGAGGCGGAACTCCACCCCCCGCTCCTCCCCGATCCCCGCGCATTCGGAGAGAAAGAGGTCGTAGAAGGCTTCCAGCGTCTCGGTGCTCTGGCTGCGCGCCTCCATCGAGAAGCGCAGCCGGCCGGGGATGCGGGCCAGGGCGTGCTCGGCGGGGTCGGTGCCGATGATGCCTGAAGTCACCACCAGATCCCGCCCGCGTTCCAGCAGCGTGCGCCAGTGGCGGTCGAGGCGCGTGATCAGCTCGGCCGTCGCGAAGACGGCGTCGTGGCGCAGCCAGCGCGGGATGGTGCCGGAATGCCCGGCCTCCCCGATGCACTCGATGGCGCGATGGCGGATATTGCCGCGGATGCCCGTGACGATCGCGACCGGCAGGTTGCGCGCGACGAGCACCGGCCCCTGCTCGATATGGATCTCCAGCCAGGCGGCGATGGCGGCGGGGTCCAGCAGCTTCTCCCCCCGCGCCACGCGCTCCACCTCCACGCCAGCTTCCCGCATGCAGTCGATGAGAGAGCGGCCATTGACCACGTGCGGCGTCGCCAGGTCCTCGGCCGAAAGGCGGCCGAAGAGCGCGGCGGAACCCATATAGGCGCGCCCGAACCAGGCGCTTTCCTCCCCGCGCAAGGCGTAGAGGGCGATGCCGCGGCGCGGCGCGAAGCCCTCCGCGCGGAAACGGGAGAGCGCCATCAGCCCCGCGATCACCCCCGCCGCCCCGTCGTAATTCCCACCCTGGGGCACGGAATCGAGGTGCGAGCCGCAGGCGATCACCGGCAGGGAGGGATCGCTTCCGGGGAGGGTGACGACGAGGTTTGCCCCCGCGTCGCGCGCTGTTTCCAGCCCCTGGGCACGGGCCGCGGCCTCCACGATGTCGAGGGCGAGGGATTCGCCGGGCCCGTAGCTTTCCCGCGTGATGCCGACGCCGTCACCCGTCGCCTCCCGCAGCCGGTTGAAGAGCCGCTCGGCGAGGTCGCGGCCGAGGGCGGGTGCCAGGGTCGCGCTCACGGCGCGGGCTCCGCCCATTCGAGTTCGGCCTCGTCCGTTTCCTCGCGGTGCAGGGCGCCGGTCAGCTCCGACACCCGCGCGATGCCACGGCCCGCGCAGAAGCGGGACAGGCCCTCGATCACCGCCTCCATCGCGCCGGGGTGGAGGAAGGTCGCGGTGCCCACCTGCACGGCCGTCGCGCCCGCGATCATGTATTCCGCCGCGTCCTCGGCCGTGGAGATGCCGCCGCAGCCGATCACGGGGATGCGGACGGCGCGGGCACACTGATAGACCTGCCGCAGCACGATCGGCTTGATCGCGGGGCCGGAGAGCCCGCCCATCACGTTGCCCAGCCGCGGCCTGAAGGTGGTCAGGTCCACGGACATGGCGAGGATGGTGTTGGCCACCACCAGCGCGTCCGCCCCCGCCGCCTCCGCGGCGCGGGCCACCTCCGGCACGTCGCCCGTGTTCGGCGTCAGCTTCGCCCAGAGCGGCAGCGGGGTCGCGGCGCGCAGGCGGCGGATCACGGCCTCCGTCGATTCCGCCCGCATGGCGAAGGCGCGCCCGTCCTCCTCGATGTTCGGGCAGGAGATGTTCGCCTCGATGGCCGCGACGCCGGGCACCGAGACCTCGGCGGCCAGCGTCGCGAAGCCCTCTGCCGTGGGGGCGGAGATGCTGACCACCAGCGGCGGCGCGAAGGCCCGCATGGCCGGCAGCGTATGCTCCAGGAAGTAGGGCACGCCCTTGGAGGGGATGCCGATCGCGTTCAGCATCCCGCCCGCCGTCTCCGCCACGCGCGGCAGCGGGTTGCCCGCGCGCAGCTCCCGCGTGATCGTCTTCGTCACCAGCGCGCCGAGCGCATCAAGGTCAGCGGCCAGCGCCAGCCCCTCGGCGAAGGTGCCGGAGGCCGGCATCACCGGATTGGCGAGCGTCAGGCCGCCGATCCGCACACTCATGTCGGTCATGCCGCCCTCCCTCATGCCACCGCCTCCAGCATGTCGAAGACAGGGCCGTCCCAGCAAACGCGCTTGTGGACGATCTCGCCCCCTTCGTTGAAGTCGCGCACGCAGCAGAAACACATGCCCAACCCGCAGGCCATCTGCTGCTCCATCGCCACCTGGCCGGGGATGCCGAACTCCCGCCCCAGGCGCTGCTGCACGCGCAGCAGCCGGGCGGAGCCGCAGGTGAGGAAGGCGTCCACCCCACCCTCCGCGATCAGGCCGCGGAGCAGGCGCTCGACATGGGCGGGGCCGCTGGTGCCCTCCTGGTCCGTGACGGTGATGACCCGGGCGCCCTGGCCCCGGAACAGATCCTCGGAAACCACCAGCTCCGGCCGCCGGGCGCTGAGGATGGCGGTGACGCCGATGCCCGCCGCCCGCGCCGCCTTCGCGATCGGCGCAAGGGTTGCGAGCCCCGCGCCGCGCCCGATCGCCACGACGCCCCGCCAGGCCGGGTCCAGCGCAAAGCCATGGCCGAGGGGGCCCATGATGTCGAGGGTGTCCCCGACCGAGAGGGTGGCAAGGCCCCGCGTGCCCGCGCCGGTCACCTTGTAGAGGAACTCCACCTCTCCCCTGGCCGGGTCGGCGCCATAGAGGCTCATCGGCCGCCGCAGGAAAGGTGCCTCCCCGGGGGGTGCCGGGCACAGGAGCTGGAAGAACTGCCCCGGCAGCGCCCCCGAGGCCGGTGCGCCCGCGCGCAGCACCAGGTGGCGGTACTCGGCATTCAGGGATGCGTGCGACAGTACCCCGGCCCTTTGGGCGGCGACGCTGATCGGGGCTGGACCGGACATGGGGGCGTCCTCCGAAGAAACCGTATCCAAGCGCGCGGCGGCCGCTCGCAAAAGAACAGAATTTCGTGCGAGGTGATGCCGGTATGGCAGCACCCTCCCCTTCCCGTCCGCTCCGCATCCATGCGCCGGGCATCGGCTATTTCGACGCCGTGCGCCGCGCCGGCTCCATCCGCGAGGCCGCGCGGCGCCTGAACGTCGCCTCCTCCGCCGTGAACCGCCAGTTGCTGAACATGGAGGCGGAGCTGGGCGCGAAGCTCTTCGACCGCCTGCCGGGGGGGCTGCGCCTGACCGCCGCGGGGGAAATCCTCGCGCAGCACGTCATCACCGTGCTGCGCGACGCCGAGCGGACACGCTCGGAGCTCGACGCCCTGACGGGGTTGCGAACAGGGCATGTGGACCTCGTCACGTTGGAGGGCCTCTGCCACCGCGTGGTGCCAGAGGCCGTCGCGGCGTTGCAGGGCAGGCAGCCGCGCATCACGGTCAGCACGGGCATCCTCGGCAGCGGCGACATCCCCGGCGCCATCCTCTCCGGCGACGCGCATCTCGGCCTTGCCTTCGAGGTGCGGCGGCATCCCGGCCTCCGGCAGCTTGCGGTGGCCCGGCTGCCGCTGGGCGCGGTGGTGCCGCCGGATTCGCCGCTGGCGGACCGGGCCGCGATCATCATGGCCGAATGCGCGGGCCTGCCTCTGATCCTGCCCAGCGCCAACTTCGCTAACCGTGACCAGATCGACACGCTGCTCCAGGCGGCAGGCCGGGGGGAAGGGATGCGGGTACAGTACGAAGCCGGCTCGGTGGAGCTGATGAAGCGAATGGTGCTGCTCGGCCTCGGCATCGCCTTCATGACCCGCGCGGGGCTAGAGGCGGAGCTGGAGGCCGGGCGGCTGGTCCA
>Ga0210040_10010181_pt1 | contig 10823 bp, 10 predicted proteins | sample CryGeyCG12114_NA_FD_185462 | JGI IMG/M metagenome (GOLD analysis project Ga0210040, IMG submission 185462) | Groundwater microbial communities from aquifer - Crystal Geyser CG19_WC_8/21/14_NA (SPAdes) (version 2) | ecosystem: Environmental > Aquatic > Deep subsurface > Groundwater | place: USA... | reverse complement strand
TATAAGTGCTATGTGCTATGTTTCGGAAGTTCATTTCCAATAATAAAATTAATGTCCCCGCCTAACTTACAATCGCAGTGTATTATTCTCTTTAGTTCTTCTTCCCTATAAAGCCTAATAAACAAATGTTGACCTCATTTCCAGCCATCAATCTCCTACTCCACATACCTACTACAGATTGATCAATCCGTCATTGTTTTGTTACGCGCAGTTTCTCAAAATGACAATCACATTTTTTCTATCCAACCAACCACTAATAGTTTGCTTATAAACATACTACGTGCAGAGTCTACATTGCTCTGGCATCGACAGTTTTTGACTTGAGCATTCATGAACGACCCCACGCATTCTCGTGCGCCATATTTTTTGTAGCGAATAAACTAACCAACCAAAACCAACTATAAGTTAATTTCCTGTATTCATCCCAAACACACAAAAAATGTAGAAAAAAACTCAAAGTTTAAATTAGTTAACAAATGCTGTGGAATTTTTAATTCCTGTGTGTAATTATGTCTATAGGTGTGAGTTTGTCTTTTGCTATTTTATTATTCCCTATTACATTGAAGAAATGACTAAAGTGTATAATTTTTTGCACGACCAGACCACCAACTATAATTATCACTATCATCATCAGTAGTTAGTTTGTGACACTGCATTGCTATAACCAACCCTCTTCTATTTCTATGAAACAACCATTGTCCTGTAGTAGTCTATGGTTGATTATGTCAAGGTGTGGTACCCATGCATTGAATATACGAGGAATATGCTGTTACTCGCACCATGTAATCTTCACCGAATCCTTTTATATTGGAAACATAATAAAGATGAATCAAGTCTAAGGGTTTCTTTCAATGGAAAAATGATGCACCGAGCACCACACGATAGAGCCTAGAAAATTCGACATTTTCTTCCTCAAACGAGCTAACTAACTGACTGTTCAAAGAGCAGATGGTGTGTACTTGATTATTGTACCATGTTGTTGTGAACACAAACACACAAAAGTTGGTTAGAAATGTGTACTAGTTTAGTGATGAGTGTGTTAGCTATTCAGTTGCAATAAAAAAAAAACTAACAGAGGAATTCTTTATTTTGGCTCAAGTTAAAGTATTACATGCATGCACTGACTGTTCACTTGTAATTTTATGTACGAACAAGTAAATAAATATAATCACCACATGGGAACATGTTTTTTTCTCATACATTATGCATTGTTGTTGTTGTACTATGAAAATTCCATACCGTGGCAGAGTGAGTTCATCATTACTAACTTACTTGAGGGCAATAGGTGACAATAAAATTAATGGTGATGAGTATTCAGTTTTTTGACGTTACTAAATCTCCCCTGTCATAAAATGATATAGTTATTTGCTAACAAGAATTTTGGTGAGTGCTATTTCTCGTAAATCGTAAATTCACATTTAGTGAAGGAAATAGTAGTGAGTGACACATTATGGTTCTTTACGTAGTTATAGATAATACGAGCGAGTGAGTCAATGATTTACATAAGGCAACTCCGACTGCAAAATGTAATAGGGCGGAACAAGTCGTCAAAATATTTCCGTTCTGTTATCATGGGAAATTGATGGCATGATAATACGAGTGAAATTCCTAAAAACGCATGCAATGTTTTGTTTAGTTTAAAATGGCTATCTTTTCCGTTTCCTCTCACCATAATTTCTCTTAGCGGACAATGAGTGAAGCTTTTAAATGCTAATGTGTATAACCCGACTATTCGGACGATGGTTTTTTTGCGCATGATATTTGCAGGCACGTAGAATGAAAAAAATTAACAATGACTTCTAGACTGTTTGTGTTTACACATGTAGTTAAAAAACATATACAGTTTGAAAGATGTGTCATGTGTCTATTTTGGGCGACTATTGTTAGTTAGTGCTATCGTGAAAATGGTGTTGAAAATTATTCTGCACATTACTATCGCCCTGAACATAACATACAACTGTAACTAACTTGACGAAATGAGAAGTTAGTTTTGTTGGTCAACCATTTGTACCACAAGTTGTGTGTTGCTATTTACGTTTTTTACCACTAACAAAAGTGTTTCTACAATGTGTGAAGACTATATACTGGCTTCCTTAGAATAAATAAGTGAAGCAGGTGGCAAACCCAATTCTAATTAGGCTAAATGTATCAAACAATCTTCGTATGTGTCAGATTGGAACAATGGAATGATGCTCCGTCATTGAAAAATTTAAGAAATGACCCCATCTCATTCATTAATCTATTCAATTTACCTGTCAACAGGATAGACGGTCTCGCTGCATCGTAAACATGCATTCTCACTTGCAGGACGAAACATTATTGTCGGGACTATCACACGGTTTTCGAATCACCCAAAAAATGTCCACAGTTAGTTTCACCGGGAAACACATTTGCATTGTTGTCTATCTCCCATATGCACTGTGGTGGTTAAACGAAGAAAACCCGCTCAAATTTCTCCGAAACAGCTGTCACTCTGATTGAGAATTCAACAGGTGGCTAACTAATTAACTAACTAACTAAAGATTCCTCAAAATCTGATCATCAGCAAATCCTATATTCACCACTTTAACTTGTATTCAATTTGACACACAATTCACAATCACCACCAATTTTCAAAGCGGTTTGAAATCTTTGGGATTCGTTTCACATGTTGCTTGTGACTTAAAATCTGTAGATGGACAATCTGAAACTTAAAAAATCACAACAAAAGCGCGCAATATTTTTTGCCCCTGCTGAACGACGCAATTATACATTTGGAACCAAGTCCCGGTATCAATCAAACGAGCACTAGTCACTAACTAACTACTACAATAGTAGTATTCATTAATTCCACACACGCATAATATTACTATCACTAGTTGAATAGAATTGCTGTATACGATATGCTGGTTTAGTATAGCTCCTTTTTATGATCCTGGCACCTGAGAACTAGTATACGAAATTTGCAACAGCTTTCATTGAACTCTTCATTTTGGATTCAAGTCAGTCAGACTTTAGCTAGGAGCAGACTAATAGTGAAAAAAAAGGTACGAGTCTCACTCAGGTTTGTGAGATTTTACAAGCAATTCACTGAGTTGGACATCATTGTACATACTTTTAGTTAGTTACCTTTTAGGATACCCTTTTAGTTAGTTACTTACACTTACTGTATGCTTTTAGCAATACGTTGTATACTATGTTCAGGTATGGTCTACACTAAAAAAGGGAGATACAATTCATACCTCCTAACTTACCTGTGGCAAATAATAAAATACTTACAGGCATATCTGCTTTAATGAGTGAGTTTTGCGTATATTTGATCATCCTCCCTCGTTTGTTGTACTATGTACACTATGTAAGGCTGTTACGTGCACATCCTTTGGCTGCAGACAGGTAGGCAGACAGGTGGGTAGCTTTTCCAACTTACTAACTCCTTATTGCCAACAGGTAGTAGTAGTTGTAGTGAGCTTCGTTTTAGTAACAGAACAAGTGAGGCACTGGCGTGAACTCGGGATTAAAATCATCTCTCATATCTAATGTGCAAGTGACTACAGAAATATCATTGCAAAAAGATGTATTAAAATTCAAGGGAAAATGTATTGCATTCTACAAGCAGGATTCATAACGATGAATGTGAAAAACATATCAAGTCTCCCCAGAGAATTTATGTAAGGGAGGTGGAGATATGGCGTAATTGAAGCGAAAATTCCTTGGCATCAGGTATACATCATGTTATTCAGTTAAGTTTGTTAGCAACTCGAATTCATCATGCTTTCAACTTTAGGCAAGCAACAACAGTTAGTTCGCAGTCCTAGTGATAACAACAAAACACATTATGCATGGCTGGCAACGCTTGCTCGCAGCATCCTGCTAATGTTTCCCGTCGCAGCGTATTTTAGTTCAATTCGACTAATTAAACAGGCTCTGTACATATGTTGTAGCGCATTATTACATCCCTGTGCTTTATCCCTTGAATTGAAACATCCCTGTTGAGCTTGAGATAAACTAGCTAAATGATCAGGGTGGCTGTGCGTCATCAATATAGTAGATTGGGCAACAGCCATGTTTCATCCGGTGCAACTATTTATTTAGCACGCTCTGTTGATAAATTCAACACTAGCTACGATAGTGGAATGCATTCTGCATTCAACTACATGGTTCGTCAGTAAAAAAGTGAGAAAATGGACCCATTTGTTGGTTCCCATCGTTGTATTGAATGTGAATGGCTGTTAATGAGCGTGGGTTGAATTCAGGAGAGTTATTTGACTAGTATAGATGGCAAACGGAAGCAATAGATCAGATAGATTTACCTTATTTAGAAAGAATGATAAATAGTAGGGAAAAATGAAGAGCTTATATATAATCACGACTCATATTTAGTTTGTCACTCTCGTAATAACATATTTTGCATTTCGGTACTCAACTCATGCATGCATGCATTCATGCACTCCCTAAATTGCTTGAAATGAGAAAGGCGAGTGCAAAAAGGTGAGTGAGACAGGCATACTAATTAAGTGTAATTCATATAGCTTGTTTCGTTCAATGTATGCTCCATCGGCAGAGCTAGTTAGAGTAGTAAAAGCGATTACAGTTTATGACGATATCTACTAGCCTGTAAACTGCCAAGGTGTAGGCAAAAAGATGATGAAGCTGGCCAGAGGAATGCATTCTGGGAACATTAATATGCAACTACTAGAATGTTGGGAAGTTGGATACCGGAAAAGCCAGTTATTCACTACTCCTTGTCCTGTATTAATTGCTGTTTGTAAGCCAAATGAATAGTTTATGAGTTTCGTGTGCATGGTATGGATGCTTATGCGTAAAAACCCCATCTTTGCACTTCCGAATAGTAGTTTAGTTGGTAGAGTATATAATAATGCATCATGTTAATTATCGTCACATGTTTTTGGAGTTTATTGACTTTTTAAAAGCATTTAATGCTCGTGATAATAACTTAAGTGCTAAGTTTTATGTTAAGTAAATATTGCGAACATCAACATGAAACACGTAATCTGTTTCGTTGCCTGATGGCATAGCATGATTTATTTACTGGTTCGTATTATTCTGAATTTGTGCAAAGAATTCATCCATGAAAAAATTTCGACCCGAGTTTATCATCGCATCGTGTTCTTTAAAATCTGGATACTTAAAAACACTCTTTTTTGCACAAAGAAACTGAATGGTACAACTGACAGTTTACTACAGTTTTGCATTTGTTCTATCTCCGGAGTATTGACTAAAAGGGAAGTATTCTACATTATTAAATACAATTTTAGCTTATTAGTGTGACTTTTCGGTTTCGGGTTTATCAAATCGCCATCTCATGTATGCAACCTTCATGCGATCCCATATGTTTTCAAAGGAGTCCATTGCAGGTCGAACATCGAGAAGAGCGAACTTGTAATTCTTGTCAACTTCACCTCCATCATAGTAATCGATGATGTACCTTACATCTTGTCCACAGCGGTCTATGATCCAATCATGGCGATCGAAGGGAAGTTCATAGCCCATCCTAAAATAGTTAATTTTGAGAATTAATCCCTAGCCCTAACGACTTCAGATACGGAAACTGGGCCCAAAGTACTTACCAGCTTCGAATTCTAGCGCGAGGTGAGAACTCGGTAGCTTTTCCTTTAAAACTCTTCAGCTTTGGACACATGCATTCTGTAGCGTGTAAGGCTTCCCATTTCAAAACCTCTCTCCAAGCTTCTTCATTGTTGAAATTATGGATTTTAATGATAGCGTCCATATCATTTTGGTTAATATCATCCTTCTCCCATTTCCATCCCTTACGAAGCATGGCATTCCAGAACATCTATAAAAAAAATGCATAATTACTAACCAGATAATTTCAATATTTAGCCCGTTAGAATACGTTACTTTTATTCTACGTAAATTCGTCATACCTGTGGAGATGGATAAACCCAGCGTTCGTTTTCAGTTCCTGCTTTAGGAATTGACGAAGTGACTCTGTCTTTAGGCAAGGGAAATGGCTGACCAGGAGATGGCATCTGATTCGGTGGTGGCATCTGAAAAAAAAGCAAAAAATGGTAGTTTGGCTTCAAAAACACTGTTAACATATTATCACAAATCCTAACACAGAAGACAGAGAGTCTACAGAGTCTACGAATATAGTAAACGCGGTCGCAAATAGCACACATTTGAATACTTACCATATTTTTGGGATCTAAATCTGCAGTTTGTGGGTCGTTTACAAGACTAGCTGACGCTGGACATTCGGATTTCCAATTTCCTGACCCCTGCATACAAACAATAAGTCAATTATATAGTGTTCTCGATTATCTCGGGGACAATTTGATTTACATGATCGACTGGGCATCCACCCCCTGATCCCCTGAACGATGAATAGTCTTTTCCAGCGTGGGCCTCAGTGCCATCCTGTTTGGCATAGGCACTGACAATTACACGATTCACAGTTTCATCTGTTAGCGAATTTACATTCCCCATAGTTATGCGTGTGAGACCAGAGACTAGAACCAAATTGAAATACTACTGTGTCCTAAAACTTCTCCAATGCTAAGTGCGTGTATGCCGATGCTGGTACTTTTTTTGTATTAAATGCACTGATTATTGCTAAATTCTTAATTATATCAAACCAGAAATTAACCTATTTAAGTCACGATATATATTTAGTCAAATGAGCTGCGGAGAAAAATCGATCAACTTTGAGCACCTGCTCTATTGATTCGCGCCTCCTACTTTCTATGGGTTGATGGCATGTCATCAAACAAACACTACTTATGTTAAAGCCACCATATTGGAAATTATGTAATTAGTTTTCGGCGCCAATCTTAAATCACAATATTTAAAAAAATCCCGATTAGAAAAAGGAAAAAATTCATACTTATGTTGAATGGCAGTTGCATTTATAGCCAGCAAATTCTGTAAGCTGAGGCTCGCACGCAACTCAAATCATCAAACAACAAATCTAACAACGAAAGCCCTTTTCTATTTGATATAATTAATTAGTAAGGATTAAATTAAAGACCTCCATCAGCTATTGAAACTATTTAAATCCATGAAACAAACAATGCACTTTTACATAAATAACTATAGCTTTATTTCAACTTTTCAACCTTCTTGCAACAGAAACAATCAAATAAAGAATTTTTTCTACAATTCATCACCTAAGCTGTTGAGGCCCTCCGTCTCCGCTAATACCTTTGCAGCCCTGAGTAAATCTGAAGCCCGTCTGTTCATAACATACTTATAAGTACTGGAAGTCTCAGCAGTCCCTGTTTCAATATTAGCATGTAATTCCGCCTCTGCATCTGCCTGTTCCTTCTCCACCCTCTCTACCTCTTTTTGATCCAGTTCCTTCTCTTTATCATAAATCAAATCCAGCTTGTATTTCTTCTTCCGTCGAAGTTCTCTTTGCCTCTCCATTCTTCGAACATCTTGTTCAGTATCCAAAAGCTCTTCATCATCATCCTCTTCCTCCTCATGTATAAAAGTGGACCAATCGTGGAAGATATGTTTAGACTGCGCACCGATATCGTACCGACAAGTAATTAGAAGCAAAAGATTCCTTCTGAACGAAGGAAACTTTTTACACAAATGGAGCACGTCTCGACGTCTCAATTCCAGAATTTCTACAACACTTTCAGCCCTGTATGATTTTTTGTAACTTTCTTCCACAAATAAGGCAGGGAATTTGCCGAAACAATCACCAGTTTTGTATACATTTGTCAGATTCGGTTCTCCATTGTCTCCAGTCACAGTACCAGAGATTGTTCCTTTGTACACAATGAAAATACTGCTACCTGGATCTCCTTCTTTCACTATACAAGTGCCGGGTACATGCACTGAATGGAAAACTCGGTTGCAGACTTGGCGATAGAAGATGCATCGGCTGTCGATCAGAGTGAACATTGATACCTACACAAAGTTCAGTTGTAATAACTTAGGAAATAAGCAAATTCAGAAATTATCTAGACAAACAAGTCACTAACGTACTTTGGATACAGCTTCCCGAAATAGAGCATAATTCACTTCAATCATAACTGGTAACGGCAGAATTTCGGTTGCTTTATGGTACGGAAGTCCTCTGCTATGTTGCCAAATCTGTAATAATGTTTAGTCAACAGCGTATTCAAATTCAATTATATTATAATGGGTTTCAATCCACTTAAGTATTTAATTACCGTTTGGAAATGAGTTTTCACAAGTTGCTGATGATTTTCAGACAAACCGCTGTTCCTCAGATATTTCTTAATGAAGAAAATTTTTCTGTTTAGCATCCAATTCGATGACTTGAATTCATTTAAAAAATAATATTTACATACCACTAAAAGAAGTACTTGATAAGTGTACTCTCGCCGTGTTTTTCCCAAAGAAGACATTCCTGATGTAAACTGACTGAGAATGATGGACAAAATAAATGCTCCACTAAAGATGCAAACAATAGCTACTCCCATTTCGTTAGTATTGTGGGCTGAAAAAAATGTTCGGTAAAATGTATTAACTAAATGATTCGCTATGATAAGTATATATATTTAACAGAAGCTCTATAAAAATTAAATCTTCACACCCGAAATATCTCCAAATCCGGTAGTAGAAACTACTGTCACGACCCAATACAAAGATCGAACCCACCAGCGCCATGTTCTTAATTGATCTTCATCATAAAGATATCCAAATTGTGAAGCAACTAAAAAAACGCATGACCCATATTAGTGAATGAACGTAAAATCAACTGATAATTAGTTTTACGATAATTTGGCATCACATTCATAAGTCCAAGTGCTCTCAAAAGTAATTGGATTTGGTTTGGAGCAAAATTCGTATTTCCCATCAATAAGCTTTTTTTCACATTCAGATATGCCTGAAATGAGATGATTATAGAGACACATTAGTAAGCTAAAAGATTTTTACGAAAGCCAAAATAAATACACGTGGAAAATAGATAATTTTACTGTAGAAAATGCACGCCAACATATGTGCCATGAGAAAAAAGGAAGATACCGATACTGTAATTTTTTGAGTGAATGGACTTGATTGAAGATTAGCTTTTTTGCTACTCCAGTAATGGAAGTATCGGAACTATTAAAAAAATTGCAAGCATCAGTCAGGATTACCCTAATTAGGACTGGTACGCATGTGTTAATTATATTGTTCTTACTAGACGACAAAATCGAAGCAAATACAAATACTGGCTCCATGTTCCCTTTGGATTGAATAAATATACGTGACCTGTAATCATTTCAACAAAAAACGGAAGTATAGCAATGAAGTCCATCCAGAATCCAGGAGCTTTGAAAAAATATCTGCAAGAAATAAAATATAGATAGTCAATCACAATAATTTCTTTTCGCAAAAATGTTTTTTTACTCATTTTATTCACTTACTCAGCCATAATTCCTTTCATCCGTTTGGTATAGTAGCCACTTTCCAATCTGACTGGGGTAAGAAATTTGCTAGCAATAAACAAAAGCATCAAAACTTCCAAAAAAAGGGACACTCTGTGGATTCGTTGAGGAATGATGAAAGCCGGCTCTACATTCAAATTCGGTCCTGGATATCTTAAGAACTCTTGTGAAAAGGATATTTCGTAAGTAGCAAAAGCAGGAGTCAGATAGCAAAGAAGATGAATAAATTTGTTGAAATATTTGTAAAATATACAATTAGAGTGCAGTAGGATTAACCGTGAGTTTTTTTGCCTAAAAAAATCATAATTAAATCATAAATTTTACAATACTGCATCGTATAGCCATATTTTTTTCTCGATAAAACCACTTACTTAACAAAATAAAGAAATGGCAACTCCAAATCACGGTTTCCAATTCCAAAAATTTTGTCTTGAAACCTCCTCTTTTTCTCATGCATTGATTTTTCTTTCAACTCCTTTTCAAATTCATCTTCCTCTCGAAGTTGTAAAACATTCTTAATGTGTTCACTTCTAACAGAAATCATTTTAAATAAATTTTTTCGCTGTTTAGCGCTTCTTCTATTTATCTCGTCAACTCGAGCTGCCACTTTCTCTTCAAAGAATCCATCCTTGCAGTTGTGAACTTTATTCCAAATGATCTCTTTCACAATAGGGTACCGGTTCAATAGAGCCTTGTATTGGGTTTTTCGGAAACTATAGATTGTCACATCAGTGATAGCTACTGCATTGAAAGATCTCTGCGTTTCTTTGATCATAGAGGCTTCTCCAAATGATTCCCCGGCTTGAAGCTGACACACGTAGTTGTAAAATTCATCACAAATGTAAACTTTACCTCGTCCAATGACAAACATTTCGTATTCCAAATTCCCATATCTCATTAAGCGAGTCCCTTTACGAATGTACATTTTTTTCAGGTTTTGGCAAATGATGCGACGGACGTTCGTTGACAGGCCTTGGAAAATTGGAACCTACAATATTTTTTTAAATGCCATTTTTTAAAACTAGGATTATACATTGGCAGCTAGTAGTATCACAAAAAAATTCTCTTACATGTTTCACTTTTCTGGAATAAAGTGTTTCAAACAGATCTGCTGACAGAAGAGGATGTAAATCAGCAAATATGTTTCTGGGAATCAAACCTCTTGAGAAATCCCAAATGTGGAACAAATCTTTTTTAATCGTTCTGTGACAGTATTGGAAATTTTAATATTAATCATACATATCGGACAAACTAGACTTAGTTTTTTAAAGTAAGTAAGTTTGTTAGTACTCAATCAATCTGGGTGACAATCTTTCCCTGTTCATGATATTTAGTAAGGTAACCATATCATCTTTGAACGTGGATTTTACGACGTCATTATCTACCTAAATTTTAAATAAATCATACTTAATGTCTAATAGAAACCAATGCGTTCAAAATTAATAGTTGTATTTT
>Ga0210040_10010180_pt1 | contig 10825 bp, 8 predicted proteins | sample CryGeyCG12114_NA_FD_185462 | JGI IMG/M metagenome (GOLD analysis project Ga0210040, IMG submission 185462) | Groundwater microbial communities from aquifer - Crystal Geyser CG19_WC_8/21/14_NA (SPAdes) (version 2) | ecosystem: Environmental > Aquatic > Deep subsurface > Groundwater | place: USA... | reverse complement strand
CTCGTTAGTCAGTCGACTGGAACTCAAGATCGATGTCTGGGCTGTCAATAACACTTCAGCTGGCAAGTCTGAAGATGGGCAGCAGTTGTCCAAGGACTTAATCTTCTCCAAGCTTGTGGGAAAGGGTGACGAAACCTCCATCGTTGAAGAAAGCCAAGATGGCAGCGAAAACTCATGCGGAGCTCTCTGGCGTGTCGAAGTCATCCTCAACCGACCTCGAATCCGGCTCCCTGATCCTGCAATCACCATCTTGGCCAGTGGAAGTGTGAATGCGCATAACGATGCTAGCAGCAAGAAACACTACCTTCCAAGCCTTCGTCCTTTGGAGCCAAATGTGTTAGAGCCACTTCGAGGTGCACCTGGGGTCGGTAGTAACGTGCCATACCTTCCTATCTCCAGGTTGGAGAAAGTGCTTCCAGTATCGACCGTGCAAGAGCACAAATATCGCCTTAGACATAATCCCACGAAGCCTATTAGGGCTGTTCCCGCCATAATCGCACGGATGCGGTACACGAGAGTGAACATGAACTCAGCACTACCTACCACAATAGCATGTCTGGATGTCGAAGTGATCCCGTTCGTGGACATTCAAGCATCTATTGAACAGATCAATATGTCCTTGGCCGGTGGTCGTACAGAGTCTCTGATGGAAGGATTTCTTCCAATGGCTTGTCAATCCAAAGATTGCATAACCTTCCTCTACAGGCTGCACCAGCCGATTAACGAGGCCAAGCCGCGACTGAAGTCTTCCGCGGCCCCTGCTCCTCTTGCAAATAGCAACATCGCCACACTCTCAATTTCTCTTGGGGTAAAGGTGTCGCTATCTGAAACTTGCACACCGCACATAGCAATGGACTGGAGCACAAACGTCGATTTTTCTCAAGCCCTCAACCCATCATATGGACCACCTAGCCAACCAATCCAACGACCCCACCGGCCTACTGGTCTCCAGGTGAACCACAACAACAACGCCGCCATTCTATCCCACACCCTCTCCACCAGTCTCCAACACCCGTCTTTAGCCCCTGCCGGCCTTACCATCTCTTTCACCGCGCCTTCCGGTCCCGTACAAGTCGGCAAGCCATTCACCTGGTCCGTCTTGATTGTCAATGCCTCTGACAAAGTCGCCAAATTAACCATCATTCCCCTGCCGCGGATACAGCGCACCGCAACTCAAGCCCAACACTACGCAAAACGCCACGCTCCGAAGTCTTCCACCGCATCATTCAACGCGAGCGAGAGGCGGCACACCCGAAACGGCGAAGAAGTGGACGTCGCCCAAGCAGTTGTGGACGAAAACATCGTCTACGCCATGCAGCACTCAAGCCTCATGCCGCCAGAGACTGACTTGATGGCATTGACAGCCGAGCTGAGGGTCGGGCCACTAGCACCAGCACAGTGTCACGAATGCGAGATTGAAATGGTAGCGTTCAAGGAGGGCAGCCTGACGGTAGACGCGATGAGGATCGTGGATTTAGTCAGGGAGCCGGAGGAAGGCGCAGGTGCTCAGGGTGTGGTAACGGACATCAGGGACTTACCGGACATAGTCTGCGTGAGATAAGACTATGGAGATCAATAACCATGGGGGACGGGACGAAGCACATACTGCAGCGAAGGAAGGAGATAGGCATGTGAGTTCCACACGAAAAGAAGAGCCGCCGAGCCTCGCTTCTACGCTATCGCATCACCATCACGATCTTTTGCTACTGTCGGAACGTCGTAAGAGCGACTTGTGTCAGCAAGTCCAAAGCTACAGCGCTGCTTTCACGACAGCCTCGTACCCGCCAGGGGGACGGGGCACAATTGATAGAACACGAGCCTTACTTATGAGCCGAGTGGGGGTGGAATTTACAAATTGTATCTAAGAACAGCGGATTCTGTGCCTCAGCCTGTGCATCTTCGTAATCCTGTCCTTGGGTTATTAAATAGGATTTGCTTCAATCATGTGTAGTCAAGAAAACTACAGTATGTTCCCAGTCGGAATGTAGTTAAAAGGATGTAGATCGACGAGACAATTTAACGTGCTGTTTTATGTCGATTACTTTAGCTCGGCTGGCCGTGAGTTTTTGTTGGGGCCGCCAGGGAAGAAATTGCAATAGTGCTTCGTATCTAGTCAACTATCTCAGCCTATAATGGCCCTAGCCTCGATACACAGGGAGGCTAGTTGGGTCTTCTGTCATCTACTGTCTAGCGTACGGGGTTTTCTTCGTCCTCCTCATCATGCTCGTTCGCACCCTAACGTGAACTCGGGTGCTTTTCATCATCACAGCCTTCTTCTGCCTGACTCGGCTCCTCCTTTGTAGTGATGGTCGAAGCCTTGAATTCACCACGTGCAGGCTTCTCAGTCGGACCGGCTTCCCACTCCCAGTACATCATCGGGTCCGACCAACCAGCGAGAGCATGGGAACTGTGCTCAAGAGGCTGGTGCTCATTCTGTCGTTCTTCAGACCTTTCAACCAATGCTTCGGCTGCAGTGTCGCCGTCCTGACGCTTACAGTCCTCTTCGAAGGATGTCGTAAACGCTTTCACAATCGTTGGGTGGAGTTCAAGGTCAGGTTTGGGACGCTCATGTTGGTCGCGCTCATGGCTTGAGTGCCATGCTTCGAGTGCTTCTGCAAAGGCGTCTCTCTTTTGCTTTTTCTCGTTTCCCTTCTTGCCCTGCTCCAACTCATCTTCATTCGCCTGAGCAGCTTCGATTGTTCTTAGTTCTTCGTTGATGTAGCCCAAATCATCGTCGCTCAGCGAATATCGACCGGAATTGCCGGAGCCGCCACGCAGATGCGCATTGCTCGACTCTGGCTTGACGTTTCCCGAAAGACTCGACCGATGAAAATTCGGTCCAATATACGTCGGAGGGGTCACCATCCCGGTGTCATCAGGCTCTCCGAGCGGAACGCCCCACTTTGCTAGTCCTTGGCCTTCCACTTGCTGCTGCACCTGCTGAGGAGCTCTTTCCGCTCTGTCCGGAGAGCTCGCTTGGTCTAACACAGGTATTTCCTGATTTAGCCGCTCGGCGCCCGTGCTGTTTTCGCCAGAACTTCCATGTTGGCCTGACAGTTCATAGCACACTTTCTCGGCAAGCTCTGTCTTGCTCATTCTGTGGAGGTCTTGGGCCATGGCTGGCATGATTCGATGCAATTTCGATGATACAGGTCGGTGTCCTTGCATAGATGTATGGTGGCTTGCAAGAGAGGACAGCGCTTGAAATTTATACATCTGTTATCCTGTCGGCAAACGGTTTTGTTGGATGCCAACTGTCATCACCTGATCCCATGGTTGGTGTTTGTACGGCTGTGGTTGGCATGTCAGAGGTGCTGAGAATGGCCTTGTTGCAGCCCAGCTGATGTCTTTTGCGTTTGGGGTAATGAAGATAACTAGGCCCCTCAAACGATGTGTTGGCGGATCAGACCTTCCGACATAACTAGACCGAGCTGCAACTCTCTCTCCTGGAAACGGCTTGCTTCTGTAGTGTTCGAGTGCCATCGCTGCTTGTTAATAAGTGACCCGCCTTCACGTCCTTAATGCCCACATTGTTTCGATTTCTCTCCTGACATGTTGCTAGGTGCTATTCCACATTCATAGAGCCATACAAGAGTACGTGATGTGTGCCAAGGTTCGGGTGGAAAATTTGGCCGAACGGGGTCACAATGAGGCCGTACCAGCATACTCCCCTCTTCGAAGATGGCTCAGAATTGTCACAGCCTCACCACAGGACAGCCTCATCTTAGCTGAACCAAAACAGCATCAGACAGCAGAAAGCAATGAAACCCCCCAATATAATACCATCCCTCCTCCTCTTCGCACCAATCTTTCCAATCAAGCCGTTCACGCCTGGAATCTGACTCGCAGCCAACGTTATGCGGCGATTAATGTTCGCAATAGTTTCTCTCTGCAACCCAAAATTCTCGTTGATAGCATAAGCTTGAGCCAACACTCCATCAATCACGCTGTGGCTCTGGTCCAAATGACCACGCTCCTGCAGCATGTATTCTGCTTCCGCTTCAGCGGGGTTTGACGAGCGATACGCATCGATGTCTGAGCGTACGTTAGTGAGGAGGTGTTGGCGGTCGCGGGTTTCGGAAATGGAGGACTTGAGACGCCGCAGCTCTTGTCGATGTTCTGTGAGGACTTCACGATGGCGGATCAGGTTGTTCTGCTTCAGGGTTGATGCGCTGAGCGCGGACTCAGAGTCCAGGAGACGCGAGAGCTGGGCGATGAGGGATTCGCGTTTTTCGAGCAAGTCCTGAACCTCAGCCTCTGTCCGCTGCTCGTCTTCGGAAGGCTTTGCAGGTAGGTTTGGGGTAGAGATGTACTGGGAATATGTATGGAACAGCGACTCGGTTTGACTCTCCAGTGTCCTAATCTGGTGCCTGAGCTGGGCCCAGCCGCTTCCTGTAGCCATGACTCAGATAGATAGGAACCGGGGCAGGAAGTCTTCAACAGATGTAATGTGTTTTCGTGCTCTAAGCGTTCAGGCTGATGGCCAGTTCCATGGTTCCCTTCGACACGGGCAGGTAGCCAGAAATCACGGCGTGCTTGCTTCGGCCAAACCCCTGCATGCACCGCTACATGATCGACAAAAGCCGCGTTGTCCGCAGGCTGCGGATATCTGCAAACATGCCAAGTCCACAAGTCACATGTTGGAACTCTTGGCTCTCGCATGCCCACACGAAATTTGAGGGTGCAGGAAGACAACCGTAAACCAGCGACAACATTTCAATTCGACAATCGCCAGTGACGACAACCAGCCAAAATGGTACGCCAGACACGGAACGAGTCCATGCGCGTGTACTGACTCTGTGATATAGTCGACCTCCGCGAAAGTCAAGACCGGCCAGCTCTGGGGCAAGAACAAGGACGACCTGAAGAAGCAACTCGATGACCTGAAATCCGAGCTCGGTCAATTGAGAGTCCAGAAGATCGCCGGCGGTGCTACATCCAAACTCACCAGAATGTACGTACCAGAAGAAAACGCAAAAAAGCGCGACCCATGAAGAACTTCAAGAAACACCTTGAAGGAAAAGAGACCAGGCTAACAGCTGTCCAACATAGACACGACCTCCGCAAATCTATCGCCCGTACCCTGACCGTCATCAACGCCAACCAGCGCCACCAACTCCGTCTCTTCTACAAGGGCAAGAAGTACCTGCCTCTCGACCTCCGAGTCAAGAAGACCCGTGCCATCCGAAGGAGATTGAGCGAGAAGGACGCCAGCAGAGTCACTCAGAAGCAGAAGAAGAGGCAGATGCATTTCCCCCAGAGGAAGTATGCCGTCAAGGCGGAGGCATAGACGTGAGGGAGCTTTGAGGATGGCATGTGCTTGATACCGAAAAAGGATCTCGAAATGGGATTTGGTGCTGCGAGTTGCAAGCGGCGCAAGGTCGATAAGCAGAAAATGACATATTATGAAGACCATGGAAATCTTTACGTGGAGCAAGAGCATCTGTGACGCATGGGTATACGGAGCAATCCCAACAACATCAATCGCGGCTGCTTCATACATACGTGCAACAGGTTGAGCAAAGGGTGAACCGTCGACCATGTACGTAGGTAGGCACTCTAACTCAAGCCCGCTATCAAATATCTTCGTACACATACCCGACAGCCTTTTAGACAGGGGAGGCCTCCAAGCAGTCTCGCACGTGCGCTACTCGAACTGCTCTACAACCCACCCACCATCACAAACACATCTTGCCATGAAGGGTTTCAACGCTTGCAACCACTCCTTTGGCACACCGTCCAAGTCCTCGTTCCAACTGCCACACCTCACACATCTCCTTAGAACCTGCTTACCGCCCAGCTGCTTCCTCGGCAACGGTATTCTTTTATGCACATCAAACACGATCCTCCTCTTCCCGTATCTTTCACCAGGCCGCAACAGCACCCACTCCATCTCTTGACTGTCCGTGAACATTTTTAGCCGATCTATTTCCCCCTTGTCCCGCAAGCCCCCGTTCGCATTCACAAGATCTGTCAGAATCCTCTTGACGTTGCCACTGTACGCATCAGGAACGACTCCTGTCGCCATCATGTCGACTTGCCTCTGGGCAGCCAACGCGTGATCGTCGGTCTGGCTTTCATCCGCAGCGACGTACCACCTAGGGTCTAGCATCTTCTCGATCGCCAACAGCGTCAAGCCTCTGCCCATAGACTGCTGCTGAATGGCAGCTTGCACCTTTTGCAACGCCGTGTTGTGGCCGGGATGCAACTTGAAAAATGCCCTCAAGGCCCTTGTGATAGCCGCCATGAATGACCTCGACCATTGCGTATTGAGCAACAATGCAACCAACCCTTGGCCGCAATCCGCGTTTTGGCCTATCCTAGTTGGGTCTGGAGGGTCAAAGAAATCTGGATTGGTCTGACGATCCCCGATCTCGAGAATAGTGTCTAGGATGAAGCGGAAGATGTCCATACTCCATTTGACGTGTTGGCACATGACATTGATGAAGTCCGAGGCCATCTTTACGTTAGGGTCTTGTACGAATTTGTAAAGGACGTACATAAGGGTCGCTGTTTGTCGTAAGTTGATGGCCATCCACAACCAATGCGTATTTATCAACGTAGCTCGATTACTGGTCCCATCTGCAAAGCCATCAGGCATCATATCTGTCCTAGGCCTTGCTGATGTCGCTACCGCGTAATGGTAGGAGAGCACTTTCAGCACCATAGGCTTCTGCACGACCTTGTCAAGCTCAGAACCAGGTATTTTTTCATGGAGAAATTCCTTTTCTTGGAATAGTGTTCGATACATAGACCGAGCTATTACTGGTATGTGTTCGCTTCGAAACGTATGCAGCGTGCATGCAATGATATCGTCGTAGCTCAGAGCCGTGTTACAGGCCCGAGCGAGGTTCAAAATCAGAGCTGCAACAAGAATCTCCAGATTGGAAGTATTTGCTTCAAGGCCTTGCGCCGCTCCTTGATGTGTGCCCATGCTTGACATCACAACCTTGCTCTCGGTATCCAACGTTGCCATTGTGCAGAGATTGGGGGAGTAAGCAATGTTATATGGCAAGTCGATGTTGGGAAAGGTGTACCCTGATTGTGGCATCGACGTCACCTCGTTTGGCTCACCCTGCATTGACCACGATGCCATTGTGGCAGGGTTCAAAAAGTCGACGGAGCCATCCGACTTTGCTACAGCTAAGGTCTGCGAGGCATCGACTAGCTGGTATGAAGTGACTACTTGGTCGAAAGAGTGGTTAGGTCGGCGTTGTACCGCAAGACGATACAATGGTTCTGACACTGTGTTCGTCTTGGTGGACATTTCATCAAAGCGAGGATGCAGCTTCTCTTCCACGGAAGTGACAGCCCACCGTTTGACCATGCTAGCAATGAAGTATCCTGATTGAGTGATATCCATGTTCTTGTTGATCCACGCATATAGGGCATGGATTGTAGGTGGAACTTGCTCGGCTTTATCTATGTCAGTCGTGGGTATCATTTCAAGATGTGTGAGTTGCAAGGCATCAGAATCGTATGTTCCATCGGATATACCATCTGCTCCTGTTGCCTGTGACACAGTTGTTGGGACGTCGCTATTGATTATCTCAACAGAAAGTTGGGGTACAATATCAGCATTCGGGTTCTGTCTGAAGTCAGGCCAATTGACCTGCACAGCGTATACAGCCAGCGTTCCCGTAGATGTATAGGTTGTGATCAGAAGCCGTCCTTCTGCCGTGGGAGCGAAGGCAGCATGTGTAAAGAAGCCTTCAGGGACGGTAGATAGATTAACTCTTAGTCTACCATAGCGTTGTCCCACGGGCTTCTGGTAGATAAGGACAAGGACGCCTTGCCGATCAACCATAGCTATACACCTTGGCCATAGTGGTGGCAAAGGTCTGGATTTGGCATATGTATGTGACCAATTGTTCTCGTTCCTGGACGAATGCAGTATGACCGCTCGCTAACCCCGTCAGCATTGCATACCGTAAGCATGACCATTGACTACACTGCTTGTACTCACCGTTCGGTCCTGGCGGTCTTGGTTGAACCAGAACAAGCCGACGGGCTGTCCAAACTCATCGGGCTCATCCAAAGTTGCGGAGCGTACCTCGTCCAGGTGTTTGGCGTTGGCTGGAGTCATTGTGGAAATGCTAACTCTTCCCTTCACATCACATACAGCCAAATCTATACCAGAAGGACTCCACAGAAGGACTTTGGCGTCTTCGAACACAACGTCAAGGGCAGTCTTCTGGCTTAATCTCCATTGGCGCGTCTGTGAGTCCAGCATCAGGCACTGGATATTGACAGTAGAACCGTCTTCCGAGATGCTGGCCAGGTGGCCCTGCCGGCTCCATGCCACAATGTGAGAACATCCTAAGGTGGTCCGGTGCATCATATGTTGAGCCAGATCTAAATTGCCTGGGAGAGCATCTAAAGACGGCGGTTGCAACATGCCTCCATCCGTGGCAGAGGGCAATAGATGATCCAGGGTATCAGCATCAAACAAGCCATCCAGATTCCCCATCTTCTCCATGCTCAACCCACCTTCATCGTCCATCTTGACCCGTGTCAGTGGTTTGGTCTAGCAGAAGACCCGAATTATGTTCGTTTGCCAGCAACTCCCCCAACTACCACTGGCACGTTTCTGCGTCCGAGGACAGATAAACGGCGAATCAGAGAAAAGCATGTACGTATGTTTGCCTGATTGTGATTCGCATAACCGCATGCATGCCTAGCCGCGCTTAAGCAACATTTCTTATTCCCAGGGAAAAAATCGGTGTCGCTTCTAAAATTGCTTAGATCCCGGAATCAGATTCGTCCCATTCCTGTGGTGGTCGGGCAACAGTGCGCATTCACGTGTGTTCGAAATCAGGAAGGTCAAGACGAGTGCTCTGATGATTAACTTGTATTGTAGCGTGATTGCAAGGTACGAAAAAGGTGCTAAGTTAGAATCAATCGGACCGTGGGGCCGAGTTGGGATCGCCTTGCATGAATACCAGGCAATTGGCAATAATAACCCAAGGAACAAGCGTGGTGCCCTGATCGTGTGTCGTGCTTCAAGCTTGCGCGCATGAGTGTGATTGTGAGTGTGAGTGGAGTGGATGCTGTGCTCGGTTGATGCCGGGAGTGCCAGGGGCACGAGTGACAAGGGGACTAGAATGACGCCTAAGGTATCGTAAGGCCCTTGCTTTGTAGGCCGACGATTCACACATTGAGCACCTGGACACTCCAGTGGGTCGTAGTCTTGGTCCTGGTCCTGGTCCTGGATCCTGCAGCCGCCAACGATCCACTTGGCTGCGCTGGCCCCTCCAAGTGCGCTTGTGTCAGCCTCAGTTCTCCATTCACCTACTTGCCTAAGTTAAGGTAGGTAGGTACTCGTACACCATCTCATCGTCATCGCCTATGCGCTCTGATAAAGGCCAAAGCGACAACGAACGACCTTACTCACGCTCTCGGTGAGGACATCCGAGTCGCATGCATGCAGCGGGTCTAGGCATCAACACCTGCGCTCCTTCCTTTTCTGCGACCTTCCGAACACATGACATCAATCTTGCCCTTCAACCTCCAGGTTGTTGACACGACAACCATGACTCCCGACGACTTCTCCGATCTCTCCTCACCTTTGAGCTCCGTCCCAAGCTCGCCGCTCAGCTCGCCACCTAACTCTCCCTTATTACCTCCTGGTTGGGGTCCTATTACACCTCCGCCGTCGCAGCATGCAGGCGACGCCATGCCCCCTGCGCGCAAGCGGCGGAAGATTGAACCTAAAGTGCGCACAACACAGCACCTCGACCTGACCTCCGATACAGCACAGGCCGAGTACGATCATCGAGAAGCCGTGGATACACTACTGAAAGCTCTGCGCAACAGAAGAAAAATTGTTGTTATTGCAGGAGCTGGAATATCCGTTTCGGCAGGAATACCCGATTTCAGATCGTCTCATGGCCTATTTAAAAGCTTGCGAGGCGATCACAAATTGAAAAGCTCGGGCAAAGCCCTCTTCGACGCCTCCGTCTACAAGGATGACGAATCTACATCGAATTTCCACGACATGGTGCGCAAGCTCTCGACGATGTCACAGAGCGCCAAGCCAACAGCTTTTCATCGCTTGCTAGCAAGGCTTTCCACTGAGGGACGCTTGTTGCGCTTGTACACGCAAAATGTCGACGGACTGGAAACCTCGCTTCCTCCACTGGCAACAGCAGTACCACTACACCACAAGGCGCCATGGCCACAGACAATACAGCTACACGGAGGCCTGGAGAAAATGATGTGTCAGAAGTGCCGTCATATCTCCGACTTCCAACCTAACTTGTTCGAGGGACCTACGCCGCCTCCTTGTCCCGAATGTGTTGCGCAAGATACCTTAAGGACTGCGCATGCAGGCAAAAGAAGCCATGGCATAGGCAAATTAAGGCCGAGGATGGTTCTTTATAACGAGCAGAATCCGGACGATGAAGCGATTGGCGCAGTGACCACGGCAGATTTCCGGACGCGACCTGATGCCGTTATTGTAGTTGGTACAAGCATGAAAATACCGACTGTTAGAAGGATTGTGCATGAAATGTGCAACATCGTACGTGACAGGCGAGAAGGCACAACTATCTGGATTAACCACGATCCAGCGCCTACAGGAAAGGATCTGGAAGATTGCTGGGATCTCATAGTGAAAGGTGATTGCGATGAAGTTGCACGACTTGCAGCACTTAGGGAGTGGGACGACACGACGTCGGACATCATGGAAGACTATACCGAAAGCGATCTTGAACGAGTCAAATCAAGCCAAGGTGAGATCCAGGTCGAGATACCGAAAACACCCCGGCAATCCGAAGCTGTCGTCGAAATTCAAGCACAAGCTGGCATGAAAGCTGCCGCTATG
>Ga0210040_10010179_pt1 | contig 10826 bp, 10 predicted proteins | sample CryGeyCG12114_NA_FD_185462 | JGI IMG/M metagenome (GOLD analysis project Ga0210040, IMG submission 185462) | Groundwater microbial communities from aquifer - Crystal Geyser CG19_WC_8/21/14_NA (SPAdes) (version 2) | ecosystem: Environmental > Aquatic > Deep subsurface > Groundwater | place: USA... | reverse complement strand
ACAGGGATACGCACCCCGCCGGCCCGCCGTTCACCGCGCCGGTCAGAACGTCGAGCGCAGCACCACCGCTCCGTCGGCGTCGACGACCTCGAACCCGGTGGCGTCCTCGCGCAGCACGGCGGAGTTGAGGTTGCAGTCCAGGTGCTGGGCGCCCACCCCGACGAACTCGCCCGCCGGCGACATCGCGCCCGTGTCGTCCCGTACGACCGCCCGGTACACCTCGCCGGCGGTGAACCCCTCGCCGGAGAGCTTCACCTCCACGCCCCACGTGTGGGGCACGACGTCGGCGGTGGCGGTGAGGCCCTGCTCGGTCACCTCGACGGCGACGGCCTCCAGCGGCGGAGCCGGCGGCTCGGGGCGGACCAGCCAGCCGACGGCGAAGGCGGCGGCCGCGATGCCGACGGCGGCGACCGCGGTGGCCAGCTTCGTGCGGCGCCTCCTCCGGTCGGCGAGGTCGGTGGGCCGCGCCTGCTCGGCCGCGATCCGGGCGAGCACCGCGCCGCCCAGTCCTGGGGGCGGGCCCGGCACGTCGTCGAGCCGGTCGGGGTCCACGTCGGCCAGCCGGCCGGCCAGCGGGGTCAGCTCGGCGAGCTCCGCCCGGCAGGCGGCGCACCCCTCGAGGTGGGCCCGCACGGCGGCGCGCTCGTCGGCGTCCCCCCGCCCGAGCGCGTGGACGCCGAGGCCCTCGCGCAGTGCACGGTGGGCGTCACCCGGCAGGTCGCTCACGGTTCCACTCCCATCTCCTCCATCGCCAGGCGCAAGGCCTTGAGCCCGTAGAACACCCGGCTGCGCAGGGTGCCCACCGGTATGCCGAGCTGTGCGGCGACCTCCTCGTACGGGCGGTCGCGCAGGTGGGTCTCCACGATCGCCGTCCGGTGGTCGGCACCGATCCGGCGGAGCGCCTCCTCCACCACCCACGCGTCGACGAGCCGGTCGTCGGCGGCGCCCTCGACCGCGGGAGCCGCCTCGCTGCCGTCGGTCAGCGTGCCCTGCCACGGGCGGACCGCGGAGCGACGCGCCTCGTCGACCACCACGTTCCGGGCGATCGCGAACAGCCAGGTGCGCAGGCTCGCCAGCTGCGGGTCGTAGGTCGCCGCCGCGCGCCAGGCGCGTACGAAGACCTCCTGCACGACGTCCTGCGCCGCGCCGCCGTCGCCGAGCTGGCGCAGGGCGAACCGGTAGAGCTCCGCCCCGTGCGCGGCGTAGGCCGCCTGGACGTCCAGGAGCGCGACCGGTGCGGCTCCGTGGTGACGCGCCATCCCGCTCCCCCGACAGCCAGGCAGCACCCGGGAGGCGCCGTCGGAGGGCATACGTCGCCCGCGGCGGATCAGTTCACCGGGATGGGCTCGATGTCCTCGTCGGCGGGCAGACCGAAGCCCCACACCTGGGCGTAGAAGGACAGCTCGCCGTCCAGCGCGGCGCGGATGTTCGCCGCCCTGCGGAATCCGTGCTGCTCGCCGGCGAAGAGCAGGTAGGCGTGCGGCACCCCCTTCTCGCGGAGTGCGGCGACGATCGCCTCCGCCTGGGCGGGGGGCACGATCGCGTCCTCGTCGCCCTGGAAGACGGCCAGCGGGGTGTCCAGTGCGTCGACGTGGTTGATCGGCGACCGCTCGGCGTGGACGACGTTGCCCGAGGGCCCTGCATCCGGGTCATAGGGAGCCACCAGCCCGTCGAGGTAGCGGGACTCGAACTTGTGCGTCTCCGCGGCCAGCGCCCCCAGGTCCGCGACGCCGTAGTGGCTCGCCCCGGCGGTGAAGACGCCCGGGCGCAGCGTGAGCGCGGCCAGGGTCGTGTAGCCGCCGGCCGAGCCTCCGCGGATGGCCATCCGGGCGGGGTCGACGCGGCCGGTGCCGGCGAGGAACCGGGCGCACGCGACGACGTCGTCCAGGTCGACCACCCCCCACCGGCCCTGCAGCGCGTCGCGGTACCGGCGTCCGTAGCCCGTCGAGCCCCGGTAGTCGACGTCGGCGACGCAGAAGCCGCGGGAGGTCCAGTACTGGACGGCCAGGCCGAGCACCGGTGAGGCCGCGGACGTCGGCCCGCCGTGGACGACGACGAGCAGTGGCGGGAGGTCGCCCTCGGGGGCGGTGACGTCGGGGTTGGCCGGCGGGTAGACCAGGGCGTGGGCGACGTCGATGCCGGTGCCGGCGTCCGCGGTCGGGAAGGTGACGTGCTCGGGACGGGAGAACCACGCCGGGTCCAGGCCGAGGTCGCGGGCCGGGCGGAGCACCACCGCGTCGCCCCCGTCGACCGGCACGTGCAGCACCACCGGCTCGCTGTCCGGGCCCCCGGCGACGCAGACGACGCCGTCGCCGTCCGCCGCCAGGTTGCGGAACGACGCGTAGGGCACCTCGACTTCGCGCACGCTCCCGTCCGCCTCGAGGACGGCGAGCCGGTCGGCTCCGTCGCGGCCGTAGGCGAGCGCGACCCGGCCGTCGGCCAGCAGCGCGGAGCGGGACTGCCCGAACACCCACTGCGGGCCGGCGATGTCGGCACCCACGTCGACGACGAGCTCGGCTTCCTCGTGCGGGCGCTTCCGGTACAGCGACCAGAAGTTCGTGCGGTCCCCGAACCACCACAGCGTCAGGTCCTCGCCCCACGTCGGCTGCACGACCGACTCCCCGGGGCCGCCGGCGAGCACGCGGTCGGTGCCGTCTGCGGCGCGGACGACCAGCTGGGCGGCGTCCCACGGCATGTCGGGGTGGTTCCACTGCAGCCACGACAGCGTGACGCCGTCGGGTGCCAGCCGCGGGTCGGAGACGAAGTCCGGTCCGCTCACCAGGACGTCGGTGCCGTCGGCGGTGATCCGGACGATCTCGTTGACGACGTCGGCCGCGCCACCGGAGGCCGGGTGGGTCTCCCGCACGGCGAGGACGCCGTCGGCGGTCACGTGCAGGTCGGCGTACCGCACGCCCGAGGGCACCGCGGGCTCCGGGGTCACCGCCACGGGGGAGTCGCTGCCCGGGTCGAGCCGGTACAGCCGCTGGTCGGAGAACTCGGTGAACCAGAGCGTGCCGTCGGCGACGGTCCACGCGCCGCCGCCGTACTCGTGCACGCGGGTGCGGGCGTTCCAGGGAGCGGGCAGGACGTCGGTCACGGTTCCGTCGGGTGACCGGCGCACGACCCCCGACCGGCCGCCCTCGTCGGGGCGGGACTCGGCCCACCACACGTCGGCGCCGTCGACCACCACCTCGCCGATCCGGGCGGCCGCCCGGACCACGAGCTCTGAGGTGATCGGGGTCGGCCAGCTGCCGGACGGGAGCGAGGGGCTCATACCTGTGACGTTATGAGACGGGACGCCTGAGCGGGACACGACGTCCTGCCTGCCCCTTCCACGCCCCCGCGCGGATTACGGTTCCACGCATGCCTGCCCGCACCACGTCGACGCGCCGGCCGGCGTCCACGCGCAGCCCCTCGGGATCGACCGCGGCCAGCAAGAAGCGGCCGGCCGCCAAGCCGTCGGCCAACCGTCGGCCACCCGCGCGCAAGAAGGACGCCGGCTCCGGCCTGTGGCGCGCCGCCAGCGGCACCTGGGGGCTGCTCGCCCGCGGGGCCGGCGGCCTCGCCCGGTCCGTCGCCCGACCGCAGGAAACCGAGCCCCTCGCGCCCGAGCACCGCCGCGACGGCGTGGGCCTGGCCGTGCTCGGCCTGGCCGTCGTCCTGGGCGCCGCCGCCTGGAGCAACGGCATCGGCCCGGTGGGCGTCGCCCTGACCGACGGCGTCCGCTGGATCATCGGCTCGCTGGTCATGGTCCTGCCGGTCGTGCTGTTCTTCGCCTCCCTCCGGTTGCTGCGCAGCGGGCCACGGCCCGAGGCGCGGGGCCGGCTGGTGATCGGCTGGGTCTGCGTGATCGCGTCGGTGCTCGGCATCGCCCAGGTCGTGGGCACCCCCGCGAACCCGGAACGCGGCCTGCCCGGCTCCGGAGGGCTGATCGGCTGGGCCGTCGGCACGCCGCTGGTCGCCGGCATGGGCCCGGTCGTTCCCGTCGTCCTGCTCGCCCTGCTCGCGTTCTTCGGGCTGCTGGTCATCACCTCCACCCCGGTGCACCAGATCCCGGAGCGCCTGCGCGAGCTCACCGACCGGATGCTCGGCCGGGACGACTACCACGAGGACGACGACGAGTACGACGACTTCGACGAGTACGAGGAGGAAGCGGGCGCGGCGCCGGCCGGTCGCAAGTCGAAGCGCAAGCTCGCCGAGGACCTGCTCGCCACCGGCCCGATCGACCACGGGGCGATGGCCGCGGCCGCCGAGGCCACGCGCACCACCGAGCCCGAGCACACCGAGCTGCGCCCCGCGCCTCCCCGGCCGCCGGTCGTCGACCGCACCCTGCCCGAGGACCTGCCGCCGATCACCGAGCCCGAGCAGCTGTCCATCCAGCCGGTCGAGGGGGACTACGTCCTCCCGGCGCTGTCCATGCTGCGGCCCGGAGATCCGCCGCGGGCACGGTCCAAGGCCAACGACGTGGCCATCGAGGCGATCACGGGCGTGCTCGACCAGTTCAACATCGATGCCGCGGTCACCGGGTTCACCCGTGGGCCGACGGTCACCCGCTACGAGGTCGAGCTCGGCCCGGCGGTGAAGGTCGAGAAGATCACCGCGCTGACCCGCAACCTCGCCTACGCCGTCGCCAACGACAACATCCGGATCCTCGCCCCGATCCCCGGCAAGTCCGCCGTCGGCATCGAGGTGCCCAACACCGACCGCGAGAAGGTCAGCCTCGGCGACGTCCTGCGCTCCAACGCGGCCAAGCAGGACCCGCACCCCATGCTCGTGGGCCTGGGCAAGGACATCGAGGGCGGCTTCGTCTGCGCGAACCTGGCGAAGATGCCCCACCTGCTGGTCGCCGGTGCCACCGGTGCCGGCAAGTCCAGCTGCATCAACTCGGTGCTGACGTCGCTGCTGCTGCGGGCCACCCCGGACCAGCTCCGGATGATCCTGATCGACCCCAAGATGGTGGAGCTGACGCCGTACGACGGCATCCCGCACCTGATCACGCCGATCATCACCGACCCCAAGAAGGCGGCCACCTCGCTCGCCTGGCTGGTCGAGGAGATGGAGCAGCGCTACCAGGACATGAAGTCCACGGGTGTGCGGCACATCGACGACTTCAACCGCAAGGTCGAGAAGGGCGAGATCACCGCCCCTCCCGGCAGCGAGCGGGTCTACCGCCCCTACCCCTACATCCTCACGATCGTCGACGAGCTCGCCGACCTGATGATGGTGGCTCCGCGCGATGTCGAGGAGTCGATCGTCCGGATCACGCAGAAGGCCCGTGCGGCCGGCATCCACCTGCTGCTGGCCACCCAGCGCCCGTCGGTCGACGTCGTCACCGGTCTGATCAAGGCCAACGTGCCCTCGCGGTTGGCCTTCTCCACCTCGAGCCTCACCGACAGCCGGGTCATCCTCGACCAGCCCGGCGCGGAGAAGCTCATCGGCATGGGTGACGCGCTGTTCATGCCCATCGGCGCCGGCAAGCCGATGCGCGTGCAGGGCGCCTTCGTGTCCGACGCCGAGATCGAGGCGGTCGTCGAGTTCGCCAAGCGGCAGGCCGAGCCCGAGTACCTCGAGGAGGTCTTCTCCGCCGGCACCGCCGGTGAGAAGAAGGACGTCGACGAGGACATCGGCAACGACCTGGACCTGCTGCTGCAGGCCGTGGAACTGATCGTGACCAGCCAGTTCGGCTCCACCTCGATGCTGCAGCGCAAGCTGCGCGTCGGGTTCGCCAAGGCCGGCCGGCTCATGGACCTCATGGAGAGCCGGAGCATCGTCGGCCCGTCCGAGGGTTCCAAGGCCCGCGACGTGCTCGTCAAGCCCGACGAGCTGGAGTCGGTTCTGTTCACTCTGCGCGGCGGGGCGGCCTGACCGCACGGAGGACGTGGATCACTACCCGGAACGGTGGGGAGGGCGGTTCGGGCGACTACGATGGCCCGGTGACAGCTGCGCCCCACCCTGCCCGGAAGGTGGCGGTGGTGACCCTCGGCTGCGCCCGCAACGAGGTCGACTCCGAGGAGCTGGCCGGTCGGCTCGCCGCGGGTGGCTACGAGCTCATCGACGATGCGGACGCCGCCGACGCCGTCCTGGTGAACACCTGCGGGTTCATCGAGTCGGCCAAGAAGGACTCCGTCGACGCGATCCTGGCGGCCACCGACAGCGGCGCGCCCGTCGTCGCGGTCGGCTGCATGGCCGAGCGCTACGGGTCGGAGCTGGCCGGGGCGCTGCCCGAGGCCACCGTCCTCGGGTTCGACGACTACGCCGAGATCGGGAACCGTCTCGACGACGTCATCGCCGGCCGCCCACTGGTCCCGCACACCCCGCGCGACCGCCGCACCCTGCTCCCGATCAGCCCCGTCCAGCGCAGCGCCGCGCGGGCCGCGGTCGACGCCCCGGCGATCCCCGGCCACGACTGGCTGCGCCGCAAGCGGCTGGCCTCCGGGCCCGTCGCGGCGCTGAAGCTGGCGTCGGGCTGCGACCGCCGCTGCGCCTTCTGCGCCATCCCGACCTTCCGCGGCGCCTTCGTGTCCCGGCTGCCGGCCGAGGTGCTCGGCGAGGCGCAGTGGCTGGCGTCGCAGGGCGTCACCGAGCTGGTGCTGGTCAGCGAGAACTCCACGTCCTACGGCAAGGACCTCGGTGACCTCCGCTCGCTGGAGGGTCTGCTGCCTGCGCTGGCCGGTGTCGAGGGCATCGCCCGGGTCCGGGTCGCGTACCTCCAGCCGGCCGAGCTGCGGCCCGGCCTGCTGGAGCTGATCGCCGGCACTCCTGGGGTGGCCCCCTACTTCGACCTCTCCTTCCAGCACTCGTCGCCGTCGCTGCTGCGCCGCATGCGCCGGTTCGGCGGCACCGACGACTTCCTCGCGCTGATCGAGCGCGCCCGGGCCCTCGCCCCGGGCGCCGGGTTCCGGACCAACGTCATCCTCGGGTTCCCGGGTGAGACCGAGGACGACGTCGCCGAGCTCGAGCGCTTCCTGACCGAGGGCCGCCTGGACGCCGTCGGCGTCTTCGGCTACTCCGACGAGGAGGGCACCGAGGCGATCGGTCTGCCCGGCAAGCTCGACCAGGCCGAGATCGACGCCCGGGTGCGGCGGATCACCGACCTGGTCGAGGAGCTCACCGCGCAGCGCGCCGAGGACCGCATCGGCGAGCGCATCGAGGTGCTGCTCACCGAGGACCTCTCCGCCACCGACGGGCCCGGGGTGTGGCTCGGGCACGCAGCCCACCAGGACCCCGACGCCGACGGCACGACGACCCTCGCCGAGGTGCCCGCGGGAGCGGTGGCCGGCGAGCTGGTGCAGGCGCTGGTCGTCGGCACCGAGGGTGTCGACCTGGTGGCCCGGGCCGTCGTCCCGGCCGTGGCCGGATCCGGTCGGTGACGGGATGAGCGAGGTGCTGCCCGACCCGGCCGCGACGCCCCCGCAGACGGCGCGCCTCGTGAACCTGCCCAACGCGCTGACGGTGCTGCGACTGGCCGTCGTCCCGGTGTTCGCCTACCTGCTGCTCCACGACGAGGGCCTCGACGACGCCGGCCGCTACTGGGCCACCCTCGTCTTCGCGCTCGCCATCATCACCGACCGGTACGACGGCATGATCGCCCGGCGCACCGGTCAGGTCACCGAGTTCGGCAAGCTGGCCGACCCGATCGCCGACAAGGCACTCACCGGCACCGCGCTCATCGGCCTGTCCGCGCTGGGGATGCTGCCCTGGTGGGTGACCTGGGTGATCCTGGTCCGCGAGGTCGGCGTCACGGTGCTGCGGTTCTGGGTCATCCGGCACGGGGTCATCGCGGCCAGCCGCGGCGGCAAGGCCAAGACCGTCGCCCAGGCGCTGGCCATCGGGCTCTACATCCTGCCGCTCACCGGCCTGCTCGCCACCGCACGGTGGTGGGTGATGGCGCTCGCGCTGGTCCTCACGGTCCTGAGCGGCCTGGACTACGTCGTCCGGGCACTGCGGCTGCGCCGGACCAGCGCGCGGGCGATGAAGGCCGCCGCCGCCCGCCGCTCGGCCGCCAGCAGCGCCGGCGCCGCGGACGAACGCACCGACACCGCCGCCTGATGGCCTCGGCCGCCGACCTGCACCGGGCGCTGCTCGGTCGCGGCGAGACGGTCGCCGCCGCGGAATCGCTGACCGCGGGGCTGTTCTGCGCCCTGCTGGCCGAGGTGCCCGGGGCCAGCGCGACGTTGCGCGGAGGAGTCGTCGTCTACGCCACCGACCTCAAGTCCGCGCTCGCCGGCGTCCCCGCCGATCTGCTGGCCGAGCACGGTCCGGTGAGCCGGCCGACCGCTGCCGCCCTGGCCGAGGGCGTGCGGGAGCGGTGCGCGGCGACGTGGGGCGTCGGGCTCACCGGGGTCGCCGGTCCCGCCCCGGTCGACGGGCACGCGCCCGGTCGCGTCTACGTCGGCATCTCCGACGGGCAGCGGACCGACGTCGTCGAGCTCGACCTGCCGGGGGACCGGGCGGCGGTGCGCGGCGCGGCCGTCGCCGCCGCCGTGGACGCCCTGCTCGACCGGCTCGGTGCGAGCGAGCTGCGGGAACGCCCGCCCGGGTGATCGCGTTACGCCCTGAGAGGACGCGAGCCCGGTGGGCCAGCCACCGGACCGAGCGCCGCGTACCGTGAGCGCACGGCGCTCGACGAGGGTGCCGGCCTTCCCCGCTCGCAGGACAGGAGAGTGGCCATGTTGCTGCTGCGTACCCAGCTAGGGAGCACCCTGCGGGGTCACCGGTTGCGCCAGCGCCGGACGCTGCGCGACGTCTCGGGCGCCGCCCGGGTGAGCCTCGGCTACCTCTCCGAGGTCGAGCGCGGGCAGAAGGAGGCGTCCTCCGAGCTGCTGGCCTCCATCTGCGACGCCCTGGACGTCGAGCTGGCCGACCTGCTGGCCGAGGTGAGCCTGGAGATGCGCGTCGCCGGTGCCGGCGGAGTCAGCGCCCTTGCGGGGCCCGCCCCGGCCGAGGCCGCCGACGCGGCCGTCTCCGCGGAGCAGTCCGCTGCCGAGGAGACCGCGATCCCTGCGGCCGAGCCCGCCCTGGCCCTCGTCGGGGGCCCCGCCCGCTCGGCCCTCCGCCGCGGCGAAACGGTCTCGCTCGCCGCCTGATGCTCTCGCGCGTCCCCGGGCCGCCGTCGTGAACCCCACGCGGCGCGGCCTGCTCGAGGGTGCGGCGCGGGCGTTCGCCGACAACGGCGTGCGGCGCAGCACCATGCAGTCGATCGCGGCCGCGGCCGGCGTCGCCAAGGCCACCCTGTACAACCACTTCCGGACCAAGGACGACGTCTCCCGCGCGCTGCTGGCCGTGGAGCTCGACCGGCTCACCGACCTGGCCGGCGCGCGGCCGCCCGGCGAGGCGCTGGCCGCCCTCTCCGATGCCCTCGGCGGACATCCGGTGCTGCGCCGGCTGGCCGAGGTCGAGCCCGACGCCCTGGCGGGACTGCTGGCCGTCGACGGCGACCGCTGGGCGGGCCTCCGCGAGCGGCTGGCCGGCGCGCTGCGGACCGATGCCGACGGCGCCGACCTGGCGGCCCGGTGGCTGCTCGGCGTGGTCGTGCAGCCGGGACGGTCGATCGACCGGCACCGGCAGGCGGCGCGGCTGGCCGCGGTCCTGGACGCCGGTTCGCCGGCGGGTCAGGACGGGCACACCGAGCGGGGGTAGACCCGCACCGTCGGCGTCAGAGGTCGATCATCGCGCGGCCCGCGCCGCGTCGACCTCCGCGCGCGTCGGGGGATCGGCGCCCACCCGGGTGCAGTTCAGGGCGGCGACGAGCGCGGCGTCGTCGACCAGGGCGAGCAGCCGGTCGTCGTCCAGGGCCTCCAGGGCCGCGCGGTCGGTGATCCCGGTCGCCAGGAGCCCGCTGAGCAGCCCGGCGGCGAGGGAGTCGCCGGCGCCGACGGTGTCGGCCACATCGACCCGGGGGGAGTCACGGTGGAGCACCGGGCGTCCCGGGCGGGCGACCCGCAGCGGCGAGCCGCCGTCGGTGAGCAGCACGAGTGCCGGTCCGCGGGCGGCCCACTGCCGGGCGACGTCGTCCAGGTCCGTCGCTCCGGGCTCGAGCCACGCCAGGTCCTCGGCGCTGACCTTGACGACGTCGGCGCGGGCCACGAGGCGGTCCAGGCGGGCGGTGACCGAGGCGCGGTCGTTGCCCAGCGTGGCGCCGATCGGGCCGTCGGCCAGTGGTGGCCGGATGTTCGGGTCGACGCTGACCAGGGCCCGGCCGGCGAGCCGGTCGACCAGGGCGGCGATCGCGTCGGCCCCTGGGCGGGTCCAGCTGGAGATGGAGCCCACGTGCAGGACCGCGGTGTCCTCCGGCACCGATGCGGCCAGCTCCCCGTCGGTCCACTGCCAGTCCGCCGCCCCCAGCACGTGGAAGCCGTAGTCCGGTGAGCCGTCGGGGTGCAGCCCGATGACGGCCAGGCTCACCGGCTCGGCCGCCTCGACGAAACCGCTGACATCGACCCCGGCGAGCTCGGCGTGCCTGCGCAGAGCGGCGCCGAGCGGGCCGGTGCCGAGCCGCGCCACCAGGGCCACCGGGGCGCCCAGCCGGCCGGCCGCCACCGCGACGTTCAGGGCGTTGCCGCCCGGCCGCGCGACGTACTGCGGCGCGGTCCCCTCCGGGCCCGAGCCGGCCTCCGGGACGGGCAGCAGATCGACGACCAGCTCGCCCAGGACGCACAGGGTGGGGATCGGTGCGGGCACGGACCAACCGTAGGTGGCTCCGTCCATGTCGACCGTCCATGTCGACCGTCCCGGTCGACCCGTTGGCCAGTATCGGCACTCACCTGGGACGATGGTGGCGACGAACACCGCCGCGCCGGCCACCCATCCCCGGCTTCGGTGCCGGA
>Ga0210040_10010178_pt1 | contig 10827 bp, 9 predicted proteins | sample CryGeyCG12114_NA_FD_185462 | JGI IMG/M metagenome (GOLD analysis project Ga0210040, IMG submission 185462) | Groundwater microbial communities from aquifer - Crystal Geyser CG19_WC_8/21/14_NA (SPAdes) (version 2) | ecosystem: Environmental > Aquatic > Deep subsurface > Groundwater | place: USA... | reverse complement strand
GGCCAAGGGCCTGGGCGACGCGCTGGGCACGGCGGTCGGCTGACCGGTCCGCCGGTCCGAAGTCGCGGCGGACGGCCCCACCCGGAGCGCTCGGGTGGGGCCGTCCCGCGTCCGGCGCCCCGCGCTGGACCGCCCGTGGTGGACCGTCCCGTGGGCGCGGCGCCGAGAGCAACGGCGGGTGCGGGCCGCCGGGCGGGCGCCGCCGCCGTGGGTAGGGTCGCGTCGTGGTCGCCCGCATGCCCCGTCTGGTCCCCGTCGCGAGCAGCGACGTCCGCTCCGCCGCCGGGGCGGACGTCCTCGCCGTCCCGGTCGCCGCGCCGCCCCCCGGGGAGAGCGAGCCGCAGCCGCGCCCGGGGACCGCGGACGCCGCGGTGTGGCTGGGGGTCAACACGGCCGTCCTGGCGGAGCAGCAGCGCTTCCGCGGCGCGGCCGGGGAGGTCCTCGGGGTGCCGCTGCCGTCCTCGCGCGACGACGGCGCCGGCCCCCGCCGCCTGCTGCTCCTCGGCGTCGGCGACGGCGGTGCGACGGCCCTGCGCCGGGCCGGCGCGGCGCTGGCCCGCGCCACCCGCGGCACCGAGCGCGTGGTGACGACCGCCGGCGTGGGGCTCGCCCCGCGGGCACTGCGGTCCCTGCTCGAGGGCCTGCTCCTGGCCAGCTACGACCCGCCGCGCACCGGGCTCGGCGACGGCCCCCGCCCCGCCGCGGAGGCCGTGGAGCTCCTCGGCGTGGACGAGGGCCCGGCGCTGTCCCGCGCGGTCGTCGCCGCCCGCGCCACCTGGCGCACGCGCGACCTGGCCTCCACGCCCTCGTCGGTGAAGGACCCGGCGTGGGTGGCCGAGCAGGCGCGCGCCCTCGCCGCCGACCTCCCCGGCGTCGAGGTCGAGGTGCTCGACGCCGCCGCGCTGGAGCGCCAGGGCTTCGGCGGGCTCCTCGCCGTCGGCGGCGGGTCGGACTCGCCGCCGTGCCTGGTGACGGTGCGCTACCGGCCGCCGGCCGGGACGGCGCCGCGGCGCCACGTCGTGCTCGTCGGCAAGGGCATCACCTTCGACAGCGGCGGCCTCTCGATCAAGCCGCGCGAGGCCATGGTGCCGATGAAGACCGACATGGCCGGGGCGGCGGTCGTCCTCGCCGCGGTCCTCGGCGCGGCCGAGCTGGAGCTGCCCCAGCCGGTGACGGCCCTGCTCCCGCTCGCGGAGAACGCCTTCGGCGGGTCGTCCTACCGGCCCGGCGACGTCGTGCGCGTGCACGGCGGCACGACCGTGGAGATCGCCAACACCGACGCCGAGGGCCGGATGGTGCTCGCGGACGCCCTGTCCCACGCCGACGCGTCGCTGGAGCCGGACCTGCTGGTGGACGTCGCGACGCTGACGGGCGCGGCCTCCCTCGGCCTCGGCAAGCGCCACGCGGCCCTCTACTCCGACGACGCCCCGCTGCTCGAGCAGCTGCGCAGCGCCTCCGAGGCGACGGGGGAGCGGGTCTGGCGGATGCCGCTGGTGGAGGACTACACCTACGCGCTGGACTCCGACGTCGCCGACCTGCGCCACGTGGCCGCCAAGGGTGGACCCGGCGGCGGGTCCATCACGGCGGCGCTGTTCCTGCGCGAGTTCGTCGGCTCGCGGCGCTGGGCCCACCTCGACATCGCCGGACCTGGTCGGGCGGATAAGGACGAGCACGAGGTCACCCGGGGCGCGACGGGCTTCGGCGCCCGGCTGCTGCTGCGGTGGCTGGAGGACGGCGGCCGTCTGACGCGCGGCGCCGCGCGCCTCGGTGCCCGCACGTCGGCGCCGTCCTGCCGTGCGTGCGCGCCCGTGCCGCACGTCGGCGCCGTCGCGCCGTGCGGAGGCGCCGGACCCGCCACTTCGGCGCCGGTCTGCCGTGCGGAGGCACCGGGGCGGCACTTCGGCGCCGTCGTGCCGTGCGGAGGCGCCGGACCGGCTCAGTCGCGGACGACCCCGACGAGCAGGCCGTCGCCGACGGGCAGCAGGGCGGGCAGCAGGCGCTCGTCGTCGCGCACGCGCCGGCCGGCCTGGCGGACCGCCGTCGTGGTCTCGTCGCGCTGGGCGGGGTCGGCGACCTTGTCGCGCCACAGGGCGCCCGCGACGACGAGCAGGCCGCCCGGCCGCAGCAGCCGCAGCGCCTGGTCGAGGTGGGCGTCGAGGTCCCGCCGGTCGGCGTCCAGCAGCACGAGGTCGTAGGCGGCGTCGGTCAGTCTCGGCAGCACGTCCTGCGCGCGGCCGCCGATGACGCGCACGCGCCCGCCGCGGACGCCGGCGTCGGCGAGCGCCTGCTTCGCGGCGCGCTGGTGCTCGGGCTCGCTGTCGATGGTGGTCAGGACGCCGTCGGCCGGCATGCCCGCCAGCAGCCACAGCGTCGACACGCCGCTGCCGGTGCCGACCTCGACCACCGCGCGGGCCGCGGAGGCGGCGACGAGCATCCGCAGGGCGGCGCCGGTGCCCGGGTCGACGGGGGAGCACCCCAGCTCGACGCCGCGGCCGCGCGCGCGCTCGGTCGCCTCGTCCTCGACGACGAAGTCCTCGGCGTAGCTGCGGCTGGCGGCGGACGTGGCGGCGATGGGGCACCCCTCGGCTCGTGCGCCCCGCCCGCCCGGGTCGGTCGGCGGCGCGCCGCGAGGCTACCGGGCGGGACCCCCGGGGCGGCCCCGCGTCCGCGTCGCCCGCCACCCGGGCCGGGCGCGCCGCGCCGGGCTGCCAGGTGGCGCCCAGGGGCCGGTGGCACCATCGGCGCATGACGACGCGAGCCTCCGGCTCCGCGCGACCCGACGCCCCGGACGCGCCCGCGCCCGACGACGCCTGGACGCCGCCGTCCTGGGACGAGGTGGTCCGCGACCACTCCGCACGGGTCTTCCGCCTCGCGTACCGCCTCACCGGCGACCGCCACGACGCCGAGGACCTGACGCAGGAGGTCTTCGTCCGGGTCTTCCGGTCGCTGTCGTCCTACACCCCCGGCACCTTCGAGGGCTGGCTGCACCGGATCACCACCAACCTCTTCCTCGACCAGGTCCGCCGCCGCCAGCGCATCCGCTTCGACGCCCTCGGGGACGACGCCACCGACCGCCTCCCGGGCGGCGAGCCCGGGCCCGAGCGGGCCTTCGAGCACGGCAACCTCGACCACGACGTCCAGGCCGCGCTGCTCGACCTCTCCCCGGACTTCCGGGCGGCCGTCGTCCTCTGCGACATCGAGGGCCTCAGCTACGAGGAGATCGCCCGCACGCTGGGCGTCAAGATCGGCACGGTCCGCTCGCGGATCCACCGCGCCCGCGCCCAGCTGCGGGCCTCCCTGGCGCACCGCGCCCCGTCCGCGCGCCTCGACTGAGCCGGCCGGTCCGGCGCCCGCCATCCCCCGGGCGGGGGGCCGCCCGGGGTGCACGGCCGGGCCGGGTGCGCGCCGCGGCCCACGGCGGGCGAGGATGAACCTCCACCCCGCCGAGCGGCCCCGCGCCGCACGAGGAGGAGCACCCCATGAGCGTCCCGGGCCCTCAGCCGCTCAGCGACGAGACCCAGCCCCGGCGCGCGCCCTCGCCCTGGGCGCCGCGGGAGGACGGCCCGGCGACCCGGTCCGCGGCCGACCCGGCCGCCGCCCCTCCCGCCGACGACGACGAGCGGGGCCCGGTGCAGCCCGCGGCGGCGCCGGGGGCGGAGCCGGCGCCCGGCCCCCTGCAGGGCCACTCCGGGCCCGGGTTCCCGGTCGGGGCCCCCGTGCCGCTCGACGGGCGGGCGCGCGAGCCGCGCCGCCGGTGGCGCTCGGCCCGCGCCCTCGTGCTCGTCGCGGCGTGCCTGATCGCGGGGCTGCTCGGCGGCGTGGCCGGCCAGCGGCTCACCGGGGGCGGCGGGACGACCGTCTCGGTGGTGCAGGGCTCGAGCGGCGGGACGGCGGAGCCCGGCGGGGGGTCGGTGACCGCGGTCGCCGAGGCGGTGCTGCCGAGCACGGTCTCCGTCGAGATCGCCTCCAGCGCCGGCTCGGGCAACGGGTCGGGGTTCGTCCTCTCCGAGGACGGCTACGTCGTGACGAACAACCACGTCGTCGCGCCGGCGGTCGAGGGGTCGGGTCGCATCCGGGTGCTGCTCTCGGACGGCACGCGCGAGCCCGCGACGGTGGTGGGCCGCACGTCCGACTACGACCTCGCGGTGCTGCGCATCGAGCGCACCGGGCTCGTCCCGCTGGCCTTCGCCGAGACGGACGCCGTCCGGGTGGGCGACCCGGTCGTGGCCGTGGGAGCGCCCCTCGGGCTGGCCAGCACGGTGACCAGCGGCATCGTCAGCGCGCTCAACCGGCCCGTCGTGGCCGGCTCGAGCCAGGACGAGCAGGGGTTCATCAACGCCGTCCAGACCGACGCCGCCATCAACCCCGGCAACTCCGGCGGCCCGCTGGTCGACCTCTCCGGCGCCGTCGTGGGCGTCAACTCCGCCATCGCGCAGACCGCCTCGCTCGGCGCCGGCGGCAGCATCGGGCTCGGCTTCGCCATCCCCGCGGACCAGGTCGTGCGGACCACCACCCAGCTCATCGAGGACGGCGTCGCCACCTACCCCGTCATCGGCGTGTCCCTGGACTCCGCCTACGAGGGCCAGGGCGTCCGCGTGGCCGAGGCGGCGACCACGGCCGGTGACCCCGTGGTCGCCGGAGGGCCCGCGGACGTCGCGGGGGTCGAGCCCGGCGACGTCATCACCGCGATCGACGACCAGCTGGTCACCGCGCCGGACGAGCTCATCGTCGCCATCCGCGCGCGGACCCCCGGCGAGGAGGTCGTGCTCACGGTCCAGCGGGGGCGCGACTCGGTGGAGATCCCCGTCCAGCTCGGGAGCGAGCCGAGCGACTGACGCCCGGCGGGCCGTCCGGCGTCCCGGGAGCCGGCGGCCCGGTGACGCCGCGAGCCCTCCCGCGCCCCTCCCGCAGGAGGGCGCTCCGTGCGCCCGGCCCGCCGTCGTACGCTGCACCCGTGTCCTTCCCCAACGGTGGTGAGCTGCTGGTCCTGCTCGTCATCGTGCTCGTGGTCGTGGGCCCGGAGCGGCTGCCGCACTACTCCCAGCGGCTCGCCGAGCTGGTGCGCGTCGGCGTGCGGTACGCCAAGGGCGCCCGGGACAGCCTCAAGGAGGAGATGGGCCCGGAGTTCGACGACATCGACTGGCAGAAGCTGGACCCGCGCCAGTACGACCCGCGCCGGATCGTCCGGGACGCCCTCACGGACGTGTGGGACGACCCGCCTGCCAAGGGCCGCAGCCCGGGAGCCCCCCGGCCGCTGGCCACGCCGGCCGCCGGTGCTGCCGCGGGCGGGGCCGGTGCTGCCGCGGGCGGGGCCGTCGCCACCGCGGGCGGGGCCGTCGCCGGTGCTGCGGCCGGCCGGTCGGGTGCCGCGCGCCGCCCCGCGTCGGGCCCGCGCACCGCGACCACGCCGACGCCCTTCGACGACGAGGCCACGTAGGACCAGCCCCGCAGCGCCTCGGCCCCGCAGCGCCTCGCCCGGCAGGGCTCGGGCCGCCGCCGGGCGCGCGCTCAGCCGGCGGCGCGCTGCGCGGCCGCGCCCCGGACGGGCGTCAGCCCCAGCGAACGGCCGGCCAGCCCGCGGGGCTTGGACAGCGCCCGGGCCACCTCGCGCAGCGCCCGGGACGCCGGGGCCTCGGGCGCCGACAGCACGAGCGGCGCGCCGGCGTCGCCGCCCTCGCGCACCCGCACGTCGAGCGGCACGCGCCCGAGCAGCGGCACCGGGACGGACAGCAGCTCGCCGAGGCGCCCGGCCACGGCCTCGCCACCACCGCTGCCGAAGACCTCCACGCGCGAGCCGTCGGGCATCTCCATCCAGCTCATGTTCTCCACGACGCCGGCGACGGCCTGCTTGGTCTGGTGCGCCACCGCCCCGGCGCGCTCGGCGACCTCAGCCGCGGCAGCCTGCGGGGTGGTGACCACGAGGAGCTCGGCGCCGGGCAGCAGCTGCGCGACGCTGATGGCGATGTCGCCGGTGCCGGGAGGCAGGTCCAGGAGCAGGACGTCGAGGTCGCCCCAGTGCACGTCGGTGAGGAACTGCTCGAGCGTGCGGTGCAGCATCGGCCCGCGCCACACCACGGGCGCGTTGCCCTGGGTGAACATGCCGATCGAGACGACCTTCACGCCCTGCGCCACGGGCGGGATGATCATGTCGTCCACGCGCGTGGGGGCGTGCTGCACCCCGAGCATGCGCGGGACCGAGAAGCCGTGGACGTCGGCGTCCAGGACACCGACGCGCAGCCCGTCCGCGGCCATCGCGGCCGCCAGGTTGACGGTGACGCTGGACTTGCCGACGCCGCCCTTGCCGGAGGCGACGGCCACGACGCGGGTCAGCGACCCCGGCTGGGTGAAGGGCACCTCGCGGGCCGGCCTGCCCCCGCGCAGCACGTCCTTGAGCGCGGCGCGCTGCGCGTCGTCCATGACCCCGAGGTCGACCCGCACCGAGGCGACGCCGTCGACCGCGGAGACCTCGCGCGTGACCTCACGCGTGAGCTGCTCGCGCATCGGGCAGCCGGCGGTCGTCAGGGAGACCTCGACCGCGACGTCCGGCCCGTCGAGGGACACCGAGCGCACCATGCCGAGGTCGGTGATGGGACGACGGATCTCGGGGTCGAGCACGCGGCCCAGGGCCTGGCGCACGAGCGTCTCGGTGGGGCTCATGCCCCCAGCGTAGGTGCGCCCGCTCGACCGTCAGGACGGCCGTCGGCCCGGCTGTCGGCGCGCTGGCGTGACCGTCCGCGCGCGCGCTCGCCGTCCTCGCGCCCGCCGTCCAGCTCCTCGACGAGGCCGCGCAGCTCGCTGCGCAGGAAGTCGCGCGTGGCGACCTCGCGCAGCGCGATGCGCAGGGCCGCGACCTCGCGCGCGAGGTACTCGGTGTCGGCGAGGTTGCGCTCGGCGCGCTGCCTGTCCTGCTCCAGGGAGACGCGGTCGCGGTCGTCCTGGCGGTTCTGCGCGAGGAGGATCAGCGGGGCGGCGTAGGACGCCTGCAGCGACAGGATGAGGGTGAGGAAGAGGAACGCGTAGGGGTCGAAGCGCACGTCCGCCGGGGCGAGGGTGTTCCACGCGACCCACAGGATGATGAAGCCCGACATGTAGATGAGGAAGCGCGGCGTCCCCATGAAGCGGGCGAAGGCCTCCGAGAGCCGGCCGAACGCCTCCGGGTCGATGCTCGGGCGCGGGAGGAACCGCCGCCGCGCCTCCTGGGGGCTGTCGAGCCCCGGCGCTCGCCGGCGCGCTGCCGTCTGTTCCCGTGCCATCTCGTCCCTCCTCCTGCTGCCGGATGCCGTCGTGGCGGTGCGCCCTCAGCGGGCCGCGCCGCCTCCTCGCGCCAGCTCGGCGTCGTCCTCCTCGCGCCAGTCCTCGGGGAGGATGTGGTCGAGCACGTCGTCCACCGTCACGACGCCCAGCAGGCGGCCGGCGGGGTCGGTGACCGGGACGGAGACGAGGTTGTAGACCGCCAGCCGCCGCGCCACCACGCCGAGGGGCGCGTCGGGGGAGAGCCCGTCCACGTCCGTGTCGAGGATCGAGCCGATCGGCTCGTGGGGGGCGACGCGGAGCATCGCCTGGATGTGGACCACGCCCAGGTAGCGCCCCGTCGGCGTCTCCAGCGGCGGGCGGCACACGTAGACGGACGCCGCCTCGGCGGTGGACAGGTCGCTGCTGCGCACCATCGCGAGCGCCTCCGCCACCGTCGCCTCGGGCGCCATGAGCACGGGCTCGGGCGTCATCAGGCCGCCCGCGGTCTCCTCGTCGTAGGCGAGCAGCCGGCGCACGTCGGCGGCGTCGTCGGGCTCCATCAGCTGCAGGAGCGTCTCCTTGGCGTCCTCCGGCAGCTCGCCGAGGACGTCGGCGGCGTCGTCGGCGTCCATCGCCTCCAGGACGTCGGCGGCGCGCTCGCGCGCGAGCCCGATGACGAGCTCGACCCGGTCGTCCTCGCCCAGCTCGGCGAGGACGTCCGCCAGCCGGTCGTCGGCGAGCTCGGCGGCGAGCTCCAGCCGGCGCCGCCCCGACAGGTCGTGCAGCGCCTCGGCGATGTCGGCGGGCTTCATGTCCTCGAAGGTCGCCACCAGCAGGCTCGCGCCCTGGGCGGTGGACGGCGCTCCCAGCAGTCCCTCGACCTCGTCGACGTGGACCAGCAGCGTCTCGCCGCGCCGGCCCCGCAGCCGCGAGCCGAGACCCGCGGGGGTGCCGCGGCGGACGAAGACGCGCATGACCTCCATGTCGCGGGGGCCGGGCCGCTCGAGGGCGAGGTCCTCCACCGTGGCGGTGCCGGAGCCGTCGAGCAGCTCGACCTGCCGCTCCAGCACCTCGGCCAGCAGGAGCACCTCGCTGCTGCGCTGCTCGAAGCGGCGCATGTTGACCAGTCCCGTCGTGATGACCTGGCCGGCGTCCATGGCCGTCACCCGGGTCGTGGGGACGAACACCCGGCGGCGGCCGGGGACCTCCACGACGAGCCCGACGACGCGCAGCCGCCGCCCGTCCCCGCGCAGCACGCTGACGACGTCGCGCACCCGCCCCACCTGGTCGCCCATGGGGTCGAAGACGGGGAGCCCGGCCAGCCGCGCGGCGAAGATCCGGGACGGGCTGCTCACGCACCGCAGCGTAGCCGCGGCGCGGGCGCGCCCGTCCCCGCGCGCCGGCGACGACGGGCCCCGCGCGCGGGTGCGTGGGCGGTCGGCCGGTCGTAGCGTCGAGGCCATGACCCCCAGCGAGACCTCCAAGGACCCCTCGACCGCGCTCGACGGCGCCCCGCAGGTGGAGTACACGATCCCCGGCATGGACCGCGACGCCGGCTCGGCGGTGGTGCAGAACCTGCAGGAGCGGCTCATCGCGCTCACCGACCTGCACCTGACGCTCAAGCACGTGCACTGGAACGTGATCGGGCCGAACTTCATCGGCGTCCACGAGATGCTCGACCCGCAGGTCGACGCCGTCCGCGAGATGGCCGACGCCGTCGCCGAGCGCATGGCCGCCCTGGGCGGCAGCCCGGTGGGCACCCCGGGGCACCTCGTCGCCCAGCGCAAGTGGGACGACTACTCCATCGGCCGCGCCGGCACGATCCAGCACCTCGGGGCGCTCGACCTCGTCTACCAGGGCGTCATCGCCGACTACCGCGCCGCCGTCGAGTCGGTGGGCGAGCTGGACCCGGTGACCGAGGACATGCTCATCGACCACTCGGGCGACCTCGAGCAGTTCCACTGGTTCGTGCGCGCGCACCTGGAGAACGCCGGCGGCCAGGTCTCGACCTCGGGCGCCACGAGCGAGGTCCAGGCGGCGCAGCAGGCCGGGGACGAGCGCTTCGGCGAGTGACCCGCCGCTGACCTCGCGCCGCGGGGGCCGTCCTGCCGGGGCGGCCCCCGCGGCGCGTCCGGACGAGGCACCTCGCGGCCCGCCGTAGTCTCGTCCCTCCGAGCACTCCGGGAGGGGGGCCACCATGGCGGTCCGCCCCCGCCCCGCCGCCGACCCGTCCCGCCGGCCGCGTCCCCCGGACGGCGCCCGCAGCGGCGCCGCGGCCCGCAGCGGCACTGCGGCCCGCAGCGGCACTGCGGCCCGGCCGGGACCTGCCGCCCCGGTCACCGCGCGGCCCGGCGGCTCCTCGCCCGCACTCGTGGAGCGGGGTGCGGACGAGTCGACGCCCTCGTCCTCGGGCGTGCCCCGGCGCTGGCGCGCGCTGGGCGCGCTGGTCGGCGCCGGCCTCGGCGTCCTCGCGCTCGTGCTGGTCGTGCGCCAGCTGGGCAGCGCCGACCCGGGCGAGGTCCTGCGCCAGGCCTCGCCGGGGTGGCTGGCGCTGACGGTGGCCGCCGCGGTCGTCCCCTTCGCGGGGGCGACGACGACGGTCCTGGCCTTCTCCCCGGTGCCCCTGCGACGGCTGCCCACGGCGGCGGTGCAGGTGGCCGGGACCTTCCTCAGCCTGCTCGGGCCCGCCGGCCTCGGGGGCATGGCCCTCAACGTCCGGTACCTGTACCGGCGGGGGGCACCGACCCCGGCCGCGGTGGCGGCGGTGGTCGCCATCCAGGCCGTCTCGGTGGCCGTGACGGCGGCGGTGCTCGTGCTGGCCATGGTGACCTCGGGCCGCACGGCCCAGGGCGTCCGGCTGCTGCCCAGCGCCGTGACGCTGCTCACGGCGCTCGCCGTGGCCCTCGCCGCCCTCGCGGTGCTGGCGGTGCCGCGCGTGCGGCGCTGGGTGGTCGGGCACCTGCGCGAGCCCGTCGGCCGGGCCGTGGTGGTGCTGCGCGACCTCGTCCACCGGCCCGCCCACCTGGCCGCCGGGGTCGCCGGCACCTGCCTGGTGACCGGCGGTTTCCTCGCCGCGCTGGCCGCGAGCCTGCACGCCTACGGGGCCTCCGTGCCGCTCCTGGAGCTGGCGGTCGTCCTGTTCGCCGGCACCGCCGTCGGCAGCGTCTTCCCCACCCCGGGCGGGGTGGGGACCATCGAGGCCGCCATCGCCGCCGGACTCGTGGCGGTGGGCGTCGACCCGGTGCCGGCGGTGCTCGCGGCCGTGACCTACCGCATCGCCACGCTCTGGCTGTGGGTGCTGCCCGGGTGGGTGCTCGCGCTGGTGCTCCGCCGCGCCGGCCACGTCTGACCCGCACGGCGGCTGGGACCCCGCTGACAGGTCTCCACGAGCGGCCCCGGCGAGCCCTCCTCGGGTGGTGGCGCCGCGCGGGGCGACGCATGATCAGCCCCATGGCCAGCTCCTTCACCTCCTCCCGCAACCGCCAGGGCGTGCCCATGGCGCCGACCGGCGAGGAGGTCGCCTCCTACGAGACGTACGCGGCGGCGCAGGCCGCCGTCGACTTCCTCTCCGACGAGCACTTCCCGGTGCAGCAC
>Ga0210040_10010177_pt1 | contig 10828 bp, 7 predicted proteins | sample CryGeyCG12114_NA_FD_185462 | JGI IMG/M metagenome (GOLD analysis project Ga0210040, IMG submission 185462) | Groundwater microbial communities from aquifer - Crystal Geyser CG19_WC_8/21/14_NA (SPAdes) (version 2) | ecosystem: Environmental > Aquatic > Deep subsurface > Groundwater | place: USA... | reverse complement strand
TATTGTGCTAGTCAGGATATGCTGAATGCACATTTCAAACTTTGGATGTATTATCTTCACTTACTCGTCAAAAGGTAATTCAACATGCAATTGATATTACCTTTTCCGCGGATTCAGTGAAGCGATAGGTTTGTATATTGATCTTACCATCAACATAAAGACCAGTTGGATTTTTTAAGCGAGTCCAGGAAAAAACTAAGCTGCAGCTGGAGATATTTTATATTTTGCATTGTGTATGCATCACGAGAAATCGCAACGCGATGGGAAAGTGCGCACTGACACTGCCATATATATTGCCCAGTATAGTTAATAACAGTCACTCATGGATGCAATATTTGTGTTAGCCTTAACGACTCAGCAGTAAGGGTAGATAATATTTCCAAAGAACTTAAGGTTTAAAAAAAAAAAAATTAAAACCTCGACAATATGCCACTTTATAAGCACGAATTGCTTTACGGAAAAACTTAAGAACAAAAACGATGATTTAAGGAAATCCCTTAGTTTTTTTCGGTTTTGGTAAATGCAACTCTTGTCGGCTATTTCTATAAAAAAAACTGCGACTTGTTCGGTAAACCTAATTTTTCATCGCTAACATCACCATTATTTCAAGTTTTCACAGTTTATGTATTCAAAAATTTAAACAACAGGTAATAGTTTAATTTTTTCCCTTTCACTGCAAACATGCATGCATACTTTCTAGATCCGGTTTCAGGTCAAATCTGAATTGGCGTTTATTCAGCCTCTATACTGCAAGGGACTAATTGTGCTTCTCATGGAGAGCAAATGCAGCGAATTCTGCTTAGTGCCCGGATTTAAGACAACCGGGAAGTCTAAATTCTCCTAATCGAACAAAAGACTGTGGTTTTCGGATGTGAAAAAAATTTTGCAGCCCGGCCTGAACGATATTTCTTGAATATCCGATGAGTTTGTCCCGCGGTCTCAAATTTTGTCAGCACAAATACCAGAGCTAAAATTAACAGGCCAAAATAAGAAGCAAAGTGCAGCCTTGAAATCCAAAGGCTTGTATATTTTTACGCATGCAATATCTGGAGAAAATTATCACGCATAGTCAACAATACATGTCGTAGTTAAAACTTCTAATGTTTTTATCTATACATACTTTTAATTTCAAATTATATACAATAATTGATCTTGAATTTGGTTTGACGAATTCGATTCTGAAAGTACAACACGAATACCGTTACGCCTAACAATGAATTGATGCAGTTTATGGCCTAAATTTAAATGCATACATAATTTGCACATAATAATCTAAAGTGGCTAAGGTATATGTTGGTAAAGCTCAAGCTTTAGGAAAATGCGTTAAATGCTATGATTTTAGCCTACAGTTTTTTTATAAACTCACTCTATTCAAATAGCTCAACATGCTAGCTTCTTGCGTAAAGCGAATGCTACAATCCATACAGCAATGGCGATGCCACAACAATACAAATACACAATGAAAATGGACGAAATGTTTGAATTTGAAAGATTAATGGAGACTGTTTTGTTTGGAGTTTTCGAAGTTGTTTTAGTACCAAAATTGACTGCAAGCGACTTCAAATAGCTGTAAACACCAGATTCAAGTAAACATTTTAGTCGATAAGTGTATATATTTTTTCTAACTGTGCGAAAAAAGTACCAATTGTCACGTTTTTGATATCTACTACTAGATCCCTTAAAAAACTTTGCACCAATTGACGACACACGACTAGAATACTCAAGCAGTTTATTGATATTTTCCTCCGTGGAAACATATGCAACTTTTTCATCACATTTACCTAATTTTTTCGATATTTTGGACCAATCTTCCCCAAAAACTGTTGGCTTCAAGCTATAAATAAGGTTTGCATTATTCTGATGATACAAAACAAATCCGAAAGCACTATGCGCAATAGTTATGAGCGTCATTTTGGTTGCATTGAGCAGTGCTGTCGGCTGCTCTTTTGTCATGTATATATGTTTTAAAAAAGTACCCTTGGCAAAGTAAACGTATCGTTCGGTAGAATTGTAATTTTGATCTATTGTGCTATCATCCAATTGCTCAATGGATGGATTGTCTTCAAAAAGTGGTGTAAAAATTTTAAATTCAGTCAACTCATCAATTTGAGACCATGAACTACTCATAACTTTTGGTTTTATGACATGTGAGATCACAATAATTTGGTACATTAAACTGACAACAACAGTCAGCAGAAACCAGATTCCAATGATACGGTACAGAAATTTTGTAGTTATTTCATTTTTTCTCTTTCCATCAAGAACTATCCTGATATCCGGGACGCAGATATTTAATAGCGGACCGATTACAAGGAGAAATGTGTCAAATACAGAAATTGTCAGTTTAACATGATGACATCGATGCAACACAAAACATATGCAAGCCCACAAAACAGCAATCGATGAAAAAAGCAACAGCCAAACATGTTTTCCAAAGTAGTCAATATAAATACGAAAAGAAATGTCACTGTGTGAGGAATGACAAGTTATAAAATTGAAATTATCTATATCTAATGTGTACATCAATAGTGTGCTATCTTTCCCCTGAATTTGTTCATCCCTGCGGTAAAAAGTTAGTGAAATACTGCTTAAAAATAACCAGTAGTTCCATTCCTTCATTACTAAACCATTAGACCCACATTTTTTGGATATTAGTGGCAAATCCGGGAGGAGCAATTGATATTCTAGATTCACAGGAAATGAAACATTTGGTAACAATTTCAAATTATGGAAACGAATCCACTTATTATAAAACCTGACATTTTCAATAAGTTTTTTCCGCATTTTTCTTATTTCTGAAAAATTAATGAGGTCCTTAGTTTTGTTACCGCAAATGAGACCGTTTTGAGCGAATGTTTGATTTTTCCCAGTAAAATAGTCCACTTTGGTCTTGAAAGAGTTAAAGCAGTTTGGAAATTTTTCGCATACTTGTTCCAATTCAGATGGCAATTTAGCATCTTGTAAAAAGTTCGAGTAGCGTATTACGGAAGGAACCCACAAGTTTTCAACGGATTTTAAAAAGACTTGATAGTGAGCAATCAAATATTTGCCATGAATCGAAAATGTAGTAGTACGGTGAGAGTTTTCAAAGCGAAGTGCATAGATTTCGTAGCGTATGTGTTCATTCGTCGTTTCGACGGAAAATTCATTTGTTAGCGCTAAAACATTCACTGGCTGTTGTTTGATAAGTTTAGAAAGTCTGTTTCCAAAATGATGAGGTATGTTTAGCTGTTCTGTCAAAAGTATTATGGTACAAGTCAGCTGGGCTGGGAAACGAACTGGTTCATCGGTATCGGTAAATCTTTGATTCCAATATAGGATGAATTCCACATTTGTGTTGCAGAGAATTGATTCAAGTTCGCTTATTTGAGGACTATTTTTGGCCAAATTTTTAGTGCTAGAAATCATACGCAGGCTTGAAATGATTAAAACTACAGCCAAAGCTGACCACATTTTGAAATACGATATTGACGAAAGCTTGAATGTTGCTAAACAAATTCTGGATTTATACTGACCGACTTAATGGAGTCATGGCGATTTTTTTTGAATGTAGAGCAGAGGGATACAAAATATCTTTTGTTTGCATACGACTTTGGGAACTGACATTGGAAATACTTTAAATGTCATTGAAACCGTCGAAAACAGAGATGGAAAAATTGTAGAACAAGGTTGATGAAAAAGAATTCAATTATACTTGAAAGTAAATTACGACCACCAACGCTTTTCAAACACTCGATTTTCCATCAATTTTTTATGGATCCTCTCGAGTCTGTGCAATTTTGAGTGACATTTAGTGTTTAATGTATCTATAATTATTAAATGAGCTTAACAACTGCCAAACAATGTAAAAAATGTGTGTAATATGCTTCAGCAATACAATACATTTTTGACTACAATACAACGTATTGTAGTTAAAAAAATCCAGTTACATTAGATTATTTTTATAATTGTAGAGAAGTGACTATTTGAGATGATGAGTCTGTGGTAACTTTTGCTGGTTTTTTTATTTCCGACATCAGATTTTTTGCATGAATGCGACCAATTTGTGGGCAATAGTTGCGACTTTCGTTGTCAAAGACTACTTTTTAGCCCAACCAGGGCTTATAGAACCACTCTATTTTCTATAGTTGACCTTGTTAACACGCTACAGGTCGAACGGATTGACCGATTTTCATGAAATTTTGCATGTGTGTGTTTTTGTGGCATTTGATGATCCCCAGACTTATCCGTATTGTTTTTGCTACTGATCTGATGAGAGCTGAGCGTATGCCATTCCAATCAACCGTAGTTATAGCTACGGACCTAGGTTAAAAAGTCCTGAGTTGCCTCAAAATATACTGAAACATTCTCTCAATAGTTGTGGATATAAGTAAAAATTTCAGAACTTTTGATAAACATGCAAAGTCATAGGAGACAATTAAAAATTCTCAAATCACCAAAAATTCTGGTTTTTGGGCTATTTTTTGGGTTGACCTTGTTACCACGCTACAGGTCAAACAGGTTGACAGATTTTTATGGAGTTTTGCATAAATGTGTGCTTATTTCATGTGATGATCCCTATTGTTTTTGGTTATGATCAGACCAAAGCTAAGCGTATGGCATTCAATAAACCCGTAGTTATGGCTACGGATCTTGATTCAGCTTAAAATACCCAGAAACTTTCTTTTAATAGTTCTAAACATTTGTGCGAAATTTCAGAACTTTTGATAGACATAAATAGGCTAAGGAGACCATTGAAAATTCTAAAATAACTGAGAGAGTGATTTTGTATGAGATTTTGTAGACTGACATTTTGTGGTGTGTCATTTTGGAGGAATTTCAGTATTTGGGGAGATGTTCGAATCGCCACAGTCACTGCCATCTCCAAATCATAAAAAAATTATTAAGAATTCCGTCCGCAAAAGAGCAGCATGCGAGACTGTGAGACCTGTGATTTCATTTAAAACGAGAATTGCGACACAAAAAACCCTTCGCCGGATATGTAGGACAGGAGAAGAAATTCTTATCTGGCCGAGGGGGGTGTGTGGGGAGTGGGGGAGGCTTTTGGAGCACAGGCTCGAGTGCAGAAGGGAGCTGGGAAGGCTTCCGGTAGGTAGGTTCCTTCAAACGATGAGTTGTGCGAAGCAAAAGTGTCTTCAGCGTTCCCCACGATCCGTTTTACTGACTCTGTTTGTAAGCACGGAATTTTTTATAATTTTTCTACGATTATGAGGTGACGGTGGCGATTTGAACATCTCCCCAAATACTGAAATCTATCCGTCATCTTATTTAATTGTTTGACGCGTTCATAATCCCTGGTTGGGCTCAGCTAAGTTGCTCAGGAAGTTTTTTACTATCGGTGTGAACTAGCTCGACCTAGGCAATGCGTTTGCATGTATCAACAACAGATCCAATGTATTTTTGTTAGACGTTTCTTGCCAATCACAAGTTGGTTTCTAGTTGAAATCAAATGTTTACTTCCTCTTTGCCCTCCATAAATTTTAAATTGATTTTAATGAATGTGAATTTTCTTTTCTTCCAATTCTTGACGCAACAATGACATGCGAATGACATTGAGATGTGAAAAAGACTGAGCGATGACTAGTTTGTCTTTTTGCTCTTGACAACAATGAAAATATCATCTATGCAAAGTTTTCGGCGTTTGTAAGTCCTTATAAGTTTTTATTCTATAAATATAAAATCCTGCATGAAACGACAGTGAAGAACAAGATAGTGCATTAACCTTATCAAATACGAAGTACAGGCTCTATTCCTAGCCAGGGTATATCTCACGTTACATTTTCCTTTGTTATAATTGTTATTTTGCTGGTTTGAGATTACATGGCATCATTGTGCGGTATGTTCATGGTTATTTGTTCGCATTTGTTGATTAGTTTTACTTAAGGAGAGTTTTAAATTCAGTGAGTTTAACAGACAGAAAGTTTTACATGCGATCAAATTCACCTGCGGTGAGTTTTCAATGCGATGAGTTTAACCTGCGGAGGGTTTTTGAAACGGAGATTATATTCCGTTGAGTTTTTGGCGACGAATTAAATTCAGACAGTTTCTGGTCGTTGAGCTGAGCTGGCACGTGCAGGGTCAATATTCCTGACGTTCTGACGGACAGTAGTTTAGTGGCGGTGTGCGCTTCATCTTGGTGTCTTGTATATCTACAACAACCACCAAACAAAATAGCAAAAATATATTTCTGCGAAACCAAAAAAAGCTAACTGAAAAACAGTTTAACAAAACAGAGAGAGTTGCAAATAAACGAATAAACCTCTTCATTCCCGGTGACGTATATTTACGTAAAATTATCTGTGCCCATCTCCCCAGAAACGTTAATACGTTGAAAAATTTGATTTTTAGGTGACCAATCACGTAAATATACGTACACACAGAAAATGCTTAGCGTGGAAAAAAACAAATATTGCCAAGAAAACGAAACCTATTGCCGCTGCGTTGACCACACTAAACTCAGTTGACGAAAAGCAAAAGACACCCGTTTAGCGTTGAGTCCAGGAACAAGTTTGTGCCTGAATCCGACGCTGATCGCTTAGCGTCGAGGGTTGTTGATTTTGATTAGCAGACTTCGCCAATTTAACAAGGTTTTCTTGCCAGTTAATGGGCGGGTAATTGGCATGCATAAAAGACATTTTGACGATGCATCATTGTCAATTTATATTCTGTATGCTAAATGAGTTTAACCGGAAAACTTGTCATTTTCTATGTTTGCCTTGTTAAAAATATTATGGAAACCTGCGTACAGAATATAATTTGAAATATACTCCAAAATTTGATAATTGTACGGCTGGAACGTAAAACGTTCAATCTCGATTTAAAAATTGAGCAAGTAAAAAGTTAATCCGCATGGCAACAAAAAATATGGAGTTCGAGTTTTGTGACACTTTGTGAGGATTTATTACCACTCTCCGTACAAAAGCAAAGTAACTATAATACAGATAGAGCAAAATTAAACTAATAACAGGAAATTTCAATTTTAATTAAATTATGAACTCATTTTGGGCCATTCCTATGAGGTTTTGATAAAACACCAGGCTCTCCCTGTGCAAATATTCCGTAAGCCTCAACAAATCACCTAGTTTTTCATTCGAGAGTGGAAAAGAATTAGGATACAATATGGGCATGTTGTCTTCTCCCAGGCCTTGCCCAAACACAAACATATTCCAAACATCCTGGATAAGTTAAAACACATTGTTAACACACTAAAGTGTTTTTAATAACGATAAGACAAGTGCAATATATTTACTATGCAATGGGATTCACGCGAGAACAGATTACGGGGCGCATTTGCATCAATTTGGTACCACAGGTTTTTGGTCACTTGTAACAAGCGAGGTCTAGTCCAGAAAGCTAGTAGATTTTTAAAATCCAAGAAATTCTCCCTCTGCATCCACGTTACATGAAATGGCGTTTCTATTTGAGCTTCCAGTATTATTTTTTCAATATCAGTAGGTAAAATGATGGTGTTTTTTTTCATAACTTTTTCGATTGAGGCAAAATGTCGATCGCAATCGTTGAAAGAATGGCCAGTAACAAAAAAATTCTGCTCCACATGACTAAAATAGTTCATTCGGATTAAGCGCATTAACATTTCAATTAAAATAACATTGTTGTTCTGACCGCAACATCTGTCAGACCAAAGTACCAGTGTGCGCGTTTGTCCATTTTCTAGAACCTCATAGTTAGTAGTGATAAAGTGATAGATACACGAAGCGACTTCGTTGGATCCACGTTTTGCCATTGTTTCAGACCAAATGTGCATGTGTGCGATATTAGTGTTTGCCAAAGTAATGCCCAGGTTGTAATTGCTAAGTTTACGGAGATAAAAACTTGATGAGCAGCGTAAATTAGGAGTGAATAGAACTTGCTGTAAATCACAAGTAATCACAATATAATCCTGATTTTGAGCCGCTACAGCTTTATCGTTTTTGTAAGCATCGTACGCTGCATCGGCTTTTGAATGGTGTTCATTTCGCTGATCTAAAAAAATTGGATCATTCGTAGCAAGATATTTGGCTCTTTATTTGTCACAATAGTCGCAACAATCCAGTTTTGGCATTCCAAATTTGAGTTTGAATTCCGTATAAAAAATATGGCGATATAACCAAAACTTTGATTGCGGCGCAGCTTGCTGATTCATTCTTTCCACGTATAGCCGGTACATTTTGGCAAGAGATAGATGCGGCTCCAAACACCGATTTTCGAGATCACCTATGTTGCGGGTATAATGAGATTCGTACTTAGGGAATTCTCTTATATGAGCGCGAATTTGTTCTTTTGTATCTTCCTCTATTCTATGAGGTCTGTTCAAATGGGTGCCTCGTCCGTCTTTGGGGCACACTTCTCCGTTTTGAATCTTAAGTTTTATTGTCACTATTCTTCTTTCGGTGATGCCGAAAATATTCTTTAGGCTTTTTTTGCAAATCGGAAGCTTTTTCCATCAACCAAGATAGTTAAACAAAGAGCAGTTTGTTTGCGACTGTTTTCAGCCTCCACGCGTCATTCATTTGGAGTGCCCAGATCCATGCAATTCATTATCATGAGAGACTGATCATCGTAGTGTTTTGATCGGAATACGCCGAAAAGTGCTTTTTTCATATCCTCATTCAAATTGCAGCCTTCCTTTCTACACCTACAGGGCTTTTCCTGCAGTATGTTAGTTTTAAATTTACACATGAACAAAACAAGATTGAAAAAACAAACCAATATCTCTTTAATTACAACTTACATCCGAAGGAGGCAAAAGACCTGGATGAAAGTTTTCATTTCTGCCCTTATAAGGCTCGCCTCGACTTTTAGCTTTCGTGAAAAACTTATCTTTAGACCGCTCCGGCTGTATTTTGGGTTTTTTACCAATATTTGAACGATTCAAATCAGCGTTAGATAATCTTAATGTATCCATTTGCAAACCAAAAATTAAATTTCCATGTATACTGAGCAAAAAAGTAAGAAAATCGTGAAATGAGCGCATTAGTGACACAAAAACTATGCATCTTTTATGATTTTTCATGTTATCCACCCAATTATATTCTAGTTGCCATGTCAGCATGGCTCATTTAATAGAATTGGTCCCAATTTTTTTTTACTTTGTTTACTAGCTTGTTTACGTTGTAAATCAATTCGAGATTGAACGTTTTTCGTCGCAGTCGTATAATTAAGCCAAAAATGCAAATAATTTTGGAAAAACGGGTACAAAAGCAGTTAATGTGTATAATCCCTCATTACTTTCAGTAACTAACTAACTAACTAACTATGATTTGGACATGACAAAAGGTCAATAGAGAATGATACAAGTATTTATTTCGTTCAGTTCATTTACATTACACGCAGTTAGTTAGTTCATTCATAGTGCATACTATAGATGAATTTTTTCATGCTCCCACTTCATGGAAATGCACACGACCATGGACTCACACACTTGGGCACGTGGGAGTCGTGTGTGCAGCCCATTCCATTATTAAGGTCCATTGTGTCCCTTCGGGAAGGGTACAGTGCGTCAATAACGAACCTAGCCATGCATTAAGAGGACCCATGATATGTACCATGTCCATTTTTTACACACCCCTAGCGTGTGCATACCAACACCAACTTAATTATTGTGTCAGTCAGTCTTTATCTAGCATCAGGATCGCCTTCATGATTCAGATTAGTTTTTACGTTTGCATAAAAGTAACTAAAAATTGCTTACGCATTATTGGCTGAGAAATCAGCAATGGAGTTGGGGACCAAACATAACCAAATGAATGCTGCTCTTTTTCAATTCAATTGATTCTACATGGGAAATTTGAAGGATATTTGCAGTGCCGGAATTTTTTTCTACTCTAGACCAAAATGAGCAACTCAAGTTGGTTTCCAAACAAAGCAAAAAGGTAATCACAAAATCAAGTAGTGTGTATCATTAGTTAGGGGAAAGATTTATCAGTTCGCCTATCCTATCTCTGTCTGTACATATCACAATGTACATACGTACGTACATAGAATGGAAAGTCAGTCAGTCAGTTAGTTGGCTTTCTTTCATTACAAGCTACTATCATAACGTAAGGTTGCTTTTAGTTAGTAACTTACATTGAGTATTGATAGCAGGCAAAGAGCAAGTGTAAGTAAGTGGGAAGCTAATAATAATGGGTGCGTTAATTCGTGACTCAAGTGGTGGCAGAGTGTGAGCAAAATGGTAATAAAGGGCCGTAAGTGAGCGCGAGTAAGTAAGTAAGTGTATTGAGAGTGAGTGTAGGGTGCGAAATGAAAAGAGAGCGGATATGAAGAACCTAGAGGTTGGGAAAGGAACCGGAAGTGTCCCTATGGGAACCCACTCTCTTCTAGCTCCTATCTAATTCCAGCTAGAAGCCAATGTACATATCTTGTAGCTAGCTGCTTAGTTACTTAGTTAGTTACTCCGTAGTCAGCAAATTGCAGACCGCGTTTTGTTTACTAATAAAAAATCCCAAGTAAATATGTATTTTGACTTATATTGGGGTCCAATTGAAATCGAATTTAACTATATATAAACAATTTACTGATGATCAAGGATTCCAGAAGCAAAAGTTTTACATATGAGCCATGGGCTACTTAGCTAAATGTCCCGCCCATCCAGTTCAAATATATGATCTAACAGTCGTTGTTGCAACCTGATGGTCTCTTCCTCATTTAATATTTGTTTGAAAAAAAAATCGATTGGTTGTTAACCTATGCAAAGTTTCCTATATTCTCAATTTTAAATTCCTATGCATTATGAGTAGACGGCCTCAAAAGCTAAATATGCGGTAAACAGAGCAAAGCGCAGATCGATTTTTTTCATCCATGCAATGCAATCCATCCTTTTAGAACT
>Ga0210040_10010176_pt1 | contig 10828 bp, 1 predicted proteins | sample CryGeyCG12114_NA_FD_185462 | JGI IMG/M metagenome (GOLD analysis project Ga0210040, IMG submission 185462) | Groundwater microbial communities from aquifer - Crystal Geyser CG19_WC_8/21/14_NA (SPAdes) (version 2) | ecosystem: Environmental > Aquatic > Deep subsurface > Groundwater | place: USA... | reverse complement strand
TAAGCTCTTAGAGCTTTTAGTAATAACGCTTATAGCTCTTAAGTATTCTTTTTTTATAAAAGATAATCTTACTAAAGCTAAAACGCGCTAATATAACTATAGGCTTAATAAATAGTACTCTAATATAACTAAATAGATAAGCTATATAAGTAAATATAGTAACCTATATACTTAGATTATTTTAATAGTTAATATTAAGCTCTTTACTATAGTCTTTATAGAGGTATTACTTAATAATAATAGTAAACTTACTAACTAGAAGCTTATTAAAGCACTTATAATAGAGCTTAAACTTACTTTAATAAGCTTTTAAACTACTATATATATATAGTACTATACTTATCTAAAATATACTAAAGTAAGTATAATAAAGTCTTATAAGTAGTACTACTAATAGAAGATACTTTACTTATAAGCTAAGGCGCTAAGCTTTACTAAAGTAAAAAGCTAGCTTAGAGTCTTTAACTTACTTACTATACTTATTATTAAGTATACTCTTATTTAGGCTAGTAATATATATAACTAGATCTTTACTTAAAGGATTATAAGTAGTACTATATTAATACTTATTTAAGTAAGATAGCTCTTTTTATAGAAGCTTAAAAATTATACTATAAAATATCTTATACTTAATAAAACTTTTACTACTTTTAGAGGCTCTACTTTAAATAAGAGTATAATACTTATAGTAAAAATTACTAAAAGTAAAGAAAACTACTTTTACTATAATCTTAGCTAACTAATATACTCTTAAGTAGTAATAATATATAGAAAGCTTTATTATATAATTACTAAAGATATATATAAACTAAGTAAAGACTTTAATAAACTACTTAATATAAGCTAGTATTAGTAGATCTTTAATATTCTATATAAGCTTTATTATATAAAGCTACTTACTATACTTAATAAGAAGTATAAGATAATTTTAAAGAAAGTACTAGCTAAGAAGAGTACTCTAGCTACTAAAAGCTTAAGCTTACTTTTCTTTAGTAAGATTATTACTACTTTAATTAATCTAGCTTTCTTTTCTCTTATAAGCTTAGAAGTATACTCTACTATAGACTTTAATACTTACTCTTTATCTAATAATATAATCTTAAATAATAGTACTACGCTTTACTTTATTAATAACTAAGTACTACTTATCTTAAGCTCTTTTAAAAAGTGCATTTACTTTAAAACTATTAAAGTAAGTATATAGGCTTTCTTAATTACTAAAAAAAGTATAAAAGTAATTAAAAGTATAGTTAATAGTAAGTATAGTAAGTATATAAAAGACCTAATACTTAATAATATTACTATAGTTAAGAGCTTTTATATTAATATTATTTCTAAAGCTTACTTTAACTAGAGTAAAGTCTAGTATCTAGGCTTAGATAATATACTACGTATAGACTTACTAAGTAAGAGTATAGTATTAATAAGCCTCTAGTACTATTATAACTTTATTTTTATTAAATATAAGTTATTAAAGTTTTATCTTAATCTTATAATAATTATAAGTATAACGCTAGAGTATATAAAACTCTCTTTATAGATAACTTATCTAAAGCTTAATATAGAAAATCTATAGTATACTTATAGTAGCTATCTTAGTCTAAAAGCGCTTTAGGCGCTTATATAAAAGGCGTATAGTATAAAGTTATATAGTATACTATATTTATAGTATAAGTACTATATAGTTATATACGCTAAATAAGTTATCTTTTATTACTTATATAAGTAATTACTACGTCTATATTAGAAAATATCTTAGAACCTTTTTAATATACTAAAAGGCTATTTAGGTAAGTAGTAGCTACTTATTATTAAAGATAACTATAGTAAGAAGCTCTACTTATATATTATCTAGTAGAAGTTAATTATTAAGATTATATAAGTATTTTATTACTTTATATACTAGCTTATTACTTAGTATAAGCTTAAGCTCTATAAAATTATCTAAAATAATAATTAAGTAATACTATCTTAGAGAGGTATATCTAAGTATATTAAGTAGTTTATAGATAATAGTATTAATATTAAACTAACGCCTCTATATATATATAAACTTAATAGCTTAGCTAAGAGAGTAAGCTAAGAAGTTATTATAAAGTCTTTAAAAATAAAGCTTAGTATAAGCTTACTTAAAAAGCTTTAGCTAAAAGTAATATAGGCTATAGTATAGCTATATAATATATCTCTAGTATACTATAATAACCTACGCTTACTTAATAAAGTACTATTAAACTAGTTTTAGTAGTACTTTAAATATTATTAGCTAGAGTATATAAAGAATACTTCTACTAATTTTTATTTTAATTAGAGTAGTATATATATATATAAGTATTATATATATCCTTTAAATAGAGATTATATAGTAGGCCTTTATAGATAAGGCTTTAAAGTAAGCTCTAAGAGCTATATTAAGTATCTAGTTAAATATAAAGCTTCTAATATTTACTATATATAAGTTCTTATACTTAAATAAGTAATTATAATATATAATATAACTTTTAATAAGATGCTTTTCTTTAGTAATAAGAAGTAAGAGCTTCTAAAAGCTAATATAATTAAGATTATTAATATACTCTATAAAGAGGAGATATAAAACGTAGAAAAGGCTTTTAAGTACTTACTTTTTATATTAACTAAGTAAATAAGTAAAACTACTCTTATTTAAGCGCTTCTTAGTAATCTTAAAAGTAGCTATATATAATTAAAAAATCTAGTAATTAGCTTATTACTAAAAAAGAGAAGTATACTAGCTAACTTATATATTTATCTCTAGACTAGAGATAAGTAGAGAATTTATAAAAAGTATAAAGATAAGAGTAGCTAGCTCTTATTTCTTAAGCTTATACTAGAACTAAAAGTATAAAAAAGAAGTAATTATAGTAGTCTTTATATAAGTAGTAAAATAGACTAGCTATAATTATAGTAGTAAAAGCTATAAAGATATAAGTTTTAAGAGCTATAAAGTTCTATATCTACTAATTTAGAGAATTAGCTTAAAAGTAAAGATACTCTATATACTAAAGTTTTAATAGTAGTAAGTAAGTAAAAATAAATATATACTAAGAAAGTATATAAAAAGATATAAAGTAGCTAAAGGTAGCGTAAGGATAATCTTAATAATACTTCTCTACTTACTAGTACTACTATATATACTCTTTTCTTTAAGAGAGAGTAGAAAGTAGATTTAGGCTTATACTATAAAGTATTTTATAATCTTAATCTTTAGTATATAATACTTTATATAGTAGTAGTAAGTACTATATAGTAAAAAAGACTATATAAAGATTAGCTTTTAAAGCTTTTAAAGAAGTAGTATAATTTCTATAATTATACTCTTAGTAAGGAGTTTAAGAAAGCTTATAATAAAGAAATCTACTAGCTTATTAGTATAGAAACCTAAAAAGAAGCTATATATAGCCTAGATAATTCTTAGCTATTACTATTTATATAAGTATTTATTTATAAGTATAATAAAGATAGCTAGTTTATTAAGTATAAAGCGTAGCTAGTTATCTAAAGAGATCTTTAAGTAAAAGATAGTCTCTAATTAATATACGCTATAATACTAGTAGTATAATTATTTTATTTAGTAATAGTAATTATAGTAGAATTTAATCTAGAGGTCTAGTAATATAATATTATAGGAGTATTCTTAAATACTCTTATTAAGTAAAAGTTACTAGTACTTTATAATCTCTCTAAAAGATATTAAAAAGCTAGTAAGTATATAAAGCTTAATTACACTTTATATAAACTATATAACTTACTACTATTATAGTATAATATTATAGATACTTATTTTAATGTTCTTACTAGTGTAGCGCTAGTAGCTAGCGCCTACTACTAGTAAGGCTTAGCGCCTTAGCGCACCTTAAACCTTAAGTTTAAGAGCTCTCTATAAGGCTCTCTCTCTATAGTAAGTTTTTAGTAATATATCTTTAATAATTAACTATCTAATCTAAAGCGTTCTTAATATAAACTTACTATTACTTCTTAAATAAGCCTTAGCGTAGGCTTATTACGTACGCCCTATATAGGCGACGCCTATTAAAGTAGTATACTACTTACTTTCCTAATATAACTAAAGCTACTAAAGCTCTAACGCCTCTATAAGTAGTATAGAAAGTAGTAGTAGTTTTATAGCCTACTTAAATATACTAGCTTAGTAGATAACTAGAGTAGATAATAGTATACCTAGCAGTTTCTAATAGTCTCCTAAGGTAAACGCTAATTCTAATAAGTTATAACCTTAGTTCTCTATAAGTATATTATATAGATCTTAGGACGCGTTATACCTAGGATTCTACCTATATTACTCTTTATAAGTTTAGAGCTCCTTAGTTAAGTATATATACCTCTCTCTTATTAATAAATTTAATAAGTCTAATAATAACGTAGATAAGCTCCTACCTAAGCTCTTAGTTAAAAAGAGTATTAACTTTAAGATCTTACCTTTTAAGAGTAAGGGCCTTATAGATAAAGATAGTAGTAACTAAGATAAAGATAATAAAGAGATAGAGGAAGAACTAGAATATAAGGAGTAGACGTATAGAAAGCCTAGCTCTAAATTTACTATACTCTATTACTTTTTATTAATAAGGTACTCTTTTATTATTTAAGATCTTACTATCCTTTATTATTTTAAGCGTAAAGATAGTAAACTAGTTAAATATATAGTACTCTATTATAATAATTAAGATAATAGAGATACTAACTCTAATAATACCTTAGTATAGGTTAGTAATAAAGATAAGTTTACTATCTTAGTTAAGTAGCACTCTAGTAGCTAGTTTATAGCCCTTTATAAGTATATTAACTTTAAGAGTACTATATATAATAACCTTGCGTCTATATAAGATTACGCTAAATAAGTAGAAGCTACTATAGATAAAGCTATATAAGCTAAGGCTATAACTAAAGAGGAGATTATTAACTATAATAAGAAGTTTAATAAAATTATAGAAGAGATTAAGTAAGTAAATACTAAGAACTACAACCTAAATAAATAACTTAAAGATACTCTTAAAGCGTTTAATACTTATAAGCTATAAGCTAAAACTAAATATTAAAGTAAAGATGCCTATATTAATAAAGCTAGTAAGGCTATAAAGCGCTTATAATAGAAGTATAATAATATACTTATATAAGCCTTAGAAGCTAAATAGAACTTCTAAGCCCTATAGTAGGCCTAAGAAGATATATATAAGACTTATAATAAATTTAATCCTTTAGATAATAATAGTAATAATAATAATAATAAGGATAAGCGTAAGGATAAAGATAAGGACTACTATAAGTACTTACTTATACTAGAACCTTAAAGCTAGAGGTAGACCTCTATTATAACTAACTACTCTACTTATACTAATTATATAGATACTCTTTCTAATAGTTATTACCTTAACGTAAAGGATTATAAAGGCACTACTAAGGAGGACCTAGAGTAATAGATTACTATAGTATAAACTAAGCTACGACGTTTATAGGCTATATTTCTAGATAAGTAGTTAAAGATTAAATATACGTATAACTATACTTTAGAATTAGCTTATAAGGCTATCTACTATTATAGCCTTATAGACTATAAAGATCTATATAAAACGCTAGATATACTCTTTAATAACCTCTATACTAACTTTAGAGTTAGTAATAAAGAGGTATATACTATAAATTATATTATAGCTAGAGCTTATAAGTAGAAGGATATACCTCTAGAGTAGTAGATTACTTAGTTTAATATAGCTACTCTTAATACTAAGTTATTAGCTATCTAGTAACGTTTCTATACTATGCGTAACTTTAATAATAAGTATAAAGCTACTACTACTAATAATAGTAGTAATAGTATAGAAGACTAGCCTACTTTTATTAAGCGCCTATAATAAATTAAAGCTAATTAGTCTACTACTTAGGGTAATAAGCCTAAGAATATATATTATAGTAGTAGTAGTAGAGTATAGATAACTATAACCTCTATAATAACTACTACTAGTAATTATAATACTATAAAGAGTAGTACTAGTAAAATTAACTCTTACTACTACTTATTAGAGTAGTTTAAACTTATTAAGAAGAAGCGCTACTACTACTAATACTTATAGATAAGATATATACTTAATAAAGTTAATAGTATAGGTAAAGCTAAGTACTTTCTTAAAGGTAAGCTAATAGCTCCTTTCTATGTAGAAGACTTTACTACCCTTACTAAAGAGTCTAAGGTAGTACCTAACTCTAATAAGGTAGAAAACTAGGTATCTCTAACCTAAGTTATAGTTAGAAACTCTTATTTACGTATAAAATTAAAGCTTATATTACTAAGCTAGAAGCTTAAGCTATTCTTATATTATACTCTTCTATATATATCTTAGTAGCTGTGCTAGAGGAGAGATATTAAGTATAATACTAGAGAGATATTATTAACCTTACTACTAGCGAGGTCTTTAATCTAGGAGGCCTAGGGCTACTTATCTAACTACCTTACTTACTATAAATATACTTCTAGTACTATATTACTAGTAAGCTAGCTAACGTTAAAGCTAAAGCTCTACCTAATAGTAGCTATATAAGATAAGTAGTAAGCGCTAAGTTTATATAATAATATAAGTTAGAGATAGTAAGTATTAAGGAACCTATTTATCTATAACTTACTAATAGTAAGGTTATAAGCTTAATAGATTACATAGCTAAGGTTAAGAGTTAGATTAGTAACTACGTTACTAAAGATTAGATATAGGTTACTAATATAACTAGCTATAACCTAATTTATAAGTAGCTATAGCTTAAACTCTATAACCTTATTACTTATTAGTCTAACTATACCTTTTTATTTAACTTTATTTACTATACTACTAACTACTTACTATATAAGCTACTTATTAAACTTACTTATAATAAGAATAGTTATAGTAAAGCCTATTTATATAAACCTAAGGTAAGTAAATATATCTATTTTATCTCTATAGAAGCTGTAATTACTATAAGAAAATAGGATAAGTATTCTATTACTTAGGTATTCTTAGAATAATAGACTAATTTAGAAAAGAAAGATAAAAAAGTCTTTTTTACTAACGTATTCGCAGCTAATTACGCGTTTATTACTATAGATAACTTTAAGAAGTTTTATAAGAAACTTAACTAGAGCTATACTAGTATAGAGGAACTAAAGAGACTTATTCTTAAATAGCTCTATAAAGTTATTAACGCCTAGAACCTATAAGAAGCGCACTTATTACTATAGTTATAACCTAGAGTTAACTATAAGATCTTTATAATACTAGGTATTAACCTACTATATAAAAGAGCTTATAGCCTAAGAAGAGAAGATATAATTACCTTAAAGGCCTACCTTAATAAGGAGCTCTATAAAAGCTTTATACGTTCTAGTACTTTACTATATATAGTACTAGTACTAGTAATTAAGAAACTAGGTAGAGGTCTCCGTATCTATATTAACTACTACTAACTTAACGCTATTATAATTAAGGACTATAATACGCCCCTAAAGATTAGTAAAACGCTAGTATATCTTAATAAAGTATAAGTATTTTTTAAGTTTAACGTTATAGCTATATTTAATTATATCTATATTAAAGAAGGTGATAAAGAAAAGATAGCTTTTATTACCTACTTTAGCTTCTTTAAGTATATTATTATACTATTTAGACTATATAACGCTCTAGGCTTATTTTAAGCCTTTATTAATAGCGTACTATATAAGTACTTTAATAATTTCTATTTAGCTTACTTAGATAATATCCTTATATATAGTAAATAAGAGGAAGATTATACTAAGTATTACTTAAAAGTCCTTTAACGCCTTTACGATACTAGCTTATTCTTTAATATTAAGAAGTATAAGTTTAACGTTAAACATATTAAGTATCTTAGTATAATACTCTTATATAATAGCTTAGAAATAAACCCTAATAAGGTCTCTACTATACTCTCTTAAGCTAAACCTTAGATAGTTAAAGATATATAAGCTTTTATTAGTTTTACTAACTTCTATTAATAATTTATATATAAGTTCTTACTTATTATCTATCTACTTATTAAGATTATAAAAAGTATACCTAAAGGATAGTATATATTCTTTATAGAGGCTAGCTATATAGCGTTTAAGAATCTTAAATCTACGTTCTCTTTAGTACCTATCTTAGTATACTTTAACTTAGATACTAAAGTAGTTATTAAGTATAATACGTCTAACTAGGTTATCTCTAGTATACTATCTTAACGCTATAATAACGTGCTAAAGCCTATAGCCTTCTTCTTTATAAAGATAAGCTTAGTAGAGTATAACTATCTTATATATAATAAAGAACTCTTAGCTATTATCTACGTATTTAAGACTTAGAAACTAGAGCTTATAAGTACTACTAACTTTATTAAAATCTTCTTAGACTATAAGGCCCTTAAGTACTTTATATCTATAAAATAGCTTAATTAATAGTAAGTATAATAGGTAGAGTTCCTTATAGAGTTTAACTTTATTATTTATTACTAGCTTAGGAAATAAAGTACTAAGCTAGATAGCTTAATAAGGCGTTTTAGTAATGTTCTCTCTAGTATTAATAATAATTGTATCTAATATTAAATATAAATAGTGCTTTACTCTAATAATATTAAGTTTTACTCTAGTACTAATAGTAGCTATTACTATGCTATATATATAGCTAGTATCTTTACTAATACTTTTACTATACCTATCTCTAATATAGTAGCTATAATCTACTTCTTAAGTAAGGAGTTAGCTACTATAACTAAATTAGAGCTTAATAACTTATCTATAATAGGCCCGTCTATAATAGAGGACCTTCTATTTATAATAGAGGAGTCTACTAAGTCTCTATTTAGGAAGAGAGAAGGTAACTTATTATTTAATATAGATTAGATTATAGCTAATATTAGGATAGCTACTATAGAAGATAAGATCTTATAGTAGATTATTAAATTACTATACCTTAAATATAGGTATATTATATATAACCTATATTATAAATAAGGTATTAAGATTAAGCTTAGTAACTATAAATATAAAAATAGACTATTATATGTCTACTAGAAAATCTTTATCCTATATAATAATACACTTAAGTTGCGCGTTATATAACTCTATTATAATAGCCTTCCTATAGGCTATAGTAGTAAATATTTAACCTACGTAAGAGTTACCTAGTATTTCTTTTAGCTATATACTACTAACCTAGTTACCTAGTATATACGTAACTATATTACTTACGCTTAATCTAAACTAAATTATAAAGGTAAGTATAGTCTCCTTAACTCTCTACTTATACTAGATATATACTAGAGTAGTATTTTAATAGACTTTATATTACTACTCCTTCTATTAACTTACTTTAGCTATACCTATTACTATATCTTTATTATTATTAACTACCTTTCTAAGAAGAAGAAGTTTATTCTATTATAGTTACTTAATATTAAAACTATTATATAGGCTTTTATTAAGTACGTATAGTATAAAGAGAGCTACCTAGAAGATATTATTAGTAATAGAGGATCTTAGTTTACTTCTTATTTCTAGTAACGCCTCTACGCCTAAATAAGTATATATCTTAAGATATTAATAACTATATATCTAGAAATAGATAGGTAAATAGAGGCTGCTAATACTACCTTTAAGGCCTATCTATAAGTATTTATATACTATAATTAGTATAACTAGGCTAAGTTCCTACTATTTATAGAGTTCTATGCTAACTCTAATAAGCCTACTATAACTAGGGTTTTACTATTTAAAGCTACTAAAGGCTATATACCTAAGAGTAGTATTAAACCTTTTAAAGTACTACCTTCTAGCTAGAAGGCCTCCTATAATAGTAAAGCTACTAATAACCTTATAGCGTAAGTTAAATATATTAGGTCCTTCCTAAAATAGAACTTTAACTAGTTCTACTTTAAGATAGAATAATTTACTAATACTTATTATACCTCTATACTAAACTTCTATAAAGGTAACTAAGTTATACTAGATACCTATAATATACGTATAAATAAGGAGAGTTAAAGCCTATTACTTAAGTAGTTAGGCCTATTTTAAATTATTAAGAACTATAGTAATAAAGCTTATAAGTTAGACTTCTCTAAGTATAATAACCTTAGTAAAATTTACTTAGTCTTCTACTTATAGTTACTATACTTAGTTAATAGTTATCTATTACTTAGTTAACGCGTTAAACTTTAGAGCCTAGTTACTATCTATAATAATAGTATAGGCAACTATAAGGTAGAAGATATACTTAATACTAAATACGACTATTATATAAAGGACCTTTATACTAGTAAGAAGGGCTTTCTATACTACCTACTTAAATAGGCTAGCTATAATAAACTAAAATAGTTACTATATTATAACGTTACTAGATACTATAACTTACTATAACTATTCTATAAATGTTATAAAGACGTTACTTTATATTCTACTTTACTCTCTCTATAGAGCTATAAAGAGCATCTTACCTTCTTATAAATAGACTAATACTTAGTATCCTAACGCTAGTATACCCTAGCCTTTATAAAATAGTAATATATTTACTAGTTTCTCTATAACCTCTATAGAGTATAAAGATTATATAGCTAATTTAGTAGTATCTAAGAGACTACTCTATAACGTTTAACTTATTATAATAATACTAAGAGCTCCTAAGCTAACGTTTAATATATTATAATCTACTAAGGCTTACCTAGTACTACTTTACCTTCTCTTTAGTACTTTACTTTTACCTTATAATATATATATAGATAATAACTTTAGTAAGCGTAATTTTAATACTTCTATAAGAGCTTTACAGCGTTTTAGAAA
>Ga0210040_10010175_pt1 | contig 10829 bp, 6 predicted proteins | sample CryGeyCG12114_NA_FD_185462 | JGI IMG/M metagenome (GOLD analysis project Ga0210040, IMG submission 185462) | Groundwater microbial communities from aquifer - Crystal Geyser CG19_WC_8/21/14_NA (SPAdes) (version 2) | ecosystem: Environmental > Aquatic > Deep subsurface > Groundwater | place: USA... | reverse complement strand
GCCCGCCAGCGGCTCGTCGAGGAGGATATAGGCGGGATGCGTCGCCAGCGCGCGCGCGATCTCGCAGCGCCGCCGCTCGCCGCCCGAAAGCGCCAGCGCCGGCGCGCGGCGCAGATGCGCGATGCCAAACTCCGCCAGGAGCGAGTCGAGCATCCCGTCCCGCCGCTCGCGGTCCGGCTCCACCACCTCCAGCGCCGCGCGGATGTTGTCCTCCACGGAAAGCCCGCGAAAGATCGACGCCTCCTGCGGCAGGTAGCCCAGGCCCAGCCGCGCCCGCCGGTACATCGGCAGCATCGTCACGTCGTGCCCGTCGAGGAAGACCTGCCCCTCGTCCGGCCGCACAAGCCCGGTCATCATGTAGAAGGTCGTGGTCTTGCCCGCGCCGTTCGGCCCCAGCAGCCCCACGGCCTCCCCGCGCTTCAGCGAGAGCGAGACGCCGCGCACCACGGGGCGCTTCTTGTAGCGCTTGCCCAGCGCCCGGGCGACGAGCCCGGATTCGCCGGGCACGACACGAAAGGCATCGCTCATCGCGTGCGCCCCTGGGCCGGAGCCGGGGCAGGGGCCGGGCTCGGCCGCGCTCCGCCCTGCGCCCCCCCGGGCGCCACCTCCTGCCCGGAGGAGGGCAGCACCAGCCCCTGCACGCGCTGCCCGGGCGCCGAAACCAGGCGCGAGATGCCCGTGCGAAGATTCACGATCGCTTCCTGCCCCTGCAATTGGTTCTGCCCGCGCGTGATGCGCACGTTGCCCAGCACCCGCGCCATGCCGGACACCGGGCTGTAGACGCCGCGGTCGCCGCGGACCACCTCGGTTTCCGTGCGGATCTCCACGTTGCCGAACACCTCCACCCGGTCGAGCTTGGATCCCTCGCCCGGCACTGCCCGCCCCGGAGCGGCCGGCCCGGCCGGCGCGCGCCCCGGCGCGGCGGGCGCCGGCCGCGACGCCACCGGCTGGGCCGCCGGCGCCTGCTCCAGGAAGTAACCCACCAGCGTATCCGCCGCGATCTGGCGGTTGTCGCTGGTGTTCACCCGCGCGGCACCCCGCGCCACCGCCATGCGCCGCTGCGACCAGTATTCCAGGCTGTCACGCGCCACGATGGTGTCGCTGGGCGTGGAAAGCTTCAGGTCCCGCCCCGTCAGCACCATCACGGCCTGGTCCATGTCATAAACGCCGCGGTCGCCCTGGGCGCGATCGGTCGCGGTGGAGATGCGCACGTCCCCCTCCGCCTCCAGCCGCCAGATCTCCCCGCCCGAGAGCGGCCCCTCCTGCTGCGCCGCCGCGGCGGCCTCCGTGCCCGGTGCCGGCGCCCGCGGGCGGTAGCGCGCGATCAGCCGCGCCGCATCCACCGTCACCCCGTCACGCGTCGCCCGCGCGCGGCCGCGCGCCACCACCACCTGCTCGCCCTGCCGCCACTCGATGCCGTCGGTGGAGGTGATCTCCACCGGCCCGCCGCCCGAAAGATCGATCGGCTGCGCGCCGAGCGGGCAGGGGAGAATGACTGGCCCTGCGAGCGCGGCCAGCGTCAGGAAAAGCCGCGGAACCCTCACCGCCGCCCCTCCAGCACCGCGCGGGCATTGCCCGTGAACACCACCACCGCGCCCCGGTCGCGCAGGCGGAAGCCCTCGCCGGTCAACGTGCCGAAGCTGCCCTGCGCGGCCACGGGGCTGTCGCCCTCGGCATGGCCCTCCTTCACGTCCACGCGGGCCTGCTGCGTCTCGATCAAGGTTCCATCATCCTGCCAGATCGTCACATCGCCCCAGAGGTCCAGGATATTCTCGTCCCGGTCCAGGCGCCCGGTCTTGCTGTCCAGCAGCACCCAGCCCCCGTTGCTCAGCGTCATGTCGCCGCGCGGCGCCTGCAGGTCCACCACGTTGCTGCTGCCCTGCTGCGCCGCGGTGAAGGCCGTCACGTTGTAGGGCCGCCCGGTGTCGTCCACGCCCTGGTAGCGCGGGTCCACCACCCGCACCGCCTCGGGCGACGTCCGGCTGAGCCGCCGGAAGGACAACCGGGCATTCTCCCCGGTGCGCTCGAACTCCGGCCACAGCACGATGGCGCTCAGCAGCGCCAGCGCCCCCACCGGCAGGATCAGCTTGAGAAAGCGCACGGCCAAGCGCCGCCGGATCATGGACCCGCGCGTGTAGCCCCGCCGCGCGCGGGAAGGCACCGGCCGGTCCCGCCAGTCCGCCGGCAGGCCAGCGCCATCTCCCGCTCCCGTGGGGCCGGGAACCAGGGCGTAGAGCTTGCCCGGCCCCGGTGCGCCATTCGGCGCGGCGGGTGCGGGCGAGGGGGCTTGGGCGGTCACCCCCCTTGTATGGAGCCGGGCGAATGGCCGGTCAACGCAGATGCGGAACACATATTACCAAGAATCGTGCCACATTCTGCAACGCGGGGTTGATGCCGCTAATGGGAGAAGATGTCGGGTTCCGCATAGCCCAGCAGATCCAGCGCGCCACGCGTGGGCAGGAAGCGGAAACACGCCTCGGCCAGATCGAAGCGCCCCTCCCGCCGCAGCAGCCCCTCCAGCCTTTCCCAAAGCGCGTGCAGGTGCAGAACGTCGGACGCGGCATAGGCCAGCTGCTCCGACGAAAGCTCCGGCGCGCCCCAGTCGCTCGTCTGCTGCTGCTTGGAGATCTCCACCCCCAGCAACTCCCGGCAGAGCTCCTTCAGCCCGTGCCGGTCCGTGAAGGTTCGCACCAGCTTGGCCGCCACCTTGGTGCAACGCACCGGCGCCACGGTGACGCCGAGTTCCTTGTGCAGGATCGCCACGTCGAAGCGCGCGAAATGGAACAGCTTCACCGTGCCGGGATCGGCCAGCATCGCCCGGAGGTTGGGGCAGTCCACGAAACCGCCGCGCCGCGCGGGCCCGCCCAGATGCGGCGGGCGGATCTGCACGCAATGCGCGGCGCCGTCACCGCTGGACAGCTGCACCAGGCAAAGCCGGTCGCGATGGGGGTTGAGCCCCATGGTCTCGGTGTCGATGGCAACAACGGGCCCAAGGGAAAGCCCCGGCGGCAAATCGTCGCGATGAAGGTGAATGGTGGCGTTCGGCACGAAGAGCGTGGTTCCCATGAAGGGCGCTCCATCCGGCTCGCGGCCGCCGCTCGGCCGCCTGGATCGCTTGTGTCGGGGTGGTGGTGCCCAGGAAAGGACTCGAACCTTCACAACCTTGCGGTCACTGGCACCTGAAGCCAGCGCGTCTACCAATTCCGCCACCTGGGCAAGGGGGCCGGCCGCCCTCGTAGTCGGGAAGGCGTGGAGCGGGCTTCTATGGTCCCGCGCCGCCCCCGTCAAGCCGCCCCCGCGCAGAATTCGCCGGTCCCGTCCGGGCCCCCGGGGCGGCCGCGCCGGTGCCCGATTTGCGCCGCGCCCCACCCGCCCTAAGTTCGGCCTCAGGGCTCAGTGACGAATCCTGCACGAATGGAGGCGGCCGATGGCGCGGCGAGTGGCGGTGGTTTTCGGCGGAACGGGCTTCATCGGCCGCTACGTCGTGCAAAGGCTGGCCAAGCGCGACTACGTGGTCCGCGTCGTCACCCGCGGCGCCGAGGCCGCCCGCAGCCTGATGACCCAGGGCATGGTCGGCCAGATCGTTCCCGTCGCCGCCGGCACGATGGACGCCCCCGCGCTGCACCGCGCGCTGGAGGGGGCGGAGATCGCCGTCAACCTGATCGGCATCCTGTCCGAGGGCCACGCCGGCGACTTCGCCCGCGTCCATGCCGCGCTGCCCGGCCGCATCGCCACCGCCGCGGCGGCGGCCGGCGTCACCCACCTCGTCCAGATCTCCGCCATCGGCGCGGACCCGGCCTCGGAGAGCCTCTACGCGCGCAGCAAGGCGGAAGGGGAGGCGGCGGTGCTCTCGGCCTTCCCCCGTGCCACGATCCTCCGCCCCTCGGTGGTGTTCGGGCATGAGGACGCCTTCTTCAACCGCTTCGCCGGCCTCGCCCGCGTGCTGCCCGTGCTGCCCCTGGTGGGCGGCAGCACGCGCTTCCAGCCGGTCTATGTGGGCGACGTCGCCGACGCCGTGATGGCCGCCATTGAACGCCCCGAGGCCGCCGGCCGCACCTTTGAGCTCGCCGGACCCCGCGCGGCCACCTTCCGCTCGCTGATGGAATACATGCTCCAGCTGATCGGCCGCCGCCGCCCGGTGGTGGAGATGCCGGCCGGCCTCGCGAGGCTCCAGGCCCGTCTCACCGCCTGGTTGCCCAACCCGCCGCTCACCCAGGACCAGATCATCCTGCTCCGCAAGGACAACGTCCCCTCCGGCAACCTGCCCGGCCTCGCCGAGCTCGGCATCGCCCCCACCTCGCTGGAGGCCATTCTGCCGAGCTACCTCACCCGGTTCCGGGAGGGCGGGGGCCGGCGCGCGGTGATCCCGGGCTGAAAGGTCCGGATCGGACATTTTATCTGTTGCTCACCCGGTAGCGCGTAGTTCGCCGGGGCATCGGCCACCTAAGAAGGACAGCAATACTGCCCCTTCAGCCATTTTGATCTCGCGGAGCCCGCGAGACTATGGCAAACCGCGCCTCCAATGGGCCCAGGCCCCTTCGCCGTTCGGGCAACCATCTTCCCGAACGGCTTGTTGCATCGCGTGCAGAGCAAGGATCGCGCCATGGCCGAGCGCATGTTGCAATTCGTCCGCCTTTCCCAGCAGACGCCCGAAAAGCGCCAGCCCACGATCCGCCGCGAAGATTTCGACGAGATCTACGCCCGCTTCGACCCCGCCCGCGCCGCGGAGCAGGCGAGCCGCTGCTCGCAGTGCGGCGTGCCCTTCTGCTCCGTCCACTGCCCCCTTCAGCAGAACATCCCGGACTGGCTGAAGCTGACCGCCGAGGGACGGCTGGAGGAGGCCTACGAGGTCAACGCCGCCACCAACACCTTCCCCGAGATCTGCGGCCGCGTCTGCCCGCAGGACCGCCTCTGCGAAGGCAACTGCGTCATCGAGAAGGGCTTCGAGAGCGTCACCATCGGCGCCGTCGAGCGCTACATCAACGACACCGCCTGGGAGAAGGGCTGGGTCAAGCCGCCCACCCCGGTGCGCGAGCTGGATCGCTCCGTCGCCATCATCGGCGCCGGCCCCGCCGGCCTCGCCGCCGCCGAGAAGCTCCGCACCCAGGGCTGGCAGGTCCATGTCTACGACCGCTACGACCGTGCGGGCGGCCTGATGATCTACGGCATCCCGAACTTCAAGCTGGAGAAGGACGTCATCACCCGCCGCACCGCCCAGTTCGAGCAGGGCGGCATCACCTTCCACCTGAACAGCGAGATCGGCCGCGACGTCACGCTGGAGGAGCTGCGCGAGAAGCACGACGCCGTCCTCATCGCCACGGGCGTCTACAAGGCCCGCGACATCGCCGTCCCCGGCGCCCATCTGGACGGCGTCGTTCCCGCCATGTCCTTCCTCACCGCCTCCAACCGCAAGGGCCTCGGCGACGACGTGCCCGAGTTCGACAGCGGCGCCCTCAACGCCGCCGGCAAGCGCGTGGTGGTGATCGGCGGCGGCGACACCGCCATGGACTGCCTGCGCACCTCCATCCGCCAGGGCGCCGCCTCCGTCACCTGCCTCTACCGCCGCGACAAGGCCAACATGCCCGGCTCCATGCGCGAGGTGCACAACGCCGAGGAGGAGGGCGTCCGCTTCGCCTGGCTTTCCGCGCCCGAGGCCTTCGAGGGCGACACGCAGGTCACCGGCGTCCGCGTCACGAAGATGCATCTCGGCCTCCCCGACGCCACTGGCCGCCAGCAGGTCGAGCCCATCCCCGGCAGCGAGTTCACCGAGCCCGCCGACCTCGTCATCAAGGCCCTCGGCTTCGACCCCGAGAACCTGCCGAAGATGTTCGACGAGCCCGGCCTCGCCATCTCCCGCTGGGGCACGCTCACGATCGACCGCCGCAGCATGATGACCAGCCTCCCCGGCGTCTTCGCCGCCGGCGACATCGTCCGCGGCGCCTCCCTCGTCGTCTGGGCCATCCGCGACGGCCGCGACGCCGCCGACCGCATCGCCGAATACGTCAAGGCGCGCGACGCCGTTCCCCAGGCGGCCGAGTGAGCGAGGAAACAGCCATGTCCGACTACGTCTCCCAGCACCTCGCCAACACCGCCCTCCTCCGCGACGAGGCCCATATCGACACCACCGAGCACGACGCCTGCGGCGTCGGCCTCGTGGCCGCCCTCGACGGCATTCCCCGCCGCGAGGTGGTCCAGGCCGGCATCGACGCGCTGAAGGCCGTCTGGCACCGCGGCGCCGTCGACGCCGACGGCAAGACCGGCGACGGCGCCGGCATCCATGTCGAGATCCCCCAGGACTTCTTCGCCGAAGTCGTGGAGCACGGCGGCGACCGCTTGCGCCCCGGCCGCATCGGCGTCGGCATGGTCTTCATGCCCAAGACCGACCTCGGCGCGCAGGAGCGCTGCCGCTCGATCGTGGAATCCGAAATCCTGATCGCCGGCTACGGCATCTACGGCTGGCGCCAGGTTCCCATCGACGTCGCCTGCATCGGCGAGAAGGCCAACGCCACCCGCCCCGAGATCGAGCAGATCCTCATCTACGACCCCGAGCAGCGGGACGAGGCGACCTTCGAGCGCGACCTCTACGTCATCCGCCGGCGGATCGAGAAGCAGGCCATCGCAGCCCAGATCCCCGACCTCTACCTCTGCACGCTCTCCTGCCGCTCGATCATCTACAAGGGCATGTTCCTGGCCGAGAGCCTCTCGGTCTTCTACCCCGACCTGCTGGACCCGCGCTTCGTCAGCCGCTTCGCCATCTACCACCAGCGCTACAGCACCAACACCTTTCCCACCTGGCGCCTGGCCCAGCCCTTCCGCACCCTCGCCCACAATGGCGAGATCAACACGGTGCACGGCAACGTCAACTGGATGAAGAGCCACGAGACGCGCCTCTCCCACGCGCTGCTCGACCCCTTCATGGAGGACATCAAGCCCGTCGTTCAGGCCGGCAACTCCGACACGGCGTCGCTCGACAACGTCTTCGAACTCCTCGTCCGCGCCGGCCGCGACGCGCCGATGGCCAAGGCCATGCTCATCCCCGAGAGCATCGGCTCCAACGCCACCATGCCCACGGCGCACCAGGAGCTCTTCCTCTACTGCAACGCCGTGATGGAACCCTGGGACGGCCCCGCCGCCATCGCCGCCACCGACGGCCGCTGGGTCGTCGCCGGCCTCGACCGCAACGGGTTGCGCCCCATGCGCTACACCATCACCGCGGACCGCATGCTCGTCGTCGGCAGCGAGACCGGCATGGTCCGCTTCCCCGAGGAAAGCGTCATCGCCCGCGGCCGCCTCGGCCCGGGACAGTGCATCGGCGTGGACCTGGAGGAGGCCCGCTTCTTCGACGACGCCGCGCTGAAGGACATGCTCGCCGCCCGCAAGCCCTGGGGCGACTGGACGCGCCGCACCACCCGCATCGACGAGATCGTCAAGGCCGACGCGCAGGAAACCGCGACGCTGGAGGGTGAGTCCCTCCGCCGCCGCCAGCTCTCCATGGGCTACACCCTGGAAGACCTGGAGGCGATCCTTCATCCCATGGTGGAGGAAGGCGCCGAGGCCATCGGATCGATGGGCGACGACACCCCCATCGCCGTGCTGTCCCGCCAGTACCGCGGCCTGCACCACTATTTCCGCCAGGCCTTCGCCCAGGTCACCAACCCGCCGATCGACAGCCTGCGCGAAACCCGCGTGATGACTATCAAGACCCGCCTGGGCAATCTCGGGAACATCCTCGACGAGGACCCGACCCAGTGCGACATGCTGATGCTGGACAGCCCCGTGCTGTCCAACGCCGAGTTCGCGGCCATGCGCGGCTACATGGGCGACACCGCCTGCGAGGTCGACGCCACCTTCCCCGTTTCCGAAGGCGAGCCCGGCCTGCGCCGCGCCATCGAGCGCATCCGGCGCGAGGCCGAGGAAGGTGTGCGCTCCGGCTGCGCCCACGTCATCCTCTCGGATGAGGCGCAGACCTCCGACCGCGCCGCCATCCCGATGATCCTGGCCGTCGGCGCCGTCCACACCCACCTCGTGCGCCACAGCCTCCGCACCTTCACCAGCCTCAACATCCGCAGCGCGGAATGCATGGACGTGCACTACTTCGCCGTCCTCATCGGCGCCGGGGCCACCACGGTGAACGCCTACCTCGCCCAGGAAAGCATCGCCGACCGCCACCGCCGCGGCCTCTTCCCGGGCCTCTCGGTGGAGGAATGCGTCGCCAAGTACCGCAAGGCCATCGACAAGGGCCTGCTCAAGACGATGTCCAAGATCGGCATCGGCGTCCTGTCCTCCTATCGCGGCGGCATGAACTTCGAGGCCATCGGCCTCTCCCGCGCCCTCGTCGCGGAGTTCTTCCCGGGCACCCAGTCCCGCATCTCCGGCATCGGCCTGTCCGGCATCGCCCGCCGCGTGCTCGACATGCACGCCGCCGCCTGGGACGCCGCCACCCCCGTCCTGCCCGTCGGCGGCCTCTACAAGCTCCGCCGCCGCGGCGAGGCGCATGCCTTCGAGGGCAGCCTGATCCACCTTCTCCAGAAGGCTGTGAACGCCGACAGCTACGAGACCTACAAGCGCTACAGCCACGCCGTGCGCCAGCTTCCCCCCGTGGCGCTGCGCGACCTGCTGGACTTCCGCACCCCCACGGCCCGTCCCCTCCCGCTGGAGGAGGTCGAGAGCATCACGGAAATCCGCAAGCGCCTGCTCGCGCCCGGAATCTCGCTCGGCGCCCTCGGCCCGGAGGCGCACGAAACCCTCTCCATCGCCATGAACCGCATCGGCGCCCGCTCCGACAGCGGCGAGGGCGGCGAGGACCCCGCGCGCGCCAGGCCCCGCCCCAACGGCGACAACGCCAACTCCGCCATCAAGCAGATCGCCTCCGGCCGCTTCGGCGTGACCGCCGAGTACCTGAACAACTGCCGCGAGATCGAGATCAAGGTCGCGCAGGGCGCCAAGCCCGGCGAGGGCGGCCAGCTTCCCGGCTTCAAGGTGACGGAGCTCATCGGCAAGCTCCGCCACTCCACCCCGGGCGTCACGCTGATCTCGCCGCCGCCCCACCACGACATCTACTCGATCGAGGATCTCGCCCAGCTCATCTACGACCTGAAGCAGATCAACCCGGAAGCGACCGTCTGCGTGAAGCTGGTGTCCCGCTCGGGCATCGGCACCATCGCGGCCGGGGTCGCCAAGGCCAAGGCCGACGCCATCCTCGTCTCCGGCCATTCCGGCGGCACCGGCGCCTCGCCCGTCACCTCCATCAAGTATGCCGGCCTGCCCTGGGAAATGGGCCTCTCCGAGACCCACCAGGTCCTGCTGCTCAACCGCCTCCGCCACCGCGTGAAGCTGCGGACGGACGGCGGCATCAAGACCGGCCGCGACGTGGTCATCGCCGCCATGCTCGGCGCGGAGGAGTTCGGCATCGGCACGGCCTCCCTCGTGGCGATGGGCTGCATCATGGTCCGCCAGTGCCACTCCAACACCTGCCCCGTGGGCGTCTGCACCCAGGACGAGGCGCTGCGCGCCAAGTTCGAGGGCACGCCGGAGAAGGTCATCTCCCTCTTCTCCTTCGTGGCGGAGGAGGTGCGCGAGATCCTGGCCTCGCTCGGCGTCCGCAAGCTCGAGGACGTCATCGGCCGCACCGACCTGCTCCGCCAGGTCTCCCGCGGCGCCGAGGACCTCGACGACCTCGACCTGAACCCCCTCCTGGTCCAGGCCGATGCCGGCGGGCATCCCGCCTACTGCACGCTGGAAGGCCGCAACGAGGTTCCGGAAACCCTCGACGCCGACATGATCCGCGACGCCGCCGCCCTCTTCTCCCGTGGCGAGAAGATGCAGCTCCAGTACAACATCCAGAACACGCACCGCGCCATCGGCACCAAGACCAGCTCGATGATCGTGCGCCAGTTCGGGATGACCGGCCTCCAGCCGGGCCACCTCACCGTCCGCCTCCGCGGCTCGGCTGGCCAGTCGCTCGGCGCCTTCGGCGTCCGCGGCCTGAAGCTGGAGGTGCTGGGCGACGCGAACGACTACGTCGGCAAGGGCCTCTCGGGCGCCACCATCACCGTCCGCCCCGGCCCCTCCGCCAACTTCGTCTGGGAGGAGAACACCATCGTCGGCAACACCGTCCTCTACGGCGCGACGGCCGGCGAGCTCTTCGCGGCGGGGCAGGGGGGCGAGCGCTTCGCCGTCCGCAACTCCGGCGCCACCACCGTGGTGGAGGGCATCGGCGCCAATGGCTGCGAGTACATGACGGGCGGCACGGTGGTCATCCTCGGCGCCGTCGGCGACAACTTCGGCGCCGGCTTCACCGGCGGCCACGCCTTCGTCTGGGACGCCGACCAGACCTTCGAGCGCCGCCTCAACCGCGACACCCTCCTCTGGGCCCGTCTCGGCTCCGCCCATTGGGAGGGAATGCTGCACGGCCTCGTCGAGCGGCATGTGCGGGAAACCGGCTCGCGCCTCGCCGCCCGCATCCTGAACGACTGGTCCACCGAGCGCGACCGGTTCTGGCACGTCGTTCCCAAGGACTACGCCAAGCTCCTGCCGAAGCCGATGAGCGACCGGCTGATGGCCGCGGAGTGAGGGAACAGGGCCGGCGGCCAGCCGCCGGCCCTCGAGGCGGCTCGGCCTACAAAGCTTGACACTACAGGGTGTTGCGCGCGGTCCTTAAAGCGGCAGCGCACCTTGCCCGCCGCGCCCCGGGGTGGCAAACACCCGCCCCGTGCGCATCCTGTATCACCTCCCGCTCTCCCCCGCCTGCCGCAAGGTGCGCCTTGCGCTCCAGGAAAAGCGCATCCCCTTCGAGCTGCGCGCCGAGCGCATCTGGGAGCGGCGGGAAG
>Ga0210040_10010174_pt1 | contig 10830 bp, 12 predicted proteins | sample CryGeyCG12114_NA_FD_185462 | JGI IMG/M metagenome (GOLD analysis project Ga0210040, IMG submission 185462) | Groundwater microbial communities from aquifer - Crystal Geyser CG19_WC_8/21/14_NA (SPAdes) (version 2) | ecosystem: Environmental > Aquatic > Deep subsurface > Groundwater | place: USA... | reverse complement strand
GCGGCGACGTCGCCGGTCGTGCCCGTGCCCACGCCCTCGGTGTCGGTGAAGCCGGGGGAGACGAGCGTGACCCGCAGGTCGGGCCCGGACTCCTGACGCAGGCCCTCGCTCAGGATCTTCACGGCGGGCTTGGTCGCCGCGTAGACGCCCTGCGGGGCCTTCACGACGTACGCGGCGGTGGACCCGACGTTCACGAACTGCCCGGACCCCTGACGGCGGAGGACGGGCAGCGCGGCCGCGATGCCGTTCAGTGGACCGGTGACGTGCGTGGCGACCATCGCGTCCCACCCGTCCTGGTCGCATCGCAACGACGTCGCCGAGCTGGTCGAGATGGTTCCGTCGCTGCTCGCGCGAGCGACCCGAGCGGGCGCTGCGGACGTGGCTGGACCGCCTGGCCGAGTACGGCCGGCCGAAGAAGGGGTTGGGCAGCGCGATCCACGCGGCGATGCAGGAGGAGCTCGCCAGCGAGGGCTACGCGCCCGTGGTGGGTGCGATCGACCAGCTGCTGGCGGCGGGCCGCGCGCAGGGGCTCTACCGCAGCGACGTCACGGATGAGGAGCTGCTGCTCATGGTCGGTTTCCTGTGGCGGCTCGACCTGACCGAGGGCTGCGACGAACGTTCCGCGCGGATGCTCGACATGGTGATGGCCGGGCTCGCGGGCCCGACCGCGGGCTGAGGGCGCGCGGCGCTTCAGACGTCGAAGACGACGACCTTGTCGGCGTGCGCGCCGATCCCCTGCGCGACGGGCAGGTGGGCCGGATGGGGGAGGTAGGCGTCGCGGGCCTCCGGGGACGCGAAGGTGATGACGAGGGCGTAGTCGAAGCCCTCCTCCTTGCCCTCCGGGCTCGTGGAACGTCCCTGGACGACATCGACGATGCCGGGGATGGTCCGGGGGAAGTCGGCGACGAGCGGCCGGACGACCGCTTCCGCCTCCTCGGCCTCCCCGTCCCGCCAGGACACCAGGACGACGTGCGTTGTGGTCATGGCAGCAACGTAGGCCCGGAGCGCTCCGCCGGTCGGGGACCGAGGGCGAGGACCCACCGCTTCGCCTCCCGCACGTCCCCGACGCTCGGGGTGGTCGGGGAAGCAGGCCGTCGGACCACCACGACCTGGACGTCCAGCTCGCGTGCCGCGTCGAGCTTGGCCGCCGTGAGCAACCCGCCGGAGTCCTTGGTGACGAGCAGGTCGGCTTGGTGGTCGTGCAGCAGGGCGCGCTCGCCGGGGAGGTCGTACGGGCCGCGCGAACGCAGCAGCCGCCAGGCCGGCGGAAGCTGGAGCTCGGGTGGGTCGACGACGCGAGCGAGCACGGCGCGGTCGGCCCAGGGCAGGAACTCGCCCAGCGACTGCCGCCCGGTGGTCAGCAGCGGACGGTCGCCCGGCACCGTCAGCGCGTCGGCCACCGAGTCCACCCAGGTCCAGCGGTCGGTGTCCGGGTGCGTGCTCCAGCCGGCCCGGGCCAGGCGGAGGACCGGCGTCCCCGTCGCGGTGCAGGCCGAGGCCGCGTTCGCGGAGATCGTGGCGGCGAAGGGGTGGGTGGCGTCGACCACCGCGGCGACGCGATGTTCCACGAGAAACGTCGCCAGCCCGTCGACCCCGCCGAAGCCCCCGACCCGGACGCGCCCCGCCGGCAGCGCCGGACGCGAGACCCGGCCGGCGAGGGACGAGAGCACGTCCACTCCGTCCGCGACAAGCAGGGCGGCGAGGGCGCGGGCCTCGCCGGTCCCGCCGAGCAGGAGGACGGTCACGGCCGCGGAATTCTGACTGCTCGACGGCGGACCCAGGCCCGGCCCACCCTCAGAGCCGGGATCGAGCGCCATCCAGGAGTCGGAGACGAGCGCGCCCGCCGGACGACCAGGGCGACGCCGACGGCGACGGCCAGCGAGAGCAGCGAGGTGGCCCGGGACAGCCGCACGGAACGTGCCACGTCGGCGACCTGGACCGACCGGCCGTCGCCGAGGGTGCCGCGGTCCTCGGCGTGGCCCTCGTAGACGTTCACCCCGCCGAGCCGGACACCGAGCGCGCCCGCGAACGCCGCCTCGACCACGCCCGCGTTCGGGCTGGGGTGCCGGCCGGCGTCGCGACGCACCACCGCGAGCGCGACCTGCGGCGAGCCCCCGACGAGCGGAGCGGCCAGCGCGGCCAGCAGGCCGGCGAGCCGGGCGGGGACGAGGTTGAGCACATCGTCCAGCCGGGCGGCCGCCCACCCGAAGTGCAGGTAACGCTCCGAGCGGTGACCGACCATGGCGTCGAGCGTGTTCGCCGCGCGGTAGGCGAGCAGCCCCGGGACGCCGGCCACCGCGCCCCACAGCAGGGGCGCGACGACGGCGTCGGAGGTGTTCTCCGCGACCGACTCCACGCAGGCCCGGGCGATCTGGTCGCCGTCGAGCCTGCTGGGGTCGCGCCCGACCAGGTGGGTGACCTGCACCCGCGCGGCCGCCAGGTCGGCACGTCCGAGCTGGTCGGCCAGGATGGCCGCCTCGCGCCGCAGCGACCGGCCCCCGAGCACGGCCCAGGTCGCGGCGGCCGTGACGACGACCCGCGCCACCGGCCGGCGGGCCAACCGTTCCGCGGCCCCACCGAGCAGGGCCGACCCGCCCACCAGCAGGACCACGTGCGCGACCCCCGGCCCACGGCGGGACGCGTACGTCCGCCGCTCGACCCCGGCGGCGAGCCGCCCGAAGGCCGCCACCGGGTGACCGCGCTGCGGGTCGCCGACCACCGCGTCCACGGCGTAGCCCAGCAGCAGACCGGCGGCGGTCTGTCGAGCGGTCGAGCGGTTCGCTAGGGTCATCGGCGATGTCTCTTCCTGCCTCGGCCCCAGCCCAGCGCACCCTCGTGACGGGCGGTTCCCGCTCGGGCAAGTCCCGTTTCGCCGAAGGTCTGATGGCCCGGGCGGAGACGGTCACCTACATCGCTCCCGGTCCGGTTCCCGACCCGGCCACCGACGCCGAGTGGGCGGCGCGCGTCACCGTGCACCAGGAACGTCGGCCGGACCACTGGACGACGGTCGAGACGGCGGACGTCGCCGCGGTGCTGCGTCGCGGCGACCCCGCCTACCTCGTGGACTGCCTGGGGACGTGGGTGACCGCCGTCGTCGACGAGCTCGGCACCTGGGACGCCCCGCTCGTCGAATGGCAGGCCGACTTCGACGCGCGCCTGACCGACCTCGTGGAGGCCTGGCAGGCGATCCCGCGCGTGGCGGTGGCCGTGACGAACGAGGTGGGCTGGGGCCTGGTGTCGGAGCACCGGTCGGGCCGGGTGTTCACCGACCTGCTGGGTCAGGTGAACGCGGCCTTCGCCGCGGCCAGCGAGGACGTGGTCCTCATGGTCGCGGGACGCCCCCTCTACGTCTGACCTCACCGCTGAGACCTCACGGCTGAGCCGCCAGGACGACCAGGAGCGTCGCGAACGCGGCCTCCACGACGGCGCCGAGCACGTCCCCGCTGATCCCGCCGAGCCGGCGTACGGCATGGCTGACGAGAGCCAGCACGACCGCGGCCGCGAGGAGGGCGGCCAGCAGGCCCTGCCACCACGGCTCCTGGACCGCGACGCCGGCCGCGCTGCCCAGCACCAGCAGGGCCAGGACCGCGACGACGAGCCCGAGCGGGCCGACGGAGCCGGCGACGACCCGGCCCAGCCCGTCGGGACGGGCGGCGGGGACGCCCCGTCGGCAGGCGAGGGCGAGGACTCCCCGGGACGCGCAGACGAGCAGGAGCACCCCCACCGCCCCGTACGCCCCCGTCGGGAGCGCGGAGAGCGCGGCGGCCTGCAGCCCGAGCACGACCACCAGGGCGACGGCACCCATCGGCCCGACGTCCCCGCGACGCATCACCTCCAGCGCTCGGGCCCGGTCCCAGCTGGCGCCGAGACCGTCGACCGTGTCGGCCAGCCCGTCGAGGTGCATCGCCCGGGTGCCGAGGGCCAGGGTGCAGACGACCAGCAGGCCGCCGACGAGCCCGGGCAGCCCGGCCGACGAACCCGCCCACCAGACGAGCCCGGCCAGCGCGCCGAGCGGGACGACGGCCACGGGAGCGACGACCATCGCGCGGCTGACCGTACGAGGGCTCGGCTCCAGCACCGGTCGGACCGGCAGCACGCTCAGGAACCCGCCGGCCAGCCGCAGCGACGCCGGCACCACGGTCAGCCCCCGGGAGCGAGGTCGGCCAGCAGCGCCATCTCGCGGAGCAGCAGCACGGCCGAGCGGAGCACGGGCAGCGCCGTCAGCGCACCCGTGCCCTCGCCGAGCCGCAGACCGACGTCGAGGAGCGGCACGAGGCCGAGCTTGTCCAGCGCGAGCTGCTGGGCCGCCTCGGTGGAACGGTGCCCTGCCGCGCACCACGCGACGACCCCGGGCTCGAGGTCCTCGGCCACGCCGAGCTCGGCGACCGTCACGATGCCGTCGAGCAGCACGGGCACGCCCGCCCGGGCCGCGGCGACGAGAAAGCCGACCCCGGCCGCGAGGTCGGCGGACCCGAGGGCGGCCAGCCGCTGCACCGGGTCGGCGACGCGGTCCGCCGTACGGGTGAGGGCCGCGTCGATGACCCGCGTCTTGTGGGCCAGGGCCGCGTCGTCGACGCCGGTCCCGCGGCCGGTCACCTCCTCGGCCCCGACCCCGAAGGTCGCGGCGACCAGCGCGGCGGCGGGCGTGGTGTTCCCGATGCCCAGGTCGCCGAGCACGAGCAGGTCGGCCCCGGCCGCGATCTCCTCGGCGGCGATCGCCTCCCCGGTGGCCAGCGCGGTCCGCACCTCGGTCAGGGTGAGGGCGTCCTCGCGGTCGATCGAGCCGGACGACCGGCGCAGGTGGTGGCGCCCGACGTCGGGCGGGAGGTCGTCGAGGTCGGCGTCCACCCCGAGGTCGAGGACCTGCATCGCGACGCCGTGCTGGCGGGCGAGCACGTTCGCTCCGGAACCCCCGCCGACCATCGCCGCGACCATGGCCCCGGTGACCTCGCGCGGGTAGGCCGACACCCCGGCGTGGGAGATGCCGTGGTCACCGGCCAGGACGCTCAGCCGGACCCGGGACAGCGGTCGCGGTGGGCAGGCGTCCTGGCAGGCCGACACCCAGGCGGCGGCGTCCTCGAGCCGACCGAGCGCGCCGAGTGGCTTGGCGAGGGCCGCGAGCCGCTCCCGGGCCGCTGCGTACGCGGCGGCCGACGGTGGCGCGATCACGCGTCGACCAGCCCGGCGGGCCGGACCTGGCGGCGGCCGCGGACGGTGAGCCGGTGAGCGAGCTCCGCGGTCACGAGCCCGACGCCCCCCCAGAGCGCGAGCTGGGTGAGCAGGCTCGCCTGCCGGAAGTCGAAGAGCACGCCGGCCGGGAAGCCCGCCGGCACCTCGTCGTAGCCCGGCATGATCGCGATGGCCACGGCCATGACCACGCCGTACCCCGCCGCGCACGCCAGCGTCGCGTACCAGGCGCCCCAGCGGGTCGCGAGCCGTCGGGCGACGAGGACGGCGGTCACGCCGACGATCAGGGAGACCGCGACGAGGATGAAGTAGAGCGCGGTGCGAGAGCCGATGGTGTCGGCCTGACCGACCGCCGGCGGGTTCGGTGGGTAGGCGAGGTACGGGACCACGTACGTCACCAGGAGGCCGAGGCCGGTCACGAGCAGCACCGTGCTGCGTGGACCGAGGCGACCGAACCGACCCAGGGCGAGGGCGCTGACGACACCGACCAGGCCACCGAGGGTGACCCCGGCGAGGACCGTGGCGGTGGCCAGCCCCGCGGTGGACTGCAACGAGCGGGGCACGACCGTCGCGTGGTCGTGGTCCTCGCTGGCAGTGGTGGTGGCAGTGGTGGTGGTGGCAGTGCCGTGGTCGTGGTCCGCGGCTCCTCCACCCTCTTCGAGAGCGATGGCGGCGCCGACCGACGGCTCACCCACGGCGTACGCCACGAAGAACGCGGCGGCGCCGGCGAGCAGACCGGCCAGCAGCCCCCGGACCAGCAGGTCCCGGGCTGTGATCATGGTCGGCGGCTCAGTGGCAGGGGAAGCCGAGGAGGTGGCGCCCGTCGTGGGTCCACTCGTGCACGGCGGTGCCGTTGACGAGCGAGGTCGCTCCCTGCTCGGCGCCGACGAAGTACATGGTCACGAGCGCGAGCAGGGCCACGAGCAGCAGCCAGGGCAGCACGGCGCGGACGGGGATCGGCTGCACCGAGATCGGCGGCAGGGTGGTGGGTGCGGGCGCAGCGATGGCGCGGGCGCGGTGGTCGGTCATGGTGGTTCCTCCTGGGTTTCAGCGACCCGTTGTCGGGAGCCCACGGAGGAGGGGTCTGACTCGAACCTGCCCTCGTCTGAAGGACCAGCTCATACAGTGGCGCGACCGTGCCGGGATCTCACCGGCTTCCGCTTGATCTCCGCGAACCCGTGCACTGTAGCGTCCCGGCACCTCCGCACGTGGGCGTCCGTCTCGCCGCGGAGCGACGAGCCGCGAGGAACGTCCCCTGAGCCTGTCGAAGGGCCTCGTAGAGGTCGACGAGAACGCTGACCACTTCGGGGCCCTTCGACAAGCTCAGGGAGCGTGAACGGCCGCTGGTCGTCCGTACGCGTCAGCCGTACGTCTCGACGTCGCTGAACAGACCGCTCACGGACTCGCCGTGGTGGATCCGGTGGATCGTCTCGGCGAACAGGGGCGCGACCGAGCGGACGACGAGGTTGGGCAGCTCCCGGCTCGCCGTCTGCGGGACGGTGTCGGTGGTGACGACCTGGGTGATGCCCGGCTCGGCGAGCAGCCGCTCGATGGCCCGGCCGGTGAAGAGGCCGTGGGTGCACACGACGGAGGCCTGCCCGGCTCCCGCGCCGCGCAGGACGCGGAGCAGCTCGACGATGGACCCGGCGGTGGCGATCTCGTCGTCCAGCACGATGACGTCCTTGCCGGCCACGTCGCCGACGATGCTGTCGATCACGACCGTGTCGTCGGAGAGCCGCCGCTTGGACCCGGCGGCGACCGGCAGGCCCAGGTTGCGGGCGAACTCGGTCGCCACCTTGGCGTTGCCGAGGTCGGGGGAGACGACGACGGTGTTCGAGAGGTCGAAGCGGCGGAAGTGCGCCGCGAGCTCGAGGGTGGCGCTGAGGTGGTCTACGGGGACCGAGAAGAACCCGTGCACCTGGGGTGCGTGCAGCGCCATGGTGAGCACCCGGGTGGCGCCCGCGGTCGCGAGCATGTCCGCCACCAGCCGGGCTCCGATGGAGATCCGCGGGGCGTCCTTCTTGTCCGAGCGGGCGTACGCGAAGTGCGGGATGACGGCGGTGATGTGGGCCGCGGACGCGCCCCGGGCGGCGTCGAGCATGAGGAGCAGCTCGAAGAGGTTCTCCTGCACGGGCGGGACCAGCGGCTGCACGACGTACACGTCGCGCAGCCGGCAGTTGGCCCGCAGCTGCACCTGCAGGCAGTCGTTGCTGAACCGGCTGGTGCGTGAGGGGCTGAGCTCCACCCCGAGGATCCGGCAGAGGTCCTCCGCGAACTCCGGGTGGGCTGAACCGCTGAAGACGGTGATCTCGCCGGTCACGCGGTCAGTGTGCCCCGCCGGCGGGCCCCTCGGCGGACGGGTCCACGCCACCGGCGCGGCACTAGGGTCGGGCCATGAGGAAGGCCCCACCGCCCTCGGCGGCCCCGCACGTCTTCCTGCACCGCGAGCTCGTCCGGCACCCCTCGGCGATCCTGCTGGTCACCCAGCTGCTCGGGGTCCTGCTCTACTCCATCGACGACGCGGCCGACCCGGGCTGGCGGGCGGCGTTCGAGGTGTTCGGCGCCTGCGTGCTGGGCCTGGCGATCTGGGTCGTCCGCGACCAGCCCGGCCCGACGTGGCTCGCCGTCGTCCTGGGCGTCACCGCGTCGGGGCTCTCGATCGGCGCCGCGATCACGGGCTCGGGCGCGCTCGACCTGGCCGGCACGATCGTGCACGCGCTGTTCTACTTCTGGGCCGCCAGCAGCATGCTCGGCTACATGCTGTCCGACAGCGACGTCACGCGGGACGAGCTGTGGGCGGTGGGGGCCACGTTCACCCTGGTGGCGTGGGCCTTCGCGTACGTCTTCTCCGTGCTCCAGCAGCTGGTCCCGGGCAGCTTCACCGCCGCGGTCGACCCGGACGCGCCCCGGACGTGGCTGGAGCTGCTGTTCCTCAGCTTCACCAACCTGTCGAGCACGGGGCTCTCCGACATCGTCCCGATCCTGCCGAAGGCGCGGGCGGTGGTGATGATCGAGCAGCTCTGCGGGCTCGCCTACGTGGCGCTGTTCGTCTCGCGCGTGGTCGGGCTGACGCTCAGCCGGCGGAAGATGACGAGCCCGGAGGCGGGGGAGCAGACGGACCGGGAGCCAGCAGGGACAGGCCCGCGACCGGACCGATGACGGTGACGGCGGGCGCTCGCACGCCGGCGGCCTCCCCGACGACGGCGATGTCCGCCACCGTCGCGCTGACCGCCCGCTGAGCGGGCAGCCCGGCGTCCATCACCGTCACCGCCGGCGTCGTGGGCGGCAGCCCCTGGGCGACGAGCTCGGCGGTGATCGCCGGCAGGGTGGCGATCCCCATCAGCACGACGAGCGTGGTCCCGCTGCGGGCGAGGGCGCCCCAGTCGAGGGTCGAGCCGGGGTCGCCCGGCGGCAGGTGGCCGGACACGACGGTGAAGCCCTGGGTCAGCGTGCGGTGCGTGAGCGGCACCCCGGCCAGGGCGGGTCCGGCCAGGGCCGAGGAGACGCCGGGGATGACCTCGACCGGGATCCCGGCCTCGGCGCAGGCCTGCCACTCCTCGCCGCCGCGGCCGAAGACGAACGGGTCCCCGCCCTTGAGCCGGACCACGCGCTTGCCGGCCCGCGCGTGCTCGACGAGCAGCTCGTTGATGCGCTCCTGCGAGGTGAAGGCCCCCCGCGGGATCTTGGCCACGTCGATCACCTCGGCGTGCGCGGGGGCCTCGTCGAGCACGGCGAGCGGGGCGAGCCGGTCGGTGACCACGACGTCGGCGCCGCGGACCGCGGAGAGACCCGCGACCGTGATCAGGCCGGGATCACCCGGACCACCGCCGACGAGGACGACCGAGCCCTGCCGTCCGGACGCGTGCGGCACCGTCGTCGGGCGTCGGCTGCCGACGACCGGGACCCCGAGGTCGGCGCACCAGCCGCGTACGGCCTCGTCCAGCCGGGCGTCGGCGACGACGACCAGGTGCGCGGCGCCCAGGTCCACCGGGCTGGGCGACCGGCTCTCCAGGCCGATCTGGCCGCGTTCCGCGAGGTCGACGAGCGAGTCCACCGGCGACGTCCCGACGACGCGGACGACGGCTCCGGCGTCGAGGAGGGAGCGGACGGGACCGAGCGCGTCGGCACCGGCCCCGGCGACGAGCACCGCGGAGCCGGCCAGCTCGAGGGTGGCGGTGAAGCTCATCGCAGGCACTGCCCGACCGCGGCGGCGAAGGCCGCGCTGGTCTCCGTGTCCCGGACCGCGACGCGCAGCCAGTCCGCGTGCAGGCCCGGGAACGTCTCCCCGCGGCGGACGGCGTACCCCTGCTCCCGCAGGGCGAGGCGCAGCCAGCCCCGGGGTCGACCGGGACGCAGGCCGCTGCTGTCGACCAGGACGAACGGGGCGCGCGAGTCGGGCACGGCCACGAGGCCCATCGGGGCCAGGGCGTCGAGCAGGGTGCGACGGCGTTCCTCGAGACGTCCGGCGGCCTCGGCGGCCTCCGTCCGGGCGGCGGGGCTCAGGCAGGCGACCGTGGCCGCGAGCGCCGGGGTCGACACCGACCACGGCGGCTGCTGCGTGCGCACCAGGGCCACGAGGTCGGGGTCGCCGACCACGTACCCGGCGCGGAGCCCGGCCAGGCCCCAGGTCTTGGTCAGCGACCGGAGCACGATCACCCCGGGCAGGTTCGCGGCGAGCAGGGACTCCGTCTCGCCCGGCACCGCGTCCATGAACGCCTCGTCGACGACCACGGTGCGGCCGGGGCGTACGAGGTCGCGCAGGGTCGACGCCGGGTGGAGCACGCTCGTCGGGTTGGTCGGGTTGCCGACCATGACCAGGTCGGCGTCCTCCGGCACCCGGTCGGCGTGCAGGACGAAGCCGTCGTCCGGGTTCAGCAGCAACCGTTCGGGGTGGTGCCCGGCGGCGAGCAGCGCTGCCTCGGGCTCGGTGAACTGAGGGTGCACGACGACCGCCCGGCGGAGGGCGAAGGCCCGTGCGACCAGGGTGAACGCCTCCGCGCCGCCCGCCGTGGGCAGCACCCGGTCGAGGTCGACGTCGTGCGCCGCGGAGATGGCCTTGGTCGCCTCGTGGGTCTGCGGGTAGCGCCCGAGCGTCGCCGTGCTGGCGTTGATCACCGTGGTCAGCCAGGCCGGGGGACCCGGACGGGCGACGTTCACGGCGAGGTCGACCAGGCCCTCGGCGGCGTCGGCGTCGCCGTGGTGATCGAGGTCGTGGACCTCGAGGTCCTGCTGCTGCCGGGCCCGGCGGGCGTGGTGGTCGTGGACCGCGTCGGCGAACCGCTGGGCCAGCTGCGGGTGACCCGCCCAGTGCACGTGCTGGTAGGAGGCGTGCACGGTCGCTCGACCGAGCCCGCCCGGGTCGACGCTGAAGCCGTACGCGTGCCCGTCGGCGATCCAGGCGGCCCCTGAACCGGGTGCGCTGGCACCGCGCTCCAGGGTGCCACGTTCGGGGGTCACGGTCGTGCGGTGGAACTCGTGGCCCGTCGCCCGGGTTCCGGCGGGGCCGAGCAGGCCGTCCTCGGGCAGGACGAGCGTCTGGTAGCGCAGGGTGAGCCTGGGCGTCATCACCGCCTCGGCGTCGAGGGCCCCGACCATCTCCACGCCGTCGACGCTGCGGCACAGGTAGAGCAGGCCCGCGCACTC